>WNFG01001762.1_pt1 | contig 23234 bp, 45 predicted proteins | sample 5400431 | NCBI WGS metagenome assembly WNFG01 (sample SAMN13153346, study PRJNA577476) | soil metagenome | isolation source: 120 cm saprolite under Douglas fir tree site 2 hole 3 replicate 2 | place: USA:California | collected 2015-04-18 | reverse complement strand
CAGCCACTGATGCGCTACCAACTTCAAGTCCGCAGCGGCCGACTCACTGGTGCGGACCAATGGCTGCCTGCGCGTGGGATTGGGGACTTTATGGGCTTTGTTCAAGAACTCGGCCGAACGTTAGCGGGTGATGCCCCGTGAAGTTACGGAGTGCGCTGTGGACCTCAAATTAGACAAATGGTACAAGGGCCAAGAGGGGATTTTACGCTCCATCCATTTTCGCGTGCTCGCCATCAATGATAACGCCACCGTGGAGATCGTGACGGCGAAGCCTTTTGAACGCAGAATGACGTTTCGCCTGCACGAAATAAGAGACGAGATGAAGAGCGTGGAATTACCATGAAACGTTTACATCGCATCGCCGGTTGTCGGGGTCAATGGTTGCGCGAATCCCCTTGGGGCCGTTTGCGATGGCGATGCAGGAAGTGCGGTCAGCTACGCTACGACATTGAGCAGAAGAAATGGCCACGGATGAGTGAATGATGGGCGATTCTGCGATCTTCAAACTCATCATCGTGGACGCAGATGACGCAAATGGCGAAGGGGTGTGGGCAGAGCGGACGGGCGAACATACCGCCAAGCTGCTCAATAAGCCGACGCTATATCCATCACTGAACTGGGGGTCGGAAGTAACTTTCCAAGAACATCCGAATGGTCCTGAGTGGCATCCGATAACTAGATCTATTCCACTGACCGAACCGGCCCTTGGCGAATCATATCGGGCGATTTGGGATGCGACGGACGACGATTGAGACTATGAAAGGAGAAGAAGCATATGAGTTGGCTTAAGCACTGGACAACGATTGGGCTAACGGCGTTGGCGGTTGCGGCGCCCCACCTCTATCAGCCAAGCCCTACGGCGAAGTGAAGGCGTCTGAAGGAGATGATGCCCTTGAACGATCCGCTCAAAGGAGGATCGCCTTTCGTAATGCAACGCCCGCATCGGTCAAGTAGGTATGGCTTACCCTTCGCACTCGCCCTGAGCGCGATTGTCCTACTGGCAGGTGCGGGCGTTTGTCAGGCTGGGTTCACGGGACCGTTCCACGGTTTTAAGGTCTGCGCAATAGCGAACCCGAGCGAGTGCTGGACGATTGGACTATGGCGTGACCCACGAACGTGCGCCGACTTCGCAGGCTCGTTTGTCTGCGAGCACGGACCGACCTGTTTTCTCGGTAGTGATTGCTCCTGCCAAGGACCGGGGATTGCGGAAATGGAAGGCTTGTTTATCGCCAACCTCTGTGAGCCAATTGGATTGAAGGCGGGCTGCTACCACTTTGACCACGGTGACTTGGCAGGGCCGATGAAACTTAAGCTCTGCAAAGCGCAGTCGGATGAATGCTGGTGTCAGGGTGGCGGGAACTTCGAGGGATCGAAAGGCGGACCATGAACTGGTCTTGGCATAACAGGCAACTTAATCGGATTGAAGGTAAGATTGATCAACTCCTTAAAGGACAGGTGAAAGAAATGGCAGTCGTCGACGATCTCATGACCGCGATAACCAACCTCACAACGGCAATAGCAGCGGAGACCGCAGATATCGACGCGGCGCTTGCGATAATCGTAACGCCCGGAGCCACGGCCGCAGAGGTCAAAACCGCGACGGATGCTATCACAGCGGCGACAGCGAACATTGCGAGTGAAACTGCAAAGATTAAACTGGCGGTGCCGGGTGCTCCGTAGGGTATGGGCATAAATCATCCTTGCCGTGTTAGCTCAGTGGTAGAGCAGCTGGTCGTTAACCGGCAGGACGCGAAAAAGGCAGCCTCTACTCGTGTCTCGGGCGCCCTTGGAGATGCGAGCAAAGCAGCGGCTTGGTTCGACTCCTGCACACGGCTACATCTCTTCGCTCTCGCCTTTGCGTTGATCTTCGCGGGATGTGGCCAACCCTACGGGGATGACTATCCCTGCACCGCGAGCTACTCGCGCTGGGGCGCGCACGTCGGCCTGGACGACACGTGCTATGCGTATCGCGCTACCTGCGATCCGACATCGACACGATTAGCTGGATTGAGGTGCTGGCCGTGAAGCACGCTACGCTCTGTGGGGTCGCGCTGGTGCTGTTATTCGCGGGGTGCTCGACCTCGGTCAGCATTAAGAACGCCGATGGCTCCACGATGTCGGGACGCATGATTAACGGCAGCATCTCCTATTCGACCGGCGCAGCCTGTACACCGGCGCAACCAGGCAGTGCCGCTCCGCTCCCGCCGATAACACCTCCACCGCCGACCGTGAAGATGATGTGCCAAGGAACGAACTGCATTCACGTGCTAGCGGCGGAAGTGCCGGATTGCCGCACACAAATCGCGACCGTGAAAAGCACGGATATAACCACGTACTTCGCGTGGGCTGCGGGGATGGCGTTCAGTCTGTGGGCGTTGGTGAAATAAAGGAGAGTGTCAATGCCATCACACCGTCTAGTTCATCCCGATCTTGAAAGGCTATTTGCCAAGGCCGCCTTGAATGCCCCCCAATGGCCGAGCTATACGGGCGTCAGCACTTTTCTCGGAGCCCTTGGAAGATGCAGTGTCTACTACGACGCGTCCCTAGGTGTACCCAGCCGGCAGAACGCAATGGACTTACTGAAAGCCGTTGATGACGTTACCGCAAAGAATGACGCTATTTTCGGCTCCGTCGGTGGGCCAGTAAACGTAATCGTCTTCGCGTTAGGTGGCATGACGGATGGTACTGGGGGCGCTGACCATATGTCGTGCGACTTCATATCCGGTCAAAACATTGAGGTCTGCGCTTCGTTCGGGCAATCGGATCGGGTTATCGCGCTCTTCGAAGCAGAACTGAGTGAATGTTCGATGGGCGGCAATCTCTGCGGAAATAGTGTCGGCGAGGGATTATCGCGCTGGTGCGCTCGTGTCGTCTCCAATAACGCGTTGAGTGATTTCGATTCTGGGCCTTACTGGTTTCAGAATGGGATGGCCAACTGGGTGGACCAGACTGATGCAAATGACAGGAGCTACGATTCGATAGGCTGTGCCGTTGTCTTCATCTCGTGGCTGATGGGGCGGACCCTCGCATTTACATTAAGCGAAATTGCCCAGTTCATGGTCAAAGCTGGTGATAGCGGTACGCTGGCAGATTTGTACCATGCGCTCACGAGCCTGCCTGCAACGAAATCGGCATGGGTGGACTTCCAAGCCGCCATCGCAGCGCTCCCCGGTGGCGTGACGAGCGACGATCCCTTCGGGGCGATGTCTACACCCAACCCGAATCCGACGCCTGCGCCTGGCCCTGGACCGGCTCCCGTGCCCGCGCCCGCGCCGACGACTTCGATGAATGAGAAGGCTGCGTTGTACCTGTTTGCGATTGCCCATCACGTGGGCAATGAGGACACCACGGCGGAGTTGGATGCCGCAGTGCAGGAAGTTCACGACGCGTGACCGGAGGTTAAGGTGGCCGTGACTCCTTGCTAGATCCCGCCGCAGCGCTCGTGGTCAACCGAACACTGCTCAGACAATCGACGCCACCACGGCCAGTTGCGTCATTCGCAATTCTCACGGACGCCACAATCGTTCATCCTGCCGAATCCGCGTCTCGTACTCAGCTTGCGCTCCCGCCCACGGGGCTGGTGATTTCTTTATGCAGGTTTCCTCCTACGCTTGTCGCGAAAGAATCCGGTCACTGGGACCGTTGTGAACTTCGCCGTTAACCAATGGACCGCTGCCAAGCGCGCGCGCCGCGGTTCGATAGCGTTGAGCGCACGATAAGCCAACGCCAAGGCATCAAATTCATGCGCCATAGTTACAGCATTGACCGCTTCCACCAATTCGGATAGCGACAATAGTTCCGTCTTGGCCATTATTCTTGGAGTCCTGCAATCTGTTGCATTACCTCTTTTCCTCTTCGCTAAGAAATGGGATGACGACTGTGCGAGGCTGCTTAAGATACCCTTCAATAATCATGATTGCATGCCCTGCTCCGGGCGATACGACCGCTAGATAGCCTTCCTCTTGTAGCCGCTTCGCCCATGCTTTCTGTTCGTCGCTGACAACCCCGCCCGTGCTGCGCTTCATCTCAATACGCAAGCCGAAGTAACGATCCCTAGCCACGTCGAGATTGATGTCCGAAGGCCCGCGCTTCAGACCGGCTTTGCTCATTTTGACTGCTAGGCCGATGGGCAGGGGCACGCCATTTAGGGTCGCGTAGAGCATGTCGATGCCTGGAAGCTTGCACCACTTCGCCCACTCAAAGACCGTGACCTGCTCGTCGTATTCTTTGGGGACGAACGAGGTCAGCTTCAGCTTCTTCTTGCGGGTAGGAGTTGTCAGTGTAAGTTTAGCCAATCCAGTATCTCCCCCGCCTGATTGATTCCTCGACTTCGCACAATTGTCCTCCGACTTAGCTTGTCGGCTTGACCGATGCGGGCGCAGTGCTTTGCAACTGCTTGATGAATCCAGGCAACTGAGAAATCGGCAATTTCCGCCATCTAGTTAGCTTGCCGCCGGTGTAATCGTACAGGGCTTGTGCTATCCCTTCATCGTCGATGGCAAGCGATTCGCACATCTCGTCTATGTCCGCAATTTCCTGCTTGTTGAGCAGACGATCTTCTGAACCGTCGCCGGAGTGAGAGGCGGCCCCGACAGGGAGGGGGGAGTCTCCTTTAGGTGCGCTCGCGCTCTCACTTCCGACGGCGGAAGCTTTTGGCTGATCGTGGACAATCGTCTCGGCGGTCGTCTCAAACGGACCTTTGAAGTCACGCTTGAGTTGCTCCGCCATTTCTTCTTCGGACTTGGGGAGATCGTCGAGAATCTGGCCCCAGGTAGTTTCGCCGTCTTGGATAGCTGTGCGGATGCCGTTGAGCGTGATCAGATCGTCGAGCGTGATGTCGGGGATGCCTCGGCGTTTGAGCACGCGGAGAATATCGACGGTCTTCGCACCCATCTGGTTGAACGCTTTGACTGCGTTGGCAACGCGTACGTCCATGGTTTGGCCTTTGCCGGTTGAGGCGGCCTTCGCCTGCTCGTAAATTGACTTCCATCCAGGGACGATGCGGAGAATGGCATTGCGGAGAGCGATGGAGCAGGCCGCATTGCCGGTCACTTGAATCATGTCGTCGTTGTAGCGGTGATGAAGGTCTCGTCCGTGTTCACAACGCGAGCGCCATAGCGGATATTGCCCCAACAGGAGCCGATGACTTCGGCAAAGCGTACTGTAGCCCCTTCGATCTTATTTCCGGCGCGGGGCAGCACATAGAACATCGAGCGGGCGGTTGCCTCATCGGCGGTCGCTAGGGCTAGCGCGTCCTTGCGCACCTTATCGAGCGAGCGCGGATAAGCGCGGGCGGTAGAGATTTGGATGTCGATAGTCGCCTTATCGAGCGAGGCAATGAGCTGGCCGGAGTCGACCTCGACCTCGGGCTCCTGGCTATTGTTCTGTTCATTTGGCATTGGACTTCCTCGCGTCGTTAATCTTGAACGCATGGCCGTGAACGTTGCAGCCAGCTTCGACGACGGCGCGGAATAAATTCCACTCGTCGCGCGTGAGGCAAAGATCGCCAGCCTTGCCACCGTCGACGAAGACGGCGAAATGAGCATGGGAATCGAGTTGATCTAGCCGTAAGCTAATTCGCATTGTCGAGGCTCTCCTTGAGTTGCTGTTCGAGATTCTGACCCATATCGACGGTCTTGAGGCTCTTCCCGACGCAACGATCCCAGTAGCCGCAATAGCGGGGGTCGCAGTGCCAGCCGTCCGTGTTCAGCGGGAAAATATGATGCTCGATAGCCCGCGCGATATGACCAACCTTATTAAGATGGAGTTGGAGCATTTCGCGCGTCCGCTCGGCTGGCAGAATGATCGCGCGTGGTTCTTTATTCTTGATAACCGCATCGATCTTGAGTCCGGTCTCCGCCTTTCGCTCAGTCAGGCGGTAGAGCAAGGCGTACATACTAAGTTGCCCGTCTTTCGCCAAATCCAAAGGCGATGGCTGGCGGGCTAGCGACTTATTATCGCGGATATAGCCCTGCTCATCGATCACATCGATCACGCCCATGATGTCGAATGTGTCGCTCTCCTTGAGCGTGAAAGATACTTTTCGTTCTACGCTGTCCGCGCTGGCAGGCATAACTAAGGGCGAGATGCCGACGCGATGCGCTTTCACGATCTTAACGCCTTGATCTTTTAGCGACCCGGCCGTCTCACCCTTATCGAATACCACCTCCTCGCGCGTCAACTCTTTATCCCAGGTATCGGCGTAGAAGTCCGTCATTTCATCGACTGGCAGGTCTGTGCGGGTCTCCGCTTTCTGCCGATAGTTTTTCTCGTAGGCTAGGTGCGCGACCCCGCTCTGCTTCATTGCGCCCGATGGCGGCGACTTGATCCCTTCTTCGTAACGAAACGCGTACTGACGAGGGCAGCGGGACCACATGTTAGTTTGCGTCGGGGATAGGTGACGACGGCTAGCCATCGGCTTCGTGCTCCTCCTGACTCATCTCTTCGAGCCAGTCGCAGCGGTCGCAGATGAATCCCGGTTCGCAGCGGCAAGGCTCCTTTTCGACTGCGGCTTTTAATTCCGAACGGGTTAGTTCAGCCATTATTGTCGCCATCCCCGTCGGGATAATCCGCTTCGATAGTGTGTTGCGGCGCGGGTAGTTGGAGTTCGTAAGCAGTAACCGGCGCGGGACTATATGCGCTCTGAGTCAGCCGCTTGGCGATCGCTTCTGTCGTCGGCGTCAGGCAGTACAAGGCGTGCGTCCCATACCATTGCGTCATTACGGGCTTGCTTTCGTCGTGTGCATCGATCCGAATTAGCGGACCGTTCAGCCGGACATAGCCGCCCATTTTGCGATGGCCCATAAGTTCAAGAATCGCCCAGCCTTCAAATTCGAAGGCGGATACTTGCTCTTGTTCGGTGTCAGCCATCAGCCCTTTTTCTCCTTCCTGAATTCGTCAGCTTTCGGGCACGTTGCGAAGTGCGAGGTGTAGGTCTCCCGCATGCGCGCCTCGTAGTAGCTATAGCTGAGGTCCGGATCATTATCGGGCTGTACAAGCACCAAGATGAATCGCTTCTCCGGCTGGTTGAGCGGGATGCGCTTGCCGTGCTCGGTGATCGCCCAAATCAGCGGCGCGCCACATCCTTTGCAGGTGGATTGCTCAGCCATTGGCGTGCCCACGTGTGAAAGCGTGATCCCGATGGACCTGCCGAATCGCGGAACACTTGCAGCATTCCTGTACGGTGTGGCCGTCCTTAATAACCATCCACACCCCGCCTCGTTTGGCATGCCAGCAGTGCTTGTGTTCCCGCTGAGTCTCGGGGAGATGTTGTACGTCAGCCATGGGCGTGCTCCTTCTGCCATTTCGTGCGCGTGGCGCGGTCGAAGATGGTGCGCTTCAACTTTGCCAGTGCCCGCATGTACGTATCTCTAGGGACATCCCCGATGTATTGCCCACTGAAACCCAAATGGATAGCAACCTCATCTATTATAGCCACTGCTCTGCCATGGTCGTCGGGCAGCGGCGGATTACCGACAAACGTTAGGCCACGCAACTGCGCGACTACTGCAGCGGGTCAGAGATGGCCCTTGCGGTCACCCCATTCTCCACCGAAGTATCTCGCCGCACGCATCACCCGAACCTCTCTGCGACTAAGCATTGGCGCGCTCCTCGTCCTGACCGGCAAGCGTGGCCTCGTAAAGTTCGGCCTGCCAACGTGCGTGCGAGCCGCGTTCCATGCGAACGTCGAAGGCTACCAAGAGTGAACTATGTGCGACGACGTAATCCATCAGCGCGAACATCGCCGCCGCGAACGAACCGGACGCGACGTGTCCCCAACGATCTACGCCGAGTGCGTCGTGACCGTGGCGCATCTCCAAGATGTGTGTCGGCTTTGGCGGTTCGTGATCGGGGCATCCTACAATGCGAAATCGCTCATTGCCCTTCGTGCTCTGACCTTCCCAGATGATCGACCTGCCGCTGTCAGGCATTGACCTGCTTCTCCTTTCCGTGATGCTCGCAACTGCAATCTTTCACTTTACACTGAGCATGATGACGCGCTGCGCATGCTCGACTTAAGAGTGGCGTATCGTGCAGCACGTGGCCCTCGCCGTCCGTTACCTTCACGCCAGGGCCGAGTTTCGCGCCAGCGAGTTGTTTTTGCAGGGCCTTCGAGAATGGCGGCATATCCTCATCGTGCTGCCCCTTCTCCGCAATCTGAAGCACCGAAGGGCCGAACATATTGAGTTGGCCGTACTCGTCTCTGAATGCCGCGAACTGCATCGCCTCGATGGACGCCTCGGCGTGGCGCTCCGCGACAGATTGGAAGCCCGTTAGTTCCCAGTCGTGCGGGCGAAGCTTGAGACAGGGCCGGCCGAGGTCGTCGTACTTCGTGCCGCTGGCGAAACCGTTACGTTTCGTCGGACGAATTGTGAGCACGTCGAGATGTTCTAATTCGTGGTCGATCAGCGCCTCGCGACGCTGGCTCGACAGACGCTGCCACGCGAAGTCGTCAATCAGCAGCTTCGCATCGGGTAAGTTGCGTGCGCGATCGGCGAGGCTCGTGATGCTCGTCTTCGCAGCGATGGGCAGGCCACGGTCTTTGAGCGCCTGGCATGCGCCGAGCTTTTTTGTGTCGCGGCTGGCGATGACGGTGGAGATGGTGACGTGCTCCCGGGCGAGTTCGGGATGCGATTGCTGCGTCACCTTGTCCACCAGGGCTTTGATGAGGTCGCCTGCTTCGCGATACGTCATGCTCATAGACCCTCCTGTGCGTGGCCGGTGGTGCGGCGCGGCTTGGGCGACCGCAGCAGTTCCTTCATCAACACGGCGGCAGCCCAGCCACCAAGGGACTGTGCGGCCTGCGCCGCGCGCATACGGAGCAACTGAAACTCCGCATGTGGTAGTCGGACCATGAGTCCGTGTCTACCTATAGTTGTTCGTCTGCTTTTAAACTGTTGCGCCATCGAGAATGTATATTTGCAAACGTGTTACACCCTGTCAAGACCCGTGCCGCCGAATTATTTTAGGACTGCGTCACGGAGTTGCGCCCACCTTCGGAGCGGGGGAGAATATGACACCTTGGACGATGAAATATCTTCCTGCGGAACTGCTTGCGGGGGAAAGTGCTCAAGCTTATCTTCATTTCCGATGCCAGCGGTAAGGTGCTGCCCATCGATTGGTCGAAGATGGCGGCGGAGGTTGTGGTGCGACTTGTCGAGTTAATCAATGAAGCGCGCGCACAACGCACGAAGTCACAACTATGAGCACCGTCACGGACGCCTTCGATGCGGCAGCGCGGGAATTCCTGAAAGAGACGTGGGTGAAGCAGGAGTATGATTTATCTTGCGCACACTGCCCGCACGATGTCACGCAGCACATTTACGCGATCGTCGATCCTTATCTATGTTCACTCCGCGATTGTGTCGGATACTCACCAGGGAAGAAGGGTGAACCGTGGTATCCCGCCGAGGTGGTTCAATTCGTCGAGGTGGAGATCGACGGCGTGCTGATGACTTTCGCAGTGCGGATTCGGTTGGCGAAGCAATCATGAGCGCCAAACAGGGCGACCTATTTCCAGCGGCAGTGCCGCGCCACCGCGATGTAACGGCGATCTGCGAAGCTTGCGGACGCGAAATCGCTATTGCCCGCTACAACGCTACGACGAAGCAAATAGCCAGCGAGTATCGCAGCAGCGAGGGCTTGTGTTTCTCGTGCGCGTTTCCAACAAAGGAGAAGACGGGTGGAGCGAAAAAGGACGGATGACTTTGCTGAGTTGATGACTGCCGCCGCGCAGGGATTACGGCAAGCCTTGAGCGATGGGGATAAATCGCACGCACCGGGCTCGTGGCAGACGGATTTGCTCGGTGAACACATCAATCACCTGCGCGCGCACCTAAACCGTCTTCAAGCGGGGGAGTTCACCGAAGAGCACTTATCACATATCGTCTGTCGCGCGCTGATGGTTTACGCCGCAGCGCCGCGAAAGTGAAAGATGGAACCTGAGCTAATCGGCCGGTTCGACCCCGAGTGGCTGTTGCCGTGGTGGACCAAGACTTCGCAACGTCGGCTCTCTTGGGTTACCAAGCTCAGCCGGATTTGCGATGTGGTGCGTACCGAGTTTGGGCTGCCTGCCAACTTCGCTTTTCACGTAAAGAATCGCACTGCGCACTTCGCTGCTGCCCGGCAAGTCGCGATGTACTTGGTGCGGGAATTATGCGGCTGGCCGTTTCCACGCATCGGTAGGAGCTTCAAGCGCGATCACACCACGGTCATCCATTCCTGCAACGTCGTCGCGCGCCGGATGCGGCAGAATCCCCAGTTCGCGCGGCTGGTCGAAAGATTGATGGCGGAGTGCAGATGAAACCGTACTATTCTGAGGGAGCGGTTGAGATTTTCTGTGGTGATTGCCGCGAGATTCTGCCTGAACTTCCGTCGGGCGATGCAATCATCACCGATCCTGTCTGGCCGAATGCGGGGAAGTTGGCAGGTTTAGCCGGAGCTGAAAGAGCCGACGAATTGTTGACAGAAGCTGCTGCGTTGTTTCGAGCGAACCGCCTGGTAATTCAAATTGGTTGTGACACTGACCCGCGTTTCCTGCGAGCTATTCCCAGCTGCTGGCCTTTCTTGCGAGTGTGTTGGCTGGAGTACGCTCAGCCTGGGTACAAGGGACGCCTGCTCTATTCGGGCGACGTAGCTTATGTCTACGGCAGCCCGCCGAGCGCGAAGCCCGGGCGTCACTTAATGGCCGGCCGCTGCTTGAGTGCGCGCGTGGATAGATCGCCTAACCGAAAGCCCGCTCTTGGGGGCGGAAAGCGCACGGGTCCGGAGCCGAATTGGCATCCGACACCTCGACGCTATGAGCACGTGTCGTGGCTGGTTAAATGGTATGGGGACGGACTGATTATCGACCCTTTTTGCGGCTCAGGAACGACCTTACTCGCGGCTAAGAATGGCGGCTATCCTGCTATCGGCATCGAAATTGATGAACGGTACTGCGAGATAGCAGCGCAGCGGCTCAGGCAGGCTGTCTTTGATTTCGGGGCTGTGAAATGACCCTCGCTGAGCTGGCCGCCAACCTCGAGGACGTAACCTGGCAAGACGCCAGAACTTTCACCGCGCCCTGCCGGAAGCACGGATCGCCATGCAGAGCGAAGGCGCACGGATTCACGCGGCACGTATATCTGTCGTGCGATACCGAGAAGACGCTGACGGAGGCGGAGTTCACGGGAGATGGTGAGCAACCGGCAGTCGCCACCGATGCAATCACGGTCGGCAGCTTGACGCCTAAGGGCGCTCCGAGCAACGCCATCGCCCCTATCGAAGACGCCACCGCCCCAGCGTCGGGGGAACGAGCAGCCGGGGCGGCGAACACGCCAATACCAGGAGCCGGGAAGCAACCGGGAGAGGATTCACGAGTAGCACCGGCACAGGGCGCCGTCAAGCGCGGGACGGTGCGACAGGTGCCTTATGCGCCGAACGGGGCGGGACGGGGGGCATCCCTGCCAGCGCTGCGGACTCCTAACGTTACTTCGTGGAAGTTGAATCTCTATGATCGTGTGAAGGGTGAATGCGACGGGATGCTAGATAAGGCGCAACTTGGGCCTGATCGCGAGCTGACGCGTGGGGTGTTGGCTAGCTCGACCCTGGAGAATTGGGTCGCATCGCTGAACAAGCATCGGAACCTGCCGAGCGATGGCCTAACCCTCGATCCGGCACTGACGCCAGTCGAGATCGATGAGGAACTGCAATGGCTGGCGACGCAGCTACAGGATACGTTCAAGTTGTCGGTGCCGACTGTGCAGAACGGGACGGCGGTTCGATTGCTTGAGTTACCGGACCTGAGCCGGAAAGAGATTGAGCCCCTACGCTGGTCAGATATGCGGCAGCGGCGGGCTGCGCAACAACGGGAATGGGTCGTTGATGGTCTTTTGGCGCGCGGCGAGATGAGTTCGTGGGCAGGGAAGGTCGAAGCGGGGAAGACTACTTTGATGCGGGAATTGACACTGTGCGTCATCCGGGGCGAGTCATTTTTAGGTCGCCAGACTCAGAGGGGCAAGGTCGCCTACTTGATGCTGGATGCAGATGGCGAGGAGGAGACTTACGATGAATTCGATAAGCTAGGCTTCAATGAGGAAGACGGTGACAACACGTTATTCATTTTTGAGCCAATGCTGGCGCAGATTGAGAACGGACTTGAGAAGCTCGTTAAAATGCTTCTCGACTTTGGGCCGACGCTGGCAGTAATTGATCCATACCCGAGACTTAAGAAGATCGAGGATTTCACAGGTTACGAGAACACCTATCTGATGGGCCAGCTTTCCCACGTGGCCCGACTTGTGCGGGCGCACTTTGCCCTGCCCGGGCATATTCCGCGTGGCAGAGATGACGACGCGGACGTGGCGACGGCGGGGTTTGGGAGCATCAGTTTTAGCGGTGGCGTCAACGCGCGTTTTACGGTCACAAATCGCAAAGGGACTCATACAATCAGATCGTCGAAGGGCAAAGGGTCTCGTTTTAAGGCGTTTGATGCCGAATACGTGACGCAGCAGGACGAAATGACGAACAGGATTGTGCTCGGCGCGCCTTGGTCATGGAAGGATAAGGCACGGAGCTACATGGAGGTTGTACAGCAGTTCCTCGATTCGCACGAGGACCGACCCTTTGACGTGGTGACATTGGCGAAGGAAATCAGAGCGCAGAAGTCGGTCTTGCGGACGGCGGCAAATATGTTGTTTGGCCACCAAAAGATCAAACGGGAGGGTGATGGGCTCAAGTCGGCACCATATATTTACGGTGCGCTGGCGTACCACGGGAAGCTGACGATGGAGGAAGTGAAGCGTGATTGAGGCGTTTTGCTAGGTTGGAAACCTACGTGCTTTTTTCGTGCTAGGTTTCTGACAAGACGGAACCTAGTAATTGTGGTTGATATTCTTGATGTTTAGGCGTAAACAATGACCCGAAAATGGTAGGTTTCCTACCTATGCATCTAAACCTAGCATTTTAGGAGGAATAAACGAATGGATTGGACTGCACACACGGAGGCCACAGCAATCTTTCAGCAGCACCTGAATCGTGAGGTTGAACGACTCAGGAAGATGGATGGAGTGGACGACATCACCATCCGCGCACAGATGCGGGTGTTGGTCGAACGTGCATTGCGCAGCGAGGGGCGCCGACCTCGCAGCCTTGCACACATCTAATCGCATCCTCCAGCACGCAGAGCCAGAGCATCCGCTCCGGTACGTAAGGCTCCGACCTAAATGTGTCAGCCCACTGGCTGGGCATGACAGCGCTCACTGTGGTTGCTCCCAATCCCTGTGGAGGTCTTGGAGCACTTCCATCGCTTGATACCGATTGCCACCGTTCAGTTCTTTTAGTGCTCGTGCGACGCCGACGCGATACGCAATCTCGCGCGCGGTGCGGCACTTGGTGAATTGGGACCATTCGAGATAGAGCTTGTCGAGCGTTTCAGTGTCCATAGACTTATCTCAGGCCCCACATAATCCCGTAAGCGAACAGGGCAATCACGCCGCCGGCGAACAGCGTCAGCTTCGCGAGTTCCCATAGAATCGATTCGTCCGGCTCCGGGTCATAAATCCCCTTAGGCCTCTCGACAGACCGGCGCAGCAGCTCGCGGTACTCGGCGTGGGGCATGAGATATTCGTGCGGATGATACTGTGTGCTGTGAGTGTTCATAGATCGTCCCCCTCTAATGGAGCCACGGCGCGCTCAGGCCATCGTGGGTTGTGAGATCGTGAGCAACCTTGCAGTCTTGGCAGAACGGTCCGCGTATAGGTTCGCCGTCGTTGTGCGGCGCCACGCAGATGACGAGCCGGTCAGCGGTGGCGGGCTCGCCGCAACCGAGGCAGTGATAGGTCTGGTTCATTCGCCTTTCCCCCAGAGCGCTCGCCGAATCAGCCAAATCGCGGCGATTGCCGTAGGCACGGTATGTGGGACCAGTAAAGCCAGGGCGAGCAGCGCCAGGCCAATCTTGAGCGGCATCATGATTCCTTCCCCAGCTCCTCGTCGATTCGCTCGACGGCAGTCTGGAGGCGCTGAAAGATGGCGAGTTGTTGAGGATCGAGGGCTTTCAGTCGTCGGCTGAAATCGGCGCTATGTTGATCGTTGATTAGGGTTTCCAAGACTCCATCCACGGCGCTGCGCAAAAAGCCGTAGGCCCAGGGATAGCGGGTGTCGACGACATTGGTGGTAGGCTTTTCAATCCTACTAGTGATGTCGTTCATTTGCTGTCCTCCTTTAGGAGCCCGAGCAGCCAATCTATGATGGCGCAGCCCTGGACCATCAGCCAGGCAACGCCGAGCGTCAGGCCGCCCCAGAGCAGCCATGCGGCGCACGGACTGAGGGATGTGAGTAAGATAGCCGTCATTGCGATTGCTCCTTGTCTATTATCAGTTGAAGCAGCTTAGAAACGGTTTGTGCGCGGCCATATTCGATGCTAATGCGCGCAGCGTCAGGAAAATCCCGTCTCGACGCGTAACCAGCATCGAAAGCATCCATCAACGCATTCCTGAAGGATGTGAGTAGTAGCGTGGTCATTGGCGGTTCCTCCTTTAGTAATCGCAACTGTCACAAATATCCTTGACTAAACGGGCGGTGTCACATAGATCGTTCTCGCAATCCCAACGGTCTCCGCATCGTGAGCATTGGTGTTGATGCCAGCAAGGTTCGGTTAGTTCTTGTTCATCATAATGAACGCGGCTGGAGGTATGCATCAGTGCGACGATCCAACAGAAGGCGCAGTAGTAGCGCCCGACAGGAAACCAATAGATAAACGCGCGTTGCCCGCATTCGCACATGGTTAATAGTACCGATGCAGATTCGACGTAAAAGTGATCGCCTCTTCTTGACTAAACTCGCGCGAGAGATAACCAGCCAAGGCGCTCAGGAAGATCGGGCGTTCTTGTGCCGATACGCCCGTGCAACATCTCGAAGATAAAGCGTTCAGTGCGTCCTTCAATCTCGCGATAGTGTTCAGTCTGTTCTTGTACGTTCATCTTTCATCCCCCCGTCAGCGTGGGTTGGTTAGCGGGCGAGCTCCCAGCCTGAACCATTGCAGGTCGCGCAAGTATCGTGAACGGTCAGACAGCCATATCCTTTGCAGGCAATGCAGAGGCGAACGCCTAACCGTCTGAGCATGTCACCTACCTGTTGTCTTCTCAGTGCTTTACGAATCATTGTGTCCATCTCTTTTCTCCCCATCAGCGTGATAACCACAATCTAATCCCATGCGCACATATTGTCAATAGCACAATCCAACTAATCGTCATGATTATCAGTTTCATCAACGGAGAGAGTGGATTGGAGTTTCAAGTCGCGCATCAATCTGCTCTTAATCATCTCCGTGACAAACTCGCTAATACTCAGTCCCTCGCGCGCGCAGTAAACCTTTAGTACGCGGTACTGATCCTCGTTCAAGCCTATTCTGATAGTGGGAGATTGTTTGCTTGTTGGCATGTGGGATTGTCGCATAGATGTAGAATTGCCGTCAAGGCGGGGCTTGCGCGCAGTGCGTGCGCTCGCTAGAACGCTTGTTATGACTGCGTCTGAGATGGCCCATAAGCGTTGGGCGACTAAGAGCCTGGAGGAAAGGTCGGCTCACATGCGCGCGCTTGCTAAGCGTCGCCATTTGCTCAAACCTGCTCAAAGCTTCTGGGCTGCGTTAAGAGCCTTAGAGTGTAGGCTCGCGTTGATTGAGGTTGCGCTGAGTGAGAGTGCCGATCACACAACAGGCTTCAACGCACGCCTGCTAGAGCGCAAGTGATGTTTCACGTGACACTAGTGGTACAGCTCATTACTAATCAGATGTCCCCTAGCTAATAGCTCAGCAATATCAATGACTAGTCGGCTGTCCGTGACCGTTGGGCTAGCATAGGGCTAGCCGCGACGCCCCGCGTACTACCTCAACGACCACGCCTATCCAGCATACACGCACAAGAGCTACTTAGTGAGTACTGACGTATCGATGTGGCACCCTCCTTCGATCCGACACCCCCGGTAGAACCCCCGACCGGGCATGCGTGATCACCGCTGAAGGTCAATCCGAATATCTGCTATATTTTTTCCATGAATAAGGAACCGGAACGGCCATCGGGACGAAGCGTGGAAGGGCACGCGGTGTACTGCAACCACTGCGAGTTTCAAGCACCGACCTTAGATAAATGGAGACTGAGCCTTCACGACAGCACAGGTTGGCGGCAATATCAGCGAGAGAAGCGCGCCGAGCGATACACCCTCCATCCGTAAACGAACCCGCTCGAAAATAAATTTTTGCCGTAGACAGGGGGGCGATGCTCGTGGTATTGAGCATAGGTATGTGCAATCACCCGGACATTCGGTATTGCCGCGTGCCTGACTGCGCGTTCCATCCCGCTGAGCAGACAGGTTCGGACACGTGGGGTCAGTGGTATTGCCACGTCTGCAACGAGCCTATTAGTGAGGCGCTCGCAATCGAGCGTGGCGCATGTATCGGAGAAACTAAAAGCATGGATGACCTGGCCAAATACGGCATGGGGATAATGGAAATGCTAAGCCCGTGGCAGACTTACGACGATGCCATGCGCGATTGGCACATGCACAAACCGAGATACCCTGGACCCCCCGCACATGAACGATGGCGCACTCGAATCTCACGACAGACTAGAGACGCCTGGCAGGTGCTTCGAGGTAGGGCGGTGGCGGTTTACAGATGAAACTAGTCCGCTGCCGGAAATGCGGGAAAGCGCACCAATGTCCAAAGACGATGGCGAGCCGGGAACAGGCAAAGAAGGCGGCGCAAGCAAGATGGAGGAAGAATGCTGCTAACACTTAAAGGAATGGACGGCCCGGTAGTGATCGAAACAGCGAATATTTGCTGGATTGGGAGAGCCGTCGATGTAAAGACAGGCGGACCATTCTTGGGCTACTCGACGATTATGTACCCTGGCGGCGTTGGAGTGGCCGTGCTGGGCGCACCGACCGACGTGAAAGCACTCATTGAGCGCGAGCACGGATACCCCATTGAGACCCACAACTAGATGAAGGGCGTTCTTAAAGAAGCGCATTCGGTCATCTGCGTGAACTGCGGGCAACTCTTCACATATGAGACCACGGGCCGATCTCCACGTCTCTGCCCCGACTGCAAAAAGAAGCTGCTCAAGCCCTCCCGCCAGCCGATTGCGCGGGTAGACGCACCAGTCGAGAAGAAGACCACCGATGAAGGACTCTCAAAAGCCGAACTTGAAGAATTACGCAAGCGGCTCAGATGGGGCGGCTATGGCGATCTGGCGCGCATTCCGAAAACTAAGGAATTTCTGGCAGCGTTCAAGGCGCGTTGCGAGCGATCAGTGTATATACTCGCGCGCTTTGTACTGGGTATGCCCGATTTGTCAGAGCACTTACACCATCCAGTTTGCGACTGGCTCCAAGATATTTCTATCCGCCGTCGTAAGCTCCTCATGTTACCCGTCGTGCATCTTAAGACTTCCATCGGATCTCACGCTTTCCCTATCTGGGCGTTGATTCAGCCCGCCTCGAACAACTTACTATTCAAAGGCATGCCCGGCTGCGACACGAGGATATTGCTACATGGCGAAACAACGCCCAAAGCGACGGAGAACCTCAGCGTCATCCGACAACATCTTGAAGGAAATCACCTACTTCGCCATTTGTGGAAAGGAGTATTCTGGACCGATCCACGCCGGGATGCTGTTGCCGGTGGAGGCGTTTGGGGTGAAGATCGTATTACCGTCAGGCGAAAGCGTATCGGTATTGCTGAGCCATCCATCACTGCGATTGGAGTTGGAACTGCTCTTGAACAGCGCCACTACGACCTCATCATCATCGACGACATCGCCTGCTTCGAGGCCGCACTCTCCGAGGTTGTGATGAACCGCGCCAAGATGCGGCGCAAGTCCCTGCGCTCACGTCTCAACGACCTGACCCGCTCCATCGAAGTCGGCATCGGCACGCACTGGACTGCCAACGACGTGTACGTTGAATGGAAAAAAGACCCAACCGTGGCGGTCAACATCCGCGCCGCGATCGAGGACGGCAAACCCATCTGGCCCGAGCGCTACCCCCTCGAAGCTCTACTCGCCCTCCAGGAAGAAGAGGGCATGGGCAAGGTGCTATTCAGCGCCAACTATATGAACAACCCTCTGAACGCCTCATTCTCGGCGCTCGACTGGGCGGAGGTCCGCACCTACGAGATAAAAAACGGCTTCATCGTGTTCGACAAGGACGATGCCGACGTGCGCGCCGCAGATCGGATGGTCGCCGGCGGCAAGTTCACATCGGCCTACTGGACTCGCCGTACCGAATTTCAACGCGGCATCAGCCTCGACCGGCTCTACCCGCGCAAGGGCTGGGACGACGAGGAAAGCGAGGAGCAGCATGAACAGCGCCTGCTGGCGCGTATGGAGCGTAAGGTCCGTGCCCAGGATGAGGGCTCGGCGACGTGGGTACGGCTCACTGAACTGTTTGCGCGGCGCCGTAACGAAGCGAGGGAACGGGGATGGCTGAATTGAAATTGGATGGTGCGGACAAGCGCAATACAATTATCGACCGTCTCTTAACGGAACTCCAGGACGCCCAATTTGCCGATTTGCTGCGCCGGTTCAATAATTCCGTTGCACAATCGGATCGTCAGTTTAAAAGGATCGCTCACGCTATGAGTTTAATCCGTGACGCCATCCCGAAGACCGAACTCTACGCCGGAGAGACGTTACTCTCAAAAGTATACGACGCGCTGTTAACCGATGACTGAGCCTCTCACCATCCGCATCCCCCTCCTGACGCTCTACACGGTCGGCTTCGTCGATTCGGCCGGCGGCCGCGTCCCCGGCCATGCCAACAAGTCACGCAGTGCCAACTACCGCTCGCGGTCGGCCATCGTCGTCGTCTCGCAGGATGACATCGACCGCATCTTCATCCGCAAAGCGTGGGCGCGGCATTGCACGACCGACGAACTCTGCGACGAAATCTTCAAGACCTACAGCGACTTTCATCCCGCGACCATCGGCATCGACTCATCCGCCAACCAGTCGCTCTTTGCCGACTCCCTCATCCGCGAGGCCCGCGAGAAGGGTAAGAAACTGCCACTCACTAAAATCAGGCTCGGCTCCGATAAGGACGTGCGTATCGAGACCACGCTCCAGCCCGCAGCGACCGCCGGCCGCATCTTCGCCCTAACCGACATGGGCGACCTGCGCGGAGAGTGGGAAGCCTTTCCCGGCTCTCAGTTCAAGGATATTCTCGATGCGCTGGCGGGGGCGATTAAGCTCCTGCCCGCGCGCCACACCAACGACGAAGTGACCGGCGAGGTCCAGCAGTATCGCAATTATCTGAGAACGCTGCGGCTGACTGAGGCGCAGATCGAAGAGCGCGTCGTCGCGGCGTTCGCACAGGCGGAGATGAAATGATCACGGTGGAAGAAGGCGATGGACTGGATGGCCAGTGCGACGAATGCGAGGCAGTTAATTATTATCACGTCGGTATCGCTCATCATGCTCACGTGCAGCTATGCGAGCAACATTTCAGGGAATTGCGCGACAAAATCAATTCCTTGTGGACAGGTAAAGATGCCTGACATAACGCCTGAACAGCGACTCGCCTACGCCAAGTTCATCGGCGGGCTCCCGCTCGCGGCGCAGACTACTGCCGAGGCGCACTCCGGCCTGACCTGCCACAAAGACATCATGGGCGGACATTTCTGGATCCAGGTCTTCCACGACGACGGCACAGTCTGGCTGTTGCACGGTCGCGACTCGACGCTCCCCGGCCTCGACGTGAAGAACCACGATCCCGACGACCTGAGCATTTGCGATTGCGGCAACTGGATGCCCGCGACCAAGGAACAGATGCTCGCCTCGCGTACCATAGTCGCCACCATCTATCAGAGCGGGAGAAAGAATTGAAACTCTACCTTATCACCACCGGCACCGGACGCGATGGCGACGAATGGCGATTACATAAAACCTGTGCGACGCCAGAGATAGCGCGCCGGCACGTATTGAAGGCCTGCGCTAAGAGCATTTCCAAACCCGAAGATTTTGAAGTCGAAGAGTGGGAACTAACCGACCAATGAAAGCCCTCGTCGTCGATTACGGCCTGACCATCGAACTCGCGCGCCTGCTCGCCCGCGATCTGGATGGCGAGGTGGGGTATTTCTCGCCGTGGGTCTCATCCTTCGCGGAGCCCAAGGCGACCATGCTCGGCACGGGCCTCGAAGACGAAGGCGTGAAACGCATCGACTTCCCCTGGTCGCTACTCGACTCGCCCGACGAGCCCGACATCTGGGTGTTCCCTGACCTTTACTTCACCGACTGGCAGCAGCATCTGCGCGCGATGGGCAAGAATGTCTGGGGCTCCGGTCCCGGCGAGTTGCTCGAACTGGATCGGTGGAAACTTCACGAGGTGTTGTTCAAAGCAAAACAGTCAGAGGCTGGAATCACACTCGCGGATGGCATCGAACAGCTTGGGGACTTCCTAAAGCACGATTATTCTGACGAACGAAAGTTTATCAAGCTCTCTCAGTATTATCGCGGCGCATCGGAAACCTACGAGCACAAAGGTTGGCCCGCCTCGCGCTCATGGTTCGAGGACTTAGCCCACATAGTCGGTCCCGCCGGCGACAAACTCCGCTTCATGCTTCAGGAGCCCATCGAAGGCGATAGCGTCGAACCCGGCATCGACCTGCTCATCGTCAACGGGGAAGCGACCACGCCGTACCTGATCGGCTACGAGGATAAGGACCACGGCCTTATCTCCAAGGTTACGGAGAATATAAACTTCGCGTGGCAATCACTGGGTGCCGTCGTTCGCGCTCTGTCTGAAGAACAGCCCTATTCGAATACCTTCTCAGGCGAGATGCGAATCACCGAGACCGGCGACTGCTACTTCATCGATGCCACCTGTCGGATGCCTCGTCCCGGCGACGGCGCTCATCAAAAGCTTTGCAGGAATCTCGCCGAGGTGATCGATGGTGGTGCACGCGGTCAAATCATTCAACCCGACGATAGTGCCAAGTTCTGCTGCCAGCTCATGCTCTCCTCTCCATGGGCCAAAGAGCACCCGATGCATGTGCGCTTCCCCGAGGAGTTGCGCGACAACATCCTGCTCTACTACTTCTACCGCGACGATGACGGCGAATATTGGACGCTGCCCCACAACGTCGAGCAGGTAGTCTCGGTTGTCACTACTGGCGATGATCTGGAGAAGGTCAAGCAGGAATGCCTCGACATCGCCAAGGAAATCGAGGGCGACCAACTAACCTTCAAGCACGATGTCTTTGAGCAGATCGAGACAATGATCGAGAAGGGTCAGGGTTACGGAGTAGACTGGTGATGTGCTGGGCACTCTGTCTCGCCAAGATGACCGAGGACGAGGAGTTCGAGGGAATCTACATCACTCTGACGTAGGCTGGTCTTCGCCTTGCTGCTTAAGGGACGTACCAACCTTTCGCTGTAAGCCCGCCGCCGCATCCGCCGTTACCGCATCAGCCAACATTCGGCCGAAAATGCGACTGCGCGTCGGAGCACTTCCGCTATTCGCCGCTTCCCATAACGCGCGCGCGGTGTTCGGATTCTTGAGCGCCGCCTTTACCAGATATTGCATCCCGCCGTGGACGCCGGTGATCGCCCCGATTCCTAAGCCTGCGGCCGCGAACATACTCGGATGGCCCATGAGGCTAGTGGCCACGAGAATCTCGGGATACCAGGTCAGTCCACGTAGCACACGCGCCTTCAACGATTTGCCGATGGCCCCTTCTTCAACCCTGCCAGACATCAGAGATTCGATAGCGGCGTTCTCGGGGTGGCGCTTCATAAAATCCATGACGACCTGTGCGCCTTCTGCCGGCGTTCGCGCGAGTCGCGCTTGTTTGGCCATCGCCTCACCGTAGGGTCCGAGATTCTTCGCTTCTTTCTGTGCCCACTTGACCGCCTCGCTCGCCGCTTCGCTGCGAATCTCGCCGAGATGCGTGCTCATCTGCTGTTGAAATTCCCGCCGTAATTGCGGCGACGTGTTCATCACGTTCTCGGCGGTCACGAGCTTATCTTCGAGGTTAATCCAGTTCTTAGGGTCAGCCAGCGGAGTGCCGGGATAGAGTTTCTGAAGAACCTGCTGCTGGTCTTCTTGTTTGATAACACCCGGAGCTTTGTCGACACCATTCTTTAAAAGCCAGTCAGCGTAGGTTCCGCGTAGCGTCGATTTCTCTTCGTCGGTCGCACCTTTCCAGATTTGCTCAATGCGCTGCGGGGATCCGAAGATGTCGCCCGCTACGTCGGTCGGCTCGAACTCCCCTGCGATCTTGCGACGGAACGAAGTATCGAACGTCCGGCGATATGACCCGTAGCGCCGATTGATGGCGGTCAGTTGGTTCTTGTCGACCAACCCGGAATTCTCAAGAGTGCTGTCGATGCCTTCGATCAAATCGAAAGCCGCCGACTTGTCGCGCGGCGAGGCTGCACCCCGAATAAGGCCAAGGGCATCACTTCGCAAGCCGAGCAAGCTCTGAATATTTGCGGGCGTGCCCCCACTGGTATCGCCCGTGGACATGCGCTGTTTCAGTCCTGCCCATTCCTCATTGCTCATCGACAGCGTTTTCTTACTCTTCAGCATCGCCCCAATATCCAGCGGCTTGGGGGCGGCGAGGGCGTCGGCGCGTTGTATCAATCCGCGCAGTTGCGGACCTGGTGAATGTCCCGTGTCCTGTCCGAACTGAGCGATCTGCGCGACCTTGTTCTTGATAGCGTCCGTGTCGTTGATCGGCTTGGTTTTGACGCCCGCGAATAAAGTCTCGTACTGATTGCCGAGTTCGTTCGAAGCGCGATGAATCGGATTGAAGACGGCATCACCCCATTGCTGCTGACGATCAATTGTCTCTTCGCTCGGCAACGCCGCCGGTCCAACTTGCTCGGCGGGCATAGCGCGCGCCTGCGCCCCTTGTCGTGCCGTACGTCCGAGCCGTTGCTGAATCGCTTGCCCGCGCGCCTCGGGTGCGAGTGCCTGCGCCGTCTTGTCGCGCGCCGTAGCCCCTGCCGCCAAGCGAGCCTGCCCGCTCGACTCCTGTTGTTCGCTGAATCGTTCAGCGGCCCCGGCGGCTTCTTTCTGAGCGAGTCCGGCGCCTTCGAGCAGGGGATTTACGCCGACGACACTGCCCAACACCCGACCGATAGGAATCAATTCGCTCGCAGCACCGATTGCGGCGTTAATAGCTTCGTTCTTCGCGACGTTGGGCCACGACAAGTCCGGATTGCGCCCGAAGAACGTTTTATTGATACGCGCAGAGAGAT
>WNFG01002410.1_pt1 | contig 23245 bp, 20 predicted proteins | sample 5400431 | NCBI WGS metagenome assembly WNFG01 (sample SAMN13153346, study PRJNA577476) | soil metagenome | isolation source: 120 cm saprolite under Douglas fir tree site 2 hole 3 replicate 2 | place: USA:California | collected 2015-04-18 | reverse complement strand
GCGTCAAGCAGCGCGCCGATGCGATCCAGGGGCACGCTGCCATCAGGCACGGTCGCGGACCTGCCCCTGATCGGCCAGCCCTTGATCGGCCAGCCCTTGATCGGCCAGCCCTTGATCGGCCAGCCCTTGATCGGCCAGCCCTTGATTGGCTAGCAGCGTCCCGGCCAGCAGCGCGGCGCCTACGGCGGCCGGGGCGAGCGGGCGGGTGGCACCAGTAAGTTCCGCGAAGTGGTCCCAGATGACCGGAGCGCGGAACACTCCCCCAGCGCCCGCGACCGGAAGCGGCCCGAGGCGGCGCTGGACCGAATCGGCCAGGGCGGCCAGGTGCTCGGCCGCGCGCCGAACGATCCGACGCGCTTCAGCGTCCTCGGCGGCGATCGCGGTGATCGCGGGGGCCAGTACGGTGAGCCGGTCGCGTTCGGCGGGATGGGTGCTGACCTCGCCGACCAGGGCGTCCAGGGCGTCCAGACCGGATCCGACGGTCTCGGTCACGGTGCGGTGGATCAGCTCGGAGCCGCCCATCTGATCTTCCCAGCGCAGCGCGGCGCGGCGAAGCCCGTGGTGAGGAGCGCGTTCATGGGCGGCCCGTCCGGCGCTGGCGGGGTTCCTGGGCGGCTGCCAGAAGATCGCCGCCTGGTCCGCCGGTATGCTGCTGGACGGCATCGCCGAATACGCCGACCCCGCGCCGATGACCGCACCCCCGGCCGCGCCGCCCTGCACGCCGCCGCGGCCAAGACCGCCCGGGCCGCGCTGGCCGCCGGGAACCCGCCGACCCGCCGCCCTATGACGAGTTCACCCCCGACGAGCTGATGCCGGTGCTGCGGCTGTCCAAGGGCGGCGCATTACGCCAGGTCGAGCTCGCGCTGGCCCTGCTTCCGTGCGGATGGCGGTATCCGGCCGACGTCACCGGGTATACCCGGACAGCCCGTCCAGGCTCCCCCGATCCCAGCGGCTGCCCCTCCTTCACCGTTAGCACGTACCAGTCACAGATCGTCCGGAAGTTCATCGTCAGTACGCTCCGCAGCGAGACGACGAGCGAGATCGTCATACCATCGCGTGACCCATCTGCGAAGGTCGGCAATCCTGGGCTTCGGCCTGGCCCGTTTCCAAGCTGAACCACCATCCTGTTACAGCCGGACTCTCTGGCGATTACTTCAACCGGACCTATACAGGCAGGCGATGAGCTTCTGATCATGATCATCTCACAGCACTCACGATCCCTGGAAACACCCATTTGGAAAATCATCCTAGAGTGAGCCAATGCCTAAATTAATATCTTAAATGCTTGGATCTCATCTTTATTCTGATGGCCGTCCTAACCCCTGATCACAGGCTGTTTTGTCCTCATCGAGGAATGAATCGGCCGCGATCTAGTAGTTTCCTGACGCACATGGTAAGTTGCTCTCGTCAATGCGCGAGGTGAGCGTATCGGGGAAGCTCAGCCTGGCGAGCATCCGGTAATTTCCGGCCAGAAATGAGACCAGCTGTGAAATCGCACATGATCGCTGGGCTCGCGGTGGCGCTTGTAGTGCCCGCTACCTATGCGGGAAGTGTTGTTTTCGGTGTCGCAGGAACAGCCGCGCTAGCTGGTTCCCCAGCTGCTTCCCGCCAGGCCCTGCCCCATGACCCGACTACCGGCCAGGCTCTGGTCAGCGAGGCGAAGCAGATAGCGCTCGGCGAGAGTCCCTGGACGAAAGGATGCGTGCCGAATACCAACGGCCCCCACTGCGTACCGTATTCGTGGGGTGGCGGACACGAGGAGCAACCGGGGCCCTCCGATGGCAACTGCCAGACGTGGACCAGGGACCCGGGAGTACCCAAGACTTTGTTCTCCGGTCCCAAATGCGCCAGCACCGTTAGCAAAAAACACCTCCTCGGCTACGGGGATAACGGTACGTACGGACTGGACTGCTCCGGATTCACCCGCTGGGTCTATTACCTGGTGTACCGCAAGGACGTCGTGGGAGGAGGGAGCACGGGAACCCAGATAAAGAACTTGCGGCGCGTCCCCGCGGGTGAACAAGAGCCGGGCGATCTAGTCTTCTTCCCCCACCACGTGGGCATCTATGCAAGTAACGGCACCATGATCGACGAGCCACACACCTACGACAGGCCAGATACCAAAATCAATCCATCCGGCCGCTGGGTACAGGCCTACGCCAGGGTCGACAGTGTCGGTAAGAACGTCTTGGGCTACTACCGTTACGTGATTCCTGCACCGATGGTGACTCCGACCCCGACACTTACCGGGCGGCTCCCCACCACCCTCGCTAGATTGAATGTAGAGTACTCGGTCGCGTCCTTGCCCGAGCCGGAGCCAGACTTGCGCAACTGACCCAGCTCATCCGACGCCCCGACCGAATACCTATCTAAGCCGACCCGCAGCGCAGCAGCCGGACGCTCGGCCGGATCGCCCGGGACGGCGGCGGGGGCGGTTCCGGCGCCCGCCGGGCCGCCTGAGCCGCGAGCGCGCGCAGGAACTCGTGCTCCTCCTCGTCCAGGCGCAGCGTGCGGGCCAGCGCGTCGACCACCGCCGGGCTCGGCCTGGTCTCCTTGCCCCGCTCCAGCCGGGCGTAGTAGTCGATGGACACCCCGGAACGACGCGCCCGGGAAGATCCCGGTCTGCCGGGCGGCCGCGCGTCGGCGCAGGCTGCCTTCATGAGCATCGTCAATACGGTCCGAACGAACCCGGCTCACGCCCTGCGGCCGGCCTCGAGCGCGCAGATCCTGGTCGCGGCGCTGCTCGGGTTCTTCTTGCTCAGCCTGGACGCCACCGCCGTGAACGTGGCCCTGCCCGGCATCGGGCGGACGCTGGGCGGCACCACGGCAGGCCTGCAATGGGTGGTTGACGCGTACACGCTGCTGTTCGCGTCGACGGCGGGGGCGCTGTCCCTGCGGGGACGAGGAAGGCTACCGGGACACGCACCCGGTCCGTTCGGCCCAAATAAAACAAGGACCGGAACGGGCAAGCACGGTGACCGGTTACTGATCGCCGAGCTTCTGCGCCGGGTACGGCGCACGCGCTTGACCTGGACGGGCGTTGACCAACGCGGGAAAACGAGTTGACCCGATTTGGGCGGTTAAGTCATCGTTGAAGCATAACGGGGCCATAGGGCGGGTGCGCGGTGCGGCGTTTGCCCCGCAGGCGCCTGCCTCATAGGAGCGGGGTGCCGCGCCCTGTCAACGGCACCCCGCTCCCCCGTCTGGCGGTGGTCAGCCCGCCCGAAGGAGGCGCCGTGAACCGTCTTGATCACGACGAGGTCCGGCTGCGCATCGACGCGGCTCCCGAGTTGCTCTACGACCTGGTCAGTGATGTGCCCCGCACCCCAGAGTGGAGTCCTGCGGGCCTTGCTCGGCGTCCGCGACCTGCGAGCAGACCTGCACCAGAACATGACCACCAGCCTGCGCAGGATCGCCGGGATCGCGGAACGCCAGGCCCCGCATCAGGCCCAGGTCGCGCATCAGGCCGATGCCGCCGACCGGGACTAGAAGCCCGGGTCAGGCTCCCGGCAGGCCGTCGGCCGCGGTCGCGAGGACGTCGTAGTCGGCGTCGGACAGCCAGCCGAGGTCGTAGGCGAGCACGACGTCATCGAAAGAGCCGGGCACGTAGGGCTCGGGGTCGTCGATGGCGGCTCTGGCCTGCTCGAGTTCGGGCGGGCAGACGTCGGGAACCTGAGGCCAGCGGCGGGCCCGGAACTCAAGCGAGAGATCGTCCAGGCTGAGCCGGCCGTCCCGGTAGGAGACAAGCATCGCGATCACGGCGCTGCCGGGAAAGGTCCCGGTCCCGACGGTGCCGCCGATGGCCCCGGCGGACCGCGCGCCGACCGCCCACCGGATGCGGTCCCTGGGCGCGGCGGCGGCCGGGCTGGCCAGCGCTCGGATGGCCGCCGCCGGGATGTGCCGGCCCCCGTAGCCGTGGCCGCGGCGGAACTCTTCCTCCCCGCGGCGGTGGGCTTCGCCGGACCGGCGCACCGCCTCGTCGATGCTGATGTCGGCGAACACCGCGGTCACGGCGTAATCCGCGAACCGCAGCGCGTACGTCCAGGCCTCGGCCGCGCGCCAGGATGCCAGCGAGACATCCAAGATCAGGTTCCTGCCGTCTATCAGGGCGCGCAGCCCGACCCGTTTGGCCAGATACTGGGCCTCCGCGTGCACCAGGCCGGCCCGCTCAAGCGGGGACAGCCCGTCGGCATCTGGGATGAGCCGCGCCGCGGCCATCCGGTTCAGGATCGCGTCGATGCTGACGGTGAAGTACCGGGACCTGTCCACGCCGGACTCGTCGAGGGCGCCGGCCTTGTCCGCGCCTGGCAGGCCGCCGGCGATGACCGCGCTGCGCTCGCACGGCACCGCGGCAGCGCCCTGGTACATTTCGGCGACCAGACGTCCCTGCTGCTGGTTGCGCTCACCCGTCCAGATCACGATCACCGCCCTCCGCTGGCGCGGTCAGCCCGGCGGTTCTCTGGCCGGCCGTCGCCCCCAGACATCGTGGCCAGGTCAGCAGGGGCGGCGCAAGGGAGGCGGCCCGGTATCGCGGTAGGCGTAAAGGTCCGCCACGAAGGCGACAGACTCATCCGTTTGACGCTCGGCGGGTTTTTGGTCTCGATGACCGGTTCAGCGCGCGGCGCGGCACCTACCGGATTGTCTACCGCATCGATGACAAGGCGCATACCGTGACGGTCGTCGACGTAGGCCACCGGCGCGATGTCTGCCGCACCTGAATGGGCCGGGCTGCCCCGGGTGGTCGTGACTCACTGGGTGTTCCTGGCCGGGTGCCCGGGACTGCGGGTGATCAGCGCGACGATGAAACGATGCAGCGGCCCGGGTAAGCGCGCCGACCGTAACGTTACCGGAACGGCGCGGGCATACGGTGGAGCATCGGATCACCGCGAGCGGAGGATCCCAATGCACGGGCTTTTGTGGGTCCGGCGGCCGGTGACGGCGTGGGTGCTGGCTGGCCTGGTGTTGCTGCTGGCCGCGGCGCTTATACCGCTGTCGCTCGCCGCCCGGCAGAACCCGCTTGCTTTCGGTGGTCCGCAGAGCGCGGAGTTGACCCGCAGCGTGATCCGCGCCGCCACGTAGTCGTAGGCCAGGCCGACCCGGTCGGCGTCGGTCCTGGTGAGAATCAGGGTGACCCCCTCGTCTTCGCGGATGACCGCGAACGGGGATACGCCGGGCGGCGGCTCTCCCTCCGCGAACACGTACGGTTCGGCGAACAGGTCGGGCCGGATGTCGCGCCAGCCATGGTCGGCGGGAGCGGGGGGCGGCGAGGGATAACCAGGTACGTTCGGAATCAAAATATTTTCGGGTTCGGGGATCAGCGATTTTTCCATGAACAGCAGCTCTTCCTGCCGGTAGCCGAGGCGGGCGTAGAATCCGGCCACGGCGGCGTTGTCCGGCTCGATGAGCAGATTGACCTTCGGGCAGCCGACCGCGAGCAGGCGGCGCGCCTTTACCAAACGCCGTTTTTGCTAAGGGTCGTCGCAGAACGCGCGAGCAGCGATTCGTGCGGTTATCGGCAGCGCGTAGTGAGGGCGGCCCTGGCGGGAGGCGCCGAGCACCCGGTGCAACCCAGCTGCGCGTCCCGCGCGCGTCGAGCGGTCGGCGGATGACCTGGCAGATGACGGAGTGATGAAGCGTGACATGCAGCTACACGCTGCGGCTTTATCAATACGTGATCTAGACGGCCCGGTAGTGGGATGTTAACGTCAGAACTCCAGGGGAGGGACGAAAAGTGGCCGAACGCGCGCCGCCGGACGACGTAGGCCTCCATCGGGGTTGGGCGCGATGGAGGTTTGGGTCATGCGCCAATCATCGATCCCAGATTCGAACGATCACGTCATACGGATAACCCCTGGTCTCCCGGTCGCCCGCGAGGGCGTGGTCCCCGACGCGCAGGTTCTGTGAATCACGAAGCGCTCGGGTCATGACGCAGACCCGCCCACACGCGAGGTAGCGCAAACTCACGCATCGTGCAAGAAGAGCACGCAATTCCACGGCGATGGCGGGCATGCGTAATGCTCGTTGAGTGCTGGCCGGGTCGCCGCGAGTTGGGGGGACGAATTGCGGCTGGTAGGGCGGGGCGAGGACCTGCCGCTGATAGGGCGCCGCGAGGAGCTCGCGTTCTTGTGCGCCGCGATCACTGAGCAGGGCGGGGCAGTCGTCGGCGGGGCGGCGGGTGTGGGCAAGACACGTCTTGCCCACGAGGTCTCATCAGTCTTGACCGAATGGCATGTGACGTGGGCAACGGCCACCCGGGCCGCGGCCGACCTGCCGCTTGGTGGCGTCGCGGGACTGGGCCTGGCTGATGATGGAATGTCATTGCGTGGCCGGCCGGGCCTGCTGTCCCGGTTGACGACAACTTTGGTCGAGCGGGCCGGCGGCCGGAACACACTGGTGGTGGTGGACGACGCCCACCTGCTCGACGAGCTATCTGCAGCCTTCATCCATCATCTTGCGACCTCCCGCGCGGTTGCGGTGCTGTTGACGATGCGCACCGGCGAGCAGCCGCCGTCGGCAGTGGTGTCGGTGTACAAAGACGGCCCGGTCCCGCGGCTGGAGTTGGAGCCGCTCGGGCAGCCAGAGTTCCGCGCGCTCGCGTCGACCGCGTTGGGCGGGGAGATCGAGCCGGGCACGATGCACCGCCTATGGTCCGACACGGCCGGGAACGTTCTGTTCTTGCAGGAACTCGTGGCCGACGTCCTGGAAGCCGGGACACTCGTTCAGCTCGGTGGGCTGTGGCGGTGGACACCGGATGGAAGGGTCGGACCTCGGCTGGCCGAGCTTGTCGCCGACCGTATGGGCCGGCTGGAGGGGAATCGCCGGCTCCTGGCCGAGTTGCTGGCGGTTGGCGAGCCGCTCGGCCCGGACCTGGTGCAGGGGCTGGTCCCAGAGATCGACCTCGCCGCCGAGGAACGCCGGGGAACGATCGTGGTCGAGGAGTCAGGCAGAAGGGCCGCTGTGCGCCTTGGGCATCCGCTGTTCGGCGAGGTGGTGCGCGCTCGGATGCCGGTTTTGCAGCGCCGGCGGCTGCAGCGCCTGCTGGCCGATGCGCTTGAAGCGGTCGGTGGCCAGCGCCGGGACGACGTCTTGCGGCTTGCCACCTGGCGGGTGGAGTCGAACAGCGCAGTGGACACAGGAGTACTGATGCAGGCAGCGCAACGAGCCCGCAATGTGTTCGACCCCGCCCTCGCCGTGCGGCTGGCTCGCGCGTCTGTGGAGCTGGCTCCCTCGTTCGAGGCCGGGCTGCTGCTGGGTGCCTCGCTGAGCGAGTTGGGGCGGTTCGCTGAGGCAGCCGACGTACTCGATCGCCTGGTCGGCACGGAGCCTGACGGGACCGCCCGTCAACTGCTTGCGAGGGAGCGTGCACTGGTGACGTTTCATGGGCCCGGTGGATTGGCGGACGCGCGCCGGGTTCTCGAGGAGGCCGAGGCGTTGGTGGACGACCCGGTCCGGCGGCTGCTCGCGCGCGGCGACCTGGCTCTGCTGCTGGCCTACGCCGGGCGGTTCGCCGAGGCGCTCGAGATCGGCGGCCCTCTGATCGCGCCCGACATGGACGAGCGGGTGCGGTTGCGGTCTGTTTCAGCCGTGGGGGCATGCATGGTATTCGCCGGCCGGGCGGAGCAGGTGCTGGCGTTGTGCGATGAGCTTGAGCCGGCCGCGGCGCGCCTGCGCGAGGAACTGCCTCAGGCAGCCGGCTGGTTGTGGGCGATGCGGTCGAACGCGCTGGCCCTGGCCGGCTGGCTCAAGGCCGCGAGCGCGGTTCTCGCGCCGCCGCTCGAACCCACCGCGGCTCCGATCCTGGGGGACGGCGACCTCGCCCACGCGCGCACCAAGCTGGGCCGGGTGCTGTTGCTGCAGGGTCGGCCCCGCGGCGCTCTGCAGCATCTCACCGGAGCCGCCGCCGTGCTGCGCACCAACGACCCCAACGGGTGCCTTGTGTGGTGTCTGTCGCTCGCCTCCGAGGCCCACGCGCTGCTCGGCCAGCAAGTGGAAGCGGCCCGGCTGGCCGCGGAGGCGACCGCTCGGCGCTCCACAGGATTCGCCGTCTTCGATGGCGACGCCGCCCGTGCGCGCGCCTGGGTCGCGGCCGTGGTCGACGAGCGGTCGCGGGCCATTGCCGAGCTGGTCACCGCGGCAGGCGAGCAGGAGAGCCGGAGCCAGCCCGCCTCCGCGTTGTTCGCGCTCCACGACGCCCTTCGCCTCGGCGCCGAGCACGTGGCCGGCCGGCTCGAGACGCTTGCGGCGGCCCTGGACGGCCCGTGGCCGCGCGCGGTGGGCGTGTATGCCCGCGGGGTGCGCACGTCCGATGCAGCGTCCCTGGAGGCCTCAGCGGATGCCTTCGCCGCCCTCGGTGCGGGACTGGTCGCGGCCGAGGCCGCCACTCAGGCGTCGTGGCAGTGGGCGGCATCGGGCGGTGTGACTCGTGCCGCAGCCGCGCGGGCCAAGGCCGCACGTTTCTCCGTCAGCGAGCCGGGCTCCGAGGTCACGTTCTTCTCACCCATGGCTGAGCCGCCCGGCCTGGCGGTGCTGACCCGGCGAGAGCGGGAAGTCGCCACCCTGGCGGGCCAGGGCCTGGCCAATACCGATATTGCCCAGCGCCTGGTCATTTCCGTGCGGACGGTCGAAAGCCACCTTTACTCCACATACGGCAAGCTCGGCGTCGCAGGCCGGGCCGAGCTCGCCGCAGTCTTCGGATCTCAGTACCCGGCAATACCTGCCACCGTAAAAGATCAGTAGATCACTACTGAGGGTCTTGCCCACGGCTCGACCTACACTCGGCAATGAACCATGCGCAAGTTGGGAGCCATCTGCGCACGGTGTTGAAGATCATGCGCAAGCTATCCGCTCCGGGCTCAGGCGGCCAGGTCGATGAGGACCGGACGCCCGCTGCCGGGTGGCCAGATTCGTGTGAATCAGCGGCGACGCCGATACGTCTGTCACGCGCTGACGCGCGCGCCTATCACAGACCACGACTGAGTGCCATCCTGCCCGCGTGCTTGCGGATGCTCCGTGAGGGGGGGTGAGCGCTAGAAGGGCTCCGTCCGGAACGTGAAAGTCCTCACCCACCGGGGTGAAAGCAAGAGGAGGAACAAATGCGGCGACTTCTACTCGTGATCCTGGGCGGCCTGGTGGCCGTGGTGTTTGCCGCCGGGCCCGCCTTCGCCTCGAGCCCGCACTTCAAAAAGGGCGGGGAGCCGGTGTGCACGTTCTCCGGCACGACGAGCATTCCGGTCACCTGTACAGGCACCCTCGCCGGGCTCGGCAATCAGGACCTCAACCTTCATCTAGCTGTAAGCGGGTTCGCGCTCTACCAGTGCCAGAATGGGGGCGGCAACACCGCGCCCGGCCAGAACAAGGTCCTGGTAGGTCCGGCTACTTCCGACACGGCGGTTCCGGCGAGCGCAATAAAAAACGGGAACCTCGTGTTCACCACGAATCCCGCCACCCTGACCGCCGCAACGACAGTCAACGCGGCCACAGCCGGCTGTCCGAACAATAACTGGACCGGGGTGAATCCGGTCCTCACGCTAACGAGCATCACGCTCGATATCTTCCAGCCCGTGACGACCCAGATCTTCCACTGCACCGCGTCGGACCCGAACGGGCTGACGAGCCCCGTCACGTTGGCCTGCTAGAGGGAGGCGAGAAGCCAGAAGCAGAGGGGGCACGCGACCGTGCCCCCTCTCGCACGGGCCAGGGGTCGCCCGTCGGGAAGGGCGGCCCCCTCCTTCTGCGTCGCCGCATCTCGCGGCCGATGAGGGCTCCGCCGTTGTTGCCTGCTTCGTGGCGGGGTTGGTCGAGGCGGCTTGCTTGTGCGAGCGTCAGAGCGTGAACGTAGCTTCGATCGTGAGCCGACGCGCTGAGTCGACCGGGCTAGTGGATTTGATCGGACCCCCTATAGTTGCCCAAATCCTCCACTAAGCTCGAATCCTTCACGGAAAAATGGATCAGATCGCACAGGTGATCGACTAACGGTGCGGGTGGTGTTAACGAGACCAGTGAGGCGCCCAGCGGAGCACCACCCGACCGACCCTGCGGATGGCGAGAGGTCTAAGCGGGAGCGGCTAGCGGGGGGCTCGGCGTCGGCCGAGGACGCAAGGGTGGGAGACGGCGGGGCGGGCTGGTCCGGGACGAGGGCTTCGTTCCAGTCGCGGATAATCCAGTTCCGTACTACCCCGTTGAGGACGAACGGGTCGCCGCGGACGAACTCCTCGGCCGCCGCCCGGGTGGTGAAGATCCCCATCGCGCCGTCTTGCAGCGCGTTGTCGAAGGGGCCGATCATGAGCAGTTCGCCGCGGCCGGCGAACTCCTTCCACCGGGCGCGGTGCGCGGCGGCGTGCAGGGGCGCCGTGTCCATAAGGTCGGCGGCCGACTCGTAGAACACCACGGCTTTCATGACTGCCCTCCCATCGCCGCGGCCAGGCAGCCGAGGATGCGGGCCCAGCCCTCGCTGTAGGCGCCGCCGAGGTAGCCGCCGGGCAGCGCGCAGTCCCTGGCCAGCTGCTCCTCGGTCAGCTGGTCCCAGCCCCGGTGCTCGACCGCGACCCGGGTGAGCAGCGGGCCGAGTTCGGCGAACGTCAGCTCGACCTCGGTCACCACCGATGTCATGTTCCAGGTCATGACGAACCGCTCGGGCGGCTCCCAGACGAGGATCTCTCCCCAGTGGACCTCGGTGCCGTCCAGCCACGTCTCGTAGACCCGGCCGCCCGGACGCCGCTCGAAGGTCACCTCCCGGACCCGGTCCTGCCCGGCCGAGAACGGGGTGACCGGCCACCAGATGCCGATGGTCCGGACGAATGTATCGAAGGTGTGCCGCCGGCCGCTGCGGACCACGATCGACTGCCGCACCGGCGGCCGCCACAGCGCCGTCACCGTGCCCCGTACCTGAGCCTCCCCGTCCTGGGTCATACCGGCCTGCTCCCATCGTGTCGTCTCACGCTTATCGTCGCAGGCTGACCGCTAACCGGCGGCGGAGGCCCGGTCGCCACCGACTCCGCGGTCCGCCTCAACCAGGTCGCGGGCGAGCTCAAGGGACGATGCCCACATCTGGTTCAGGAACTCCCGCAGGGCCGCCAGCCCTTCAGGGCGAGCACGGTAAAGGCGGCGTGTAGCCACCTTTCGTTCGGACAAAAGACCTGCGTTCTTGAGGACGGTCAGATGCTGGCTTACGGCGGTTCTGGTCACGTCGAAACAGCCTGCGATCTCGCCCGCCGCGAGCTCGGAGTGGGCCACGAGCTGCAAGATCGCGCGGCGGCGGGGTTCGGCGAGGGCGCGGAGCGCCTCGTCCATCTCGTCCTCCCTCGTACTATCCGGATCGGTCAAGCCCGCGGGCCGGTCACGTCCCATGGCCCTCCTCACCTTCCTAGCTAACGTTCGTCCACGCTAACGTTAGTTGAGACTTCCATTTGTCGTCAATGAAGCCGAGGGGGCGCAAACGGTTGGCACTGTGTGCCACGAGCCGGGCGCGCCCGGCGGCCAACGCCGGGATTGTCCTGATCAGGATTACAGGGTGCGGCGCTAACCGAGATCGGGCCACTGATTAAGGGTGTACGCCATTCCCAGAACATCCCTCATGGTGCGGATAATGACGTGAGCGCTGCAGGTGTGGCTACCTCCCTCGGGTGGGTGCCCGGATGGCGAACAGGGCCATGGAGTCCGGGCAGGTGGCGACATTCGCCGACTTGCCATCCGTCGTGGACTCGACCAGAAAGGCGGCGGCTATGCGTAGCCAAGTGTCCACGGTGGGGAAGATCGAGCAGTGAGGAGCGTGATCTGGCAACCATGACGGCGGTAATTCACGGTACATATCACCTGTTGCCAGGTTTGACCGTATGGTTTGGAAGTGACCAAGCTGAGGGCTGTGCGGGTCGGTGCAACATCCGCTTGGTGGCCTCACATCCCCGATCCGCCGGCGTCGCGTTTGTGCCGGGTTCGGCGACGCCGTGTCGAACACGAGCTGGAATCCACGGGAGCGCTATGGGCCCGGTAACTGGCGCGAGCCCCGAGAATCGCTGCGTGCAGCGAGAGATCGCGGAGCAGATGTCCGCACCTACTGGCCAAGGACCGAAACCCCGAACCACGTGAAGCGCTGCTCTTTGTTGCCCGGGAACACCTAAGGCGGACGCCGACACGACAGGAGAACAGATGACGGACCGAACCGTAACTGCCATCCCGGCAGCCACCCAGGTCCCCGCGGCCCGGCTGGAGCCCGACGCGATCAGTGCCGCCCAGGACACCATCATCGGCATGGGCAACTCTGCACCGACGGTGGCGTTGGGGCTGTCGCTGGCCGGGCTCGTCGCCGCAGCGGCCTACGGCAGCGGGCCGGTCATCATCCTGTGCGGGATCCCGATGCTGATCATCGCCAACGCCTACCGTCGGCTGAATTTGTGGAACGCTAACTGCGGCGCCTCCTTCGAGTGGGTCGGCCGCGCGATCAACCCGTACCTCGGGTTCATGACCGGGTGGCTGATGATTGCCGCTAGCCTCATCGCGGCAGTCGCCGGCGTGGTGGTTCTCGCCCCGTCGGTCCTGGCCATCGCTGGCGTCAACGCCGTAAGCACCTGGCCGAACATTTTCATCAGTACTGCTGTCATCGTGGTCTTGCTCGTGATCGCGGTCCTCGGCATCCGCCTCACCGCGCGCACCCAGGTCGCCATGGGGCTGATCGAGTACGTGATTCTCATCGGCTTTTCGGTATGGGGGTTGGTGGTGGTGCTCGGCCACCACCCGGGAACTTTCCCGATTACTAAAGGGTGGTTCAGCCTCAGCGGAATCGGCGGGAAGGGCAGCCTGGCGTCGGGACTGCTCATCGCGGTATTCATGATCGCCGGCTGGGACGCTACCGTCTACGTCAACGAGGAAGTAAAGCACCGGCGGCAAAACCCGGGCCGGGCCGCCGTCATCTCGGTCGCCTTGCTCGTCGTCATGTACACCTTCTGTCAGGTGGGCTTGCAGGGAGTGGTGTCGTCGGCCAAGCTGCAGGCCAACTCATCATCGGTGCTCGTCTACATCGCTCAGGCGCTGGGCGGCGGCGGATGGGCCAAGGTGATGGCGCTCGCCCTGGCACTGTCGGTGATCGCGTCCACGGGCGTCAGCATCGTCATCCTCGCCCGGATGATCTACGGGATGGCGAGTCACCGGGTGCTGCCGGCGATCCTGGGCAACGTGAACACCCGCTTCGCCACGCCCGCAATCGCCAGCATCGTCGTCGGCGTGATCCTCATCGCGGTCACCTGGGTGTACCTGCTGTCCAGCTCGATCGGGAACGCTTTCACCGCGGTGATCAGCGTGAGCGGCGTGCTGTACGCCAGCTTTTACCTCCTCACCGCGCTCTCCGCCATCGCGTATTACCGGCGCCGTATCTTCAGTAATGCCTGGGACGCGATGCTAGTCGGCATCCTTCCCCTGGCCGCCGCCGCATTCCTGGTCTGGATCGTGGTCAAGTCCTGGCAAAACGCTCCCGCGTCGCAGAGGTGGTCGCTGATCGGCATCGTCGCGGCCGGCATGATCCTGATGCTCGTCGCGCGTTTCGTCCTGCGCTCGCAGTTCTTCCATATCCAGCGAGAGAGCGCGGCCAGGTAAACGCTGAAGACCCAGCCAGCGGCGCCCGACGCAGGCCGTCCGACCGCAAGCTCGGCCAGCGTAGAGCACCGACATTCTGGATAGGAAGGCGCTGGTCGGCAAAACCGACGGCACTCCTGCCGGTGGGAGCCGGTGCCTGGCCGACCTGTGGCTGAATATGACGGGCCGTGCCGGGTTGCGACGGATGCTTCCCTCTGATTGGGTGTCACCGAAATGTCCGCAGGTGCGACGTGTCCCAGGTGATCCCATAGCCGCGCCAGGCCGATAAAGGCGCAGGTAGTGGGCTGGTCAGCGGAGGCTACCGCATTCGCGCACCAGGCAGTTCAGAAAGGTCATGCCACCCACATTAGGACTCGTCTTCTCCGCCAGGATTTGCCGCTTCGCTCGCGGCGGCTCGGCCTTCGCTGACACCTCGCTGGAATCTGGTGAGCCGGTCCCGGGCCGCGGCCGCTGACCGGTTCGGCTCGGCGGGTTGTGTGCTCGGGATGGCACCAGGGACCAGATTCGCGTTCGGCAGCCGCTTGGGGAGCCCCGCTGTCGTCTCGCCGCCCCAGGTTGGCGAATCGACTGTCTCTGCGGCATGCCAACCTTCATCTGCTGGTGACGACCAGCGGCTCCCGGCCGCGGCGGTGAGGCCGGACGAACCGGGCACCTTGCGACCACCCCCGAACCAGTGCGACTCGACCGTGTCGAAGATCGGAAGCCTGTGCGTTTCTGCGAGACTTTCAGCGGGCGGCACGACCACGCCGTCGTCGGCGGAACTCGTCTCCTGACTCAAGGGCGCCGCAGTGCCCACTGGAGTGCCAGCGAAGTGTGACGCCTCGCTCTGGCTCGGCGCGGACAAACCGGGGCCAGACAGCGGGCCCGTACTTAAGGTTCCTCCAGCGATGTCTCCGGCAGCCTCATCGCCGAGGGCCTGGGCCTCCTGGCCCGAGACGCCAGCGTGCTCGCCCATCGCGTCAGACAGCCCGGAGCCGGACGGTCTGACGGTTGCAGGCGCTTCGGCCCTCAACGCCGACCGCGGGCCGCTGGCCGACCATGTAGGGCTAGGCAGCCGGCCCGCATCAGATATCAACCTCCGACCGAGCGGAGAGTCCCGCACATCTTCGCGCCGTGGCGCAAACTCCGTCGACCTCGCCGTGGTCACCCTCTGCTCCGCGGTGGCGTGGCCAGGATCCGCCGCCGCCTCATGCAAGCCCGGCCTTGACCCGACGCTATCGAAACGACTGAGCCTCGGCGACGCAGCCGTGCCTTGGTAAACGATGACTTCATCGGGGAGCCAGACTAGCGCCGTGAGACCACCGAACTCCGCCCGTTGCAATCGGACCCTGATGCCGTGCCGTGCAGCCAGTCTGGCGACCACGAACAAACCCATCCACTTAAGGACATTGATGTCCTTCGCCGGCGGGTTTTCCAGTTGCCAGTTCGCGTACGCCATCTCCTTGGCGGACATTCCGACGCCGCGGTCGGTGATGTCGACCACGACGCCCTCGCTGGTCAGCAGATGGCCGGAGATATCGACTGGCATGTCCGCCGCGGAGAACGACGTTGCGTTCTCGATCAGCTCGGCGAGCAGGTGCACCACGTCGTGGACGGCAGGCCCGCGCACTGCGATGTCCGGCTGCGCATTCAGCGAGACACGTTCGTATTCCTCGATCTCGGACACCGCGGCCCTGATCACATTCACAAGCGCCACCGGCTGGCTCCAGCCGGTGGATAGCTCGTGACCGGCCAGAACGAGCAGGTTCTGCGAGTTGCGGTGCATGCGTGTAGCGATGCGATTCATTTTGTACAGGTTTGCCAGGCGCTGCCTGTCCTGCTCCCCCTGTTCAAGATTCTCTATGAAGCGGATCTGGCGTTCCACAAGGGACTGGCTGCGGTGGGACAGGTTCACCCTCGCCTATCTCGTCCGTGGAACCCACATCGATGGGTTCCACGTCGGACGGCTCGCCCTCGCCATTGTTCTCTCTGATGCGGCGGACCGCATCGGGTAGCCGAACCTCGGCCACCTCCAGCGCCCCGGCCCGCAGTCTGTTCAGCGGCTGCAGCACTGACCTGGCAGCGACGCTGGTGGACCACGACGCCAGCGCCAAGACGATGATCACCACAACGCCGAGCGCGACCGCCAACAGGATGGCCCTGTCGCGTACTGAGCTGCTCGGCGAGTGGATCGGCGCACCTTGCAAGGTACCGGCAATGCCGACGACACAGAACGCGACGGCGGTGACGGCGACGGCTGGAATGACGACTAGCAGCAACAGGCGCGAGCGGACAGGCCAGTTTTTCAACCCACGGCGCGACCTCTTATGCGTCGCCGACGGGCCGGTGCGCGAGTGCTGGTGGCCACCAGCGGACAGGCCGCTGCTCTCAGGACGCCTGGTCGGGCCGGCATCGTGCACAGCTGCGGGTTCTCGGAGGAACGCTTCGGTACGGCCACCGCGGGTTTCTCCGGTCATCCTTGGCCTGACGTCATGCGCCGACCCATCGGCGTGCCCGTGCGGACTCTCGCTCTTTGTCCTGGAGACGTCCCCTACCACAAGGAGGGCGACCGTGAGGACCACAGCAGCCAGGAAGATCTCAGCCAGCATACCCGCTCACATCCGGTCGATGGCCGGGGTCATGCGCGCGAGGCGGCGCATAGTGCGATACTGACACGATCCGGTTACTTTCGGATCGATGCGCTCGGCCTCAAGGACGATCGACAGCTGACCCGGCGGCGGAACCGACATGGCACCCCTTCCTGGCGGCCTGGTCTGCGCGCACGGCATCACATAACCGGCCTAACTCTAATGCGTAACCGGCTGGCGCATGCCAATTCCCATTTAGCGGGAAAAATCAGTACTTCATTACGCTGGTCGTCGGAGCTTACGAGACGCCAAGTTTGACCTGTCAGTGTGGTTATGTCCCTGAACGTCCCGATTCTGCGCCGTCCGCATGCTATCGGAGATTCTCAATTTGACTGCCCAGGAGCGCCATCGACATGATCCTGCTGCTGCCTGGTGACGCTGAGGAGGGTCAGCCGTCTCCGATGTTCGCCAGGCTCTGCTGGACGGCATGAGTCAGCGGGTCACCGGCTGGCAGGACCCGGTCACAGCGCATGGCGGTGTCGCGAAGCAGGGCCACCGCGTCTCCGACCCGGCCTACAGAGTAGTACAGGCTCGCCAGGCTCGCCAGGCGGGCCAGCGTGTCTGCGTGGTCCGCGCCGAGGACCCGTTTGGAATCCGCGCAGCACTGCTCGGAGAGCTGCATCGCGGCCGGCATCTTTCCGGCCATCTGATAGGCGACGGACAGGTTCGCTGTGGTCGCGATGGTGTCCGGATGACCGCGACCGAACACCTTCTCGCGGTCGGACAGAACCCGTTTGTAGTGCGAGATGGCGTCCTTGACCTTGCCTTCGGCCAGGCAGGCCGCGGCGAGCCGTTCCCTGGTGGCCATGGTCTCCAGGTCGCGAGGACCCTGCAGCCGCTCGCGATCCGTCAGGTTGCGCGCTAGTAGCCCGCTGGCCGCCACGACATCGCCCGCGGCCTGGTAGGCAGCGGCGAGCTCGTTCCGAGCGCTCAGGGTGTCCGAGTGACCGGGTCCGCGGAATTGCTCGCATTCGCTGACCGCCCGGAGCAAGACCGTCACAGCGTCAGCGGCTTCGCTGGCCATGATGAGCGCCTTGGCCAAGCTGACACGGGCCGCGATGATGGCTGGGTGTCCGGGAGCCAGCTCGCGGCTCCGTTCGGCCAGCACCCGCTGATACCAGTGAACGGCTTCCCCCGCGTAGCCGGCCGCCAGGTACGCGGCGGCCAGCTGAGCGGCCACGACCAGGGCGTCCGGGTGACCGGGCATCAGCTTGGTGTCGCAGCGGGCGGCCAGGTCCCGCCAGTACTCGACCGCTGGCCCGACTAGGCGGGCGGCGTCGAGGCTCCGGCCGACCCGCACCAGCAGCGGATGGCATCCGTCGGCCCACAGCACGTCGGCGGCCGAGGCTTGCAGGCTGGCCGCGTTCACACGCAGCCTGTCGGCCGTCCATGGCTGCGGCTCGTCGGCGGGCCAGGCTTCGAGTAGCGCACTGGCGGCCGCTCGCGCCGCAGGGTCCTGGACCTGCGCGGGCGCGGCCAGCCTGATCGCCGCCTGGAGCACCGAATTTAGCAGGATCGTCGGCGGCGCGACGGCCCAGTTGACGCTGATCAGGCCGGCCCGCTCGATGGCGAGTAGCGCGTCCCAGGCTGGCTTCGGGTCGACCGCCGAAGAGAATGGGATGACGGCTCCGCCCAGGTAAGCGGCCACGGAGGGCGTGCTGAAGATGGTTCCCGGGATCCCGTGGCCGTCGAGAAGGGCGAGGAGGACCAGCATCAGCCGGACCGATGCACCAGGCAGCAGCGATTCGGCCTGTCCCAGGGAGAGAGTCCAGGTGACCGCGGCCGCCGAAGGCACTTCTCCCGCCGCCACCCCGATCTGCTGCCGCCTGCGGCTGAAATAATCCCGGTAGTCCCGGCAGGCCAGGGTGGAGTTCGCGACCACCGATGAGGCCTGGGCGAGGGCCAGCGGCTCGCGGCCGAGCGCCTCGATCAGGTCAATGGCGCCCTGGCGCTGAGTCGGGTTCACGCTGAGCCGCTCGGTCAGGCAGTTGAGCGCCTCACGGACGCTGAAAAACCCGACCGGGATAACCTGCGTCCCGCGCCGCCTGGAGGCGACCGAGGACTGCGTGCTAGTGATCAGCACCCGGCCCATCGGCCCCTCCGGCCAGAGACCTTCCAGGTCCGCCGACTCGGGCAGGTCATCGAGGACGACCAGCCACGGCTGGTTAGTCTCGGCCAGCCAGCTGATGAAGCGGGCCGCGACCGATTCGGCTGTGCCCGTGGGCTCAAGGCCGGTGGCTGCCACTGATGCCTGCACGTACGCGGAAAGCACCGAGGCCCGGTTGGTGGCGGAGATCCAGACCAGCGCGTCGATGGCCCCCGACCGCCACAGCGACTCCGCGATGATCACGGCCATCTGGGTCTTGCCGCACGCGCCCAGCCAGTTCGACGGGCCCTCGGCGAAGGCCGAGCCAGGCACCAGCGCCAGGGTGGTCCCGGGGACAAGGGCGTCCACTATGCCGCGGGCGGTATCCGGCCTCTCGGTGTATCCCTCGGCCAGCGGAGGCACCTCGCCCACCCGGAAGCGCTGAGTCGCCTGCTCAGCTGACATTCTTCCAGAGGGCATCACAGCCCGCTACCCCCAAGTATTCGCCTGGTGTCGAAAACCTCCTCGGAATACTTCACCAATAACACGGGGAGGTCCAGACACGGGAAGCTTGTCCATATCACGATCTTCACTAACACACCATTATGCACGTGCACCTGGGTTTCGATACCCCTCTAACGGAGGTCCGGTGCAGGTGCTACGGGGCTGAGTAAGGGCGCTACTGAGGGTAGGGAGGGCGCGTTACTGGAGTTCCGTATGGAGATTATTGGGAATTTGGGCTATTGGGGGTCGGCCACCGAGGCCAGCAGGGCAGCCTGGGCCTGGGCCACGGCGGCCAGCATCGCGCCGCGCAGCACGGGTTCACCGGGGACACCAGTCGGCACGACGCGCGGACGGGAGGGCCAGATGCTGGCTACCGCGGCGGCGACCCGGTCCGCCAGGGTAGTACCGCCGGCCCGGCCCACCTCGCCGCCCAGCACCACCAGGCCCGGGTCGAGCACGACGCAGACGGACGCCACCCCGACCGCGACCCGGTGCAGCCGACCGCCCAGGATGGTGGCCAGGCCGAGGCCGACGCCCAGCCGGACGAGGACGAAGTCGTCGGCGTCGGTGGCCGCGCCGGCGGCACGTTCGGTCATCGCAGCCAGGTTCACGTCGTTCTCGATGACGACCGGCTTGTGCCAGACGCTCCGGCCTGCTCTGCCGCGATCGCCACCAGGCCGCGCTCCTCCAGCCGGGTCAGCATCTGCGACACCGTAACCTTGGACAGCCCGGTGTACTCGCTGATCTGGGACCGGGTGAGCATCTCGCCGCCGAGCAGGAGGTCGAGCGCGGCCCGGTCGTTCAGCTCATGCAGCAGGCTGGGTTTACCCGGCCGGACCCGTGTTCCCCGGGTCTCGGTTTGCGCCCGTGTGTCGGGTTGCGCCCCGGTTGGCTGGTGAGCCCGCGCATCCGGGTGAAGCGGTATTTCCTCCCGGAGAGGCTGCATCGCGGTCCCTTCGTCAATCCAACGCCCGGTAAGGTCTCGATCCGGCAACGGGTCTAGCTGGGTGACGGCCCTTCCGCCGCTCACCACGGCCGGCACGATGGACCGCCCGCCGCTGCCGGTCGCCGAGTGACACCGGGTGACGAGCGACCGGCCGTGGCTGCGAGCGGGCTCCCGGCCGCGGCCGGTCCGCGGCCGGTCACCGGTGAGATGCTGTGACGGGCCCCCCGGGTGCAGACCCCCGGGTGCAGACCCCCGGGTGCAGACCCCCGGGTGCAGAGGAGCCGTCCTTGGTTGCTTATTCGGGTTGCCGGAGGGTCCAGCCGTCCATGCCCATCCAGGCGCCGGAGAAGTCGAGGCTGCCGCCGAGTTGATCGTTAGGGGTGCTGGTCAGCCGCGGGCCGTTGAGTTCGATCCAGTCGCCGCAGGGCCGCATGCGGGCTAGGCCTGGGCCCATGTTCTCCAGCGTGATGCCGCCGAGGCCGGTGATCTCGGTGGTCGAGCCGAACCCTTGATCCATGGTGGCGTCCGGGCCGAAGGTGTCCGCGCCGACTCCGATGGCGCCGTGGTCCCACAGCCATTTGGTGGATTCGGCGCTAAAGCCGGGGACGTCATCGTAGTAGTCGTTGTACAGGCCTGGCACCCGCTGGTTACCCAGGTGATAGAAGTCGGAGAGCCCGGTATAGAGCACGACGTATGAGTCTTGCGGGATCGCGCACCCGGTGCGCTGCATCCAATTCTGGATGTCGCCGATGGTGATGAAGAAGTCGCCATTGCCGTTGCGGGCCAGGATCCGCGGCTTGACGTTGATCACTATCAGCGGGCGCAGGCCGAAGAATTTCTCGGGCAGACGGTCCAGGCATATCTGGCCCTCGTGGAAGTGGCACGGAGCAGAGATGTGCGTGCCGGTGTGGGTGCCAAGCGACTGGATCTGCTCAAGCGTGTAGCCCGATCCCTGCTGGCAGCGTGGCACACTGGGATGGGCGTTGACGCAGTTCCACAGCTGCCACTGGAACGGGGGGTCACCCGGGAAGATCGGCGCATTGTCGCTCAGCGGTTGTCCCAGGAAGACCTGCTGCGATTGTGCGGGATCGCGCGGATCGACCTGGGCGTAGCCCGGTGTGATGCCGCTCGACGCCGCGCGCGCCTGGTCTGCCGGGCTTGCGCCCACTACCGAGTTCATGCCCAAGACGAAGCCGGCCACCAGAGCAACGGCACTGAGGGCGAACCCACCCAACTTCACATGCCGCCGGGTTTGCTGCATGGCGGCCTCCTTTCCAGACGTTGAGGATCAAAGTAGCGTGAATTCGGGTAATACCACCACCCAGGGACGGTGGAATGTAGCAGGCTACCTTTCTGCGAACTTTCTGCGAAATTGGCACACAGGGTTTGCTCTGCGGGGTTCAAAACTCGGCCATGGATCCTGACCTGGGCGTCTACGTCCGCTCGTATCCGTTGACGAGGCCGCCCAGGACGGCCCGGCGCCTGATCCGTTCCCTGGAAAGGTCTGCGACCAGATGGTGAGACCGGGCGGGCGGAGCTGGCGGCTGCGGTGGGGTCATCGTCCGTTGTGGTGGGCCTCGTACTCGGTCATCACGACGCGCACGAGGACGACGGTTAGATGGCCCGGATCTTCCCTGTAGTCCGTGAACTAACACCCTTGCCTGCGTCGGCACACATTGATAAGTGAGTGTCGTGGGTCACTGTTGAGCGGCGCGGCGAAACGCTGCCCAATCTCGGCCAGCTCGCCGGTCCAGCACTGATCCATGCCGAGCTCGACCGGGCGGCTCACGCAGGGCCGCACCAGGGCGGCGCGGGAGGGCCGGCCGGTTACCCAGGTGGGGGTGGCGGCGGGAGGGACGGGCTGAGGTCGGTGAGGAGGTTGGTGTCGTAGGTCATGATGACGTACGGGCCGAAGTTGTAGGTGCGGGTCGGGGCGCCGAACGTGGCGCGGATCTGCCAGCTAGGGATCTCATCGAGCGGCACGGGCGGGTTCATCAGCACGACGAAGTTCGCGTCGTGGATCTGCGGGTTGTACCAGGTCCGGTCGAACTCGGAGGGCCCCGGGGCCGCGTCGTTGAGGTTGAAGCTGACGGACCTGATATTGACGGCGCCGCCGCTGGCCAGCGTGGTCGCGTTGGCGATGCCGTAGCTGCTCAGGCCGTAAGTGAGGTGGTGCGCGACGAGCCAGTCGGCGAGATCCTGGCTGATGGCGGGGCGGGGCGGCTGCGCGACGGAGTAGCCGAGCGCCGCCAGGTAACAGGCCAGGACCACGGCCATGGCCGGCACCAGCCGGATCGCCAGGAACCGGCCGCCCAGCATCCGGCCCGCCAGCACGGCGCCGGCCGGCAGCACGGCGGCCATCTCGCGAGCGCTCCAGTACGTCGTGGGCGTGGTGCTGAGCAGGTACGCGGCCACGTTGATGAGGATCCCGAGGGCCAGCACCTGGGCGATGCGGTCCTCGCAGCTGAAGAAGTGCCGGACGACCAGCCACAGCCCCCACGCGGCCAGGGCCAGGCCGATCAGGTGCAAGAACGCGATACCCGCGTCCAGGCCGGGCGACGAGATACCGAAGAAGTCGGCGCCGTAGAGCCCGAACAGGCTCTCCACGGCCAGCCAGGAGTGGGCCGACATCTCGCTGATCGGGGCCAGGGCGTTCGCGACCGGCAGGACGGCGTAACCGCCGTGCTCGCCGATCCGCTTGACCACGATCGAGGCGATCTCCGCCGAGGCGCCCGCCGCCACCAGCAGCGACAGATCGAACCAGGCGGAGCGCAGCCGCTCGCGGCGCTGCACCAGCGCCTGGTAGGCACGTACGGCGGACACCGCGGCCAGCGGGGCCACGCCGATCAGCAGGGCCAGCCGGTCGGCTACCAAGACCCAGGTCAGCATCGCGCCGACCACGATCGGGACGTACCATGCTCTCGCGGGGGGGTCTGGGGCCACCGGGGTCTGGGGTGTCCCCAGGGGGCAGAGTGTCCCCCCGGGCAAGCGGCGCGGGGCACGGTCGAGGACCAGCCAGGTCAGCAGCAGGGGCACCTGGGTGCCGATGTGGTCGGGCTGGAAGACCAGGATGTACACGCCGGGACCGAGCTGGGGCGCGATCATGATTCCGGCCGCGATGAGCATGCGCACGACGCCCTCGCGGCCGGTCGCGCGCCCCCGGGCCAGCAGCGCGCCGGTCAGCACGACCAGCGTGTAGGTGATCGCCGCCGACACGTGCAGCACGTCCGCGTTCAGCCCGCGGACCATCTCCACGAGCACGTACTCGGGCAGTTCGGTGGTGTAGAACGACACGTCGGTGACGGTCCAGCCGCGCAGCATCGGGTTGCCGTGCAGCATGGCCCAGGCCTGCAGCGCGTTCGACGCGCCATCCGAGGCGACCCGCGCCGTCCGCGAGACGTGCAGATAGCAGAAGAAGAGCCCGATCCCGACTGCGATCAGGCCTGCCAGCCAGGCCAGCTGGATCAGCCAGGTGACCCACCATCGGCTGCGGCGCTC
>WNFG01003082.1_pt1 | contig 23260 bp, 20 predicted proteins | sample 5400431 | NCBI WGS metagenome assembly WNFG01 (sample SAMN13153346, study PRJNA577476) | soil metagenome | isolation source: 120 cm saprolite under Douglas fir tree site 2 hole 3 replicate 2 | place: USA:California | collected 2015-04-18 | reverse complement strand
AGGCACGTCTCGCAACCTTAAACATGAGTTCCTCCCGTTTGTCGGGCACCGCGGTGGAAAATCCGATCATGACGCTGTCATATTGAGAGTCGGTGATGCGCTGCGTTCCGGCTCACGCCCCGGCACTGCAGCGATGATTGGGGGTTGTCGCGAAAGGTTCGCCACGTACCAGTCGACCGCGCGTGCCAGCCCCTCGCCCACCCGCAACAGCGGCCGGTATCCGAGCAGGCCCTTCGCCTTGCCGATGTCGGCTTGCGAAAAGCGCACGTCGCCGGCGCGAAACTCGCGATAGACCGGACGGAAAGCGCGCAAATGGGGATACCGCGGCTCCAGCAATGAACGGATCAGCTCGAACAGCTCGTTAAGCGAAGTTCTTTCGCCCAGCGCGACGTTGTAGATCTGGTTGACGGCGGCCGGATCATCGGCCACGGCCGCCAGCAGATTCGCCTGGACCGCATTGTCGACATAGCAGAAATCGCGAGCCGTTTCGCCGTCGCCGTTGATATGGACGGGTTCATCGCGGATCATGCCGGCGACCCACGTCGGGATCACCGCCGCATAAGCCCCGTTCGGATCCTGGCGCGGGCCGAACACGTTGAAGTAGCGCAGCCCGATCGAGTCGAATCCGTAGCAGCGCGCGAAGGTCCCGGCGTACAGCTCATTCACGTACTTGGTTACCGTATAAGGCGACAGCGGCCGCCCGATCTCGGCCTCGACCCTCGGCAGTCCGGGATGATCGCCGTAGATGGCGCTCGATCCGGCGTAGACGAAGCGCGCCACGCCGGCGCCGTGCGCCGCCACCAGCATGTTGAGAAATCCCCCGATGTTGCTGTCGTGAGTGGCGATCGGATCTGCAATCGAGCGCGGCACGCTCCCGAGCGCTGCCTGGTGCAGCACCAGGTTCACCGAGCGGCATGCGCGGCGACACGTATCGAGCGCGCGGATATCGCCCTCCATGAAACGGAGGTTTTTCCACTGGCCCGCGCTGACAGCCTGTTTCACCTGCTCCAGGTTGTTTCGGTTGCCCGTGGAAAAATTGTCCAGCCCGATCACCCGCTGATCCAGCTTGAGCAGGGTTTCCAGCAGATGAGAGCCGATGAATCCGGCCGCGCCCGTAATCAGCCAGGTGCGTGGTGTGGCGTGGATGCGCTTTTGCACTTGTTCGTAGCTCGCCATCCTTGGATTGTCGGATTTCACTGTGTAGTCCCTGCGCGGCCGCCATGGTCCGGATGGACGGTGGCCGCCTTACGGTCGCGAACCAGCTCGCCCAGCAACCCTTCGAAGCGGTTCAGTACCTTGGAGGTCGAATGCGTGTTATTGAAATATTCGCGGCAGCGAACGGAGGCGCGTCTCCAGTGCCCTTCGTCGGTGAACAATCGCTCGATCTCTGCGGCCGCTTCTTCCACCCGCTCGACGACCCGGTAAAGCGGCTCGCCGCGCAGCCGGGCCCCGGTGTCGACAAAGGCCACGGTCGGCACGCCGCGGGCCCACGCCTGAAGGAAAGTGTTCGGCACTCCCTCGTGGAGCGAGGTATTGACGAGGACGCGCGCCCGGTCGAAATATGGCTCGCCGCGGGCATGCGGCAGGAAACCGGTAAACTCGATGTTGGGAATCGTCGTCGCTGCGTTGCGCACCCTCTCGAAACAGGCATTGTTGCGGACATCGCCGCCTGCGCCGCCGATCATGACAAAGCGTCGCTGCGGCAGGCGCCGGGCCAACTCGAGAAACAGCTCAGGCCGTTTGTAGTCGCGTTCACGTATGCTCGATACCCAGAGCACGCAGTCGCCTGTGCCCGGGGACGCGTCGGCCGGCAACTCGTAGCAACTCGGGATCAGCGTGGATTCGCGGTAGTAATTGGCCCGGCAGGCTTGCTGTTGCGTGACGTTTTGCACGACGATCCTGTCGACGCGCCTCAAGCCCTGCTCGAACAGCCAGCGGTCGCGAAGATAACGGATCGGCTGGCGCCCCGGCACAAAGTCAAGGTCGGCCGCACTGGCATAGATGGAGCGCTTGCCGTAGCGGCGGCAGAACTCCGCAACAACCGCAGTGAGCATGGCCGAGCAGCGCTGGTAATAGACGTCCGCGTCGACCGCGCGCAACGCCCGCCACATCGCGGTCATGCGGGGATGCACGAAGCGCAGCACCGGCAGGCCGGCATCGGGGCGATAGGCCTTGTACACCGTGACGCCGTCCAGCAACACGCGCTGCGGCTGCCCGAAGTCGAGGCAGATCATCGATACGCGGTAACCAGCGCCGGCCAGTGCCCGCGACAGGATGCTTTGCTGGACTTCCGCACCGCCGATGTGCTCGATGCCTGGATCGCGCGAAAACACCGGCCAAGCATTCGGCGCAACAAAGCAGATATGCGGCCGCGGCAAAGCGCTCGCCGGGTGTAACGGCGGCCGGGCACCGTCGCGACGAGCCTCCGCAGCGGTGTGCTCACGCCGGTTGAGTGGGGATCCCAGCCTGGACATGTTGGCGAGAGATACTCACATCATCGGTCTTCCGGGCGCGTTGACCGTACATCATTCCGATCGCCAGCCAAAGAAAGACCTGGTAGTCAGCCGGCGTGAGGAAACCGCCGGTGATGCCGGTGACCAGAAAGCACGCCAATCCGGCCGCTGCCCCTTGGTAGAACCCGCGCTGGGTAGGGCTCACGGCAGGATCGACGCTCAATGCGCGAAAGCCCTTCCAGACGTGGACGAAATAGGCACAAAGTAGAATCAAGCCGGCTATCCCCATGTCGAGGACGGTCTCCAGGTACGCGTTGTGAGCCTGCCCCGTCGAAGCGCCTCCCGCGTGCATGGCCTCGGACCAGATAATCGACCCGAGGCCGTTGCCGTAGATCGGGCTGCGCAAGACGTCGGGGAGAAGCGGCAGCCAGATCGAATTGATGCGCCCGGCGCTGATCGTGTCCAGTCCTTCTCCAAACCCCAGAGTAACGCGGTTGTAAACTGCGCCAGGAAGGAGAAGCAGCGCGACTGCTGCCAGGAGCCCGAGAAGGATCAGGGTTTTTGCGTGGCGGTGCCGGAGCAGGAACAGCGCGTTGACCACGATGAAACCGGCATATGCGGCGCGCGAGAATGTGAGCGTCAGCGCAACCACCAGCATCCCCATCGACGCCAGCAGCACCAGCCTTAACCCGGGTTCCTTCGATTCGGCCCAGGTGAACAGCAGCAGCGCGTAGGCAAACGCGTACAGCGGCCCCAGTTCGTTGGGGTGCTGCCCGAGCATCGTAAGGACCCCGCGCGAGGTGCTCGCGAGCGCGTCGAGCCCGACTGCGGACAGGAAGACGAGCACGATGAACATCGGGCATGTCACCCAGATCGAGATCAGCGTGGGCACCAGGAATTTCTCCGGTTTCGCCGACCTCGCCACCGCGGCCCCGACTAGCAGCGCGAATACCACCAGCTGCAGCGGCTTGACCACTGCGTTGCGGAGGTAGCCGGCCGCGTCGTCGAACACGAGCGGGTCGTAGATGTAGTAGGCGGGCGCGATGTCGCCAACATGGCTCGAACCCAGCGCGCCGGCGACCAGGATCGGCACGATGTACAGCCACAGCAGCGGGCGCGGCATCAAGCGACGGATGCTGCCGTCGGAGAGCCCTAGCAAGAGGCACGAGCCGAGGGTTCCGAGCAGCAGCAGGTTCGCGGGATTGAGGCCGGTAATCCCGAGCATCGCGTGAGGAAATACGACGCTTCTCGATATCGGCGTCAACAGGATGAGCAGCACCACCCCGATGCGAAAGTCGAGCAGAATAAAAACGCAGCCGATCAGCGAGGCACACAGGTACAGGGCGTTCAACCCGGCGACTGCGACCGCGGATCCCCAGAAGGCGCCGAGCAGCGCGAGGCCCCCGAACACGGAAATCCTGAAGGCGATCCGGCGCCATGACCTGGCGTCCCCGGCCAACCCGTCGGGCAGCCAGGGCCAATGGCGCGCCGCGGTTCGCCGTGCGTTCGAGGAAGCTGCAGACATAGGTGACTTCCCGACCTCAGGAAGACAGAGAACCAAACAGCCTGCGCGCCTCGCCTCGTCGCATCCCTCCAAGCAGCGCGCCGATGAATTCCTCATGCTCTTTGAAGGCCCGCGTCGGGTCGGTGGAAATGTTGGATACCCTGACCAGCATCCCGTCCGGGATCCGGCCAGACAATCCGAACCTCAACTGCACCATGAGCCGATCCAGCCGGCCAAGGAGCACGCGGTCTCCCACGGTGAGCCAGTAGGTCACGGGCTCGGACCTCGGGCCCCGTACGGCAAGCATCCGCGTCACGGGGATCGTCTCGCCGTGAAAGCGCAGTGTGTCGTGGGACAGGTTCCTGATCTCGAATCCCTGCGCCGCGTAGCAAACCTCCTGCATGTGCGCTTTCAACGCGTTGCTTTGATCGCCGCCGTAGGCAACCATCAACATCACGCGGTCGCCGCGGCTGTTGACATACGCGCGGCTCACGCTCTGCGCGTATAGCGCTTTGAGGTCGGCCTCGACATCGGGCGTTGGGGGAATCAGGACAACGTACGGGTCCACCCTCCAGTCGCCGAATGAGCGCAGAATGATCTCTTCGAGATCAAACATCGCTTTGTCCTGCTGCACGCGCGACGGCTTGAGTACGAAGGCGGCGCCGGCGGCGAGCACCATGACAGCACCCACCAGCAGGAATTTCCAGTCGATGTATTTCATGTCGGCGCCCCCGATCTGCCCAAAGCCGGGATCCGATGCAGCAGGGCATCGAGCCCGAGCAGCAGCAGCAGCGCGATCGCGAACAGCGTCATCCCCGCAAATCCGTGCAGGAAGCTCTGTGCCACCCCGTCCCCCAGATGAAAGGTGATGAGGGTCAGGATCAACACTCGCACGAAGTTCGCCGCAAACGCGATCGGGAGGATACCGGCGAGCAGACACACAGTGCGGGCGATGTTGCCGGACGCGGTGAGGTAGAGGTACAGCAGCCCCAGCGCTGCAAGGGTGTAGAGCGAGTTCAGCCCGGAGCAGGCGTCGGTCACCAGCAGCTGATACTGCCCGATGCTGAGCATGACCCCGCTGCGGGCGATGGGATAACCCAACTCGTAGAGCACGGACTCGACCATCTGGGAAACCATGCTCTTGAGCGGCCCGGTCATGGACACGATGACGAAGCCGGGGAGCGGCACAAGAAAAATCAAAAAGGCCAGTGGAAGCCACAGCCGCGCCAAGGCGCGCCAACCCAAGAGCAGCAGGACCGAGCCGGCGAGAACCGGGATTTGAGAGCCGACTTCGAACTGGGCTATGCCCTGTGACCGACCGACGGCGTAAAGCATCAGCCCGAGAGCCAGCGCCGCGCTGCCCGCGAGCGGCGCGCTCTTTTCCGCCTCGCAGGCGAGCGTGGTGCGCTGTCGCCACACCAGCCACGCTACCACCGCGAGTATGATCGGCCCGTGGGCGTCGGCCTCGTTCCTCCATAGGCCGCGCGCCAGGTCGATATACGTCGGCACATACATCACCGCCAGACCCAGCACCACAGGCAGCCAGCGGCGCAGGCCCCGCACGTCCCCTTGCGGAAGAACCTGCTGCTCCAGGACCAGGGACATTCCGGCCGGCCGGTTCAGAATGCGTTGAATACGGTACCGATGACGCGAACACCGGTATCGCCCAGTTCCCGGATCACGCTCGTCGTATCGGCAACGCGAGTATGGTCTTTGCGGGCGAGTAGCATGACGCTACCGGCCCGGAAAGCCACGCTCTGCGCGTCGGCGTAGAGCTTCGCCGGCGGCGTATCCAGGAGAATGACGTCGAACTCGGTGCCTAACTCGTTCAGCAAAACGGAGAGGGCATGGCGCGACAGCAGCTCCTGCGGATTGGGCGGAGGCGCGCCGGCCGGCAGCACCGACAGCGTGCCGAATTCCGGCACCGGCACCACCGCGCCGCGATCGGCGCGGCCGGAGAGCACCGCCGAGAGGCCGATGCGGTCGGGAATGTTGAAAAGCCGATGCTGTCGCGGCGCGCGCAGGTCGGCGTCAATCAGAAGGGTGCGCTCGCCCAGCTGCGAGAAGACCACGGCAAGGTTGGCGGCGACATAACTGCGCCCTTCGCGGGAGCCCGGACTGACGATCGCCAGCGCCCGGTTCCTCGCCTCTCGGTTGGACCAGCGGATCAACAGCTGGGTGCGCAGCGCCCACAGCTCCTCGGCGCGGGGGTGAAACGGGTCGTTCGCGACGACGAGCTCGCTGTTGATGCGTTCATTGCCGGGCAGCAGACGGGGAAAATCATACTGATTGGCGAGCGCACAATGCAAATCGTCCTCCGTAATCAGGCCCAGCCGATGCGCCGCTTCACCGAACCTCAATCCCTCCTTCTGCTGCAGCTCCATGACCCGCTCGATGTCCTTCGCGCCGAGCTTTCCCGCTTCCGCGAGGAGGCTGCCGATGCGGCGGTCGTGACGCGCAACGACGCGCCCCGATCCTTCGATCGGCAGGACGTTTTCCTGGGCTCTCGTCGGCATGCTTCAGCGCAGGTTCGGCAAGGCGCGCCGAGTGCCGCTTAAGCGGCCGAGCAGGGGGGGTCCAGCGGGTAGCCGCGCGTTGAGCACGGCCAGCAGCGGCACGTTCTGCCCGTGGTCCAGGTCGCTGGGAGCGCGCACCCGGCGGTCGAGCAACTCCGTCAGGATCGCCATACCCATGCCAAGCATCGTTCCGACGAACACCGACAGGGCGATGTTGAGGGCGATCTTGGGATGGGAAGGCCCGCGCGGCGCGACCGCCGGGTTGAGAAGCACGACATTGCTCTGGCTGGCGCGGCCTTCGACCTGGCTGACGACGGAGCGCTGCATGGCCACCTCGTAGGTCCGCTGGGCGGACTCCACGTTGCGCGCGAGCACGGTGAGTTCATTGCGATGCTCCTTGAGCTCGAGCAACCGTGCGCGCTGCGCCGCCATCGCTCCCTGCAACTCCGCCTCGCGCTGGCGGCTCTGGCGCTTGGAATTCGCGATCCCCGCCACGACCTTCCTCATTTCGGCGTCGAGCTTGTCGCGCAGGCTCTGGTTCTCAGAGAGCTGACGCTGGTATTGCGGGTAGTTGGCGCCGTATTGCGTGGCCAGTTCCTGCAACCTCACTTCTCCGTGCAGCAGGTCGGCATTCAGCCTCTGGACGTACGCATTGGAGAGAACGTCCGGCAGTTTGTCCGGGGATGCGCCCTGTTTGCGAAAATCGCGCGCCTGGCGCTCCCGGATATCCAGATCGAACGTCTGCTCCTGCGTCCTCACCAGCTGGCTGGAGAGTTCTCCTAACCGGGCGTTCTCGACGTCAAGGCGCTCGTCGGCCGAGATGATGCCCTGCTGCCTGTGATAATCCGTGAGCTTGGCCTGAGCGTCCTCCAGACTCGCCCGCAGGCTCTTCAGCTGTTCGTCGAACCACACCGCCGCCTGCTGCATCGGTTCGACGCGCAGCTCGAGGATCGTGTTGATGTAGGCTTTGGCGAACGCGTTGGTGACCAGCGCCGAAAAGCGCGGATCGGCGGATGAAAAGCTGACCTGGATGACGCTGCTCGGCGAGGTCTCCACCTTCAGCCGCCTGAGCAGGTTCTCGGCCAGCCAGTTCTCGATCGGGCCCGTGCCTCCCGCCTCTTTTTCGAAAGCCTCCCGCGACGCCGGGCTCTCCGCGAGTTTCAGGTCCTGCACCACCTTGCGCGCCACTCTCGCGCTGGTGATGATATCCATCTGTGTCTGCATGTAGCCGATCCTCTCCCGCGGGGGGACGAAGACATTGCTCAGCGACTGCTCGTCCCTGTTGGTGGCGTCCACCAGGACGGACGCCGTCGCCTTGTAGGATTTCGGGAGCAGCAGGCTCACCACGGTGGCGGCCAGTACCGTGGCGGCCAACACCAGGGCAAACACGCCGAGGCGCGCGCGCAATGCCGAAAAAAACAGGTTGAGGTTCACGCCCTAGAACAGGCTTTCGCCAACATGGATCACGTCATCGGGCTGCACCCGATCGGTCAGCTTCGCGTCGAGCTTCCGCACCGAGCCATCGGGCGTCCGGCGGTTGATCTTGAGACCGCGATCAGTGCCGCGCGGCGTCAATCCGCCGCCCAGGGAAAGCGCGTGCATGATAACCATGTCGGGTTCCAGCCGGTAGGCCCCTGCACGCTGCACTTCGCCGTAGATGTAGAAAACGGGCGCGCGCTGCACGTAAATCGTGTCGCCGCTCTCCACCTCGATGTTCTGCGACAGGTCGCCGCTGCGGTACATCTTCGGCACATCGATCTCCAGCTTTCTGATCTGGCTGCCGCGCGCAATCATGACGGTGACGACGTCGTCGCCGCCCGGACTGATTCCGCCAGCGAGCGCCAGGATGTCGGTCAGCTTCGAGTTGACATCGTCAAGGGCATATCGCCCGGGGCGGCCTACCTGACCGAGCACCGACACCTGCCGGCTGCGCACCTGGATCACGGAGAGGCTCACCTGCGGATTCCTGATGTAATTGCCCTGCTTCAATTGCGCGGCAATCCGCACCCCGCCTTCCGTGGGCGTCTGCCCGGCGAGCGCAACCTCGCCGATCAACGGAAACACGATCGTGCCCCGCTCGGAGATGCGCGTTTCCGTGGTGAGATCCGGATTCTGGAACACCGTTACGCGGATGCTGTCGCCCGCTCCGAGAGTCTCGCGGGAATCGGCTTGACCTTGGATCGCGAACACCAGCAGCGCGACTCCGGCCAGCGCAGCAAACCACCGTGATTGGAGATGGGTCATGATTCTGCGCAGGCCTACCGCAGCCCTGCAAGACCCTTCCTGATGGACTCGTCGTGATCGTCAACGCTGCCGCTCGGAGTGGCGCTTGAGGGGGCAGGCTGCCCTCGTGGCGCCGCGAATTCGCCAACGTACTCGATCTTGGCCTGTTCACGCAGCCGCCTGACCTCGGCCTGGGCGACCGCGAGTTGCTTGCGGCTCTGCAAGTATCGTTCGATGATCGGTGTGGCCTGCTGCTCGCTGAGCGAGGCTTCCTGCGCTTGCAACAACTGGACGACCGCTGCCCCGCGCGAGGTCGGAATCACGGCGATCTGCCCCTCGCGCATTTCGAACACCTGAGGCAGGATATTCAGCGGGATCTGTTCGGCGGGCCGGTTGGAGATCGCGACGTGGAACACCAGCTTCTGGGATTTGAGCCACCCGGTGATGTCTTGAAGGCTTTTCGCCCCGGCCGTTGCGGCTTTCAGCGCGTCGAGTTTCTCCCGCGGAGCCTCCACCACCAGCTCGTGCAAGCGGTAGATCCGCCGTCGCTCGAACAACGCGGGATTCTCCTGGTAGAACTGTCTGATTTCCCCCCAGCTCTCCGTTGACGAGGCGGCGGCTCTTTCGATGTACGCCCGTGCCAGGATCTGCCGTTTCGCGTCCTCAATCGACTGCATGACTTGCGGATCGCGATCGAGCTTGTCCTTGAACGCCTTTTGCACCAAGAGTTCCTGATCGATGATCCGCTCGAGCGTCTGAGCGGCCGCCTGCTTGGTCTGTTCCGACGGAATCTGGTCGCTGCCGGCGATCACGCTGTTGATCTGATGCACCGTGATCTCCCCGCCATTGACTTTGGCGGCAACCTGGCTGGCCGCCTTCTGCCCGTCGGCCCTGCCGCACGCAGACAGGGCAATCGCGACGCCGATTAACCCCGATAGAAAAAAAAGTCTGTTGTTCATGGCTGGTCTATTGGCGCGACGAAAACGCGACGCATTGGGCATAGTTTGATACTCACTCTCCTGGCGCTCGCCGACAGTGGACGATCCGCTTCGCGATCGAGGATAACCATGAGACATTTACCGGCGATGTTCAGGAGTGGTCCGATCGGACTACCTGCACACCACGACCGCGCCCTCCGGGCAGGCCCGGAGGGCAGCGCCTTCCACAACTGGTTGTATTTGCGCGCCCGCGCAGGCGGGGCGACGGATCAGCCTGCCACTAGGCTTGTCTTGCGACGCGCCATGAACCCTACGACTACGAGACCGGCGAGTAGCATCATCCACTCGGCGGGCTCGGGATTATGTGCCGCGATCGAGAAACGGAATCCGCCACCCAGGGGCCCGGCCGTCCCCGATATCCGCGCGGAAAAGTCGCCCGGAGTAAGGAGAGCACTCAGGTCGAGCTGGCCACTGCCGACTGGCAAGATATCCGTACTCAGCGGCGTGCCCAGAGCAGAGAAGCCGGAGAACAGGTCATATTTCAGACCGGTAACGGCCGTCAAGCTAGCCGTCCCATCTGGCGCGAGCGTGGCCGTACTGCTGGTTACTGTCTGATTAGTCGCGCCGACCGTGAAATTGAAGACATCCATGAACGAACCCGCACCGAACAGATCCGTCCGTGTCTGGACGGTCGGGTCGAGGGTGCCCAGACTGACCTGGGCAAGGGCGTGACCGGATCCCGCCATTCCCGTTGCCGCAATCACTACCAGCAGATTCTTGAGCAGCTTCATGTTCTCTCCTCGCCGGACAAGTTCATAAATGGGACCATGTGCCAAGCTATCCGCGCTCTGTTACAGAGATAAGCATTCCAGCCCGGCCGGGCATGCCCCGATCGGACTAGCCGCCTCATGGAGTGACGTCGAACGCATCCACCACGATGTGGGCGCCGCCTGACGTGGTGGTGCCGGTTACCGTGATCACCAAGCTGTGGGTGCCGGCTGCGAGGCCGGAAGCCGTAAACACGGTTTTCGAGGCGAGCCCCGGGCTCCCAGGGATTGCGGCGCCAGCGGTGTCGACCGACGTCGCCGCACCGCCATCGATGGACACGGTCGCGATCCCGCAGACGCTGCACTCGAGGCCGATCCAGCTCACCGCGGTGCCCGTGAAGCTAAGCGCCGCGGTTGCGCTGGGCACATTCGAACTGCCGGCGGCACCACCGCTGAAGGCGGCAACTTCCGGGCCGCGCCGCACCCAGGCACTGGCCGGGCGGCCACTGACGGCGGCATTGTCCTCTTGCAATCGCTCCACCGGCGTCTTGAGGAGGATGGCGGCATTATGGCTGTTCAAGGCGATTGCACCCACGATCGGGATGGACTCTGGCGGAGAATTCATGTTGTCGTGAGTGAGCTGCCGAGCCGGTTGCAGCAGCGGCACTGACGCCACATCGTTGGGGGTCGGGTTGACGTACACGTAGCCTTTCTCGAACTCCCGCCAATAGACATTCGCCAGGCCATTTGCCGTCACGGCAGTCGTCACGCTGTACGGGTTGACGTCGAATGCATCCACCACGATGTAGGTATCCGTCGAAGCGGCGTTCTTCAGGCCGGTCACTTCGATCGTCAAGGTGTGATTCCCAGCTGCCAGGCCCGATGCACTGAAGACGTTCGCCTGGATTTCTTCTGTGGTTTTATACGTATCGACCTCGGCAACGAGCACTCCATCCAGCAACACGCGAGCGATCCCGGTCTGGGGCCCGCGCGCGCCAATCCAGCTGACCGACGTCCCGGTGAAGGTGAAGGTCGCTTGCGTGCCCGCCGTCGTAGAGTACGCGGCGCTGCCGCCGCTCCACGGTCTGCTGCTTCCATCCTGGACCCAACCGGCGGTGGCGATGACGGACGGGGACGTCTGCTCAGTGCGTGTCGTCATCGTGGCCTTGCCCAAGTCGATCTTGTCGTACTCGTCGAACCACCAGATCTTGTTGTACCCGCCGGACCCGTGGAACATGAAGTAGGCGTTGCCCAGATCGTCGTTCTTGCTGAGGAGGAAGGATCCCAAGGAGTACCAAAGGGTCTGCCAGAAGGTAACGGCCTTGCCCCAGTTGTCCGTCCCGGCCTGACCCTCCGTGAGCTGCGTGTGGCTCATCATGGCGACCTTGGACTTCCTGATTGCGCCCATGGTGTCAACCTGGCGCTTCCATCCCGACTCCGCGTAGAACTGGACGGCCGCATATCCCCACTCCACGGCGAAGGCGCCCTCCTCCATGAGCGCGTCCGGAGGGTTGGCGCTCGCATCGAGAGCCCGCCACGCAGCGCTCCCTTCGAGCATCGTGGTCGCACCCCTGTTGCACCATGACTTCTGGCCGAATCCATGCATCCCGGCCGTGATCGCGCTCGCGAAGGAATTCATGGCGACATTCCACGTGGCGGTGTTTGGATATTTGGCGGGGACCGCCGTGTACGGTCCAAAATTAAGCGCGGTGCAATTGTCGGCGAAGACCCCGTCCGCGACCCAGGGCTGATTGACGATGTCGGCCTGGACCGCCGTCAGCCAGTACGACTGGTAGGCGGCGGTGCCGAAGTCCATGAGGTACCAGTATTGATTGGCGGCTGGGTTCGCGTAGGGCACGTTGTAGATGCGATTGCCCAACGAGTCGAGTAGGAAGAGCTCAGGGTGATCGCCGTTGAGGCTCCCCATGGGGTGCCCGCGCGAGATGTTGTAGCGGCCGAGGCCGTTGAGGAACACCTGGGGCGTGCTGTCTAAATAACTGGGGGCCTCCGATCCCATCTCGTAGAGGTAGATCTGCACGTTCGGATTGATCGCCTTGATGGCCGCCCACGTATTCGGGCTCATCTCGTAGTACCGGTGGCGTTCCATGTCGAGGAGGTCGAACTTCGCGAGAAGCGGCGCGTCGGCGGTAACGAGCGTGGGGCCTCCGTTGTAATAGACGAGGAACGTCGGTATGAACTTGGCGGAGCCCGTCGCGGTCGCGGCGACTTGAAGAGGCAAAGCCGCGCACAAAAGAAGCGCACAGGCCGCGGTGCGCAGCGCGACGGTCAATGGCTTACAACCAGCCGTGATGGTACGAGACATAGCACACACTCAGGTGGGCGCGGCGCTTTTCGCGCGCACGAGGCGCAAAGACACCTCGTCTTTCATGACGGGTCCTCAGTTTGTACGTCAAATTATGTGTTTAGTTGTTCCACTTAGTCGATGAGCCAATTGGACCCCAGCGCTCCTCCTGTAGTCTCCGCTCCGCGCCGCGTTGGCGTCGACGTTTGACGACAGTCGTAGATGTTCAATGACAACGACGCTCGATGCGCTCCACGACAATGGCTCCCCTAAAGCGATCGCTGCCCAAGATGCCCCCATGATTCAGAGCGGTCCGTATTGCATTCACCTCCCGCTCATCCAGTTCCGTTCGGAATAAAGCACGGTAGGCCTCGGCGCGTTCCGCAGGCGTTGCGCCAAGCGCATTGAATAGCGGATGCTCCGTAACGACTCGGTCGGCTGTGCCCAGCGCGTGATGCCGGTAGCTCGACCAAATATAGTCCGCTGGATCTTTAACCACCGCCGCCCGCACTGGGTTGAGCTCGATATATCGGTAGCAGTTCAACAGATGGCTCTCGGCTTCCACCAGGCTCGCCCTGAACCGCCCCTCCCACAAGGTGCCGCTGCGGCGATGGACTCGGTTCACGTATTGCACATAGCGCCGCCCCAATGACTGCATGAGCTTCGAAGCGCTGTCCCGCTCTTTCGGAGTCAGCAGTAGATGCACGTGATTGGTCATCAGCACGTACGCGTGGATCGCGCAGCCATAGTGCTCGGCGTTGAGCTGCAACCAGTGCAGATAGAACCGATAATCCTCCTCCGCGTAGAAGCACGCCGCGCGGTTGTTGCCGCGCTGGAGGATGTGCAACGGCACATCACGAATCCAGGCTCGGCGGCGGCGTGGCATGCGCGTGTTTACGGGTTAGCTTCATTCACGCCCAGCCACACATCACCGACAGGCCGCCCCCGAGCTGCGCTAGGACTTTCCGACTTAGCCAAGCTATCCGCGCTCTGTTACAGCGATGTGCCGCGCAGCCCGGCTGAGCGTGCCCCGGTCGGACTAACCTTCTTCTGAGGGTCAGAGTCGAAATACTTGTGAACAAGAAGAAATAGCAGCACGAGGAACTAGTCTGCCCGGACTAGTCATCGTGATGACAATGCATCATCGGCAATCCATAAGCTGTCGGGTGGTTTCTCAAAGTCCGGGCGCCGGGGGACTGAATCCTTGCCGGCGCCTTGGAGCGCCATGGGGTACAGGATTACCCTCGACCGCGGCGTTCTCCGGGCGGAATTATTCGGTCGCGAGACAGTTGAAGAAACGAACACCTTCTTCGGCGCGATCGTCAGCGCAGGTAGGGAGACCCGGTGCCCGTGCATCCTGATCTCGGTTCGTTCGTCGAAGCCGATATTTCAGGTCGAGCGGCACGGGCTGATCGAGTACTTCCGCAAGCTTGCCCTCACATCGTCGCGGCGCATCGCGCTGCTGGGTGACTCCAAGGATCTCCAGCTTTCGCACGAGTACGTCGAATTGATAGCGCGACAGCAAGGGTTGAATGTCCGGAGCTTTTTCGACGAAGCGGCCGCGTACCAGTGGTTCAGAGACGCACGTCAGTGGCAAGAACGGCGCCGTCAACAGGAACGGCGTAGTCGGGAGGTACGGCGTCCACTGCAAGAACGACGCGCTGGAGAGGAACGACGCACAGCACAACGCCGCGACAGCACGGCAGCCAAACCCGCGACGAGCTAAGCCGAACGGCCCAAGCGCACTTCACACGCTCGAAACGTGTGTTCACTAATTTCCATGTCTACTCCGAGACACCAATAAGACAACGGACCGAGATGCAGGCTGTTTTGATGCGCCTTCTCGCCCTCGCAGCGCTCGCTCTGACTGCGGGCCTCGCGTCCGCGCAGCTGAATGTGCTGCCGCTGCCCGGGGGTGTTCCCGAGTTTCCGGGCTCGACAGTAAAGATCGACCCCGTTCTCTCGTCGGTGCTCCGATCCGCCGGCCTGGACCAGCCCATCGAGGCGGTGCTCACCTTCGATCACTACCCCAGCGCAGCCGATCTTCTGGCGATCCGGGCCGCCGGCGTTCAGGTACGTCCACTTCGCGCCCTGCCTATGGCGGGGGTGCAGGGCACCAGCCTGCAGATTCGGCTTCTGCCCGCTCTCCGCGGTCTGCGGTCGATCTATTTCAATCGCCGGCTCAGTTATTTTCTCGACGAAAGCGTCCCCCTCATCGGCGCGAATCGCGTCTGGAACGAACTGGGCTACACCGGCAGGGGTGTCACCGTCGCCGTGATCGACTCGGGCATCGACGCGACCCATCGGGACCTGCCGTTCGGGACCAAGGTGGTCCAGAACGTGAAGCTAGCTCCCAACCTGTTCGGGAGCGGGCCGCTCGTTCTCGAAGGCCTTTCCACCACCGACACGAGCAGCGGGCACGGCACGCACGTGGCCGGGATCGCCGGCGGAAGCGGGGCTGCGCTCGCCGGAAAATATCGCGGGGTCGCCATCGGTTCGAAGCTGGTCGGCATCGGCGCCGGCGAGGCGCTGTTCATCCTCACGGCGCTGGAGGGCTTCGATTGGGTTCTGCAAAACCGGCTCAAGTACGGCATCAGGGTGATCTCCAACAGCTGGGGGACCAGCGGCGCCTTCGCGCCTGATGATCCCGTCAACGTGGCGAGCAGGATCGCTCGCGATGCCGGGCTGGTCGTGGTGTTCGCCGCGGGCAACGATGGGCCCAGCTTGAACACGCTGAGCCCCTACTGCGTCGCGCCGTGGGTAATCTGCGCGGCTGCAGGACAGAAGGACGGGCACACGCTGGCGGACTTCTCCTCGCGCGGCATTCCCGGAGATCCTCGCTATCACCCGACGCTCACCGCGCCCGGCGTCGATATCGCGTCAGCCCGCGCAACCACGGGCATCGTAATAAACAGCTTCTTCGCCGTGGATCTGGTCAACCTCGGCAGCGACGCGGTGTACTACGCGGCGGCGAGCGGCACGAGTATGGCGACCCCGCATGTGTCGGGAACCGTGGCCCTGATGCTGGAGGCCAATCCGGCACTCACTCCCGATCAGGTCAAGTCCGTGCTGGAAGTGACGGCAACGCCAATGCCGCGCTACCAGCAGCATGAGGTCGGAGCCGGCTACCTGAACGCCTACGAAGCCGTGAGCGCGGTGCGGCAGCCCTGATCATTCATTCGGCATGGAGCGGCGGGACGTAATGATCAAAAGACTTGCTCGCGCGGCAGCGCTCTTGACGCTGATCCTCTGGAGCTGGATTGCGCCCCAACAGGCGTTGGCGCAACTGGGAAGCCTGATCGTCACGGTTACGTCCCCGGCTTCCGGATCCACCGTCAGCGGCACGGTGCCAGTCACCGCCAGCGTCACCATCGTCGGTGCTCTCACTGTCGCAGGGGTCCAGTTCAAGCTCGACGGCAACAACCTCGGCGCGGAAGACACCTCGAGCCCTTATTCGGTCTCCTGGAACACGACCACCGCCAGCAACGGTTCGCATACCCTGACCGCAGTGGCGAGAGATTCGTTTGGCATTCTGTGGACGTCTAATCCGGTCACGGTCACGGTGTCGAATGACACCACGCCTCCGACGGTCAGCATCACCTCTCCTGCGTCGGGGGCCACCGTCTCCGGCACGATCACCGTGACGGCCAGCGCCTCCGACAACGTGGGCGTCGTTGGCGTGCAGTTCCAGCTGGACGGGCTCAATGCCGGCGCGGAACTCACCGCCGCGCCGTACTCGGTTCCCTGGAACACGACCAGCTCGAGCAATGGCTCGCATACCATCACCGCCGTCGCGCGCGATGCCGCCGGCAATCGCACTACCTCGGCCGGCGTCACCGTGACCGTTTCTAACGGGACCGTTACCGTAACCCGCTTCGAAGAGGACAATCCCGCCATCAGCGCCAACCCCACCGGCGCCTGGGTGCGGCGCGGCCCGGAAATTGCCGCCTTCAGCGGCGGCACGGCAGGTAGTTCGGATGTGTCAGACGCAACCGTGACTTTTAGCTTCACGGGCACGGCGGTAAGCTGGATCGGCCTCAGATGCAGCGTCTGCGGGATCGCGACCGTGTCCATCGACGGAGGTGCAGCGACCTCGGTCGACACCGCTGGGCCGGCTGCCCCGGGAAGTCCGGGACTGACATCTGAAGCCGTGTTTAAGTCCCCGCCTCTCGCAGCCGACAGTCACACAATGGTAATCACGGTGACTGGTACCACCACCTCGGGCGGCGCCCAAATTGTCGTCGATGCGTTCGACGTGACCGGTGGTGTGAGCGCCGCAACACGCATTGAAGATACGGATCCGGCCGTGAGTTATACGGGCACTTGGGTTCACGGGACCGACGCAAGGGCAACCGGCGGAACTTACGCGGAAGCTAACCTAGCCGGCGCCGTGGCAACACTCAGCTTCACGGGAACGGAAGTGCGCTGGCTCGGTGCCCGCAATTCCAATAACGGTAAGGCGCGAGTCTCGATGGACGGGGTTTTCATGGGTGAGGTAGATACCTACGGTCCTTCCCTTGAAGCGGCCGTGCTCTTCACCGCCACCGGTCTCCACAGCGGGACCCATTCAATGACCGTAGAGGTGACAGGGACCAAGAACCCGGCCTCGACCGATACCTGGGTGATCATCGATGCTTTCGATGTGACGCCCTGACGCGCCGTTACGGCGAGATGGCGGTCTTGCTACCGCGGAACTTGCCGGGCTGCGGATGCGGGCTGGCCACCGCCCGCCGCGGCGGCGGAATCCAACCGGGTTGCAGAGGTGGAACCCGGGAGCGAAGAATCCACGGGGATACGTTCCTCGCGCGCCAGCGGCAGATACGTCAAGGTGACTTGGGTCTCGCCGATGGACTCCACGCGGTATGCGCCATCCAGCGTTTCACCCTCATCGATCGGGAACACCATGTCGCCCTTGGCCAGAAGCACCGACTCGCGCCCCCCCTGTACCAGCTTCCCGGCATACCTGTATGGCATCGGCGGCGCGGTCGGTGCAGGAGGCACATGGGGCGCTGTCGAGATCTTGGGCGCCGGCGGCTGCCACGAACGCGAAGAGAAGAGTTGTGTGCGGAGTTCTCCAAGCTGAGAACGCTCAGGCAATGCGCGAGGGACCGAGTCGCCACCGGCCCCGGCCTGTGACGAACTATCTGCAGCCTCAACCCTGCGAGGGTCGGAAGAGAATGTGTTCGCAGTACGTGTCGAGCGCTCCACCCTGGCGGAATCAAAGACGACAAACCCCAGCGTCCCGGCAAGGACTGCAAGCAGGACCGCCTTTCTCATCCGTGAACGCATGTCCCTCAAGCATTTTATTGCGCCTGCTAGGCCACGCATGCTGTGACCATGCCAGCAGGCTGGTCCGTTTGGGCCAAGGTGGTTGTAGTCGGGCGACGACTTCGGATCACCGAGTCGCTACAATAAAATCAGGCTTTCGCGATAGCGGATCGAGACCCGAGCCACTATGATGGGATCGGGTAGATGTCTTCCCCTTCCTCCCTCCCTAGCAGGCATCTACCTCGCCCGGCTGTACGCCCGGGCTTTTTTTTGTCGCGCGAAGTCGCACCGAGTCCTAGAATCCGATCCGAGCAGTCACGCTGACGGCATTGGTCGCGTAATCGCCGAAAGCGACCGTCGATGAGCGCGTTTCGTGCAGCAAAGCCATCTGCAGCGTGACTGTCCGGACGGGCCGATAAGAAACCGTCACCGCGGCCGAGCGCACACGATCGATCCGGTTGGGCACGTCCCCCAGCACCAGTGCAGGGTCACTACGGTACTCCCTGTTGCCGTATTCGAGGGCCCCCCCTATGTTGACTTTATCGGTCAGCCTGAGCGTTGGGCGCAGCGCAACACTCTTGATGAGCACTAAGCCGATATTGACCTGCTCGATCGTGCTGATGTCCTTTTGTGCAACCGCGGTCAGTGTGAGCTTTCCGGTCGGCCTCCAGTCATACGCGGCGCGGAACGTCCCGCCCTCGAAGTCGCGCTGCGGCAATTGCGCGTAGCTGCGCCTGATCGAACCGACCCGCGCGCTTACGTGTGAACTACCGGTCAGGGTCCATTCGGTGACGGCGGCGACGTTTTGCTGGCGGTATGAATTGTCGAACAGGTCCCCCGCCACGAGCTGCCGGTTCGGAAGGCGGCCATCCTCCACCCGCACGCTGAGGCCAATCTGGTTACTGACCGGTGTGACATAGCTCACGGTGAGATCGACACTATCGGTACTGCTGTTGTTCACCTGGCGCTCCAGAGCCTCGTTTGATAGCTTGAGCCTGCCCGCTTCCCCCCGCAACCGCCAGCGGGGCGTCAACATATATTCGGCGTTGAAGAACACGCGTCGTATGGTGAGAAAATTTGGAGTGATGCTTTGGACACCGCTCTGGACATTGGCCAGCGACGCCAAGATCAAGGTTTCCGTATATCCCAGCTGGCCGGAAATATCGTTGCCGACCTGCCACAGCCAGATCCCGCGCCCCTGGTGCCCGTCCAGGTTGAGAATGGTAAATCGGTCGAAGCGAGTTTTGTTCCACGTCACGCCGCCCTGAAAGCGCTGTCGGCTCACGGGGACCTCGAGGTTAAACCCGAGCGACGTGGCGGAGTACGTATCCCCCTTCGAGGACGAGCCCAGCACCGCCGCCGGATCGAGACCGCTTGATATGCGAAATACGTTATCGTCCCGGGTGACCGTTTGCGCGATGAACAGCTCGAGCCTGTCGTCCCACAGGGCAACGGCATCCGTCACCGGCACGAGGACGCCGGCTACGATGATCGCCGCGCCAAACCCGCGCCTCACCATAGACGCCAGTTTCCGGTAGCCAGGATCCAGATCCCCAGTGCGCCGTTGGTCGTCGCGTGTGAGGCGATCGGAACCCACAGGTTCCTAGTGCGGGCGTACAGCCAATTGTACAAAAAACCCGCGACCAGCCCCGCAAACCAGAGGGAATGCTCGGACGCGAACAGCACCGCCGTGAACGCGAAGGCGCGCGGACTTGCACGCCGCGGGTCGGCGGCGATGAAATCCCGGGCATCCAGCCAGCGCAGGAGAAATGACCTCCAGAACAGCTCCTCCATGACGGGTACGACGAGGACCGACTCGGCGAGGCGCAGGCCGGCGAGAGTGAGGCGGATCTCGCCATCGGCCGCGGTCGGATCGAATCCCTCGGTGCGACCGAGCACGGCCCAGCCGTCGTCGAAGTGAATCCATACCACGAAAATCACCAGCCCGCAGCCGATGGCAAGCAGCCACCGATGCGGCTTTACATCGCTGGCCACTCGCAGCTCCCCGTAACCGCGCCAGAAAAAAATGAGCGCCGCGGTGACAGTCGCGGCCCGGAGCACGTCCAGCCAGCGTAGATCCCCTGCGGCTTGCTGCGGGCCGATTTCAGGCGCCAGCGAGGATACCGCAATGAAGACGATGAAAATGGCGAACGGGGCCACCCGCATCACGGCGGGACGTGCCAGCGCGGCCGAGATCCTCTGACCAGGCTTCAAGCGAATCGGATCCGGCAATCAGCGCTCACGCGTTGTTTTCGCACTTTTCGTGAGGCGGCAGGCCGGGAATGAGAGAAGGATTGAGTCCGATGAAATTTTACGGCAGCCAAGCCGCCGCACCCTACTCATCGGCCCGCTGTGGAACGGGCGGCAGCCCGCTCCGCGGCTGCCGGCCTTAGGTGTTCAGAATGCGCAGCGCGAGCGCCTTCCCGACAGCCTGCGTGCGGTTCAGCACATTCAGTTTGCGCAAGATCTTCTGCACGTGATTCTTCGCCGTCAGGGGACTGATCTTCAGGATCATCCCGACCTCGATATTGCTCTTGCCGCGGTAGATCCACTCGAGGATCTCCCGCTCCCGCGGAGTGAGAAAGCCCGTCACCGCGGGCTTCACCCCGGCGCTTTTTGCCTGCCAGTTGACCTGGGTGCGGACCCAGGCCGAGTGCAGGAAAGGCACCAGCAGTTCGGCGTAATACGCCTGCCTCGGACCGATCACGCCTGGCCGGCAGGCAAAAGTGAAGAAGCTCGTCAGCTGTCCGGTGGCATCGTGGGTTCCATGCGCAACTACGTGATTTGCGCCCAACCGGGTCAACTCGCGCGCCAGGGCGCTGCCTGCAAACTGGCCCCCGTTTCCGGCTTCGCACCTGACCACTTGACTGTGGTTTTCCTCCCAGCTCTTGATGAGGTGCGGGACAAGGGACACATCCTGGCGGAACAGCTCGCTGAAGTGCGTGGGCTCCACGGGAACGGTCGAAAAGCTGTCGACATAGAACTTTGCCGGCCCGCCGTTGTGCAAGGCACAGATCAGCAGCTGATGCTCGATCAGGCCCTGCAGCGTGCCCTGCGTCCAGCCGAAGAACTGATGCCGTGCACGTATCCTGAGCGAGGCATCCAGGTTCAGCACGAGCGATTCCAGCTCGAAGGGATCAAAGCGCGCAGGATTGCCGCCCGCGGGGCATTCCGGTGACACCGAGTCTTGATCTTCGCGCGGCCGGGGCTGGCGCTGGTCGGCTACTTGCTGTCCGTCGTCTACTTGCATAAGGGAAACGTTCACACAGCGTCAGCACAATTAAAAGCTCGACTTGATCATAGTGCGTAGTGCTCCGGCCCGCTATCGCCATAGCTGGATTTTCCTGTAGCGATCGAGCGATTCGAGGTGGCGGTTCAACTACAAGCCGCTTCGGCCGGGACGAGCGACTCCGGGAGTAGTCCGATGGGGCTAGTCACCTGTACATCACCGGCGAGCATCGCCTGCATTATTTTCCGATCCACGCCAACGATGCGCAAACAAACGGCGCATCGAGTGGTGATCTTTGTCCGCCGCACACGACACCCGACCGCGCCTGCTACCCAGCCAGCCCGCACCCGCGGCGCTGGTGCGGGTATCGCTCGACCCCGTTGTAGCGATCGGCATGCTGGTGATCTCGGTCTTGGCATTTGGCGAGGTTTTTGAAAGCTCCTACCTGATCCTCGCGCTCCTCGTGTTCTCGCTGACCTTTCCCGGCAGTGCCCCGAAGGGCACCAGTATCCGGGGCCTGGCCGGCGACGTCCTGGCAAGCTGGACTGTGATCGTGGCTTTGCTGCTTCTGCTGGGCTGGGCCACTCAGACACTCGGCCGCTTCGATCAGCGCGTCATTGTCGGCTGGGTGCTCGTCACTCCCGTTGCACTGTTCACCGCGCACCTCATGGTGCCTGTCGCTCTGTCGCGACTGCTGGCGGCGGAAGGCATGCAAAGAATCGCGGTCATTGCGGGCGGAGGCGACCTCGGCTGCAAGCTCGCCGAGCGTATCCGGAGCGCGCTGTTTCTCGGCATCCGTTTCGCCGGCTATTTCGACGATCGCGGGCCCGCCAGGATGCGCAGCGTCGGGGCGAGCGAGTTTCTCGGTTCCCTGAGCGAGCTCGCGGGATACGCGAAAACGCATCGCGTGGACCTGATCTACATCACGCTGCCGATGGCGTCGCAGCCGCGCATCCTCAGGATGCTCGACGAATTGCGCGACACGACGGCATCGATCTACTTCACGCCGGACATTTTCTTGGCCGATCTGATCCAGGCGCGCATGGACACGATCGGCGACATGCCGGTAGTCGCGGTATGCGAGACGCCCTTCTACGGCTTCAACGGCTTGATCAAGCGGGCGAGCGACCTGGTCCTCGCGTCGCTGATCCTGGCGCTGATCTCGCCGCTGCTGCTCGCTATCGCAATCGGCGTGAAGCTGAGCTCGCCCGGGCGGGTGCTGTTCAAGCAGCGTCGCTACGGCCTCGACGGCAGGGAGATCGTGGTCTACAAGTTCCGCACCATGTGCGCGCTGGAAGATGGAAACGTGGTGAGGCAGGCCACGCGCAACGATCCCCGCGTCACCCGGTTCGGCGCATTCTTGCGGCGGTACTCGCTGGACGAGCTGCCACAGTTCATCAACGTGCTGCAGGGCCGCATGAGCGTGGTCGGGCCGCGTCCCCACGCCGTGGCCCACAATGAGACGTACCGCAAGCTGATCAAGAGCTACATGATCCGGCACAAGGTCAGGCCGGGCATCACCGGCTGGGCGCAGGTGAACGGCCTGCGCGGCGAAACCGACACCCTCGAGAAGATGCAGGCGCGCCTCGAGTATGACCTTGCTTACCTGCGGCACTGGTCGCTGCGGCTGGACCTGCAGATCGTCCTGAAAACGATCTATGTCGTGCTGAAAAAGCAAAATGCCTACTGAGACCCGGTGGCTCTGCTTGGCGCTCGCAGCCGCAGTCACATTTCAGCTGTTCTATCTGGGAGCGCAGCCGTTTGCGGCCGGGTTGACCCCGGTGCCGTGGGACAAGCTCGCGCACCTTGCCGTCTTCGCCTTCCTCACGACGCTGTTGTGAATCGGGACCGCGCCGCGACCAGCACAGGCGTCTTCCTATTTTTGCTGCATGCGCGACGCAAGGCCAGCGAGCGTGACGCCACGACGAGCCTTACGGCCCAAGCACACTACGTCGTCACCGGAATCACTCGGTGCGGGGAAAACCGGGCCGTGAAACGGCTGCCCCTGCCAGGTTCGCTTTCGATCTCGAGCGTCGCCTGGTGTCGCAACAGGGCTTGCT
>WNFG01003307.1_pt1 | contig 23282 bp, 25 predicted proteins | sample 5400431 | NCBI WGS metagenome assembly WNFG01 (sample SAMN13153346, study PRJNA577476) | soil metagenome | isolation source: 120 cm saprolite under Douglas fir tree site 2 hole 3 replicate 2 | place: USA:California | collected 2015-04-18 | reverse complement strand
AACACGGCGACGCCCCCGGCTACGATCTCACCGGCCTCTTCGTCGGCTCGGAAGGCACTCTAGCCCTGGTCACTGAAATCACCGTAAAGCTTTCCCGCAAGCCCGAAGCCGTGAAAACGCTTCTCGCCATCTTCGATTCCGTCGATGACGCCGCCGAAACCGTCGTCGACATCACTGCTCGCGCCATCACTCCTTCCGCTTGTGAAATGCTCGATGGCTGGACTCTGCGCGCCGTTGAAGATTACATCCACGCAGGGTTTCCCATGGACAGCGCCGCCGTTCTCCTCATCGAAGTCGAAGGCCTCGCCGAAACCGTCGCCGCGCAGGCCGCCGCGATCACCGAAGTTTGCAACGCCCAGCACGCCCGCGAAGTCCGCCTAGCCCGCGACAACGCCGAACGCGACCTCCTCTGGAAAGGCCGCAAAAACGCTTTCGGCGCGCTCGGCCGCCTGGCCCCCAGCAATTACGTCCTCGACGGTGTCATTCCCCGTTCGAAACTTCCGCAAGCTCTGCGCCGCATCCGCCAAATCGGCGATCAATTCGGCTTTCAAATCGGCAACATCTTCCACGCCGGCGACGGCAACCTCCACCCCATCGTGCTCTTCGATCCGCGCGACAAACAGCAATTCGAACGCGCCCTCCAGGCCGCCGCCGAAATCATCCGCTATTGCGTCGAAGTCGGCGGCGCGCTCACTGGCGAACACGGTGTAGGCATGGAGAAATCCGAGCTGATGCCCCTCCTCTTCTCCGACGCCGACTTCGACCTAATGCGCCGCGTCCACGACGCCTTCAATCCCGATTGCGCCCTCAACCCCGGCAAAATCTTCCCCCTAAGCAAAGGCTGCGGCGAAATCCGCACCCGCCCTCATTCTTCCTCTCATCCGAGCGCGGCACGATGATTCTCCTCGCCTCTCTTCTCTGTGGCCTCTGTGCTCTCTGCGTCCTCTGTGTAAACTCTTTCTTTTCCCTTCAACTTTCAACTGTCGACCTCCTCATCCTCCCCGAGTTCCATGACTAGTCCAATCGCCAACCTAGCCCCCGCGCTGGAACGCATCCTCGGCCCATCGCGCGTTCTCTCCGATCCCGCCGCCCGCGCCACCTATGCCGTCGACGAAATCATCCCTACCGCCGTAGCCAAGCCTTCCTCCCCCGAAGAAGCCGCCGAAATAGTCCGGTTCGCTACTCAAGAAAATCTAGCCCTCATCCCCTGCGGCGCCCGCACCAAGCTCCAAATCGGCCTTCCTCCCTCCCGCTACGACATTGCTCTCGACATGACCGCCCTCAACCAAGTCGTTCACTACGATCCCGGCGACCTCACCCTGAGCGCGGAAGCAGGCACGCCCATCGAAAAATTAAACGCCACTCTCCTCAAACAGCACCAATTCCTCCCGCTCCTAGTTCCCTGGTATACCAGCACCACCATCGGCGGCACCATCGCCTCCGGCATCGACTCGCCCCTCCGCCAGTTTTACGGCACCGCCCGCGACTTCCTGATCGGCGCCGAATTCATCGACGGCGCCGCCAAGCTCTGCAAGAGCGGCGGGCGCGTAGTCAAAAACGTCACCGGCTACGACCTCCACAAGCTCCTCATCGGCTCGCTAGGCACTCTAGTCGTAATCACCCGCCTCAACTTCCGTACCTTTCCTTCCGTGATCGCCGGAAGCCGCGGCTTCGTCGCCTCCTTCTCCAACGCGCAAGGCGCGCTCGCTCTTCGCCGCGCCATCCTTCGATCGCCGCTCACCCCGCTCACGCTCGATATCCTCAGTCCCGGCCTGGCGCAAATTTTTTCACAACGGGCGCCCGCAACACCCGAAGCCTCCTCATTTTCCGGCCAAGAACCCCACACCAACCACGCCCCACTCCCTCCCATCGGCGACTGGTTCCGCCCATGCGAATGGCACCTCTGCGCTGCCTTTTCCGGCACTCCCGAAGTCCTCATTCGCTGCGCTCGCTCCCTTGCCCGCTTCGCCGAAGATTCCCGCGCCACCGCGACTGCCTTCCTCGACGACGCCACCCGCCCCGCCGTCTGGGGCCGCCTTCGCGAAGCTCTATCCATGCTTCTCGTGTCCTCTCCAGCCACCGTAGTTTTCAAGATCAGCATTCTTCCCAGCCACCATACCGCCCTTTTGGCACACTTGCAGCAAATCGCCGATCATAACGCCTTGCCCCACGCGCTCATCGCCCGCGCCGGCGGCACCATCTATTTCGCCTTGCTCCCCGCTTCCACCGATCAAATAAGCGCCGGCCATGTCGCATTCGCCGCCATCCAACTTCGCAATGCAGTTTGCGACCCAAGAGACCGGGCCAACCCGCGTCGGGGCCACGCCTCTCTTCTCTTCGCCCCTCCCGATTGGAAGCGCGTTGTCAGCGTCCTGGACGGTGGCGAGGGATTTGCCATCAACCTCTGGGGTCCACCTCCTCTCAATCTCCCCCTCATGCGCCGCCTCAAATCCGCCTTCGACCCCCAAACCATCTTCGCCCCCGGCCGCATCTAAGCTCCTGTGGTGGCCGCCTGCATCTGCTCGGACGCCCATCGGAGAGGCGGGCACAATTCGGTGCCGAAACCTGTACTCGAACTTCCTATTTCCCTATAATCAGAAGCTGAGGTTTCCCCCCCATCTTCCAAGGAGAATCTATGCGATCCAGTCCTCTTCAAACGCCGTTCCGGGCAGCCCTCCTGCTCCTGGCGGCCTGCTTCGCTGTCACCGCAGCGCGCGCACAGGATGTGACCCACGTCGTCTCCGGCACCATCGAAAAAGTCGATGCCGGCGCAAAAACCATTGCCGTGAAGACCGCCGATGGCACCGTCGAAACGGTTAAGTTCACCGAGAAAACCACGGTCCACGGCCTGAAGGATGCCGCCAAGGGAGCCGACCTCGCTGGCAAGGAAGGCGGCCACGTCATCGTCCACGCCACTGGCGAAGGCGCAGAAAAGACCGCCCATTCCGTCGAGTGGGTCGGGGATAAGACGGTGCATACCACCGAAGGTACGGTAGAAGATGTCGGCAAAGGCACCAAGACCGTCGCCGTGAAAACCGCGGATGGCACTAAGGAAGCCTTCGAAGTTTCCGAGCATGCCACCGTGGATACCGGCAAGGCCGTTGGCCGCTATTCCGCCCTCGGCGCCAAAAAGGGCGAGCACGTCACCGTCTACTACACCGAAGAAGCCGGCAAGAAAATCGCCCACGTCTTCAAGCATCTGTAAAGTGGCACGGTCTTTAGACCGTGCGTGTTGAGCGAGGCTCCGAATCGGGCAGGAGCAACGCGCTGACTAGCCCAAGAGCCGGACCGGCCCGCAAAAGGTCGCTCCCGAAAGGACGGGCACCTAAATTCTTCCTGGCATATCAAGCGTCGGCCACACGCCCTATTTTTGAGGTCTTGAACAAGGACAGATACTTCTTTGCAATCCTGTCCGGTCCCAACCCGTATTTCTCGACTAATTCGGCACAGCGTTTTTCCAATCCTGCTCCTTGAACGGGGGAGATACTGAGTTCAATGTAGAACTGCCTCATAACCGCAACCAACTCCCCTAGTCTTGCAAGATCCATTAGGCTTGTTTTTTCTGCCGCTGCAGGCGCTGTTGCCTCAAGCGCGGGATGTACTATGAAGCCGGAAATCTCTCTTTTCGCGTAATTGTCTTTTGCCCACTGCAATGAAGTGAGAAACTGGCCGTGCTCATCTTTGGTCAAGGGATTCTTTGGATCTTTCCGATGTTTGCACTCAATAACAAATCCTCGATCAGCCCCGCACAGCCACAAGACGTCGGGACCGACCCTAAATTGGTGCTCGGGACGTTGCGCTCGGTAGCCCAATAATTCACCCAATCGTCGCAGAGCCTCCTCAAACTGGTTGCTCGTGGCAGCCGGCGTGAGGAACGAGACCGTCCTCTCAAATTCATCTACTACACCCTTCCGCAGGGCAAATCGAACAACCTCATCAAGGATATTGCCAACTTGTTGGCCAACCTCCACAATCGGCTCATATTTTGGCTTCACCGCTGGAGGAACTAAGAGATTGTTTGCCCTAAACGCCTCTCGTTGCAATTCCTGCGAAGGCTCGTGCTGCCCCGAGATATACGCTGCTCTCGCTGCTAGCTGGAGGAGCCATCCGCGCAGGGCTGCGTCCAGACCTGCGTCACCTTCGGCTAGTTCTCTGACGGTGCGAGTAGCCTGCTCAAAATCATTGTGCAGAGAGGCGCGAATGTACAATCTCTCCCGGAGAGCAACCTCAACTGCCTGCGTATCCACTTTTGGTTGCTCGCTCTTGTCGGCCAGCGTTTCGGCGTGATATCGAACCCAGCCTCTATCGCGCTTCAGGCATTGCAAGAGCGCTTCCCATAACTCTTCCGCAGATGTAAGCGACTTGGTGATCTCGTAGCCCATTTCGACTTGCGCTCTCGTGCTGGAAGTCATCAGTGATAGGCTTGCAGAGCGGGTGATCCACGCTGTGAGTTCTTTACCCAGCATCAAGACAACGCAATAGTCGCCAGCGCCGCGGGTCCCGCGCCCAATTGCCTGCTCCACCCTTTGAGCGAGCCCGACATTGATTGAGCTGTTTCCTCGTAACGCCTCAGCCCGAAACAATTCATATACGTTCGTTGCCGTGGGCAACCCATCTAAAATAAGAAGGCGGCAGGCGTCCCCAACTAGATCAAGGCCGTCATAGCGACTGGCGAACACATAGGGGCCTCGAGATTTTCCGCCCTTTAGATCTTTCACTGCTTGCGCAACCTCATCTCCCATTGCGACGGCTCCCACATCTTCCCACTGTTTTGCTTGCACTTCCGACTGAGTTAGCACTACGACGCCTGCAAACTGCTCAGCAACTGTTTTCGCAATTTTTTTAGTCACCTCTAGTGGCGGCCTGTTCAATTCCATCAAGGACGGAGCAAGAATCATCCGCTCTCCGACCCCAGCAAGTGAGGCAGGAATGATCGGATTAGCCACGCCCTTGGGGTTTGCATCGAAAGTTCGGATCAAGGAACTGTCGTCCGCGATTGTGGCAGACATATACACCCGATGCTTACATTCCTGAAACGACGGGAAAAGGTGAACTAGAGGCTGTAAGGAAGTAATCGTCAGTTCCCGCGAACTTATCAGAGCGTGGCAGAGGCGGAAGTGGTCTCTCAGCAGCGGCAGTTGAAACTTGAAGGCATCGGCATGATCCCTGGCTATGAGTTCACGAATTTCGTTTGCCTTAGGCAACCAGGCCGGGTAAGGCACCTCAAGCACGCCGAAATCTTGACGTTGCACGATGTCATCGAAGGTGCCGAGCCGCCCCGCGGTTTCAAAATCCGTGCGAAAACGTCCAGACAAATCTTCGTATAGCTCCTGATGTTCTTTCCTCGTAATCGAGATCGTGAAGGCCGAGCGGACTACTCCCATGGCAGAATGGGCATCATCACAAATGATTCCGCCCAGTTTCACGGGCTCCTTACCACTCCTTAAGACGCCGAACCTGCTGAGACCGTTAAATAGTGCGTGATACGGGGCGACCAGAAGGACGTCGGCATTCAGGAAGCGGGCGTCGAGTACCGCTCCTCCGTAGCCAATCGCGGCGAGGCCAACCTCACTTGCCTTTTCAAGGGTCTGTTCAACAAGTTGGTTATTCGAGCAAAGATAGATGACGGGCTCTCGGAGTTCATTCAGGAGAGATTGGCCGATCAGTATGCCGATAAGGGTCTTTCCACCTCCTGTGTTCAACTTGATTACAAGATCATTTTCTTTCCTTCGATCATTCCATGCGGAGAGGGCTTTGGCTTGGCCGTCCCACAAATCATTTATGTGCGGGGGCTTCGGAAGACGCTGGAATATGGCAGCGGGATCTGTAGGAAGGGGCTGCTTCCGTTCGCGTCTGAGCTTGGTGAAGTCAACCAAAGGGCGCCTCCGAGAACAATTTGCCAAGCATATCGCTTTCGCTAGTTGCAGACACTATACCCCAGCTGGCGACTGGCTAACCTTACGATGTGGCGGGTCCGACGCCCTCAACGGCGAAGGGAGAATTCTTAACGCGCTGAGACGACTTTGCGATGCGCAGTTTGACTCCGCCCGATGCCGCACGCCTCGGTTTCATGCGCCCAAAGCGGTTTCAGCCCTTTTGCACCAGAAATGCTGCTTTCTTACCTAATTCTCGTGCCAATCCAAACAGCCACCCTGCTATGCCTCAGCATCCAAACAACTTACAAGTAACTATTGACAAACTGTACGGATGTGCTATAATGGTTTCGTTAAGTCGGCACCATTCTTCCGTCCGCCGCCGAAATCTTGAGATCTCAGATTCCTGCCCTGTCGGAAACCTAGGTGCCCCGCCAGCCATGCTCGTCCGTCACGCGGTCCCCCTAACTACCCCAGCGGCAGATCCTCGCCTCTGTCCCGCAACGCTTCTAGAATCAACACTTATGGGAATGGTGCAAGTGTTCATTCTAAACAACTTAAACCTCTTTAGAATGAACACTTACAAAAATGCACATTTTTGGTGCAACGTAAGCCCCTTTAGAATCAACACTTGCAAAAGTGTATCAAAACAAACGACTTTAACTCCCTTTAGAATGAACACTTACAAAAAACATAGGGGAGGGGGAGGGAGTCCCCAAACCGTAAACAGCCTATTCCGCAAGCTGCCCTCTCGGCCTTATCATCGTCCCGCATACCAAGTCATGTCTCCACCACCCATCCCCGGCCTCAATCCCGTCTACGAGGACTACGCCCGCTGCGTCCATTGCGGCCTCTGCCTTAACGCCTGTCCCACCTATCGCCTCTGGAACCTCGAGGCCGATTCGCCCCGCGGCCGCATCCACCAGATGATCCAGGTCGAGTTGCACCAGCAACCCATCACCGAATCCTTCGTCGATCACATCGACAAATGCCTCGACTGCCGCGCCTGCGAAACCGCCTGCCCCTCCGGCGTCGAATATGGAAAACTCGTCGAGCACTCCCGCGCGCGCATCGAGCGCGACTATCCCCGCTCCTGGCTCGTCCGCGCCGCGCGCAACTTTGTTTTCCGGCACTTTCTCTCCAAGCCGCACCGCATCATCGACGCCGCGCGCGTCCTGCGCCTCTATCAACGTTCTGGCTTGCGAGCCATCGCTCGCGGAGAGGTAGTCGCCGAGAAGAAGTAGTCGAGGTCCTTGCCGAGTCTTTGTGTGGTGCGGGCCCGGGCTTTTTTTTCGGCGTGGTAGGAGCACAAATGCGGATGTTTGGTGGCGCGCGGAGTACGGCAACGGCGGCCGTCCGAGAAAGTAAACGAACATAGGGACAAACGCACCACCTACCCACCCACCCGCGCACCACCTACCCACGCACGGAAAGAGAAGAGAGGTCCCTCCGCTGCGCAACCCAACCATCTCACAGGAAGTGAGATGGAAGAGAAAGTTGGGTTGCTTCGGTCGGGATGACAGGTTTCGGTTGTGGTGGAAATTGGAATGGAGAGCTTATGCGTTTAGTTTGTGGTGGGAATTAGAGTCGGGTAAAGATCTTGCCAGGTCGGGTTTTGTTTTTCGATTAAGAAGATTTTTTTGGAGCGGTTCCAGCGCTTGAGTTGCTTCTCGCGGGCGATGGCGTTGCGGACGTCCTGAAATGGTTCGAAATAGATGAGTTTTGTGGTGTTGTAGGTTTGGCTGAAGCCGGGGATTGTTTTGGATTTATGCTGAGAAACGCGATGGAGGAGATTGTTGGTCATGCCGATGTAGAGAACTCCGGATTGGCTGGCCATGATGTAGACGTGAAAGGTGCGTTCCATGCAGGCGGATTCCCGATTAGTGGGATTTGGCTAAGTAGGTGGCTAGGACTTGGGCGCAGGATTCGATGAATTGTTGTTCGGGTTGGGTAAAGGTGCCGGCGAAGTAGCTTTCGATGTCGAGTTCGGCGGCTAGGTTTTTGTTGACAGAGATGGGGACGACGATTTCGGACTTCACCAGGGATGAGCCGGCGAGATAACGAGGATCGGCGGAGACATCCTGAACGACGATGACTTTGCCGGTGGTGGCTGCCGCGCCGCAGAGCCCCCTGTCGAGGGGAATGCGGGCGTTGGGCGCGAAGCTGCCAGCGTAAGGACCGACGATGAGGAAGTTGGAGTCGGCGGGATCGACCAGATAAAAACCGGTCCAGTTGTAGCGGGTCATTTTCTGGTGAAGGCGCTTGGCCATCTGCTCCATCAGGGAGTGGGCGGTGGGAGCGGTTTTGGCAAGGTCTTGAAATTCCTGCAGAAGTTCTTTATGCGCTGGCGTCATCTTTTTTTGGTTAGCTTCGGGCATACAAGAAAATCTGGCGAACGGCCTGACGGATGGCTTCATCGGTCCAATCTGGGTGTTGCGCGCGCAACGCAGCCGCCTTTAGTTGCCCGGCGGAATGATACAGCCGTCCGGCGGCCCTCAGTTTTTGGGCCGGCGACGTGGCTTGCAAGATCTGTGGCGCTTCGGTTTTCATCACGGGGTTTTCACTCCAGGTAGGCGGGGAACTTGGGCATGGCTTTGAAGTCGGCGAGGTCATGCTGGACTACGAGGCGAGCGCTCGAATTCTTGATGATTTTGTCGATACGTTCCATGGAGGCGAGAGTGTCGGCGCGGTTGACATTGAAGTCCGGGACACGACGGTAAAGATGATTGTCGCGCAGGTGGTAGAGGTCGCCGGAGAGGATGACCGTTCCGGCCTTCTTCAATTGGAGCTCGAGCACTTGATGCCCTGGCGTATGACCTGGGGTTCTGAGGATGCGGACGCTCCCATCGCCAAATACATCGAAGTCACCGTTGATCATGTTGGTCTTTGCGGTCTTGTAGTTGCTGAAGGTTGCCAGGACGACGCCACCAGGAGTCGGGGTGCTTAGCGCCCAATTCAGTTCGGATTGGTTCAGGATCCAGGTGGAGTTGGTAAAGAGGTTGGCGTTGCCGGTGTGGTCAAAATGGAAGTGCGAAAAGGCGACATAGGTCACGTCTGGCGGTGCAAGGCCGAGAGCTTTCAGTTGTTCGACAAGAGTGACCGAGACGGTCATGTGGATCCCGGGGTTGTCGACGCCGTCTTTCTTCTCCACGAGGCTGTCGCCCATGCCGGTGTCCCACACTAGCGTGCCATTGGGATGCTGGATCACGAAGCAAGACACAGCGATGGCTCCAGGCTTGCCGTCATATTCGCCGGTGTCGGAGAACATAGACATGTCTTTTAATTCGGCGCGACCGCAATCGACGGTGTAGAGGCGGACTCCCGTTACTCTATTCTGGGGGCGTGAAAGCGTTCCTACCGTGGCGACCAGCGCCAAAAGCGGGATGAAAATTAAACGCACTGGGAATTTTAGCAGCATCGATCGCTCCTCGTGACAGCTGTCGGGAGAGAAGAATAGCAGGGAATCATTCAAAACAGGCAGCCTTTGACGCGGAGGCGGCAGCTCGGGGAACGTTGCGAAGGCAGATGATTTCAGGTTGACATCTTACCCGGAGGCAGGCATACTCGGGTTATATGTCTACCCAAGACGCGAGAGAACGATTGGAATTGCTGCAGGGCACGCTGGATCTGCTGATCCTGCGCACGCTGATTTTTGGATCGCAGCACGGGCAAGGGATCGCCCGCGCCATCCAGGAAACGTCGGAGAAGGAATTGCTCGTCGAGCACGGCGCTCTCTATCCCGCACTTCAGCGGCTGGAAGAGCGGGACTGGATCTCCGCGAAGTGGGGAGTTTCTTCCAACAACCGCAAGGCGAGGTTCTATGCGCTGACGGCCGCCGGCCGCAAACAACTGGTGAAAGAAACCAACAAATGGAAGCGATTAACAGGGGCCATCGCGCGGATTCTGGGACCCGAGGGGGCGAAAAGTTGACGGCATGTTCGAACGCAAACGCAAACTCGAGGACTTCAGCTGCGAAATCGAAGCACACCTTCAACTGGAGATAGAGCGCTTGCGGGAGCAGGGGCTGAGTGAAGAGGATGCGCGAGCAACCGCGCGCCGGTCCTTCGGCAACGTCATGCACGCCGAAGAACGTTTCTACGAATCCGGGCGCTGGCTCTGGTGGGAGCACTTCTGGCAGGACTTGCGTTATGGAGCGCGCATGCTGCGCAAGTCTCCGGGCTTCACCACCACAGCCGTCTTAACGATTGCTTTGGGCATCGGAGCGACGACGGCGATTTTCAGCGTCGTTGATGCGACGCTGTTACATCCCCTGCCGTACCGGGAACCGGAGCAGCTCGTAAGCGTCGAGTACGATTTTCCTGGCGTGGGCGCGCGGGATGTAGGAATGTCCGAACCGGAGTGGCAGGACCTTCAGCGTTCCGGAATTTTTGAACACGTTTCGCCGACGTGGTTTGACGAAAATAATCTCACAGGCTCATCTCAACCGGCGCGCGTGCGCATACTGATCGTCGCGCCGAATTATTTTGGGCTGTTGGGCGTGAAGCCGCAGTTGGGCCGGGTCTTCGATCCCGAGGATCACTCGCCTGGTCTTACGCTGGAAGTCCTCATCAGCGACGGCCTGTGGAAGCGGGCGTTCGGGGGCGACCCGCATATTTTGGACAAAAGTGTGCGACTCGATACCGACTTGTACCGGATCGTCGGCGTCATGCCACCCGGTTTTGACGCGCCAGGGCGAACAGCAGAAGAAAGGAATATCGAGGTTTGGGCCGCAACGAGTTTTTACGGCACGCCTCTGGCCGATCACCCGCCGCGCGCCGGGCGAAATCTTCCCACAGCAATCGCCCGGCTTAAACCTGGATTGACGATTGCGGCCGCGCAAAGCCGTGTAGACGCGCTTGTTACCGCTTTGCAGATGCAATTCCCGGCCGACTATCCGCCGCAGAACGCGTGGACGGTGCGATTGATACCGCTCAAAGAGAGGCTGGTCGGCAATGTCCGCCAGTCACTGATTCTGTTGCTGGGGGCGGTGGGATTGGTCCTGCTGATCGGATGTATGAACGTCGCCAATCTTCTGCTCGCCCGCGCCAGCGCCAGAGGCCGCGAAATGGCCATTCGCCAGGCTCTCGGAGCCGCGCGAAAGCGGCTGATGGCGCAGCTCTTGACCGAAAGCTTGCTTCTTTCGCTGCTCGGCGGAATATCGGGCTTGGGGATCTTCTTCTGCACGAAAGGATTTCTGCTGCGGCTTGTGCCGGAGAGCCTGCCGCGGCTGAATGACATTTCGATTAGCTGGGGTGTTTTGCTTTTCGCTCTCGCCGCCTCTGTCGCCGCTGGCGCGATTTTCGGTCTGGCTCCTGCCCTCCATGCGGGGCGAGTCGATTTGACTCGTGCGCTCAAAGAGGCGGCGCGCGGCTCGACAGGTTCCGGGGAACAAGCGCGCACACGACGCGTGTTGGTGATTACCGAGTTTGCCCTGTCTTTGGTGCTGATGATTGCTGCGACCCTTCTGCTGCGCAGTTTCCGGGACTTACTGAACGTGCAGCTTGGATTCAACCCACAAAATGTAATGGCGGTTCGGACAAGGCTACCCGACCCGAACGACCCCAAGGCCGACATCTACGGAACTCCTGCGCAAGAGGCGCCATTCCTGCGCGAAGTGCTTCGCCGCAGCAGAGCGCTACCGGGAGTCGAAGAAGCAGCCCTCGGAGATACCGCGTCGATTCCATTAGACGAGAGTCTACGGGATCTAAAACTGATCTCGGAGGGCCAGTTCTTGCTCACCCTCGAAGGCGACATTCAGAACGATGAGCCTGCCGTGGCGGAACGTTCAAGCGTTACGCCCGACTATTTTCACTTGCTGGGAATCCCGCTGCTGCGCGGCCGCTTGTTCAACGATTCGGATAACGACAAGGCTCCACGAGTCGCGGTGATCAATGAAGCGTTTGCGCGGATGTACTGGCCAAACCAAAATCCCTTAGGCGAGCGCTTCAAGAGAAATCGAGCGGAGTCTCCCTGGATTACCGTTGTCGGCGTCATCGCCAACGCAAGGACAGAATCGCTCGCGCAAGCGGGCGTTCCGAAAATCTATCTGGACTTGTATCAGACCGGGGGAAAACGCCTGGCGATATTTCTGCGCGGCAACCTGGATGCCGCCGCGATTCCAGGAGAGGTGCGCAAGCAAGTGCGGTCCGTCGACGCGACGCTTCCCGTTTCCGGCGGGCAGACGCTTATCGAAACCGTATCTGCGTCTCTCGCGGAGAGGCGATTCTCGATGGAAATCGTGGCGCTGTTCGCTCTGACGGCCTTGCTGCTCGCGGGGCTAGGAATTTACGGAGTGATTTCGTACCTGGTAAGCGAGCGCACACACGAGATCGGGATTCGCATCGCGCTTGGGGCGGAAAGCAGAAGCATCCTGCAGATGGTCTTGCGTCAAGGATTGGGGCTTGCCATTGCTGGTGCTGCGGTTGGGCTTGTCGGTGCGCTGATCGTTTCGCACTTAATGGCAGGACTGCTTTACGGCGTGGGGCCGACAGATCCTGTGACGTTTGCGGGTGTTGCCGTTCTTCTCATCGGTGTCGCGCTGCTTGCTTGTTACATTCCGGCGCGGCGCGCGGTACGCGTCGATCCGCTGGTCGCGCTGAGACACGAATAGTTCAAGCCGAGATGGCAGAAAAGCGAGGCCATGTTCGGACGCAAACCAGGAGAGTCTCCAATGAAACAAATATGGATCTTTTTGCTGCTGGCAGTTCTCATCCTTACCGCGGCCGCCTCGGGACAACCCATACGGGGCGCCGCAGCCGCGAGTACGCCTCCGGCACAACAGTCCCAGCAGTCTCCGCCCACCATAGCTTCTACCGTGGATCGCGAGATCAGCGCGGTCGAAAGGCAGATTGTCGAGATTGCGGAAGCGATGCCAGAAGATAAGTTCAACTTCTCTCCCGAGAGCTTGAACATTCCAGGGAGCGAGTACAAGGGAGTGCGCACGTTTGCCGTGCAGGTCAAGCACGTCGCCTCTTCCAACTATTTCATTTGGTCCCCGCTTACGGGCGATAAGGTTCCCGAAAACATAAAGGACGGCAACGGTCCTGCGGACTTGAAGAGCAAAGCCGACATCATCAAGTTCCTGAAGGATTCTTTTGCTCTGGGTCACAAAGCCGCGGCTACATTGACGCCGGAGAACATGTTGCAGACCGCGGGGAACAGCAAGTCGACGCGCCTGCACTTAGCTGAATTTGGCGTGGCCCACGCCTATGATCACTACGGACAGATGGTCGAGTATTTGCGGATGAACGGAATTGTGCCTCCGGCCAGCCGCGGAAAGTCTGACTGATGTCCCAATCGAAAAGGAGGAATTTACGATGAAGCGGTCTTTGCTTGCGCTGGTTGCGGTCACCATGCTCACTCTCACCGGGACGAGTCTTTACGGTCAGGCCCAAACGCAGAGTCAAGCCACGGGTTCCGCGCGCTCTCGGGAGTGGTGGAACCAGATCGGCAATAAGCTGATCGCCATGGCCAAGGATTTTCCTGAAGACAAGTACGATTTCAAAGTACAGAAAGACGAGCGCACGTTTGCCGAGAATCTTTTGCACGTCGCTGCCGTCGATTACGATCTCATCCGCAGGGTTTCCGAATCGAACATTGGTCCCGACTTTGGCAAGGACAAGCACAACCCGTCGCGCGAGGTTTACAAGACGAAAGCCGACGTGGTGAAACTCATCGAGCAGGCCGTTACCGACGGGGCGGCCGTGATCAAGCAGCAGGGCGATGCCGGCCTGGACAAAACGACGTCGTTTGCGTGGGAAACGGGGAAGCACATGGTCCACAACTCGTACATCTGGATCACCGCCATCGAGCACAGTACCGAACACTTTGGCCAGCTTGTCGTTTACTACCGCGCGAACAACTTGGTGCCGCCGGAATCGCGGCGGTAACGCGGTAGTAAGATCCTTGAAGTAAGATCCTTGAAAGTTCTCGAGTGCACTTCCTAATTTCGCACTGCCGGCTAGAACTTATCTCATAAATGGGTACAGCAGGAGGAAAGAGTTTCCTCAGGGGCTAAAGCCTCATTTTTGAGGCTTTCTGATGTCGGAGCTGAAGCTCCGACCCCTAAGCGGCATTTATGAGATGGCTTCTAGTCGGAAACTGGCTGGGCGATGTTTGCAATCTGATAGGGAATTAGAACATTCACGCGAGCGTCAGGATTCGTCGAGGACGCGCTTGTAGTAGTTTTCGTAGGCGGGGATGACGTCGTTGGCACAGAATTTTTTCTTGGCGTTGATGCGGGCGGTTTTGCCCATTTCGCGACCGCGGTCGGAGCGGGAGAGGATTTCGACGGCGTAGCGGGCGGCTTCTTTCACATCACCGGGTTGCACCAAGAAGCCGTCGACGCCGTGCTCGACGACTTCGGGGACGCCGCCGACGTTGGTGGCGATTACTGGGACTTCGCACGCCATGGCTTCGAGGGCGGCCAGGCCGAAGGATTCGAGTTGGGAGGGAAGGAGGAAGAGATCGGCGGCGGCTAGCTTTTCGTAGACGGCGTCCTGTTTGCCGAGGAAGAAGACGTCTTTTTGGAGATGATATTTGCGGACGAGGTATTCGGCGGCGCCGCGGTCGGGGCCGTCGCCGATGAGGACTAGCTTGGCGGGCATTTTGGCGCGGACGATGGCGAAAATTTCCACGGCGTCGGTGAGGCGCTTGACGGGGCGGAAATTGGAGAGGTGCATGAGGACGGGCTCCCCGTTGGGGGCCCATTGGGAGGCGAGACCTTTGTCGGCGGTGCGATTGTAGAGATCGCAGTTGACGAAATTGGGGATGACTTCGATGGGGCGCTTGATGTCGAATTCTTTGATGGTTTGATTGAGGAGATAACCGGAGATAGCGGTGACGCCGTCGCTCTGCTCGATCGAAAAGCGTGTGATGGGGAGATAGCTGCGGTTGCTGCCGACGAGGGTGATGTCGGTGCCGTGAAGAGTGGTGACGAAAGGGAGGCGGCGCGGTGCGGCCATGGAGCGGGCGAGCAGGGCGCTGACGGAATGGGGAATGGCGTAGTGGACGTGGAGAAGATCAAGCGATTCAGATTCGAAGACTTCGAGCATTTTTGTGGCGAGGGCGAGCGTGTAGGGCGGATGGTCGAAGAGCGGGTAGGAGACGACTTCGACTTCGTGGAAATGGATGCGGGGATCGTTAGGGTTCATGCGGATGGGCGGGGCGTAGCTGATGAAATGGATGTCGTGGCCGCGGGCGGCGAGTTCCATGCCGAGCTCGGTGGCGACTACGCCGGAGCCGCCGTAGGTTGGGTAGCAAGTTATGCCGATGCGCATAGGGTGTGCTTTCGAGTCGCTACGATTACTTGAGAATTCCGGTCTGAGCAATTCTTAATTTGAGATTCTTCGCGCATCCTTATCGGATGCGCTCAGAACGACAATTCCTCCTACTTGCTGCACTACAGAGGGCCGTTGGCACGCTGCGTTGTTGCCATCGCGACCGTACGGAGAGCCGCTACGATACAACAGATTCGAAGGCGGCAGGTTGCAACTACAAAAGAGAGAGGCACGGGTCTAAAGACCCGCCACTACTCGCCAGAAAAGCGCCGGGCTGAAGCCCGGCCTCTACAAAAGCTGAAAGGCGAGCGCGCTGCGACTTGCGGGTAGGCAAGCTGGATGCTAGAGTCGCGCGGGCCGCTTGGAACGTACCACTAAATTTACGCGCACCGCAGGGGGACAGAGACGACGGTGCGACGCTCCTATTAGACGCGGGGATGGGGAAAACCGTGACACGACTTTCGGGCAAGGTGGCGCTGATTACTGGCGGCGGTACGGGGATTGGATGGGCGACGGCGCTGGCGTTTGCGCGGGAAGGCGCGAGCGTGGCGGTGGCGGGACGGCGGTTGGAAAAGCTGCGCGAGGTGATTGCGGAGGTACAGAAGCAGGGCGGGGCGGGATTGGCGATGGAGTGCGATGTGACGCGGGCGAGGGACGTGGAACGGGCGGTGAAGGGGACGGTGGAACGATTCGGGCGGCTGAATGTGCTGGTGAATAACGCGGGTGCGCTGCACGTGTCGACGGTGGAAGGGATCAGCGAGGAAGAGTGGGACCGGGTGATGGCGGTGAATGTTAAGGGGCCGTTCCTGATGTCGCGGGCCGTGCTGCCGGAGTTTCGGAAATGCGGCGGGGGAGCGATCGTGAATATCGGGTCCGTGCTGGGGCTGGTGGCGATGAAGGACCGCGCGGCGTATTGCGCTTCGAAAGGCGGGGTGACGATGTTGACGAAGGCGATGGCGATCGATCACGGGCATGAGAATGTGCGGGTGAATTGCATTTGTCCGTCGATTGTGGAAACGGAATTGGTGAAGGGGCTGTTCGACGCAAGTGAGAAGGGGCAGGCGCTGCGGAAGGGGCGGCTGGGGTTGATTCCGTTAGGGCGGTTTGGGCAGCCGAGGGATGTGGCGGAGATGGCGGTGTTTTTGGCTTCGGAGGAATCGTCGTGGCTGACGGGGGCGGCGATTCCTTTGGATGGAGGGTTGACGGCGTATTGATCAGTCTGAAAAAAAAAGAAAAGGATAACGCAGAGACGCAGAGACACGCGGAGGAGCGCAGACAAGGCGGGGATAAATCGGAGGCCCTGGAGAACGGCGGAGCGCGATGACGAAGAAAATGTCGAAAGAGGAGAAACGGGTTACGGAACTGGTGCGGCGGCGGATGAAGGAGAGCCGGTCGACGAAGCTGCTGGGATTTGATGTGGAGAGCGTGCAAGCGGGGCGAGCGATTTTCCGGCTGGACGTGCGGCCGAACCACAAGCAGATTCATGGCGTGGTGCACGGGGGGATTTTGGCGGCGCTGGCGGATACTACAGCGGCGATAGCAGCTTATACGGTGATACCCAGGGGGACGGAGATCGCTACCGTGGAGCTGAGCATCAATTATCTGGAGCCGGTTCCGGGAGGGCGCATCAAGGCGGACGCGCGAGTGCTGCGCGCAGGAAGAAATTTTGTTGTGACGGAGTGCGAAATATTCAATGAGAATGGGTCGCTGGCGGCGAAAGCGCTGCTGACCTTCGGAGCCACCGCAGGGCATTCCCTTCAGAAGTAGAAGGCCGTTGAGGGCCTACTCGTCGCCGCCCTGGGCTGATTCTTCGCCATCCTTGTGGACGTACTTAATCACCCGCTTGAAAATGAGCAGGTTGGGGCTACCCTGGCGGGTGAGCTTGATGCAATCGCGGTCATACCATTCGACGGTGCCGCGCAGGATTTCGCCGTTCTCGAGAACGATGGCCATCGGAGTATGGGACTGCATCTGCTTGACCCAGTAAAAATTCTCAGCATGGGTCGTTTCCGGCGGAGCGGGCTTTTTGTTAGGGATTGGACCGTTGTGCTGAGGGCGGGGGGTGCTCGGCTCCTTGACGTCCGGGAAGCCCGGACGAAACATACGGCGGTTCACCATGACTGCTCCTTCTAAGCTAGTGGCGTGGCGTATCTGCTCACTGAGATGCAAACGGAAGGCCGAGGGTTACAGTGTAGCGATTTAATATAGGAATGGCGAATATTGGGCAGCGCTGATCAGGGGCGGGGCGCAGGAACACGCGAATTTGCTGACGCCAGAGAGGCAGCCAGGGCGTCGAGGCCGAGTTGGCGGTTCAAATTGCGGCGGGCGCCGACGAACAGTTCGTCAAAACCGGCGATGGCGCGGAGAACCCAAGCAGAATCGACGGAATTGGCGAGCAATTCCAATTCTTTCGCGAGCGGAGCATTGCGCAAGACCGGTGCTTTCAATTTGGACGTAAGTTCAAGGAGATCGGTGAGCAGGCCGTAGAAAACGCCGATCTGATCCTCGAAGGAGGAATCGCGGTCCTTGGCCAAGGCCGAAGTGTCGGAGAAAAGCTGGGCGAAACCGCGGCCTTGCGCGGCGCGTTCGAGGATGCGCAACGCGCTCTTGCGGCGTTCGGCGGCGGCGTCGACATCCATTTCGATGGCGAGGCCGGGACTACCCTCGGCGAGTTGCGCGGCGAGTTTGATTTCGGCGGGCTTGCGAGCGGTCTTTTCTTTCAGGATGGTTTCCACGGCCGCCTGCGGGAGCGGGGCGAAATGAAATTGCAAGCAGCGGGAGACGATGGTGGGCAGAAGTGCATACGGCGAAGGCGCGGTCAGAATCAGCGTGGCCGAGCCGGGGGGCTCCTCGAGGATTTTCAGGAATACGTTGGCGACATCCCAGCGCATGGTCTCCGCACCATCGAGAATGAAGACGCGGCGGCGGCCCATAGGTTGAAAGTAGGCGGCGCGCTGCACGGCACGCAACTGGCCCACACGCAACATGGGGCGGGCTACCGGACTCTTCAGACGGACAGGATCGGGCACGAGGGCCCAGACATCGGGATGCGATTGCAGGATTAGAGGCACGCGCTCGACGGTCGGCGCGTCGGCGCTCTCGCCACGCTCGGCGAGACCTTGCTCGATGAGCGCTTGCGGATCGGCTAGCAAGGAGATGCGTTGGCAGGTGGCGCACTCGCCGCAGAAGTCGTCCGCGAGACGTTCGCAATTGGCGGCCTGGGCGAACATGCGCGCGAGAGTGAATTTGCCGACGCCGCGCGGGCCGGTAAAGAGCAATGCGTGGGGGACACGTTTGCTACGGAGAGCGCCGCGGAGCGCGGTGACAATGCGTTCGTTTCCGAGAAACTCGGAAAGACCCATGGGTTAGCGCCCCTCGCTGGCGGGAGCCGAGGAAAGGATTTCTTCGACGGCGGCGAGAACGTCCCTGGCGATTTCTTCCGGTTCGCGAATCGCGCTGAGCGCGGCATCGAAACACTGAATGGTGGCCCAGGGCGCGCTACGAGAAAGCGAGTCGTACATTTCGGCGGCGTCTTCGAGGTGGCGAAGACTGGCTTCGAGGAGATCTTTGCTCGCGGAGGTGTAGCTGCGGGTGGATTTGCGTTCGACGAGCCGCTGGGCTTCCTGCGGGGGAACGCGCAGGTAGAGGATGAGACTTTCGCGGGGAAGGCCGTAAATGGAGTACTCGAGATGCTCGATCCATTGGAGGAATTCCGAGCGCTTGGCGGGGGGGACGCGAGCGGTTTGATGAGCGAGGTTGGAGCCGATATAGCGGTCCACCAGAACAATTTGGCCGTTGTGCAGGGCGGATTCGAGCTTAGGTTTGGCTTCGAAGCGGTCGCCGGCGTAGAGCAGAGCGGTGAAGTGGGGATCGACGCTTTCGAGCGGGCCGAGATCGCCATTCAGGAATTGACCGACCATTTTGCCGAACCAGGAATCGTATTGGGGGAAGGCGGTGGAATAGACGGAGTGGCCGCGAGCCTTGAGGGTAAGCTTCAGGAGTTCGACTTGCGTGCGCTTGCCACTGCCATCGATGCCTTCGACGGCGATGAGTTTTCCGGGAGCGATCATTTTGGTTTGACCGCGGGCACTTTGGCGGCCGAAGGCCAGTCTAACCGCAGAAACTCCGCGCTGCAATGCCGCGCGTGCTAGGATTCGAATTCGAACATGATGCAAACTTCGGTGCGGGAAAACCTGCTGCGAATTCAAGAGAAAATTGCCGGTGCGGCAGCGCGCGCGGGGCGGCGCGCGGAGGAGATTGCCCTAATCGCGGTGTCGAAGACGCATCCGGCGAGCGCCATCCGCGAAGGGTATGAAGCGGGGGTTCGGCACTTTGGGGAGAATCGCGTGCAGGAGTGGGAAGGGAAGCGCGCGGGAACGGAAGGCTTGGACGCGAGGTGGCACCTGATCGGTCACTTGCAGAGCAATAAGGCGACGCGGGCGGCGCGACTTTTTCACAGCGTGGACTCCGTCGATGATTTTGCCGTCGCGCAGCGGCTGGACCGCGCGCGTGTTGAGACCGGTATCACCGGCAAACTGCGGGTGTTGATGGAAGTGCGGGTTGCGCCAGAGGAGACGAAGAGCGGGGTGGAAATTAGCGAGCTTCCGGCATTGGCGAAAAAGATGGCTGAACTTACGCGATTGGAGCTTGCTGGATTGATGTGTATTCCGCCGTATTTGGAAAACCCCGGGCAAGTCCGCCCTTATTTCAGGCGCTTGAGAGAGCTTCGCGACGAATTGACAAGGAAACTTGGAATTGCTCTACCTGTTCTGTCGATGGGCATGTCCCATGATTTTGAAACAGCCATCGAAGAAGGCGCGACCGAAGTGCGCGTGGGGACGGCTTTGTTTGGCGAGCGCAGATCCAATTAAAGCATGAGGACAGTGGAGAAGAGATGAGCTATTGGATATTTGTTGTTACAAGTCATGAGGAGCACGGCATCACCGGCGAGGACGTTCTTCGGCAAAGAACTCAGGACAGATTCTGGGGTCTCGGCGAAAGGACTCCCAATCGCAAAAATCTTGGCGGAGGCGACTCGATAGCATTCTATCTTGGAAATCCGGTTAGGGCCTTCGTTGGGACCGCGGCACTTGCTGGACCCAGCTATCAATTGTCCAAACAAGAGAGTGAAGAACTTTCCCATGGCAACGAATTCTATTGCTCGCAGTACGGCGTTCGTCTTGAAAAGATTGATCTCTGGCCCGAACGGCGCGCAGTCGAGCCGTTGTTGCCCAATCTTAGATTTATTGAGAACAAAAAGAGCTGGGGTACATATTTCCAGGGTGGCGTGCGAAGCGTCACTGAGCAGGACTTTCGTGTGATAACTGCTCCCCCCGAGATTCGAGTGCCTGTTGCAAGCATTGAGGCCCTAGAGACGGGTTCAGAATTTGCACTAGAAGCTCACTTGGAAGACTTCATGGACAAGAACTGGGATCTGATTGATTTTGGTAGGCCGCTAACACGATATAAGACCGAAGAGCAGGATGGGAGGCAGTTTCCCGCAGGGCAGTGGAGTATCGACTTCCTATGCTTAGATAAGGACACGCGTGACTTCGTTGTTGTCGAGTTAAAACGCGGCAAGAGCAGCGATTCCGTAGTTGGGCAGACTCTTAGATATATGACGTGGGTGAGAGAAAATCTCGCCGGACCTGGCCAAGCAACTCACGGAATTATCATCGCAGCGGAAGCAGATGAAGCAATGCGGTACGCGGCGAGAGCCGTGCCGAATATGTGCTTGCGTGAGTACAGAATAGATTTCAAATTGCGTCCGGTCCAAGTTAAATGATCGACATTACGGAAACGGAGTGTGGAGTGGTGTTTGCGGTGAGAGTGCAGCCGCGGGCGAGCAAGGATGAGATTGCCGGGGAAATGGGCGGGGCGTTAAAAGTGCGGCTGCGAGCGCCGGCGGTAGAGGACCGCGCAAACGAGGCGCTGGTGGAATTCCTCGCCCAGCTTTTGATAAAGCCCAAGTCGGCTGTTAGAATTCTGGGCGGTGAAAGAAGCCGCACGAAACGCATGGAAATTCGCGGCGTGACCCGGCAGCAGATCCTGGCGCTGCTGGCGCAGGACGCTTGAAGCTTCAAAAATGAATTTGTTCGAGTGATGGAACTGATTCCCCGATGAGCGCAGATATTCAAGAAATCCAGAGCGATTTGCGGGCCGCCAGGATCGATGGCTGGCTCTTCTATGATTTTCGCGGACGCGATCCGATCGCCCAAAATATCCTGAGCTTGCCGGAGGGAATGAGGACGCGAAGGTGGTTTTATTTCGTTCCAGCGAAGGGAACGCCGAAGAAGCTGGTGCACAAGATTGAGATGCAGTCGCTGGCGGCGTTGCCTGGGGAGACGCTGTATTACTCGGCGCAGGATGAACTGCGAAAGAACCTGAAAAAAATGTTTGGCCGAGCGAAAAGCGTCGCGATGCAATATTCGCCGAAAAACGCCATTCCTTACGTGTCGATGGTGGATGCGGGGACCGTCGAGCTGGTGCGCAGCTGCGGGCTGAAGGTGGTCAGTTCGGCGGACCTGGTGCAGAAATACGAAGCGTGCTGGAGCGCCGAACAGCTCGAATCGCATCTCTCCGCCGGAGCGATTATCGACCGGATAGCGCGCGAAGCTTTTGAGCTTGCGGCAAAATGCGTGCGCGAGAAAAAAACGCTGACGGAATTCGATTTGAAGAGTTGGATACTGAAGGAATTCGTGGCCGCGGGGCTGTGGACGGAAGAAGGACCGGATATCGCGGTGAATGCCCACGCCAGCGATCCTCATTATGGTCCGACGGAGGAGTCCGCGGCGCCCATTCGCGAGGGCGACCTGCTGTTGATGGATGTGTGGGGGAAGAAGAAGACGCCCGGGAGCGTCTATTACGACATCACCTGGATGGGTTATCTTGGCGCGAAAGTTCCGGAGAAATATGCGAAGGTCTTTGGGGTGGTGCGCGAGGCGCGCGAGGCGGCGACCGAATTGATCCGCAAGCACATAGCGGCGGCGAAGCCGCTACGGGGATGGCAGGTGGACAAAGCGGCGCGCCGGGTGATTGAAAAAGCGGGTTACGGGAAATACTTCTTTCACCGCACCGGGCACAGCATCGGGGAAAAAGTACACGGGAACGGGGTGAACATGGACAGCCTGGAAACGCATGACGTGCGGCGCCTGATTCCGAAGACTTGCAATTCGATCGAACCGGGAATTTACTTGCCGGAATTCGGGGTGCGTAGCGAAGTCAATGTGTATGTCGGCGATCGCGAGGCTCGCGTGACCGGGGCGGTTCAGAAAGAAATTCTAGCGTTGCTGGCGTAAGCCGGGAGTGGAAAGAAGAAGAGGATGGCAGACGAAAACGCAGCAGCGGCAGCTCCGCCGCAGGATTCCAGAAGCGAGGCGATGGCTTTCGTCATCGGCGTGGCGGGGTGGCTGGTGCCTGGTTTGGGTCACGCGTTCATGAAGATGTGGGGCCGCGCGGTGGCGTGTTTTCTGACAGTAGGCCTGCTCGTGATTCTCGGCGCAGGAATGCGCGGGAATGTTTTTACTTCGAGCGGGAACGACGCGTTCGATTCGCTGGGCTATTTGGCGGATCTGGGCACGGGAGCGTTTTATCTGCTGGCCCCATCGCTCGAAACGAAGGGTGCGGACGTGTCCCACGCGGGCGGGGATTACGGGACGCGTTTCCTGGCCACGGCGGGCGTTCTGAATCTGCTGGCGGCGCTGCATGCGTACGAAGCAGCCCGAGGGCGCAAGGCATGAACACGGAAATGGGATTCAAAATCAGCCACCTGCAATCCATGCTGCTCTTCGCAGTGCTGATTTCCATCGCGTTCGGCTTTTTGAGCCGGCGGCGGCCGATGGAGCGCGTGAAATATATCGTGTGGTCGCTGTTTCTTTTTCTTCTGATCGGAGTGGGAATCGGATGGGCGATGTATCCGTTCTCGCGCTGAAAGAAAGCGGTTTTGCGGCTGAATTGACAGTAATTTTCGGCGGATGGTATTGTCGTAAGAGCGGGCCGAGGTAGCTCAGTGGTAGAGCAGCCGATTCGTAACCTGTAACCGACCCAACGCAGCCAAACGGAACCTAACTATACCTAACGGAATCAATAAGATAAATAATCGCTCTTATTGGTTCCGTTTTGCTTTTTTAGC
>WNFG01001040.1_pt1 | contig 23304 bp, 17 predicted proteins | sample 5400431 | NCBI WGS metagenome assembly WNFG01 (sample SAMN13153346, study PRJNA577476) | soil metagenome | isolation source: 120 cm saprolite under Douglas fir tree site 2 hole 3 replicate 2 | place: USA:California | collected 2015-04-18 | reverse complement strand
CCTGGCCACCGGCGAAGACTCACGATTGTTGGGCGCTGGCTGGGATTTCGCCAGCGCCCAACCACATCCGCAGAATTCCTCAATTTCAGGGGCTTGGTACACAACGATGCGCCGCTGCGGCCAGATCAACTACAACGAACGCGACCCGCTGACCATGGACGCTGAAGCCTGGGGCGATTATTGGGCGTCCCTCAAGGTCGACGCAGTGCTTTTGAATGGTGGCGGCATTGTCGCTTTTTATCCTACTCAAGTGCCTTATCACCATCGTAGCCAGTTCCTCGGCACGCGCGACCTGTTTGGGGAGATGGTCGCTGCGATGAAGCGCCGCAGTATTCGCGCGGTCGCCCGCATGGATTGCAATCTTGGCTATGAGGATGCATTGAAAGCTCATCCGGAATGGTTTGAGCGCAACCAAGATGGGTCGCCCAGGCCTCACGGCGAGTCCCCTTGGCTGTTTGGGACATGCATGTTCAGCACATATTTTTCCGAGCAGATGCCTGCAATCTATCGTGAAATCAACCAGCATTATCCAGTCGACGGCTTCTTCACCAATGGCTGGCCGTCCACTGGCGCGCCGCGTATCTGCTACTGCGAGAGTTGCCGGCGCGTATTTGGAAAGTTAGGCGGTGTGCCGCCGTCCGAAACCGATGCTTCGAATCCGCTTTACCGCAAGTACTACCAGACATACATGGACCGCGTGCTGGAGATCTGGCGCCTTTGGGACAACGTCGCGCGTGAGAAGAACGCGCAGTCAGTGTACGTGGGGAATCTCGGTGGTGGGCTCGATACCGTGAAGGACCTGAAGCAACTAAGTCAGGTGGCGGCGTGGTTCAACGCCGATCATCAGGGCCGGGCGGGCGAAACCCCGATCTGGGACTGTGCGCAGCAAGGACGCGTTGCCCGGTCCGTCATGCAGGGCCGCACTGTCACGAATGTTTCGGGCGCTTATAGCAATGCACAGCCAAACTGGCGACACGTGTCGAAGGCACCCGCGGAGTTGAGACTTTGGCTTGCCCAAACAACCGCCAGCGGCATGGTGCCATGGTTTCATTGGCTGGGCGGCTCTCCCGAGGACAACCGCTGGCGGGAGGTCGGACGTTCCTTTTTTGATTGGATTGCTACCAATGAAGCGCATTTCCGCAATCGGAGTTCGATTGCCGATCTGGCCGTACTTTACCCACAGCGTACGGTGGCGTTCTACTCCCGGCCAGAGTCACGCCGGCCGCGCCATCGCGGTGGCCCTGTCGATTACTTGCAGGGACTCTACTATGCGCTGTTGGAAGGCCGTTTCTTATTCGACTTCATACATGAGGGAGACCTCGATGCGGCGGCTCTGCGGAAGTATCGCGCGCTCCTGATTCCTAATGCAGCGTATCTCAGCGATGGTCAGTGCGAAGCGATTCGGCAGTACGTAAAGGACGGCGGCTCGCTTCTCGCCACTTTTGAGACTTCGCGCTATACCGAGTGGGGGGATCCCCGGCCCGATTTTCAATTGGCCGATGTCTTTGGAGCGCATGTGGCCAGGGAGGTGATCGGCCCTCGGGGAAACAGTTACGCTCGAATGGAAGCTCGTCATCCCATTCTCGAAGGTTTCAATGGGACTGCTCTGCTGCCTGGAGCGGAGAACCGCGTACCTATCAGCACGGAGTCGGTTTCGCCGGTATTGAGCGTTGTTCCGGCCTACCCGGCATTTCCGCCGGAGATGGTTTATCCGCGTACGCCGCGGACGACCGAGCCTGCCGCAGTTTTTCAGGAGAAAGCGAAATCAAGGATCGTCTATTTCGCCGGAGACGTTGATCGCACCTGCTGGCGTTCGGGAAATAGCGATCTCAGTCAGGTATTGCAGAATGCGGTTAACTGGGTGCGCGGTTCAGATCCTTTGGTTTCAATCAGTGGTGCGGGACTCATCGAGGCGTTCGCGTGGGAAACCGAGACCGGGTACGCACTGCATCTACTCAACTACACAAATCCCAATATGACACACGGGGCCATCCGTCATACTTATCCTCTCGGGCCACAGCAAGTACGGTTCCGGGTCAATCCTGGCCGTAAAATCACGACCGTGCGCGCACTGAGCTTTGGAACCAGTCTCAGATTTCAGCAGCAAGCCGAGACAGTTAGCTTCGAGGTGCCCGGCATCGCGGATTATGAGGTTATGGTTCTGACGTAAGAGATAGCTTGGGCGGATGTCCCACGAGTCTTGTTTAGCCCCGCAGTGCTTCTCCAGCCGCACGCAGATTTGCGAGATTCATTTCTGAGTATTTGCGCGAGAGAATCACGCCGTCCGCGCCCGCGCCAAGCGCTGCTCGTACGGCTTCGCGCACGTCCTGCGGTTCGGTCTTTTTCTCGTCCTTGCCGGTGGGAATATCTATATCAATTCCGGGCCAGATTCTTACCGCGCCGCTTCCGTCTAGTCTCCCCGTCGCACGCGAAGATTCCGCAGACTGGGCCGAAACGCCACCAGCGATTGCGCGGCGTGTTTCCCTCTCCACGTAATTAGCCGAAAGCCCCTTGCGGGGAAGCTCATCAAGATTTGCCTCTTGATAGTTCTGGACTTTGTAGGTAAGGCCAAGGACCTCTTCTGGAGAGAAATCGCCGAGAATTGTGCGGCTCACGCTATTCACATAAGAAGCAAGCCGCGGTCCGCCGCAGTTGTTGTACATCACAACTTTCAAGAAGTCAGAATACTTGCGAAACTCAGCATAGTCCTGCTCAGCGCGATAAAATGGGCTGAACGAATTGTTGTGCCAGATGTGCCAACCAACGGCGATGTCGTCCCGAATCGATTTTGCAACCTGATAGATGTTTGCATAGGTGCTCTTCTGGCCATCGTTCCACAGTTTTTCCCAGGCGAGAATCTCCGGATATTGGACCAGTAGTCGCCAGTAAGAGACGAAATAGCCGTCGCTTGGACGCGATCCCCTCCGGGATTCGCGCACCAATGACGCAAGCTTCGTATATCCTTCCACCGCTCGTTGTACATCGATGACGCGGGACTTTGCCTCGCGCTTACAAAAATCGCAAAAGCACGTGACTTCCGAGGGATCGGCCCCAGCACCGCCGTGCGTCGAGCCGATGGCATTGTTAAAGGGTCCCTGGCGCTCGCTTCCCCACATCACACCATCTATCGGATAGCTGCGTATGTAGTCTTCGGTGAGCGCCTGCCAAAAAGCTTGCACCTCGGGGTTGTGGAAACAAAGCGTGCCGGCTTTCTTCCCCGACAGGGTCACCTCCTGCATGCCGTCTATGCCCTCGAGATCGCGACGAAAAACATCTTCATACCAGCAGAAGGTCTTCATTTTTCGCGATTGAGCTTTCGGCAGAACACTTGCGAGAACGTCGAAGTCGGGATGGTCGGGCGCCTGGATCTTCTTCAGTGAAGTACGTGTGTAGTACCGCGCGTGTGTGCGGGCAAAATTGCCGCCGTGGAAGTCCGTGTCGTACTCCTGCTTGCCGTGATCCGGCAAGGGCTGTCCAGGGACTTGCCGGCCGCCAATTCCACGTCCGTAAGTGAATGTCGCGATGAACAGGGCGTTAATATTGGCGTCGCGCTGGAAACGATCGAGAAGCGAATCGACACCTTCGTCTATAAAGGAAACAGCCCCTACCTGGATGCCAATTGTCCGGTCGCTGTTTTGCAGATGTTGTGGAAACCGTGAGGCCATACCAGCAGCCGCTATCAATTTTGCAAATTCTCGCCTGGAGAGTTCACTCATATGCCTGGGATTGAAGCCGACTCCTTTCAGATTTTGTAGCTCTTCAGCGACGGTCTCAGAAAATATATTTCAAAGCTAATTGGAGCTGTCGTTGACCGGACTTAGTTGTGACCTCCCCAAAGGAACCGCTCCTGGGATTGGCGTTGGCCCCGCCCCAGTTCGGATGATTGAGCAGGTTGAAAATCTCGAGACGGAACTGGAGCCGCTGAATCTCCCCTCTTACTGGAAAGTTTTTGCGTATGCCGACGTCCCAATTCCAGAAACCAGGGTTGCGCAAGGCATTCCGCTGCTGTAACCCGAAGGTACCAGGTGCCGGCTGGGCAAACGCATTCTTATTGAACCAGGTCGCCGAGTTTGTGAAGGGTGTTCGTGCGACATCCGCGCTGCCCACTTGATTCCAAAACTGGGCGCCACTGCCTGGGCCCACACCCGCAAAGTCGTCACCGGTCCGAACCGAGAAGGGAGCACCGGACTGAAATTGATTGATGCCGGAAATTTCCCAGTTGCCGGCTAGGCGGTGGAGCAGGCTCGAAGCTCCTTTGACAAAAGGCAGTTCGTAAATATAGTTCACAATCAGTACGTGGGTTCGGTCGAGGTCCGAGATGCCCCAGTAAGCTTGATCATCGTAAGCATTAGGCAGCGTATCGGTCAGGTCAGAGGAATTGTCCGAAGTTCTGGATAGAGTATATGCAGCGCCGAATTGCAGGCCGGATGCAAATCGCCTCTCCAGGCCAACCTGCAATCCGTGGTAAATCGATCTGCCGGAATTCTCGGCCATTCCGATAATGCCCAGACCCCGAAAGGGGCGCAGGAAATTGGGGTTAACACCTCGATTGGCTGGCAATTGCAAGGTTCCAGGCTGCAACTGGTTGATGTTTCTCTTGCGTTGGTTGTGAAGGCCATCCCTTCCTACATAGGAGACCTCGACGTTCATCGCCCATGGCAGAGCGCGCTGAAACGCCACATTCCAGTTCCATGCGATTGGTATCTTGAAGACCAGATCCTGGACAGTCGTGTTCAGCGGGAACGTTCCGCCAGCAGCAGCCGGTACATCCACACTTCCGTTAAGTACGGTTTGCTGAGGCATGAATGGCGGATTGCCACCAAGCGCAGTGTCGCGGTTGATCATCGTGCGATTGGCAAATGCTCCGATGCCTCCACGGATGGCCGTCGTTTTATTTAAGGCATACGCGACTCCGAACCGCGGTTGGAAGACATTCTTGTGAGTCTGTGAAAACCCATCAGGTAATCCATGATAAAGCCGGGCCAATTCGCCGGTATGGAGGATCGGGAACCGACCGCCTTCAGCTTCGGGGACACTGGACCCGGGCAGAACGATACCGTTGAAAGAGTCCCCACTTCCCGGAATGATCGACCCACGCGCAGGATCGATTGTCGGAGCCTTTGCTGGATCATAGAACTCAGCATCAAACATGGCCAGATTACCCCACCGGCTGTGCCATGGCGGCCAGTAAGACCAACGTACTCCGGCCTCAATCGTCAGCTTCTTCGTTGCTTTCCAATTGTCCTGGACGAACAGATCGGTTGCTGTTGCCACCCATGGAGTCACGGGCTTGGCGCCAGATTCCGAGTAATCGCTGAAAAGACCGAGAAGGGCATTGCTGATCCCCAGTCCGCTGCCGCCGGCGCGATTGTCAAAGAGGCGAAAAGCCCCGTTCTGGTTATTCGTGACCGGCGGCGAAGCCCTTGTCAACTGAATCAGGTCATTCTGGCCAGAGCGCTCGATGAACACACCCCACTTGACCGTATGATTGCTGATAATCTTGATGATGTTATTCGACCATGCATACACAAAGCCGACCCAGGTCCCCGGATAGGGTCCGGCGTCAAGCGTGCTAACCCCATCAATACGGATGGTTGGAAGCTTTTCCGGAAAGCGTTCTGGTCTTCTCTCGGCAGACCTTGCAGAAGGCCGGGCGGTAGCTCGGCCATTACGACTTTGCAGCCTATCCCGGGCTTTCTCTTTGGCGAACTCGCTTTTGCCACGCGCTGAACCATGTCGAAAGTATAAGGCCCCGGCATCGGAAAGATAAACTAAGTCTGGAAAACACCGTTGCCAGAAACTAAGACGCTGCCGTCCGGGGATAGGCAGCGCTGTTTGCGGTATATTGGTACCAGCGTTTTGGCATAAATTTGGCATGTAAACCGGGCACTGTACCGTTTTTATCGGTTTGTTAGTGTGCCGTTTGTGCAAGTTAAGTGTTTGCAATCCGGCCTTTCGTACGACATCTACTGATCCGTGGCAGTTTTGATGCAAGGCCTGGCGTCTACAGTTGAAGAACCCCGGTGGACGACCATCGGGGTTCTTGATTTTTTTCGTTTGGGATAAGATTGACCAGATTGCTCCTCCATTACTATCTTTGCTGCTGGAATTTGTTTGCAGAGACCTCCCCACCAAGGAGGATTCCGTGACCCCGCCCATCGCCGATTCGGTGCAAACACAACAAACCGAGAGTGAAGTTGTCGACGTCCAGCAGACTTCCTGCTGCATCGTCGGCGGCGGGCCGGGCGGCGCCATGTTGGCGCTGTTCCTCGCCCGGCGCGGCGTTCCGATCACTCTTCTTGAGATGCACAAGGATTTCGACCGCGAGTTCCGCGGCGACACCATTCATCCCTCGGTGATGGAAATCCTCGACCAGATCGGATTGGCTGACAAGCTCCACGAAATTCCCCACACAAAGCTGACCGGCCCGACGATCCAATTCGCGGACGGCCCGTTTCGCCCCTTTGATCTTGGGCGTCTGAAGACGCGCTTTCCGTATATCTTGCTGGTTCCGCAAGTGCGGTTTCTCGAATTCATTACCACCGAAGCCGCCAAGTATCCGCAATTCAAATTAGTAATGCGCGCCCAAGTGCAACAAATGGTGGAACAGGACGGTGTCGTGCGCGGCGTGCGCTACCTCGCGCCCGATGGGATGCACGAAATTCGCGCCACATTGACGGTGGGCGCCGATGGCCGCTTCTCCTTGTTACGCCGTCTCGCCGGAATCGAACCCATCAAGACTTCACCGCCCATGGACATCTTGTGGTTCCGGCTACCGAAGCTTCCCGGCGAACCCGAGATCTCTGGCGGCTTATTCGGCGGCATCGGGCGCGGGCGAATCTTTATCATGCTCGAGCGCACCGGCTATTGGCAGGCGGGTCTCGTTTTCCCCAAGGGCCAATATCAGCAACTGCGCGCGAAGGGCGTGGAGGCCGTGCGGCAGAGCATCACTGAGATTGAGCCGCATTTTGCCAGACACGCCGAATATCTGACCGACTGGCACCAATTGACGTTGCTCTCCGTCGAGTCCAGCCGCTGCCCTCTCTGGCACAAGCCCGGACTCTTGCTCATCGGTGATGCCGCCCACGTGATGTCTCCGGTGGGAGGTGTGGGAATCAACTACGCCGTCCAGGATGCCGCAGTTGCCGCAAACGTTCTGACCAAGCCGCTATTGGTCAACAGTGTTTCGGACGCGGATCTTGCCGAGGTGCAGCACGAGCGGGAATGGCCAACGCGCGCCATCCAAGCCATGCAATCCCTCATGCAAAAGAATCTGATCGGCAGTGCACTGCGGGCTCAAACAGCCATGACCGTGCCGTGGCAGTTCCGGCTCTTTTTTCGCATACCAATTCTCCGGGATCTGCCCGCCCGGATGATCGCCTTCGGCCTCCGCCACGTCCGCCTCACCGAGCCGTAGCTCTCGGACGCAAGCGTGGCGTTGCTAACTTCGCGAAACCTGGCACGGCTTGACCTGTCCGGACGGTCAGTTTCTGAACTGCGCAAGCCCATCCCTTTTCGTCGTTGCTCCGCGCTACTGCGCGCGTCTACAGTGAGTTCACGCTGCTCCTCCCACCCGGAGCTTCCGTCATTCTTTGTGTTTGAATAAGGGAGGCATTATGTGGTCCAAATCGCAAGCTACCGCAGAACCACCCGCCGCTTCGCCGGCGCCCGGCTCCTCGTCCCCAGTTGTTCCTTTCAGTGCTCCTTCCGCGTCGCGCCTTGGAAGTTCGCCTTCCCGCAGCTCGGCGCGCCTCGGCGCTAGCATCCAAATCAAAGGGCAGGTTACTGGCGATGAAGATTTGCAAATTGACGGGAAGGTGGATGGCCCGATCTCGCTGCGCGGCCATGAACTGATCGTCGGCTCCACGGCCCAGCTCAATTCCGAAATTCGCGCGGGCGAAGTGGTGGTCGCCGGCAAGGTAGTGGGCAACGTGCACGCCCGGGGCCGCGTGGACATTCGAAAGGACGGCTCGGTCCACGGGGACATTTCCACGGCGCGGATCAGCATCGAGGACGGCGCCCATTTCAAAGGCCGCATCGAGATCGACCCGACCAAGTCCCAAGCCGCTGCGGATTAGTACCGCCCGGTTCTCGGATCCTCGCTGCGGTGGAGTTCCGTCCGATCGAGCGCAAAGAAGGCTTTCCCGGCCTTCTATTGGGTGACTCAACGGCGCAGAGGATCTAACTAGGTGTTGGCTTGCCCGGGCTACGTTTGACCTCGTCGCTCAGGACGATCGCTTCCGCAATCTCTTTCATCGATTTGCGCCGTTGGCGGCTTTGCCGTTGCAACGTAACATAGGCTTCCTGTTCGCTCAGCTGCAAATCCCGCTGCAGGATTCCTTTGGCGCGCTCGATGACCTTCCGGGTCTCCAATTGTTCGGAAAGCTCTGAGTTCTCTCCCTCCAGGCGGGCCATTTCAATTTCGGCACCAACCAGAAATCCAATGGTGGAAATCAGATGGATCTCGCGCTGGCTGTAGTCGTGTGGCTGCCGGTGTTGCAGGTTTATGACCCCTACAAGCTTGTCTCGGGATAGCACGGGCACAGATAGGAATGCTTGGTAGAAGTCCTCGGGCAATTCGTTAAACGATCGGAACCGTGGATCCTGGAAAGCATCACGCGCAACCGCCACTGGTCTTTTATGCTCGGCAACCCAGCCGGTGATGCCTTGTCCTACCTTGAGCTTCAATCGATCGACAACTTCTGAATGCGGATTTTTGGAGGCCCGCAGAACAAGCTCATTCCCCTCAAGGACATACACAAAACACGAATCGGACTCCACCACGGCGGAAATGACCTCTACTACGCGTCCCAGGAGTTCCGGCAACGGATCGGCAGCCGCTATGCGGTTGCCAATTTCATGCAGCATATCCAATTCAAGGTTTTTGACCGGTAAAGGGCCGCTATCACAGTTCATAATCTATAACTTACCGAGGCGGAGCAGGGCTGTCCAATTGATATTTTGCAATGGCTGAATCGAAGGAAAAACGCCCGCTGCTGGCGGGCCGCCTGAACGGCCCGCCGCACAGATCGGGAATTTCTCGTCAATCGTTTGCCCTAGACGCCGGCGCCGGTCCAGAACGCGCCGCCTGATCAAGCACCGGGGTCTTGCCCTTCGGGCTCGATATATCGAACTCTAGAACTAGTCCCTGCGGGTCCAAGTACATGGATTTCACAGCCATTCCATTGTTCACAGGCGCTAGAACAAGCTTACTTGAGTCCAGAGCATGGCCACTTCGCGACGCCATAGCGAAAACCATGGCCACCGAGCCGGCTTTGGTCTCCGGGCGCAAGACGACCCGCACTACGTGGCGCATATCCTGGATCGAGTCGACGGATTGCAGGACGCCCGTGGGCTCGATGGAAAACGTGTAGGTTCCTGCCTCAAGAAATTTCTCCCCGAAGCGCGCATTTTCTTTCAGCGTGAACTTGCCAGCTACCGTTTCCTGGCCGAGAAGGGGGCTTGTGGCTCCACAGAGGGCCACTAACCCCAGCAGGGCCGTTTTCAGAAACCTACTGTAATAAATCGATTTACTTAAAAGCGTTTCCATTTCGTTCCTCCATTTTAGATTGGGATGGACGCACAAGTTTTCCTTGGGCGTCAGCTGGGTTGTTTTTTGTATCCGTTTCAGACCACGAGGTCAGAAAACAACCGATTCAACCGAGAGGCTGGACGTGGCTTGCTAAAGAACTGCGAGGTTCTCGTCGCACGTTGCGGCGTGGCAAACACGCGAACTCAACAATCTCACTCTTGCAGAATATTACCGAGGAGTCCAATCGAAAGAATTCATCGCCATGATGCGTCCGGTCAATCGATCGAGACGCGCGGCGCGAATTGGATCGGGACGCAGCGTCGAGTCGAAATTTTTCCCTCGAACCTCAAGTTCCAGAATGCCTTTGCTCTTTCCATGGGTCGCCGTAAGCGTGGTAGCCGTTGCGCTCCCAGAAGCCGAGGCGGTCGTGGTCCAGCAGGACAAAGCCGCGCACCCACTTCACGCTTTTCCACGCGTACAGATGCGGCACGATCAGCCGCATCGGTCCCCCATGCTCCGCTGTCAGCGGGGCGCCGTCGTGTTCGAACGCAAAGAGGACATTGGGACGAAGCAGGTCATCGAGCGGAATGTTCGCCGTGTAGCCTTCTTCGGCTAGCACCGAGGCAAACTTTGCCGCCGGTTTCGGCTTCACCAGCTTCATCACATTGGTGAAGAGAACACCCTTCCAGTGATTGTCGAGGCGGCTCCAGCGCGTTACGCAATGAAAGTCCGAAGTAGTCTCGGTTTGCAGGAGCCCGTGAAATTCGTTCCACGTTAGCCGCTTGGGTTCTTCCACTTCGCCCGAAATCTGGAAGTCCCATTTCGCTGCATCGAACACCGGTATGCTGCCGTAATGCAGCACCGGCCACTTCAGGGTCAGCGATTGTCCCGGCGGCAGCCGTCCTTCCGCCTTCGCCTTTTTCTCCAGTTCTCGCCTGTTTCCCAAATCGCCAAACAATGCCATCTTCGTTTCTCCCGCTCCCCGCGGCAGCGTAAACACACACTTCTGCGTATCAAAATGGACACCTATTGGATGTCACAGAGAAAAAGAAGATGCGAACCGCTGGCGGTAATGAAACAGAGACTCGAAAACGAATCCCCCTAGCTGATTTCGACTTCGAGCCCGCCCACCCATCCCGCCACGAGGTTGTAGATCAACGCTCCCAGAGCTGCGCCGACACCTCCGACGATGCCGTACATAATCGGGAAAATAATAATGGCGCCGAAACCCATGCCAAAGCCCAACATTTTCGCGGTAGGGGCATCGGCCCCCGCCATGCTCGTAAGCGAACCCGCCACCATGGAAAAAAATGCCATACAAATCCCGAGGAGCAGCCCGAGGAACGCATATACGACTAGCCCGACCTTGAACGCAGATCCCGGGCCAACTCGCCTTAAGGTTGCCATGTGTGCCTCCCTTGGCAAATCGAATGGATGGGATGCTAGCAGAATGAATATGCCGGCCAAAGCTCTAAATAGGGAACCCTCGCTGATCCGGCCAGGACTTACGTCTTGCCATTTTTGTGTGTGCTATGATTTTCTCTGCACCGCACGAGCAGAACGAAAGCGAGCAACGCATGACCGCACGCATCCTCGATGGCACCAGGATTCGCGACCAGATCTTCGCCGAATTAAAAGACGAAGTTCGCCTGCTCACGGCCGCGGGCGTTCGCCCAGGTCTCGCGGCCGTCCTCGTAGGCGACAATCCCGCCTCGCAACTCTACGTCAAAAGTAAAATCGCTGCCTGCGAAGAGATCGGCCTCGCCAGCGCGCTCCTTACGCCGCCAGCCACGGTAACCACCCTCGACATGCTCGCCGTGGTCGAAGATCTGAACCGCGACAATAATGTTGATGGCATCCTCATTCAGCTCCCTCTCCCGCCACAGGTGGACTCCAAGCGTATCCTGGAAGCGGTCGATCCTGCGAAAGATGTCGACGGCTTCCACCCCGTCAATCTCGGCCGCCTCGTCAGTGGACGCCCCGGTCTTGTTGCTTGCACGCCCGCGGGCTGCATGGAAATCCTGCGCCGCAACGACGTCACGATGGAAGGCGCCAATGCTGTGGTCCTCGGCCGTAGCGACATTGTCGGCAAACCTATGACCCTCCTCCTGATGCATGCCAACGCCACCGTCACCATCTGCCATTCGAGGACGCGCGACTTGCCCGGCATTGCGCGTGGCGCGGACATCCTCGTCGCTGCCATGGGCAAGGCCGGTTACGTCGAAGTCGGTTGGATGAAGCCCGGTGCTACAGTCATCGACGTAGGCACCAACCGCGTCACCGACCCCGAGGAAGCCGAGCGCCTGTTCCGCAATTTCCCCTCGCGGCTGGAAAAATTCCGCGCGAAGGGCACCGCGCTCGTTGGCGACGTTCATCCCGATGCGATCAACATTGCCGGCGCACTCACCCCGGTTCCCGGCGGCGTTGGTCCGATGACCATCGCGATGCTCATGAGTAACACCGTGAAAGCCGCGCGTCTTCGCCGTGCCTCCCCAAGATTTTCTGCCACGCAATCCACCGCTCGCGCGCGGTAGTCGCAAACCATGCTTCGACTTGGCCTCACCGGCGGCATCGCTAGCGGCAAAAGCGCCGTTGCCGCCATGCTCCGCGAATTGGGTTTTGCAGTTCTTGATGCAGACGCCCTCGCGCACAAGCTCATCGAACCCGGCCAGGCAGCCTACGCCGAAGTCATCCAGGAATTTGGGCCTTCGATCACCGACTCGTCCGGCCGCATCGATCGCTCGATACTCGGCGCCATGGTCTTCGCGGATGGCGCCAAGCTGGACCGGCTCAACGCCATCGTGCACCCGCGCGTCGCTGAAGTCATCCTCAGCCAATTCGAGGTCTGGCGGCGCGCCGGCGTCCGCGACGCGGTTTTCGTCGAAGCGGCGCTGCTCGTCGAATCCGGCATCCACACGAAGCTCGATGGTCTGGTGGTCGTCTGGTGCACACCCGAGCAGCAACTCGAACGCCTCCTCGCTCGCGGCCTAAGCGAAACAGAAGCCCGCCGCCGCATCGATGCCCAGCTCCCCGTCCAGGAAAAGCTGCGTCTCGCCACTGAAAAAATTGATTGCTCCGGCTCCCTTGAACAAACCCGGCGCCAGATCGAAGCCCTCGCGGCGAAGCTGCGTAAGAAGCCCGCGTGAGCAGGCTACCCATGAAATTTGCTCAATAAGTGGCGGAAACATGCAGCCTTCCTTCAATGCCCATGTTCTGAGATGTTTGAATATCTTTTTTCGGTAGAATGGACGGGACGGAAGTTGATCAAGGAATGAGAGTCATGAACCAACGAAAACCGAACTCTGCAGCACGGATTATTGTGGTGGGGTTGATGCTGGCTGTGGCCGCCTACTGGGCCGGCGCACGTTTTGGTCCGCGGCAGCCAACCAGCGTGGAAGCCCTGCCTCGCAGCGCCGCAACCGACGCGCAGCACGACGCCGCTCTCTCCACCGACGAATCCATCAACGTGCGCATCTACCGCCAGGCTTCCGCCGCCGTCGCCAACATCCTCACCAAAGCCACCGAATACGACTTTTTCATGGACCCCGTGCCCGTCGAAGGCGCGGGCTCCGGATTTGTCATCGATCCCCGCGGATACATCCTCACAAACTTTCACGTTGTCGAAGGCGCTCAGTCCATCGAAGTCGTTCTGGGTGACCAGTCGCACCACGCTGCGAAGTTCATCGGCGCCGACCAGCGCAACGACGTCGCCCTAATCAAGATCGATCCCAAGGGAAAGAAACTTGTCACCCTCTCTCTCGGCGACTCCTCCGCTTTGCAGGTGGGCCAGAAAGTTCTCGCCATCGGCAATCCTTTCGGTTTCCAATCCACGCTCACTACCGGGATTGTCAGCGCCCTGGGCCGCACCGTGCAAACCAGTCAGACCACCTTCATCGACGAAGCCATTCAGACCGACGCGGCCATTAATCGCGGCAACTCCGGCGGCCCGCTCATCAACTCTCACGGTGAAGTCATCGGCATCAATTCCGCCATCTATACGCCCAGCGGAACGACTGCCGGCATCGGCTTCGCCATTCCCATCAACACCGCAAAAAGCATCGCCAACGACCTCATCACCGACGGCCGCGTTCACCGCGCTTTCCTCGGCGTGGAGACGCTGCCCGTTGGCGGCTGGCTCGGTGAGGCGCTGGACTTGCCCATTCACGAAGGCTTGCTCGTTGAAGTCGTCACTCCCCGCGGCCCTGCTGCAGTTGCCGGGATTCGCGGCGGAGATCGTCTGGTACAAGCCGGCATGCGCCGCATTCACATCGGCGGCGATGTCATCGTCGCCATCGACAGCCAGAAGGTCGCGGGTCAGCTGGATGTGAACGTCGTCCTCAACCGCAAGCGCCCCGGCGACACGGTGAACGTCACTGTCTATCGCGGCGGCAAGAAGATGGACATCCCCGTCAAGCTCGGCGAACGCACCGGCAATTGAAGCATCCACTTGTAGGGGCACGATATTTCGTGCCCCCTGCAGTCGATCATCGTTACTTACGAATTGAATTGAGCGCGCAGTTTCGCGCGTTCTTCCGCGCTCAGCAAAAACCATTCCTCCGCGATATCGCGAACACGTTCGAGTTCGTGCTGCATTTCCTCGTGCTTTGCTTCCATCACTTCTGTGCTGGCATCGGTCGGCACGTATATCGGCGGCGCGAACAGAATCACCGTCCGCGCAAAAGGCGCCGGCAGCAGAAAATGATCCCACGTTCGTTCGAACGTTTTGCCGCGGTCCACGCCGATGTGGAATACCAGGATGGGGCACCCCGTTTTACGCGCCAGCATGACCGGCCCGGGCTTGGCGACGTAGCGCGGTCCGCGCGGCCCGTCGATCGTGAACGCGCAATCCACTCCTTCTTCCAGCCTCCCCGCCATAACTGCGAGCCCGCGCAATCCTCCGCGTGACGAACTCCCCTGCGCGGTCCCGAATCCCAGCCACTCGATGACCTTGCGTGTCCACTGACCGTCAAACGCCGTGGTGTTCATCACCACCACGCCCTTGTTGCGGTGCCACCACACGATCGGAATAATGATTCGGTGCCAGAACGCCCAGATGATGCGGTGGTTCGAAGCATATACGCGCTCCGCATGCTGCCAGCCCAGCACTTCATAGCGCAGCGTCGGCCCCAGCGTTCGAATGACGCTATACACCGCCGCCGCGATGATCGGAATCTGGATGCGCCGCGACCACGGCAGATCCGGCAACCGCGTGTCGTAATGCAGGTTTACTGCTTCCTCTCCAGACTCTTTGCCGGCATCGACGCTCGCCTTGGGTGTAGTCATCATTCTTTCATGCGTCCGCAGAACAGCCGACGTATAGTATAGGCGAGACTTTCTGCCGCAGCCCGGGAGTATCGCTGGTGATGGCTTTCGACAACTCGACTCGCTTCCTGCGCCGCACGGCGCTACCAGCCGCTGCCATTGCCATGCTGGGCGCCGCACTCTTCACGGCCGCCGCCGCGCGTCCCGATGACCCCGGCACAGACTCCGTCGGCGTCATTGACGGCGAATCCATCGCCGTCAGCGGCCCCATGCGCGTCGAAACCGTCCACGGCCAGGTGAAAACGATTCTCCGCAGCGGCAGCGACGTCCGCGTGAAGTCGGGCGCCGCGCGGATCGACCTCGTCGAAGGCGGTTGGATCACCGCCTGCGGCCCCGCGCATTTTTCCGTGCTGAAATCCGCTGGCTCTCTCACCGTGGCTCTCGATAGCGGCACGATTCGCGCGCACATCGAGGGCGATCCCGCGCTGACTATTTACACTCCCCAAATCCAGGCGCAGACCATCTCGATAGGCGGCGGGCAGCAGGATATTCTCGTTGGATTCGATACGCCCGGCGCGATGTGCATCCGCGCCAATCGCGGCGCGGTCCGGCTGGAGCAGCAGCTCACCGGGCAAACCCTCGTGGTCCCGCAGGCGGGAAACGTCCTGGTCCTCAACGGACAGCTCGAGAGCCTTCGCACCAGCACCGGCCACTGTGCTTGCGAACCGCACATGGCCAAGGCCCCTTCTTCCCCAGAGGTCGAGGTCAGCCGCTTGGCGACTACGGAGGAATTGCGCAAAAAAGTGTCGGACCCCAAAACCGCCCCGGAAACGGTAGTCGCCGAAAAATCCCGAGCCAACGGAGAGCCCATTTACCAGGTCATCATGCCGCCGCTGGTCTACAGCGCCAGTGCCAAAGTTCAGCCTGCATACGACCCCCAAATGATCGTGCTGATCCGGCGCGTTCGCGTGCGCCCTACGCTGATCTTCCAGGGGCACGTCGAAGGCGAATTGGTCGCAGCCGTTCTCCCGCCTCCTGCGCCGGCGGCCGCTGCCGCCTCGAAGCCCGCTGCCCGGCCCAATGATTCCTTTGTGGATCGTGTCCGCACCTTCGTCCGCAAATTGTGGTCGCGCGGTTCTTGAGTCCTTGTCCTTGGCGCAGCTTTGTCATGCCTGTTGCCGAGATATTGCCACCCTGTCCCGTAGCCCAGTCCGGTGCTTGCACTCCGGTAACCTTTCCGGACTCCGCTCTTCGTGATAGTTTTTCCGCGAGGAAGGGTAGCTCTCCGGGTGGATCGCGCCCGCCCGTACGCCGCATCAATTCAGAATCCACTGGGGAGGGCCCACGTGAAGCGAGTTCTTGGGAATGGCGGCCGATCGGAATTGTCCGCTGCGCCGTTTTTCGCTCTGGGCCTCGTGCTTCTGGTGACCGGATGCAGTTCCAGCTCTTCCACTCCACCGCCAGCACCAATCTCCGTTTCCATTTCGCCCCGGCGTGGGGGGGTGGTCATTTCTCAGACGCTGCCGCTTACGGCGGCGGTCACCAACGACCTGGGTAGCGCGGGCGTGACATGGACAACCTCCGGAGGAACACTCACGGTCCAAACGGCGACGACAGCAACATTTTCCTCGCCGGCCGCAGGATCTTTCACAATTACGGCAACGAGCAATGCCGACACCACAAAATCGGCTTCCGTAACCATTGGCGTAACAAACTTGACCGGCGTTACTACCTACCACAACAACTCTTCGCGGGACGGAACAAACACCAAGGAGTATGCACTCACCACCTCGAACGTGAACAGCGCTTCGTTTGGCAAGCTGTTCTCCTGTGCCGTTGATGGCGAAGTCTACGCTCAGCCTCTTTGGGTGGCCAATCTTACGATTGGCGGCGGCACCCATAACGTCATCTTTGTCGCTACGGAAAACGACAGCGTGTATGCATTTGATGCGGATGCCAAGCCTTGCGTCCAGTACTGGAAAAAGAGTTTCCTCGGCGCAGGAATTACTCCGGTAGCGCCGTCCGATACGGGTGAACTCCTCGACATCAACAAGCAAATTGGGATTACCGGCACGCCGGTGATCGACGCCGCCAGCAAGACGCTCTACGTGGTGGCGAAGACCAAGGAGACCATGGGGACAGGATGCTCCGTTCCGGCGCCGTGTTTCTTTCAACGTCTCCATGCGATGAGTCTGGCCGATGGCAGTGAAAAATTCGGCGGCCCAGTGGCCATAACGCCGGCGATCACTGTGCCTGGGAGCGGCGACACGGGTGATTCGAGCGTCGGCTGCACAGCCCCCCCGGGAAATGTACCGTTTTGCCCGTTGCGGCAGAATCAACGGGCGGGACTCGCGCTTGCCAATGGTCTCGTCTACGTCGCGTGGGCCTCGCACGGCGACAAGCAGCCGTATCACGGCTGGATCATGAGTTTCAACGCTTCCAATCTTGCACCGCCGCCCGTCGTATTTAATGATTCACCAAACGGCAGGGAGAGCGGCATTTGGATGTCCGGGGGTGCTCCCGCCTTCGACAGCAGTAATAACCTGTATGTGATCACGGGTAACGGCGACTACGATGGAACGAAGGATTTTGGCGACAGTTTCCTCAAGCTGAACAGCAGTTTGGTGCTGCAAGACTGGTTCACGCCGAACGTGGAGACGACCCTCGACTCGCTGGATCTCGACCTGGGATCGGGGGGCGCTGTCGTGTTGGTAGACCTGCCTGGGTCAGCAATTCCCCACGTGTTGATCGGCGGCGGCAAGGGTACCAGTGCACTGGGTCAGATTTATGTCGTGAATCGCGACAGCCTGGGGCGGAAAGCAACCCCGGACAAATCAGTCCAACAATTTGATCTGAATGGAATGATCTATGCCACTGCTGCGTTCTGGCAAAATACCATGTACATCTCGGCGGTTGGGCAACCCCTGAGGGCCTACTCGCTGAATGCCTCAACTAGCATGTTCAATATAGCGCCCACGTCGCAATCATCGCGCTCCTTCGGCTTCCCGGGCGCGACGCCAGCAGTTACCTCGTCAGGCGCGACGAACGGTATCGTTTGGGCCCTCGACACAAACAGTACAACAGCAGCGAACGCCTCCGGCATCGACGGACCGGCCGTGCTCTTTGCCTACGATGCCGCCAATCTTGGCACGGTGTTGTGGGATAGCACGCAAGGGAGCGGAAATACTGCCGGCAACGCTGTCAAATTCTGCGTGCCGACCGTCGCCAACGGCAAGGTGTACGTCGGCACGCAGACCGGGCTCGACGTCTACGGCCTATTGCCCTAAATTGGCGTAGCCCTCTTTTCTCTCGACAAATCAACCCTTTGGAGTACTTCACTCTTCGGTATACTTCCATGGAGAGTGCGGCAAGTCTACCCCGCCTCCGGTCGGGGCCCAGCTGCTACCTTCATAAGTGTTGATTATAAATGACTTAGAGAAACCTTAAGCCCTGTGGAGCATAAAAGAAAGATGATCTGCTACATGCCTTCGTAGTTGGGCCCCCCGCCCCCCTCGGGCACGACCCAATCGATAATCTGGTAGGGGTCGGCGATGTCGCAGGTCTTGCAGTGCACGCAATTCGCGGCGCTGATCTTCAGCTTCACGCCGCCACTTGTTTCCTTCACCATCTCGTACACCGCCGCCGGGCAAAAATACTGGCAGGGGTTGCCGTACTCTTCGACGCACTTCGTCGCGCAGACATTCAAGTCATACACGACGAGATGGCACGGCTGGTCCTCTTCATGCCGCGTTCCGGAGTGATAGACGTCCGTCAGCCGGTCGAAGGTGATCTTCCCGTCTCCTTTGAAACGCTCTGGAGCGGGACGACCGTTGATTTTCTTATAAGCTTCGTAGCCGGGATGCGCCGGCATCGGGTCGATCAAGCCGCGCCCGCCGGTAATCTGCTGGAGCGCGGTATGAAAAAATCCAGCGAGCATGCCGTGCTGGAACGACTGGTGAAAATTGCGGACTTGCCAAAGCTCTTTCTTGATGTAGCTCCGTTCGACTTTCTCCGGGAATGCGCCCAGCATCTTCGCGGATGTATCACCCGCTTTCAGCGCATCGAAAATCGTCTCGGCCGCCAGCATCCCGCTCTTCATCGCCAGGTGAATGCCCTTCAGCCGCTGCGAATCGAGAAAACTTCCCGAATCGCCGATGATCAGCCCGCCATCCACGAACGTCCGCGGCATGGCGTACCAACCGCCGTAGGGCAGCGACTTCGCGCCGTAGCGCACCAGTTTTCCGTGCTCAAGAATTTTCTTCAGAAACGGATGCGTCTTCCAAATTTGAAACGCGGCGTGCGGATCGAACTGCGGATCGGCATACTCCAGCGCCAGCACCAAACCAATCGAGAGCCGGCTGTTGGAAAGCCCGTAAATCCACCCGCCGCCGTACATGTCCGTGGAAACCGGCCAGCCCAGCGTGTGCGCCACGTAGCCCGGCGCGATGCGCCCCGGCTCCACGTCCCATAATTCCTTGATCCCGATCCCGTAGCTTTGCGGGTTGATGTTGTCGAGCTTCTTCGCCGCGACGAGCTTCTTCGTCAGCGATCCGCGCGTGCCCTCCGCCAGCACCGTGACCTTCGCGCGCAGTTCGTATCCCGGAGTGAAGTTGGCTTTCGGCTTGCCGTTCTTGTCGAGCCCCTTGTCTTCGGTGATGACGCCCCCGATGCCATCGCGCTCGTAGATAAGCTCCGCGCCGCCGAATTCCTTGAAGACATTGACGCCAGCCGCTTCCACCAGCCCGCCGAACCACTTGACGATTTTATTCAGCGAAATGACGTAATTGCCTTTGTTTTTGAACGGAGGCGGTGTGATGGGAAACCGAAACGACGAATTTTTCGTGAACAGCAGCGCCGCGTCATCCGTAACGGGCGTATCCAGCGGCGCGCTTTTCTCGAAATCCGGCACCAACTCCGCCAGCGCCTTCGGATTCATGATCGCCCCGGAAAGCTGGTGCGCCCCAATCTCGCGCCCTTTTTCCAGCACGTAAATATTCTCGGCGGAAAGCTCCGGCTTCGCGCCCGCCGCATTGTGCTTCTTAATAAGATTCGCCAAGTGCAGTGCGCAAGCCAGCCCCGCCGGCCCCGCGCCAACGATGAGAACGTCGGCCTCAAGTTGTTCGCGCTGGATGGTCATAGTGTTCTCTGGATTTTATCAGAACGGGCCGTATGACATACCTCAGTGAAGCGGGCGGTCCGATTGAAAGGAGTGCCTGAGCCTCGAAGGCGCTTGTAGTGACAAAGTAGGTGTTTGTACGTGCGCATGCGTGGTCACAAGGAGGTATGGCCACAAGAACCTCAGGGGCTAAAGCCCGTTTTGGCGACTTTCTTTTGGCAGGACTAAAATCGTGCCCTCCCGTTCTAGAAACTTTTCCCTTTTTCCAGGGCTTCGGTGAGGGCCGGCATGATTTCGAAGATGTCGCCGACTACGCCGTAGTCGGCGATTTCGAAGATCGGTGCGTTCGCATCCTTGTTGATCGCCACGATCGTGCGCGCGCCTTTCATGCCGACAACGTGTTGAATTGCGCCGCTGATGCCGAGCGCCAGGTAAAGTTTCGGCGCGACGGTTTGGCCGGAGCTGCCGATCTGGCGTTCCATCGGAAGCCAGCCTTCGTCGCAAATGGGCCGCGACGCCGCGATTTCGCCGCCGAGGGCTTTTGCCAGCGCTTCGGCTTGCGGAATATTTTCCGGGGCTTTGATGCCGCGGCCGATCGCTACGATGAGAGGCGCCTGCGTCAAATCCACCGCGGACTTCGCTTCCTTGAAGAGATCCAGCGGCTTCGTACGAATCGCTGCGGCGTTCACAGTCACACTTACGGCATTCACCGGCGCTTTTCCCGAAGGATGCGCCGCGAGCAAGTCCGCACGGAACGCGCCCGACTGGAACGAAGCAAACCACGGCGCTGCTCCCACAAAAATTACGTCCGCGGCGGTTTTGCCCTGGAACATTTGCCGTACGAAAACGAGCTTGCCGCCGTCACTTCGATAGCCGATCGAATCGCCGATCATGCCTTTGCCAAGCATGGCGGCGAGCTTTGGCGCGAAATCGCGCACTTGATACGTATGCGGAAACAAAACCAGTTCGGGCTTCGCCGATTCGATCACCTGCTTCAGCGCCGCGCAATATCCATCCGCGGTGTAAGCCTCGAGCAAGTCGTGCTCCACCTTCAGCACTTCGGCGACGTTTTTCGCAGCCAGTTCGTCCGCAAACGCCGCGATGCCCCTTCCCATGACCACTGCACTGACCGTGCTCGAGGTGTCTTTCGCAATCTGCTGCGCCGCGGCCAGCGTTTCAAAGCTCGCGTTGTTCCACTTCCCTTGCCGCTGTTCGGTGATCACAAGAATTTTCATAACTAGATCACCCGCGCTTCGAATTTCAGTTTTTCCACGAGCTTGGTCGCCACTTCTTTGGGTGTGCCGGTCAAGAATTCCGTCTTCTTTGTTTTCGTTGGCACATATATTTTCTCGATCTTCTGCGTCGGCTCGGCGGAAACGCCCAGCGACTCCCGGGTTATTGCCGCAATTTCTTTTTTCTTTGCCGCCATGATGCCTTTCAGCGTGGCGTAGCGCACTTTGTTGATGCCGGATTGAATCGAGAGCACCGCCGGCAGCGGGCATTCGATGTGCTGAAACCAGCCCGCTTCGAGTTCCCTCTTCAATTTCATTTTTCCGTCGGCGACTTCGATTTGCATGATGATCGTCGCGTGTGGCAAATTCAGCAGTCCCGCCAGCAGCACGCCCGTCTGGCCAAAGCCGTGGTCGTCGCTCTGCAATCCGGTCAGCACCAAATCCGCTTTTTCCTTTTGAATGGCGGCCGCCAGTGTCTTCGCCGAGCCCAGCGGATCAAGCTGCGCGAAATTTTCGTCCACGATGTGAATCGCGCGATCCGCGCCCTTCGCCAGTGCCTCTTTAATGGTCTGCTTCACGCGCTCCGGTCCGAGTGACAGCACAATCACTTCTCCACCGTGCTTTTCCTTCAGCCGCAGCGCTTCTTCCAGCGCGTAGCTGTCCGGCTCGTTCATCTCGAAGCCGATGTCCGATTCCTTGATCCAGTTTCCGGCGATCGCCAGCGGCGCGTCTTTCGCGGGAACCTGCTTGATGCACACGATGATGTTCACGAAGCTCTTTCTTCACCGATTCTAAAGCCAAATTGCGGCACGCGCGGAAGGGGTGCTATTTGCCGGACCACCGCTTGAAAATCAGCGCGGCATTCGTGCCGCCAAATCCAAATGAGTTCGAGAGCGCATATTCCACGGACGCCTTGCGCGCCGTGTTCGGCACGTAGTCCAGATCGCATTCCGGATCGGGAGTTTCCTGATTGATCGTGGGCGGCAGAATCTGATCGCGCAGCGCGAGTACGCTAATGCCCGCTTCCAATCCACCGGCGCCGCCCAGCAGATGTCCGGTCATCGATTTCGTCGAGCTCACCGGCACCTGCTTGGCGCGCTCCCCGAACACGCGCTTCAGCGCGCGCGTCTCAATCGCGTCGCCGATGGGCGTCGAAGTGCCATGCGCGTTCACGTAGCCGATATCGTCGGGCGACAGCCTGGCATCTTTGATTGCCGCGCGCATCACGCGGTACGCGCCATCGCCATCTTCCGCCGGCTGGGTAATATGAAACGCGTCGCCGGACATTCCGTAGCCCACAATTTCCGCGAAGATCGGGGCATTCCGTTTCTGTGCGTGCTCGAGCGATTCCAGAATCACGATCCCAGCGCCTTCGCCCACGACGAAGCCGTCACGATCCGCATCCCACGGCCGGCTCGCGCGCGCCGGGTCGTCGTTGCGCGTCGAAAGCGCCTTCATGGCCGCGAATCCGCCGACACCCATCGGCGTGATGGTCGCTTCGGTCCCGCCGCAAATCATCATTTCCGCGGCGCCGCGCTCGATGATCTTGAACGAATCGCCAATCGCGTGCGCCGAAGCGGAGCAAGCGGTGGCCGTCGCTGAATTCGGCCCGCGCGCGCGGTAGCGAATCGAAATATGTCCCGAAGCCAGGTTGACGATCGCAGAAGGAATAAAGAAAGGAGAAATCTTGCCCGGCCCGCCCTGCACCAGTTTCCAGTGTTCACGCTCGATGATGTCGAATCCGCCGATACCGGATGAAACGTAAACGCCAACTTCGTCCAGGTCCGAATCTTCCTTCTTCCAGTTGGAAGACTTGACCGCAAAATCCGCGGCGGCCAGCGCCACCTGGATAAAGCGGCCCATTTTCTTCAGTTCTTTTTTCTCGATCCACAGGAACGGGTCGAAGTTCTTGATCTCGCCCGCGATCTTGCAATCAAATCCGTTAGTGTCAAATTGCGTGATAGGCCCAATGCCGCTCTGCCCGGCCACGAGGTTTTTCCAGCTTTCCTCCGTGCCGATGCCCAGCGCGCAGACCAGTCCGACGCCCGTAACCACTACACGGCGAGTCAACTCTTCACTGCTCCCTGTTGAGGTGTGAATTCCGTGGCTTACTTACCCTTGGAGTGCTTGTCGATGTATTCGACCGCGTCCTTGACCGTCGT
>WNFG01001413.1_pt1 | contig 23309 bp, 27 predicted proteins | sample 5400431 | NCBI WGS metagenome assembly WNFG01 (sample SAMN13153346, study PRJNA577476) | soil metagenome | isolation source: 120 cm saprolite under Douglas fir tree site 2 hole 3 replicate 2 | place: USA:California | collected 2015-04-18 | reverse complement strand
GGTCTCTAGCTGGATAGCTCATATTTCTCGATAGCACCTATCGCCGGCAACGATAGGTAGCCGAGGTTCACCGGGGCCCGATTCGCCTCGATCTTTAACAGCGACAGGTCCGCCTCGACAATTCCGCATCCGGCACGGCAATGAAGCTGCATGCATCTAGTGCGTCAATACATTCTATCGAGAGATATGGGCTATACAAATTGGAAGCAGGAGTACTAGTGTTCGAATATCCATCCGCGGCAACGCCTTTGGAAGGCGAGCGTCGAGCGGCATGTGCGGATCGCCTCGTATGCGCGGCACGCTTGCCATCGGCGCGCCGGGTATTCTGAACTACCGAGGATTGCGTATGACCGATCGCCCTCTGTCTCCTTCCCGTTGGTGCATTGTGGTGGCGGACGCAGCGGGCCCGGAGTGGCTCGTCCCTGACGACTCCCATGCGCAATGGGCGCCGGTTCAGTATTGCGGTCTCGGGGAGCCGACGACAATGCTGCAGAAGGCGCTGCACCGTGCCGGTCGTATATCTCACGCGACACGCGTAGTAGTTACTGTCGCCGAGGCCCATCGGTCGCGCTGGCAGCAGGCGCTCTGGTTCACGCGGCCTGAGCATCGCTTCGTCAGCGAGTTCCCGGGCTGGTCTTCCCTCACGACTGCCGCCGCGGTTCTTTCAATAGCCGCACGGGCGCCTGACGCATTGGTGACGATACTTCCTGCTCGCTGCTATGTAGCGGACGAGTGGACCCTGACGGTCGCGCTTCACAGAGCCCTATCGGAACGGACTTTCCCCGTTGACAGCATCGTGACGCTCGGGATGGTCGGCATGGATACTGATGTCGACGAGAACTATCTGCTGCTGGGCGCGTCCCATGGGCGGCCAACCGTTGAAGTGTCGGGCGTCGCGCGACGGCCCATGGAATGGGTTGCCCGGTACCTTGTCCGACAGGGAGCGCTCGTCGTCTCCGACATCTATATCGGCCGCGCGAGCACGCTTGCCTTGCTGCTTTCCAAATACTGGCCGGCAGTGACTCATAAGCTCTTGCAACATATTACGAGATCGATCACGCCCGGGGTCGAAAACCACATCCCGCCCAGCCTGGCGCGAGAGGCGTTGCACGTGGCGCGACGAATGTCCCAGGACCGTCCGCCGTCGATTCCCCTACGTGCCCTGCGTGTGGCGCATTGCGGGTTGAGCGGCCTTCATTCGCCGCGCGCCATCGAACGACTCGCTACGTTGCAACCGAACCCCTCGCATGCGTGCCTTCTCACCCACGCATTCAGATCTTCAGCCATTGAACACGGGCATGCCACTTAAGCCGCGGAGCCCGCTTTCGCGGGGTCGACACAACAGGCTCGGTCATAACGAGGATTGAGTTCGACACCCGCGTGCGCGATCGGGTGTGACGCATCGAGCGATCTGCTATCGACTCACCGCGGGGAATCCGTTAGTGGACAACGGACGGATCATTGCCAGCGAACGGCTGGGCGATCGCTCCTGTTTGGTGGTCGCGGCCGCGGATAGCGGCGCCTTCTCTTTCAGCCACCGTGCGTCTTCTTGTTTGAGGCGGTCGATGAACCAACGCCCGGCCGGCCCCGGAGGGCTATCAGTCCGATACACGGCCGACATGGCGACGACATAACCCTCGGGCGGTGCGGACTCCGCCGTGATCTGAACGAGCGCCCCGGTTGCCAGATCCGTCCCAATCATGTGAAGCGGCATGATGCCAAACCCAAGCCCTGCACGCAGGAAGGCAAGCTTGGCCCCGAGATGGGAAAGCCGCCACACTCGCGGGGACAGCAACCCGAATCCACCGGCTCGCGACAGATCCGAAGGATCGGCGTGTACGAGTTGGATGTGGTCGGCGAGCACGGCCATTGGAATCGGTGCGCGGTGGGCGGCGAGCGGGTGCTGCGGCGAGACGAGAACGGGGCTCGTCACCGCCCCCAGCCGTTCGCGGGTAAGCTGCGGGGGCGCGGCCCGCAAGGACGCTATGACGCCGAGTGTGCAGCGGCCGTCGAGCACAGGCTCGATCACGGCACTCGACTCGACATCGAACCTCAGCAGGGTTGCGGGGAATTCCTTCTGGAAGGCCGCCACGGTAGCGGTGAACGGCGCGAGCGGATATACAACGTCGACGGCGACGCTCAGTTCCGGTTCAAGCCCACCGGCCAGGCTCTTCGCCCGCGCCTTGAAGAGGTCTACGTCGCCCGCCACCGCGCGTGCATCGGCGAGCAGCGCGCGGCCCTGATCGGTCAACACCGGAATACGAGCGCTGCGATCGAAGAGCTTCACACCGAGCTGCCCTTCCAGATTCGCGAGGGTCTGGCTCACCACGGACTGGGCACGCCTCAGGCGGCGCCCGGCCGCCGAGAAGCTGCCTTCATCCGCCGCGGCGATGAAGCAATAGCCTCGGCTCTAGGCTTCTACCATGGCGACCACTCCACCAAGGCGACTTCGCCCATTAGCCGGAGAATCAAATGACCGAGAGTAAAAAGCTATTCGTACTGCGCGAGAAACTCGTCTCCCGACGCCGGGAAATAGTCGACAGTTTCCAGACGGCTTCCCCCGAACTATTGAACGGAAATACCGTTGTCCAAATCCAAAACGCGATCGATGCAGTGGATAGGGCAATTGCCGACGAGAAACGTGCGGAGTCCACCTCCGCGGATTCGCGTCGACTAGTCTCGTCCGCAGCGTCCGCGAGCGTATGAGCCGGTAACCTCACGGTACATGGCAAACTACGCGGCCGCGTTGCCCGCATGGCCGAACAGTCCCCTGCGCTTGATGGCGTCCGCAACCGGGATGGGGACCATCTTCTCCCACAAGAGATCGTTGTCCTTGATCTTCTTCAGCACATCCCGCGAAAAAATGTGGAGGATGTTCGTATCGAACCCGACTATGGATTCGATGTAGTGGTTATCGAGAAGGTGGGCGTAGAGGTTCGAAAGATGATCGGCAATCCGCACGTTTTTCGCGGTGATGAGGACATTCGACGCGAACGATAGGACTGACGCACCGGTCCCGGTGGTGTCCACGATATACCTTTCGTAGGCTTCCTCCCTCATCGGGTAGATGTACAACTTGACCGCGTTGCGGAAAAGACGTCCGAAGGACTCCAGGATGCCCCCCTCCAGGTTGTCGTAGTATTTTTCGTTGAATATTTCCAGCAAGTTGTTGATACCCATGGCGACGCCGATCATCTCCTTGGTGTACCGCCGGAAATAGGACGTGAGCCGGTAGTACTCCGAATAGTTGGAGATGAGGACCGTAAAGCCAATGTCGGCCAAGAGGTCGACACGCGAGAGAAAATCCTGGGCATCGAGCGCGCCCCCTGAAAGCAGGTTGTTCATCGTGATCTCCATGAGGACGACCACCTCCCTGCCCTTGACCAGCGGCTCCTGCACGAAGTGCGCCGTTGCGCTGTTGATCATGTCGACGTTGACATGGGTCACGGGCCGGAAACTTCCCCGTTCGACGAGGATCGCTTTCTTGTGCAGCACCTCCGACGGCTGCAGCACCTCACCCTGCTGCCCGAACATGACCGCGTTCGTGAGCTTGAACTCCACCAAGTAAAGCGACATCAGACGGTTGTCGATCTTCTCGAAGCAGTGCCCCGAAAACCGCAACATGTCGATCTCTATTCTCTCGATACCAAGGTTGTCCTGAAGTGATTCAATCAATCTCCTCGGATCGGTGCGGTAATACAGGGCCGCGTAAACTAGGTTGACCCCGACGATGCCCAGTGCCTGTTGCTGCAGGAGCGCATCCTTGTCCCACATCCGCACATGCAGCACGATCTCGCTGGGCTCGCCCAAGGGCTCGGTCTGAAATCGAATTCCGAGCCAGCCGTGAGCTTCGTTCGTGCCCTTGAAGTTTATGGTCGCAACCGTGTCCGCGAAGACGAAGAATTTCGTCTTGTCGCCGCGGCTCGCCGAAAGGCGCTCGAGCAATAGGCCGTATTCGTGATCCAGCATCAGCTTCAGGCGCTCGCGGGACACGTACCTTGGCGCCTTCCCATAGATCGCGTCGCTGAATACCATGTCGTAGGCTGAAATCGACTTGGCGATGGTCCCCGAGGCCCCGCCCGCATGGAAGAACTCGCGTGCGACTTCCTGCCCGGCGCCGATCTCCGCGAACGTACCGTAAAGGGGTCCGTCGAAGTTGATGGTGCGTGCCTTCTGCGTCGTCGTGAGCAGTTCCTTACTTTCATTCATGCTGGTCACCTCACCTCGCCGCCTTCACGCGGGGCGCTCTGCTTGATTAGAAATCTCTACTTACGGGTCCGGTGGACAGCTATTGCGGACGGACGTTCCATTTTGCCTATTCAAAGGCCTGCGGGAAATAGCTCGGAGATTCACCCGCCGCCCTCCATGGCGGCCCGCTTCAACGCTTCGGAGCTGTTGATTTGCAGACCACAGTGGAGTATCAGTCGTTGGCGCGCGAAGGCGCGAGGAAACCCATATGCAACGATCACTTTTTCCACCGCTGCCGTTGTCGCGGCGACGGTTTCTGTCAGGGGTAAGCGGGCTTGGTTTGACGGGGCTGCTCGGCGCCTCGGCATGGGACGCCGTGGCCGCGGACCTCGTCGAGTTTCCCTTCGTCAACGGCCGGCGCGAGCTGGCCACGAACTTTCCGCAGAAGGGAGCCATGATCTTGCAGCGCACTCGCCCGCCGTTGCTCGAAACACCGTTCGAAGTCTTCGATCAGGGCGTGTTCACACCCAATGATCGCTTCTACGTGCGCTGGCACCTGGCGAACATCCCCACGGAGGTCGATCCGGCCACGTTCCGGCTCAACATACGCGGACATGTGGATCAGCCAATTCAGCTGACGCTGGATGACCTGGTCCGCGGCTTCAAGCCGTTCGAAATTGCCGCCGTCAATCAGTGCTCCGGCAATTCACGCGGCTTTTTCAGTCCGCGGGTACCGGGAGGGGAATGGGCGAACGGCGCCATGGGTAATGCCCGCTGGACCGGGGTGCGCTTGAAGGACGTGCTCGATCGTGCGGGTGTCAAGGCGGGGGCGCTGCAAGCGCGCTTCAATGGGCTCGATACCGGCGTGGTCCCGCAAACGCCCGACTTCATGAAATCGCTCGCCATTGATCACGCGCGCGACGGCGAAGTCATGATCGCCTATGCGATGAACGGAGAGCCTCTGCCGCTCTTGAACGGCTTCCCATTACGATTGGTGGTGCCCGGCTGGTATGCGACCTACTGGGTGAAGATGCTCGACGACATCGAGGTGCTGGACAAACCGGATGACAACTTCTGGATGACGAAGGCGTACCTGATTCCGGACACGCCGTTCGCCAACATCGTGCCGGGTCAGAAGGACGTGAAGATGGTCCCCATCAATCGGCTGCTGCCGCGCTCGTTCTTCACCAACGTCAAAGACGGCGCCGTCCTGAAGGTTGGACAGACCACGACCGTGCGGGGCATCGCGTTCGGTGGCGACACCGCACTGGCGAAAGTGCTGTTCTCCGCCGATTCCGGCAGCCGCTGGCAGGAAGCGCGGCTCGGCTCGGATCATGGCAAATACAGTTTTCGACGGTGGGAAGTGCCGTTGCGCCTTTCATCCCCAGGTTCGCATCAGTTGATGATCAAGGCGGTTAACGCGGCAGGCAGCGTCCAGCCCGATCGCGCCAACTGGAACGGCGCGGGCTTCATGCGCAACGTGATCGAGTCGGTATCCGTGCAGGCAGCCTAGTTATCTTGAGGAATATATGGAAATGAGCCCACGCGGCATTGTTCTGGTCTCGGCGATCCCCATCTTGCTGGGAATCGCGCTTGCGGCCGGTAGGGCGTGGCCGCGCACAGTCAATTCCGAGCCCGCGGCGAAAGAGGCGGCCAATGGACCGGTCAAAAAGTGGACCAAGGTCAGTGTTGAACTGCCCGCGAGCCAAACCGCTTTCCCGCCCGGCGACGGCGCGGTCATCGCCAATGCTCAATGCCTGATCTGTCACTCGGCAGGCATGGTGTTGCGTCAGCCACCGCTCACGCAGGATGAATGGGTAGGCGAAATCAACAAGATGCGCAACGCCTACGGCGCAGCGCTGCCGGCCGATCAAGTCGACGCCTTAGCTAAGTATCTGCACAGCATCAACGACGGTCAGTCCCCAAGGGGCTCGTCTACCGTGGATGGACAAGGCGGTTGATCGCGTCGGCCGCTGCTATTCCATCTCGCATTTCCGTTTCTTGTCGATGTTCAATCGATCTGCTCGATGAGCTTCAGACTCGCGTTGTTGACTCCCCAGCCCATTCCCCTAAACCCTATGTAGCATGTGCTAGAGTCCCCTTGGGAATACGGATATTGCTTCAGGGAGAACATGATGAACGCGACGGTCGCCTCGGCAGAAGGCCTACGGCCCGATGGTCGGTATTTCTATGTGTGGATGGCCGGCGCTTTTGCGTTGGTCGCGTTCGGCGGGTTCATCCCCACCTTTTGGGCGAAGGTTGCCGCCGGTACCTTCCGTGCTCCACCCGTGGTCTACATTCATGGCACGATCCTCTTCGCCTGGACATGTTTCTACTTCATTCAAACCTCGCTGGTAGCGGCGCGGCGTACGATGGACCACCGCGCTTGGGGATTGGCGGGCATCGCGCTGTTCAGCGTCATGATGTGCACGATTTTGATAACGGAGATGGCTGTTCTCAAGCGGGACGAGGCTCTTGGCATGGGCGACGCGGCGCGCCGATTCGCGGCCGTTACGCTCTGTGCGTGGCCAGTGATGGCCGGCATATTCACCATGGCCATTGTCAACATCCGCAGGCCGCCCGTGCACAAGCGCTTCATGATGCTGCTGATGATCGGCATGATGACGCCGGCGATAGCGCGGGTGTTCCTGACGCTGATCGCCCCGCCGGGGGCCGGCGCCGACGGACCGCCGCCGCCGTTCGTATCGATACCGCCGGCGCTGGTCGCGGATCTCTTTCTCATCGTGGCGATGGTTCATGATTGGCGCGCGCGCGGCCGGCCTCATCCTGTCTATGTGTACGGCGGCTTGGTTCTGGTTGCCCAGCAGCTGTTGACGGTTCCGTTCGCTGCTACGGCAACCTGGATGAGCATTGCGAAGGGATTCCAGAGCCTGGCCGGATAGCGCGCGATCCCACCCGCGGCGGCAAGGGTTATTCTCGAGCACCGGTCCGTCCCGTTCAGCGGCTTTCGCTAAGGCTGGCGCGAACCCCTACATCGAGGTCGCGATACTTCAGCGCCACGCCGAGTTCCGTAAGCATTCGACTATTGTCGACGCGGCGCGACTCGGCGAGGAATGACCATGACGACGGGGGGAGAGTTCGCTCCGCCTCGGCGCGACTGATCAGAGGCGGTGACGGCAAGCGAGCGATGGTTGCCACACGCTGCAGATACTCCGTGTGACTATCGTCGCTGCCGTCGGTCACGTTGTAAATCCTTCGATCGGCGGCCGTGTTGAAGCCCGCCGCGACACAGGCCGTCACCAAATCGGTCACATGAATCCGATTGCCGGGCGACGCTTCGTTCGGAACGATGGCAGGCGCGGTGCGGCGTAGCCGATCGAGCGGCAGGCGGCCGGGACCATAGATTCCGGGCACTCGCAGCACGCACCACGACACGCGGTGCGATTCTGCCCACGTGCGCAGCGCGATCTCCGCCGCCAGCCGCCGCGCGGCGCGTTCGGTAACGGGAGCGGGCGGCGTGTCCTCGTTGACTTTCGCGCCGCCTTGGTTCCCGTATACACCGGTAGTGCTCAAATATATGAGACGTTTGGGTTCGCCCAAGAGGCCGCCGAGAAATCGATCCAGCCGCGGGTCGCCGGCTTGGCGCGCCGGCGGTACTGCGTAGTAAACCAGATGCCCCGTGAAATCCACGGGCGTCATTGCCGCGTCAAGATCGAGGGGCAGCGCCTCTGCACCCACCATCTCTATCTGCCGCAGGCTCTCGACCCGCGTCGCAAAACCGCGCACGCACGCGCCCGATGCCAGGAACCGTTCGGCCAAGCGCCGGCCGGAATATCCGCAACCGATGATCGATACCGGCTGCATGGACGGATCAAGCCGAGGTTCGATCAGCGCGCTTAGGCGTGGTGACGGACACCTTGCCGGCGCCGGCATCCGGCGCGGCGCCGATCGCACCCTTGGCAATGACCGGCCCGGTCGGCTGCCCGGTTGGCGAACCGCCGACCGGTTCGACCGAGACGGCGAGCGCGGCGGTGGGGCCGAGTCTCGCCAACAGCGCTGCATCGAGAGCCAGCGTAGTAGGCTTGTCGGGTGCGATCATGCCCACCGCGATCGGATTGGCGCCCGCCGGAATCAGCCAGAGCTCCGGTGCACGTCCCTGCGCGAATGCCACCGGCGTCCCCGGCACCACGATCATACGGGCGTTCCGCAGATCCATGGTCGCGGTCCAACCCGTGGAGCCGTTGTCCTGCTGGAGGGTCGAGGCCATGTACCCGGCGTTGGCCACCGTCGGTGTGAGTGCCGGGCGGGGCACGAACACCGCCACCAGCAGCGCGGCGGCCAGTGCGCCGGCGCCGATTCCGAGCCGGCGCCACAGTTGCAGGTTGTCCCACAATCCCTTGCGCGGCTGCAGCCGGTCAGGTGCATCCAACTGCAGGCTGCCGCGAATACGCGCCCACACGTAGGGCGCGGGGGCAACCTCATCGATCGGATCGGCCAGCGGCGTCAGCCGACGTTGCCACAGCGCCACCGCGACCGCAGCCTCGGATGTGGTCGCGACCTCATGAGCCACCGCGGCGCGTGCATCGGCGTCGAGCACGCCCAGCACGTATTCGGCGTAGCGCAGATTGTCGTTACCGTCGTCGGCTGGCGTGTTCATTGATCGAGGCACTGGCGAAGTTGTATCAGGCTGCGGCGGATCCAGCTTTTCATGGTTCCGAGCGGCACCTTGCAGCGTGCCGCCAATTCGTTATACGTAGCTCCGCTGAAAAAGGCTTCACGAACCGAACTCTGCTGCTGTGGCTCGAGTTCATCCAGGCACTGCTGCAGCCGCCGATATTCCTGGCTGGACTCCGCGTCCGCCGCCGGGGTGGGCTGTTGGTCGACGGCCGCATCCAGATTCTGCGGGTCATCCAGCAGTTCCTCGCGATGCTGCCGCAGGCGATCGATCGCCTTATTGCGCGACAGCGCCACGAGCCATGTGATCGCGCTCGCCCGGGTTGCGTCGAAGGTCGCCGCGCGTCGCCATACCGTGGTGTAGGTTTCCTGCAGCACTTCCTCGGCTGCGCCGCGGTCGCGCAGCATCCGCAGACATACCCCGAACAGCTTCGGCGAGGTGCGTTTGTAGAGCTCGGCAAAAGCCGCCTGGTCGTTGCGACCTGTGCTCTGCAGCAGCCGGTTCAGTTCGTCACCCCCGCCGGGGCCGGTGACATTCATGCGCAAATCATCCGCGTAGTCCTGAGATACCAGATCGCAACCATACAGCATTCCACGGCGAAGGGATGCCGGCGACAGTCAGGGCGCGGTGATGGAGCAAAGGGGGGCGGTCAACCTGCCCATAACCCGCCGAAAGGCGATGAGAAGTTATCCATGTAGAATTCTGATTTCACTGGCGCGGAGGGCTATGAGTTGAGGATCGCCACCTACAACGTAAATAGCGTCAATGCTCGCCTTCCGGTTCTGTTGCGCTGGTTGAGTGAGACGCAGCCCGACATTGCCTGTCTCCAGGAGCTCAAGGCGCCGCAGGACAAATTTCCGGAAAAGGCGATTCGCGACGCGGGTTACGGCGTGATCTGGCACGGACAAAAGAGCTATAACGGCGTGGCTATCCTTGCGCGAGGACGCGATCCAGTCGAAACGCAGCGGGGATTGCCCGGCGACCCGAATGACCTCCACAGCCGCTACATTGAAGCGAGCGTTGGACCTCTCGTTGTCGGATGTCTCTATCTACCCAACGGCAATCCCGCGCCCGGCCCCAAGTTCGATTACAAGCTGGGATGGTTCGAGCGCCTGGCGATCCGGGCCTCCGATCTGGTCGGTCGAGATTCCCCGGTGGTTCTCGCCGGCGATTACAATGTGATCCCCACCGAGATCGACGTGTACAAACCCGAACGTTGGGTGGACGACGCGTTGTTCCGGCCTGAGACACGAGCGGCCTATCATCGGCTGCTCGAGCAGGGTTGGACAGACGCGGTTCGAGCGCTCCATCCGGGCGAACGAATCTATACGTTCTGGGATTATTTCCGTAATGCGTATGGTCGCGACGCGGGTTTGCGCATCGATCACTTACTCCTCAATCCCTTCATTGCCCGGCACCTGCGACGGGCGGGAGTTGACCGGCACGTGCGTGGCTGGGAGAAAACGAGCGACCACGCCCCCACATGGATTGAACTTGAAGGCTCGCCTTAGTGGCAGCCCGGCGCATCATTCTGTATTCGGCACGTTACATTGAGTACAATACGCTTCGGCTGGCTGCCGCGTTTTCGAATCCAAATCGGACAAGCGGTACTGCCGATATCTCGAGATCCGGCGACGCTTGCCAACGACCAACGTAACCAATTGAAATAGGTGACCAGCAACTGCATGAGCAATTCGAACTCGTCTTCCAACCCCACACCATCACGTGTCACACTCAAGTTAAAGCTGGGCGTGCGAAAGTCGGCCAGAGAAAGCAAGACCCCCTCTCTTCCGCAACCGCAAAGCAAAGCTAACCTAAAACCCGGCGCTCACTGGTCAGACGAATACAAGGAGCGCATGCAGGCGGACATGGACGCACTGATCCGGCCTCGATCGCGGTAATTCGTCCACGGGATTCGCCGTGGAATGACGCGTAAGATCGCCCAACCACCCTTGGGTTACGGCGATCGCAGCCTCGATGACCGCGCGCGCGGTATCAATGCGCCGCTATCGGAACCGACGCCAACCGGGTTCCAGAGCATCGCGGCCAATCTCCTTTCGGTTTACGAGAGATCTCGACTCCTTTTCCCACCGCGGTCGAGCAAGCGCGCGATTCCGCCGCCTAACTTCATGAGCGCCGCAATCGTTGACCGAGGCAGCGCAATCATCTGGTCGTACCAGCGGCTGATGCGTTCGACGAAGTCGAGCATCTCTCTGAGTCGAAGCTGCACGACCGGATCGACGCTCTTGTCGTCCCGACACATCTCGACGCATTGGCGCAGAGCGGCCGTCGCCGGATCCAGTTCGCGAGTCTTGCGGCCGGCTGCGATACGCGAGACAAGCGTCCATAGGTCCGTTTCAGCTTGGTAGAAGGTGCGCCGGTCGCCCAATACGGGAACCGGCCGGATAAGATTCCATGTCTGCAATTCGCGCAGCGAATTTGAAACGTTGGAGCGTGCAATCCCGAGCGCGTCGGCGATATCCTCGGCCGCAAGCGGTTGCCTCGATGCGTACAGCAGCGCATGGATTTGACTCACCGAGCGGTTTACGCCCCACCGTTCGCCCAAGTTCCCCCACTCCAAGACGAACTGCCGTACCGCAATCGGAACGCTGTCTTTTATATCTGTTATTTCTGTCATGACAGATATTACAGGCCAATAAGACTCACTTGTCAAGGGTCGCTTGCGGACCCAACACACGGTCAGTTCATCAGTCGCTGCATCCAGGTTCGGTTGAGACCTGACATTGGCCGAAGAGCCAAACGCTCATTGAGCAGCGCACGAGTCAGTTGGATCTGTCCCGCCTTCTCTGCGGCCGACAACAATGTCTGCGTCATCACATCGCGTTGTGCATGGGAGCCGCCGGCACGGACCGCAAGAGTCCGGACAGGCCCCAATAGAGTCACCGCTTCCGTATAGCGGTTTTCCGCATACGCAAGCAAGGCTTGGGAAACCGGCAGACCAATCGCGCGCGTAACCGCGCCATTCTCGGTGTGCGTAGCCGCGGTGCGCTCTAGAACACCGATCAGCCGCCGTCCGAGATCGAAACGCCCCGCTCCGGCGAACGCCATCATCGCATGCATGTCGTTGAAGGCATACCACGCCTCCCCAATTCGAGGTTCCCACGCGTCGGCCAGGCTCTGCCATCGATTGCCGACGTCGGCGCCATACACCTTGAGCCGCCACAAGAGCGCACTCGCATCCAACAATTCCATGACCACGGTAGAGGCGGGACGTCTTATACGAGTGTCGTATAGTTCGAGCACTTGATCCCAGCGCTGCCGGTCGCAATAGTAGAGAGCCAGGTGCCACGCGATATGCACCGCCAAGTTGCTGCCGGTCCAGTCGCCCACGCGCGTCAGCAGCCACTGCTCGCCCTCGTCGACTCGATTCGTCATTTCGAGTACGTGAGCTACCGCATGAATCGCCCACGCGTCGCCCTTCTCCCGTTCCACCGCGCGGCGTCCGACATCGAGCGCCCCGGCATAGTCGCCCATTTCCTCGAGACCAAAGGCATACATGCCCCAGTAAAAGCCCTCCACCGCGGATCCCTTCTCGATATCGGGTAACCGCCGCGCCACCCGGTCACGGAGTTCGCTCAGCTGTCCAAGCAAGAAATCTCCTTGGTGTGCCGCGAACATCGCAATGGCATCGCTCGGATGCTCGACCAGGATGTCCTCCCATACAGTGCCGGCCTCGGTGAAATGTCCACGAAGCCATGCCTCGACGGCCGCCACATGCTTTGTCTCCCAGGAAGAGGCACTTACCGCATTCTGCTTGGCAAACGAGAGCGTCGATTGCGCCTCGGCCACCAGAGGCTTCTCCGTGCTCAGCCCGAGTATCAGCGCTTTGAGCACATACGCCATCAAGAAACCGGGGTCCGTCGCGATCGCACGATCGAGGTCGGCCAAAGGATCGCCGTGAAAGCTGAGCATCTTCCGTACAGCGGAATCAAAGTGACCGACCGCTGATCGATCGGATCCAGTCAACTGAAGGCCAGTCGGATCAAGCAAGCCCATGATCACCCTCTGCGCCGGCAATCTGCGCTGACGTCGGCCATTCTATTCGCTCACCCGGTCCCGGCACACAAATGATTTCACCGGTGTCTCTGCCGAGCGACATGCCGATGACGATATATTTATTTTCCGCATTCTTCGCTGTCTTTGGCTAGACTAAGACTCGTTTCATTTTTTGGACAATCGTCATGAAACGATCGATACACTTTCCCAAATCATTTTGGGGACAATCAACCAGCGAAGCATTCTGCACCGCCGTCGTCGACTTCGTGCAAAGACAGGGTGCCGTGAGCGGCATCGTGAAACGCATGGAACAGTTGGGACTTGGCGCGGTCGCTAGCTCTTGGCTGGCCAGCGACGTGCATGTCCCGATCTTCAGCGAACAGCTCCATGCGCTGTTCGGCACGAGTGCGCTGCGTGCGTTCGCCGCACGGTTGGGCTTGCAGCCGCGCGATCTCGTTCGCCGTCTCTCGCAAACGCTGCCCCAAATATTGAATCGCCTCGCGTCTTCACAAGGTCTAACCCCCTCCGCAGCAATGTACTGAAGCAAGTGATCGACGCCGGTCCCCTTTCCGACGCCCTGTAGCGCCGAATACCGTTACCTCGATTCGCGTCGCACTTAGAACTTGTAGCGGACGCCGACGGTGGGGTTGATATTGGTCGTATTCAAGTAGCCGCTGGCCACGCCGTCATGCACGCCGCTGTACATGGCCCCCAAATAAGCGTCGAAGTGCTTGTTGAATCTATAGTCGGCGTCGAAGGAAAAGGCCTCGAAGCTGCCGCTGCAAACGCTGGACGCGGACGTCGTGCAGCCCGCCTGCTTTCCGGTGCCGTAGGCGTTCTGGTGATAGCCATAGTAGGCCGCGGTCAGGTCGAGGTGGGGAATGACGGTGTAGCGAACGCCGGTCCAATACACCTGCACAGTCTTGGAATCCTTGTAGGCATTGTTCGTGACGAAAGCCAGGACGTAACCCCCGATATCGTTGAACCCGGCGCCCAGCGGCGTTGTCGGGTTGGCATATTTGATGTGCTCGTAGCCGGCAAAGAATTTCAACGGGTCGAACCGGTACAACGCCATGAGGGCATACGCCGTATTGTCCGAGATGGTCGCCGCTAGAGAATTCGATGCCGAATACCCCAATGCCGGAAGCTGTGCGACTTGAGCGGCGGTCAAGGAAGTTACCGTGATGGCGCTGTTGACCTTCGAGTAGTACGCATCGACCGATGCGCCCGCGTATTCGCCGCCTATATCCGCCTGGAAAGCGGTGTTGGCCGATCCGTTGGATCCGTTGAACTTGTAAAGAGCTCCTAGGTGCACCCGATCGTTGAAGCCTACAGAGTACTTCACCGTCGAATCGAGCCGGTTATCTTCCTGGCTGCCGCCGCCGGAATACGTGTTTGACGCGCCGAGCAGGCCGAACGCCGAAGCGTTGTAGTTGGGGTCGTACTTGATGATGCCTTCCAAGAGAAGCGTCACCTGACGACCAAAGGTGATGGTACCGAACCGCGCCGATTTGAGCCCGACGTATGCGGTCTGGAAGGCCTGACCCGCCGAACTTCCATCGACGCCGACCGTTTGGGTGGCCAAAGTTCGACCATTGTTCACTGTCAACGACTTCAGAGAATCAGCGATTTCGCCGGACTGGGGGTTGAAATATGTCTCCACCTGAAATACGGCTGACCATTCATCATTCAGGGGCTCGATGCCCTGCAGGCCGACCCTCGACTGGCCCATGTTGCTCGGCGTGAGACCGGTCGCCGACTCGCGGCTATTCGAGCGCACGATGTTCCCGCTGGCGGCCGGACGGTAGGGGGTGAACGGCGCACTATGCGTATCGTATTGAAGACCAATATCGACCACACCGTACAGCGTAATGCCATGCCATGTCAGGCTGTCATCGCCCATGATCCCCGGTCCCGTCTTTTGCTGCGCGATGACGGGAATCGAGGAGGTCATGGCGCTCACCAAAAGTACGGTCAGCGTCAATACGAATCTGAAATTAAAATGCCGTACCGGCATCCCATGTAAGTAGTTCATCGTTTCATCCACTCAATCACACCCGCGGACTTGAGCGGGAAACGCCAAGGTACCGAACGAAAAGGGACCTCGGAACTACTCTTCTGTCATCTGCATATGCGATTCAATTATCGAGACCGCGAGAGATGGATCTGGCACTGACAGCATGATCAAGGTGCGTATTGGGTAAAGATAAAGTCGCGAGTTTTGACGGGCACGTGACAGGCAAAGCAAGTGTTATGCAGCGCTTCATCGGCGGGTTTACCGTCTTTAAATTGGGCGAACCCCCAGCCGCCCGTCGAGGCGTATTTTCTGGAGTCCTTGACCATAAACTGAACGTTGGTGGCGGGCCCGGCCACGAAAGATTGGGCACGGCCAAACACTTTGTTGTTTTCCTCCGACGGGACATAGCTCCAGGCGAGCCGGGCAATGATTGCGCCGTCCGGGAACGGAAGCTTCCCTTCCCGGTAGGCCTTGATCGCTACGTCGTTGCCCAAAATGGCACGCAAATCGTTGAGTTTGCCTTCTTCGTGGGCCACGGAAATCAACTTCCAGTCGCGGTATCCGGAGGGGATCTTGATTCCGAAGATCGGGGCGGCCTCTCCATCGGCCTGCCCAGATGCAGGGGCAATGTAGGCGACCGCGCCGCCGGCCAGCGCCATAACTGCAATCAGCACGAAAACAATCCGGCTCATGCGATGTCTCCTTCAAATAGGCGTAATTGAACCCAGGCGATGGACGTTGGTGATTAGCTCTCCTTTCCAACAACGAAGTCGCGGCGTAATCTCTCGTGTTGCGTCGTCGTTTCTTCGCCATGATCCATTACACGCCGAGTTGAATCGGATGCAACAGGACAATGGACGGCGGGGGTAAGATCCTTGCGAAATAATTAACTAACGTCAATCCTGCTTAATACGTTTAATCTATTGATTATACTATCTTTATAGACGGTATAACGCCGTCGAACCATTCGCATCGACGCACCGGTACCCTTCGCCGCCGCAAGGGACTTGCCAGGAACGGCGTCGCGCGGCTAACCTGAATGCATGACCCGTCCTCTAAATTCAATTGAAGAAGCCGAGCGTGCAGGCTTCGACCTGAGTTTGCCACGCGAGATCTCGATGTCTGCGCGATTTCCGCACGAGAAGCAATAGTAGAACACTGAAATTGGCATGAATGGACACGCGCCGGAAGTCTCACACGAGCGAAAGGGATCTTTGATCCAGGGCTGTATCCGAATTCTCCGCTCGTGTGTACAAGAGCGTCGGCGCTCGCCCTGCCGTGATCTGAAAAATGGGGTAATCGATGCTGCCGCAAGTCGTCTACGTGGCCGTTCGCTGCAAGTTCTGTCAGCGGGCAAGCGCCCTATCTCTTAACCGCGAAGAGCTTGCAAAAAAGCTAGCGGATCGGGAGCCAATCGAGCTGTTCTGTGCATACGACGAACAGCGCTGGGCCGCAAGTACGCGCGAGCTGATCGGCATCATCGAGCTCCTGCATGAGACGAACTACGAAATTTGACGCCATCAAATAGAACGTGCCTTTCCGCTGAGCATGGCTCGCGGGGCGATGTTCATTGCGTGGGAACGATCCATTCACCAATCACTCGGTAGCTGTCGGTCGCGAGATAGATTAGGACCGCATATCGAATGGTGAGAGTGACAACTGTGGCGGGATTCCCATGGACTCGCTGATCACAGCTGCAGCGCGTGCACTCGGGGGCGGAAATTCATGTCGGCGCTGTCCGGCGTTTGCACGGTGCCGATATAGCCAGATCAGCAGTGCGATGACGCTGCCGCCCGGCAGCAACAGCTCGATCGCGGCATAAGGCCCCAGACCGCGCACCAATGCGGGCAGGCGGGCAATCCAGGGATTGAGTAGCGCTTTCATCGTGATCTCCTGCGGACCGCTTTTTGGTCTGGAGATAAACTTACTCTCGGATGCCGAAACACTGGGAGTCACAAGTGTGGCGGGATTCCGATGGACGCTGAGATGCAGTGTGGTTGGCGATCCGAATCGAGCGCAGTCGCGGCTAAGTCTCGGATTCTTGGGAATTGAGGCATCAGTAGTCGTGATCCTTACGAAGCCCTCCGTCTGTACCAACGATCACGCAAGTACGGGGCGTGGCTCACTACGGCGCGCACGAGATTTCCGCGCCGGTTGCACCGTCAGGCGCAATCCAAAAGCCGCCTATATCACCGCGAGGGTATCGAGTCGAGGATTGCCCCTCTCGGAAAGAGTCCGGTAAAGCGTCTCGCGGGAGAGCCCGGTTTTTTCAGACAGTGCGGTCATGCCGCCGACGGCATCGACCACGGTGCGCAGCGCAATGGGAACCGCACGCGCGTTACCATCCTCGAGCATTGCTTCAATGTATGCGGCGACCTCCGCCTCGCTTCGCAGGTGTTCCGCTGCGCTGAACGGGCGGCTTGGGGAGGCGGGCTTTGTAGTCTTTCCAGCACGCATGGGCTGTCTCGATATCCTTCGCTTGTGTGCTCTTGTCGCGCCCTACATCACCAGGCAGCGCTCAATCTGGGTGCTTGAGATGGAAAACGCCGGCCGGCGGATCCGTGATCGACATCAACCGACTACTTCAGCGTCTTTGCGACGCTGACATCGACTTCGTCATCGTCGGCAGTTTCGCCGCGACTCTGCACGGCTCCTCACTGTCATACGCCGGACACGATCCGGACATCTCGTACGGCGCCCCCCTCCAATGCCGCGAGAGCTGCCTGATAACCCGGGCTGTCATGCACGGCGATTGCATGCTCCACAGAATCAAATTCAATCAAGACAGTACGTTCCGACTGCCCAGCCTCATAAGCTTTCGCGGCCGTGCCACGCGCTAAAAAGCGCCCTCCGCCCGCCTCGATGGACGGACCCGCCAGCTTTGCGTAGGCAGCAAGTTTAGCGGGGTCTGAAATCGCACGATAACAGGTGATCCAGTACGCCTTGGCCATGATGCTCATCCTCGCATTGCGTGAAATACTAGATCCTATCAAGAGAGGGGCGGCGCGTGATGTTGAAGAGTCGCGAAAAGTACCCCGCCCATTTCGTGTAGACTTTCTTTGTCGCTCGTGACGTCGAAGGAATGACAACATGATCATGGTGCTGAACGTAGCCCGCCTCTTGATGGTGCTATGGATCGCTTACGGCCTGCTGCTTATCTTTGCGCCCGGCATCGTTCACAGCAGACCCAACGCGACAAGCGGCGCTATCCAAGCCATCGTGGCTTTCGCGATCGGCTATTTGCTGGATCGCGCTCTATCGTTAGTACTACGGCGAAAGGCGGCAAGCGCGGTTAGTGATCAGATATCGAAGTAATTACTTGATTATGCTGATATTTTTCTGGTGCCGCAAAGAGGATTCAAATAAACGCGCTAAGTGCCTGTAGCTAAGGCATTTTTTCGACTTCGGAATTTGGGATGCCCCCTGATGTGCCCCCGCGTCATACCTGTTGCAACCGAATACCGGGCTACAACTCAGACCCTACCACCCTACCCCTCGATTCGAGTCATTAGCGTCGAGGCCTTGACGTTCAGAACACGTGCAATTTCGATAAATTCGAGCACATTCAGCTGCCGCTCGCCCGCTTCGAGTGCCGTTTGGGGCAAACAGACCAACGGGCTGCCACGCCGCGACCCTTGCATTCCAGCTCGCCATCTTTTTTCATCTCCGCGAGCACGGTCCTAATCCACTCTCTGCTAACACCGGGACACTCACGCTCTATATCGCTCAGGCGAAATTCGCCTGGACGCTTACGGACCGCATTGCGAATCAGCTCTGCTTTGGCTCCTTTGGGCTCGGCGATCTGACCGACGCGCTCCTCGAATTCCTGATAGGCGTACTTGAGTATGCTGAGGATGTAGTTGATGAAGGGCCAGGGATCGTGTCTGCCCTCGTGCCAACGGATCGAGCACTGCTCGAGCGTTTCGTAGTATCGATCCTTGTTCTGCTCGATCAATCTCTCCAGGCTAATGTAACGCCCTACCTCCATTCCGGCTTGGTATGTCTGCAGCAGCAGTGCCAAGCGCGAGACACGACCGTTGCCGTCCCTGAACGGGTGGATGCAAAGGAAATCCAGGTTGAACGCCGCCAAAGCAATAGCGGGAGGTGCCCACTTCTCGCGCAGGCATCGATTCCACGTATCTATCAGCTGTGCCATTGCAGCCGCCGTCTCGTTTGCGGGCGTAGGTTTGAAGCGGACACGTTCCCGACCGTCGGCGTAGCGCTCGATGATGTCGCCGTCCCTTTCCTTATATTGGCCTGCGTCCCAGATCTGCCCTCGTGCCATAGCGTGCATGCGCTTGAGAGTGTCTTCACCAGCGGCGATTTCGGACGATTGCTCGTGTATCCACGCCAGCGCATCGCGATAGCCGCGGACCTCTTCTTCATCCCTGTCGCGGAAAAGAGGCTTGGTCGCGATCAACACACTTTGTATGCGCGAGGGCTCGACGGAGACGCCCTCAATCCGGTTTGAGGAGACCGCACTCTCAATCAAGGCGTGCTCACGGAGCACCCTGAGCTTCAGCGGCGACTGGCGCGTGTAGAGTTCCTGCTTGCCGCGAAACTCGCCTAGCGAGTCGAGGTACCAAGCCGTGTTCGCGGGCACAGCCAGCTTTGAATCGATGAATAACGTCAATGTTTTCATTAGGATAAGTATAATACCCTCATTAGTACCCTCATATAAGGGGTCATACCTTCATTGGAGGAGGTCGAGGTACGTCACCGCGAACTCCGGCCTCGGCCATGCATGTCCGGCACGCGCTTCCGCGCGTGGGTGGACGCTCGCGCATACCACGCGCTCGTCCCTTGAACGCGACGACGATTGCGTCACCCGACCGCCACTGATCACCTCACACGCACGCGCATTGGGACCTTCAGTTGAGTCCAGGCGACATGTCATCAGGAAACTGACATCGGCGGCATAAGAGTTCGCGTCCATTTATGAAGGCGCCTCATCGCCAACAACTCATCACGGCGCCGATGCTTGAGATCGAGGATGTCTGCATACGGCAGCCGGGCTGGCACCGACATGCTACTTCACCAGGCGGCAGCAAATCGTGGGTGTAAGTGCAGAGTCTTAGCTGCCTGTGCCGCGGAGCGTCTTGAACGCGATGAGGCGGCTGTCATCGGTGGCGGGTCGTGCACTCCAATTGCTGGGCAGAACGATGTCCAGATCCTCGAGGGTGGCCACGGAGTCGTCGGGGATGTCGATGGTTGCCACCAGCACTTGCTGAATGGTCTCCCAACCCGGTCGAACGGCAACTTCCAAAATGGCGAGGGCCTCGACTTCCGCGGCATAGAGAATTTCGGTCGATAGATCGTTGTAGCGCCAGCCCTTGGGTCCGGTCACGGATCCCGAGGAATCGAGTGGCTCGAAGGTCGCCGGGCCGACGCCGCGCCAGGCCCGCGCGCGGTAGACCTTCACACCGGTCCCCCGGCGGCTTGAGTCTGCAATTCGGCGAGCACCAGCTGTTCGCCTTCAGCCGTTTTCAACAGGTCGCGCGCGATGTCCCCGCCCAAGGCGAAGTTAGGGGTACGCAGATAGTGGCGCGCGGCTTCGAACGATCCAAAGGCGTCTCCTGCCATGATCAGCACTCGTCCGATGCGCAGGGCAATTTCGCCTTCGTTGGCCGGCAGCAGCGATTCGAGACGCAGGCGCGCGGTCTTGGCGCTGACCTCAAAAAACGGCAAGGCCTCCTGCATGGAATCGAAGGCCATGGCGGAGGAAATGAACAATGCCTCTCCCGGTAAACCGGCAACGATGGACCGATGCACGTCCCATTGGCCCCGGGGTTCATCCAGGTGCGGGCGATCGAGGTGATCGGCATCCAAGGCTTTGGCCGTCAGTGCCCACAAGAGGGGGAAATTGAGCTTGGTATGCGCGCGCAACATGCGTCGTAAGGACTTGTTGGCGAATATGCGCAGCACGCGTTGATCGACGCCGGACCGGAACTCGGTGTACGTCCGCCGTCGGCGTGACTGGGTCGATTTAATTGGCGGGGTGAGTAGTAATTCAGTGGTCACGGAATGTTCCCCTTTCGGAAATGGAATTATACCCTACTCCGCTCGACATGCGAATGGATCCGACGCGAGGTTGAGGTAAACAAGTCTAATTTCGAGTTATATTGTAACCTATTGAAATTATTAGTGAAATATGCCATCGACGAGCGATGCGGCCTATGAGGCAAATTAGGCGGATTCGCGGATGTGCGTTTGCGGACCAGTGTTGTGCCGGGCTGAGGCTTCCCGGCGATCTCACGATTGAGCACAGCAAGGCTGGAAGTTCGAGGGGTTTAGGGCCGATTCGGAACCGACGCAGCGCGGTTGCCCAAAACTCGCCGGCGTGGGGTAAATCAATGTCGCAGGCATACCCAACGAGCGGGCTGCCCGGCTGATGCTCTCGAACTGGGCCACTTTGACGAATATTAGGACGTCGTCGAGGTTCGCCATCGGGGCACTCTGCCATTTTTGGAATTCAGATTCCAGAGTTTCCCATCTAATCATCGGTAGTGCGCAGCCCGAGAATATGTTCTGCCGGACGGATGACTAGAACGCAGGACCGTCAACCACAGCAGAAGGCCGAAGACTGATATGACTACGAAGCGAAAGACCATCATTGTGACGGGAGCCTCTCAGGGTATCGGTGCCGCCGCTCCCCACCGCCGTTTGGCGCAGGACGCCGAGCAGAATTGCCCGGTTTCGAGGCTGCTTTGGGCCGAATTCAAACTGGACGCGAGGCTGGTTTGAACCTGGATCGGCTAATCTGCGATGAGGTGGCCGACAATGGCTGCTCATCGGAGCGGCATATTGGTTTGCTGCCCCCACGTCATCGCGACAGAAATAGCGCGGCGGCAGAAGACCGAGCAGCAACGTGGGTGGGGCTCGGCTTCGCCGAAGTCGCCGCCAAGGTCGGCGGACTGATTCGGCAGGGATTTCCACTACCCGTCGTTCTCACCACCCTGTGTCAGCACTTCAACGCCACTGTCCACGGATGCTCCAGCAGTGTCCTTCTTCTTGACCGCACTGGTACGAGAGTCCGAAACGGTGCCGGGTCTGGCTTGCCCGCCAGTTACATGAAGCAGCTTGAGGGCAGGCGGGTCAGGTGGACTGAGACTCCCTTTGGCGCCACTATCAATGCGAAGACACCGGTGATCGTATTACACCCAGCCTCCGATACTCAACTCGAGGAGGCGGTCCCTGCCGCGGCGCCCGGCCTTAAATTGTATGAGGTTTCGCCGATTTTATCGCTAACCGGGGAGCCGCTCGGAATCTTTGCCGTCTATCAGCGCGAGAGCAAGACCGACCACCCCCGTTTTCACGCTGCACACATCGCGCAATTCACCAACCTCGCGGGCGCCGCCATTGAGCGAATGCGAAGCGACGAAGCACTCAAGCGAAGTGCCGCACTTCTCGAAAGAACGCAACAACTTAGCTCCACGTGCTGCTTTTTCTGGCGCATGGAGAGAGACGAAATCAGCTGGTCAAAAGAACTCAGTCAGCTCTTCGAGCTCGATGCGGCAGATGTGCCGGTGACTCTTGAGCTGATCGGCACTCGCATCCATCCCGAAGACCTTCCTTCATTCCACGAAATGATTGAACGGGCCCGAAGCGGGGTGAGTGACTTTGAGTTCGAGCATCGGCTACGCCTGCCCGATAACTCGGTCAAGTATCTGCGCGTCAATGCGCACCGAACTCGTAATCTGGAGGGCCAATTGGAATATATCGGCGCTGTCCAGGATGTGACACATCGCCGGCACGCGGAAGAGGCACTCGCCAAACTGCGAGCCGAACTCGCGCGAGCGGCGAGGGTTGCGAGCCTTGGAGTACTAACGGCAGCGATTGCGCACGAGGTCAATCAGCCTTTGGCTGGAATCGTTACGAACGCCAGCATGTGTCGGCGCATGCTCGCCGTAGATCCTCCAGACATCGAGAGAGCGCGGGAAAGCTCCAGCCGCACGATTCGCGATGCAGAGCGAGCCTCTGAGGTGATTAAGCGGTTGCGCGCACTTTTCTGCAAGAAAGGCGCCACGTGCGAATCACTGGACCTGAACGAGGCAACACGGGAGGTCGTTGCACTATCGCTGAGTGAACTCGAGAGAAATAAGGTAATTGTGAGGATGGAGCTCGCCGGTGAACTACCGCCAGTTCAGGGCGATCGCGTTCAGCTGCAACAGGTCATTCTAAACCTATTGCTGAACGCCTCAGATGCGATGGGTGGCATTGATGACCGTCCAAGGCAAATAGTGATCAGAACCGAACGAGACGAGGACGAGCGTGTGCAATTGAGCGTGCGAGATACGGGGGTAGGCTTCGAGCCTCAAGGGGCGGACAGACTATTCGATGCGTTCTACACCACAAAGAGCAACGGTATGGGAATCGGCCTATCCGTCAGTCGCTCCATTATCGAAAGTCACAAAGGCCGTCTATGGGCAACACCGAACGATGGTCCGGGAG
>WNFG01001039.1_pt1 | contig 23317 bp, 18 predicted proteins | sample 5400431 | NCBI WGS metagenome assembly WNFG01 (sample SAMN13153346, study PRJNA577476) | soil metagenome | isolation source: 120 cm saprolite under Douglas fir tree site 2 hole 3 replicate 2 | place: USA:California | collected 2015-04-18 | reverse complement strand
GCGGCAGTCCTGCCCGTATTCGCCAAGGAGATCCCCATCGATCATCCGAACCTGGAACCAATCTGGACGGTGGCGCAGGAATACGACCTTCCCATCGTGCACCACAGCAACACGTGGAACCCACCGTACTTCCCCGGTTACCAGGATCTGTGGGACAACATCTTCCTCGGCCGGCTCGCGTCGCACCCCTGGGGCGGGATGCGGTTCATGGCCGCCTTCATCGGTGCCGGGGTCCTGGATCGCTACCCGCGACTGCGCATGGGCGTCCTCGAATGCGGCTTCGGATGGCTCCCGTTCTGGGCGAAGCGCATGGACGAGCAGGCGGTCTACGTTGGCGGCGTGGCGCCGCTCAAACAGGCGCCGAGCGCGTACATCACCAGCGGCCGCTTCTTTTGCACCATCGAGCGGCACGAAGGCGAGGACCTGTTCAACTACGTCACCAGCGTGTTCGGCGACGATGTGCTCATGTACGCGTCCGACTATCCCCATTCGGAGTGCCAGTTCCCCGACTCCGTTGACAACATCTTGAAATGGTCGAGCCTCAAGCCGGACACGCGGCGCAAGCTCCTGTGGGACAACGCGGCCCGCTTCTACAAGCAGACGTGAGCGCGGAGCGACACAGGCCACTCCACGACAGCGTACAAGGTCCGTCTGCCGCTCAGCGAGCCATCGATCTGGACCGGCCGGACTCGGAGCTCCTGGCCTTCGTCAAGTCGTTTGAGGAGACGAACGGGCCGCCGCGCGGCGCGTAGCGGCCCGTCGGTCGATGAGGAAGGCCGGCTTACAGCGGGCGCTGCGCGGCTTGGATCGCGTGCCAGACGCGTTCGGGCGTCGCCGGCATCTCGACGTGCTCGACGCCCAGCTCGGCTAGCGCGTCGCAGATGGCGTTCACCACCGCGCCGAGCGCGGGCGTCGTCCCCCCCTCGCCCCCGCCACGCAGCCCAAGGGGATGGGACGTCGACGGCACCTCACTGATCTCCGTCGTGAACGACGGAAGCATGTCCGCGCGGGGTAGCGCATACTCCATCAGGGTGGAGGACAGGAGCTGGCCGCTCTCCGCGTCGTACGCGCACGTCTCCCAGAGTGCCTGCCCCACCCCCTGCGCGATGCCGCCGTGCGTCTGGCCGTGCAGGATCATCGGATTGACGGCACGGCCGCAGTCGTCCACGCTCGTGTAGCGAACGATCTCGACCACGCCCGTCTCGGGATCCACCTCGACCTCGCACACCGCGGTGCCATAGGGAAAGGACGGCATGGGCATCGTCTCGTCGCTCACGCCGTCGAGCGGCCCCCGGGAGCTCTCGGGCACATCATGCCGTAGCGCTGCGGCGGCCACCTCGAACAGGTCGACCGAGCGGTCCGTGCCTTTCACCCTGAACCGGCGTGCCGAGAAGTCGACGTCGGCCTCCGCGGCCTCCAGCAGCCAGGCGGCGAGCCGCCGGCCCTTGGCCACGATCTGATCCGACGCCGTCGCCATCACCACCGCGGCAAGTCGCAGAGCGCGCGCGGAATGCGCGCCACCACCTACGACGGTGACGTCGGTATCGCCGGTGACCAGGTGCACCTGGGACAGTTCCACGCCGAGCCATTCCACGACGAGCTGCGCGAAGCTGGTCGCGTGCCCCTGACCGGACGAAAGCGTCCCCAGAACGACGTCGACCGATCCCTCCGGCCGCACCGTGATATGCGCCCGCTCCCGGGGGAAGCCGGTGTTCAGCTCGATGTAGCTCGCCACGCCGACCCCGCGATAGCGACCGCGCCGGCGCGCCTCGGCGCGACGCAATTCGACCCCCGCCCAATCCGCGAGGGCCACCGCCCGATCGAAGGCGGCCAGGTAGTCGCCACTGTCGTAGAGCGTGCCGACGGCGTTTCGGTACGGCATGGCGCGCGCCGGCACGAGGTTCTTCCGCCGCAGCTCGAGCCGATCGAAACCGTGCCGGCGCGCGGCGAGGTCGATCAACCGCTCCGTGACGAACATGATCTCGGGCCGTCCCGCGCTTCGGTACGGCGTCGTTGGGGAGGTGTTGGTGACCACGGCCCGACCGCGGATCGAGACAGTTGGCACGCGGTAGACGGTGCCCGTCAGCGCCATGCCCTTGTTAAGCGGGTGGAACGAGACGGCGTGTGCGCCGACATTGCTGGTGTTGGCGGCGCGAAGCGCGAGGAAGTGGCCCTCGGTGTCCAGCGCCAGCTCGGCGCGGACCGCGAGGTCACGGCCGTGGTAGTCGGCGAGGAACGCTTCCCGGCGCTCACTCGTCCACTTCACTGGGCGCCCGACGCGGCGCGCCGCCCAGGCGACCAGCGCAAACTCGGGATAGCAGCTGTTGCGCGTCCCGAAATTCCCGCCGACGTCGCGCGCCGTCACGCGCACCGCGCGCTCCGGGACGCCGAGGGCTCCGGCTACGCCGGTCTGGGTGCGCCCGAGACCGCCGGCGCCCGCATGGACGGTGTAGCGGCCACTCGCCGGATCCCAGACCCCGATCGCTGCGCGCGGTTCCATCGGCACGCCGGTGATGCGGTGCACCCACGTCTCGAGCCGTACGACGTGGGCCGCACGCCCGAACGCGGCGTCCACGGCCGCGTCATCGCCGGCCTTGGCATCCACGCAGACGTTGGACGGGGTATCCTCATAGAGGACGGGTGCGTCGAGCGCGGCGGCGGCCGTGCTTCCCGTCACCGCTCGCAGCGGCGCCCAGTCAACGGCGATGCGTTCGGCGCCGTCTCGCGCGGCAGCGGGCGTCTCGGCGATGACCATGGCCACCACCTCACCCGCGAAGCGCACGCGGTCGGCCGGGATCGGCGGGTGCGGGGCAATAAAGGACACGTCGTCGGGCCGGATCATCTCCTCGTAGGGATTCCCCGGCATCGGGCTATGGGTGAGTGGCTTCATCCCGTCGGCGGCGGCGCTCTCACCGGTGAGCACCGCGATCACCCCCGGCGTGGCGAGGGCCGCCGCGGTGTCGATGCTCCCGATCCGCGCGTGGGCGTGCGGCGAGCGCACGAAGCACGCGTGGGCCTGGCCGGGCAGGTTGACGTCGTCGCTGTAGCAGCCCGCACCGACAAGGAGACGCTCGTCCTCCTTGCGCAGAACCGGCTTACCGAATCCTTCGCGGGCCGAACGGGCTCGAGACTGGAGGAAGGACACGCGAGCTCTGAGTCAGGAGGGCTGGTGGAGCTGGATCCCGTGCATGACCACCTCGCGGGACACGGCCGGGCCGTCAGGTGTCCTCCGCTTCGCAGCCGTCAGGACGATCTCGCCGGTAGGTTGGCGAAGGGAACTGCCGCGCGCCAGTGACCCGAAACGCCCTCCCGTCCCCCGGCACGCCGAGCAACGAGCGCCATGATCACGTATCGCAGGTCGGCGGGCGCGAGCTCGTGGGTGTCGACGGCGTCGGCCGCGGCCTGGGCCAGCTTGGCGGTTTGCATATCAGGCCGGAGCATCGCTAACAACAGCCGTAGGGTCAAGGCGAAACCGCCTGCTGCTAGAACGCCCGGGCAGCAGCTGGCCGTTGCTCGTTCCCCGCTGGGCTCGATCGTGTGCGAGAATTCGCGACGCGACCCAAGACGTCCCGGGTGGCGGGCGGGCGATGCCTGGCCCCATGGAGGCGAATGACGGCTTCGGCAGACCACTCTGCGCCCGACTTCAAGGATGCCCCGTATTGGTGGGAGGCCGCCCCTCCGTCGAAGGCGGCGGTGCCAGCGCTCCCGGATCGCTCCGAGGTCGCGATCGTCGGCGCCGGGTACTGTGGTCTCTCGGCCGCGCTCGAGCTGCGGCGCCACGGTGTCGGGGTCTTGGTCGTGGACGCCGCGCGGATCGGGCACGCGGCCAGCTCGCTCAACGGCGGGATGGTGGCGGGCAGCCTCAAGATCGACCACGCCGAGCTGGCGCGAGCGTTCGGGCCGGAGCGGGCGACCGCGCTCCTTGAGGAGAGCGCGCGATGCTTGACCTTCCTGGAGGAGCTGCTGGAGCGCGAGGCAATCACCTGTCACTACCGGCGCACCGGTCGCTTCGTTGGCGCCCACTGCCCGTCCGCGTATGCGGGCCTCGCGAGCCGGGTGGAGACGATCAAGAGACTCACCGGCGCGGATGCCTGGCTCGTACCGCGGCTGCGGCAGCGCGAGGAGATCGATACCGACCATTACCACGGCGGGATGGTGGCCGAAGCATCGGGGGCCTTGCATCCCGCCCTTTACCATCGCGGGCTGGCCGATGCCGTGCGCCGCGCGGGGGCTCTCGTCGCCGAGGAGACGCCTGTCGACGCGATCACGCGGCGAGCCGGCGGGTTCACGCTCCGCACCTCGCGCGGCGTGGTCGAGGCACGCGAGGTCATCGTGGCGACCAATGGTTACACGGGCGCGGTCATGCCCTGGCTCCGGCGCCGCCTCATCCCGCTCGGCAGCTACATCATCGCGACCGAGCCGCTGCCGCCCGAGACGGCACGGCGGTTGATCCCGCGCGGCCGGATGATCGTCGACACCAACCGGGTGCTGAGCTACTATCGGCTCTCACCGGACGGGACGCGCGTGCTCTACGGGGGGCGAGCCAGTTTCCGTCGCGCAACGGCGCGGGAGGCGGCGCCGCGTCTGCACGCGATGATGGTGAGCGTGTGGCCCGAGCTGGCCCGCACGCGCGTAACCCATGCGTGGACGGGCAACGTTGCGTTCACGTTCGACCACGTTCCGCACATGGGTGTGCATGACGGTGTGCACTACGCGGCGGGGTGCCAGGGCAGCGGTGTGGCGATGGCCACCTACCTCGGCTACCAGACCGCGCTCAAGATCGCCGGGAAGTCGGTCGCGCCGTGCGCATTCGATGCGCTACCATTCCCCACGCGCCCGACCTATACCGGTGATCCGTGGTTTCTGCCGGTCGTTGGCAGCTACTACCGTCTCCGCGACTGGCTCGAACGGCGGCTCGCCGCGTGACTACGGCGCTCACCGAGCGAAGAGACGCCGCTCGAGCCGAGTAAGGCGCTCGGCGCCGGCGTCGGTGACGAGGACGGTCTCGCTGAAGGCCATGCCGCGGGCCCCGGTGTACATGTGGAACACCATGCCGGGCTCCAGCACCCACCCGGCGGTGGGCACGAAGGTCCGGGTGAAGTCGCTCGTCCGCGGTGGGTGGGTCGCGCCGTAGTAGCCGAGCGTGTAGCCGGTGAAGTTGTCGTAACTCTCGCGGAGGCCCGCGCCTAAGACCCGCGTGCGGCACACGCGATCGACGTCCCGCGCTACTGCACCGGGCTTCATCGCCGCGATCTGGTCGTCTTGGATCTCGATCAATTGCGCCGCCGTGTCCGCTTGCTCCGTCGAAGGTGGGCCGATCACCGTTGGCCGCATGAGCCGGGCACTGTAGCCGTTGACGGAAGGGACCAGTTCCATGTGGAGGAGGTCCCCCCGCCTCAGCCGGTGGTTGCCGAGGAGACCATGTAGCGTGCCCGAGCGCCCGCCGGCGGTGATCGGGCCGGTGCGGGCGGTGTCGGCGCCGAGGCGAAGAAAGGTCCCGCTGGCCGCGATGGCCGCCTCGCGCTCGCTCAGGCCCTCCCCGACCGCCCCGACGGCGTCGCGCATCGCCTGATCGGCAATGCGCGAGGCCTGCTGGAGGTACTCGATCTCGCGCGGCGATTTCCGGAGCCGCAGTTCGCGGAGCACCGTCGCGAAATCGGCGAGCGTGGCGCGCGGGAGCGCGTGTCGCAGCGCCTCATAGATCTGCACGGTGAGGTAGTGCGAGTCGGTCTCGACCCCGAGACGAGCGGTACTCCAGCCCCGTGCGATGATGGTCCGGACGACGGCCTCCACCGGGTCCTCGGTATCCGGGAAGCAGACATGGTCGCGCAGCCAACTCCGCTCCAGAAACGCCGGCTCGTCAAGTTGGCGGAACACCATGACAGGGTCGCCGTCCGACGGCACGAGGCACCCGTGATAGCGCGACCCCGAGGCGTGCCACCCCGCGAGATAGGCGAGGTGCTCTGTCTCGTCCACGAGCAAGACATCGATGCGACGGGCGGCCATCTCGTGACGTACCGCCCGCAGACGGCCCTCATACTCGGCCCGCGAGAAGACAAGCCGCGTGTCGTCGTTCACGTTCGAACCTCCCCCTCGACCAGTGTCGGAGCGAAGCCAGCGGCGCAGCCAGGCCAGCGGCGCAGCCATGATAGTAAACGCGTAAGTCAGTCGCAATCGCGCCAGCTCGGGACGCCGGTTCCATCGCGTAGGAACGCGCGGGCGCCGGGGTGGTCGGCTTGACACCGGCCGAAGCGACATGCTACCACCGGACCACTCTGCGAGCGTGAGACGCCGAACATATGCAAGCTGCACACGCGGCAGGCACCCCGGCGCGCACACGTCCAGCCGCAGGCCGGGAGGATCACGACTCGCAAGGAGGACAGGATGACGGATCGCAGCGACGAACACGGCCGCAGACGAGCCCTTGGCGGCGGATCGGGTGTGCGGTTCACGCGGCGCACCTGGTTGAAGGGCGCAGCAACCGCGGCCGTGACGGCCACCGGCCCATTCATCTGGACACGACGGACAGGGGCGGCTGGTAAGGTCGTCATCCGGACAATCGGGGGCGCCTACGAGGAGGCCAACGTGAAGGCGATCTTCGAGCCCTTCACGAAGGCGACGGGAATCGAGGTCGTCAAGGTGCCGGCCACCCTCGGGAAGCTCCTGGCCATGTTCGAGGCGGGGAGTATGGAGCTGGACATCGCCGACGCGGGCGAGCTCGGCATGCTCTCGCTCAGCCAGAAGGGCGCGCTGGACAAGATCAACTACAAAGGCTGGAAGCTCACCAACCCGGAGGACATGGACCACCGACGGGACGACATGGTGGCTGACATCTACTTCTCGACGGTCCTCGGCTACAACACCCAGGTCTTCCCGACCGGCAGGCACCCGAAGAGCTGGGCCGAGTTCTGGGACGTGAAGAAGTTCCCCGGCCCCCGCACGCTGACCGATCTGGCTGCGGGAGCGGTCGACCTGGAGTTCGCGCTGCTCGCTGACGGCGTGCCGAAGGACAAGCTCTATCCGATCGACCTCGACCGCTCCTTCAAGTCACTCGACCGGGTACGTCCGTCGATCCGGAAGTTCTGGGACACCGGAGCCCTGTCCGCCCAGATGCTCGCGGACAAGGAAGTCGTGCTGGGATCGATCTGGAACGGGCGGCTGCAGGCCATCGCTGACAAGGGCGCTCCGCTGGCGATCGAGTGGAACGAAGCAGCCCTCCAGGTGCAGTTCTGGGGTCCCTTGAAAGGGGCCAAGAATGCCGAGAACGCCCAGCGCTTTATCGACTTTGCCTGCCAGCCGCAGATCCAGGCCGCACACTCCGGGTTTATCCCCTACGGGCCCACCAATCGGCAGGCCTTCAAGCACATCCCGGCCGATGTGGCGTCGCGACTGCCGTCGAGCCCGGAGCACAAGCCGAAGGCGTTCCTCCACAACGCCCAGTGGTGGGCGGACAACCGGTCGAAGGTGAGCGAGCGCTGGTCGCAGTGGCTCCTGCAGAAGGGGTAGGGGGCGGGGCCGAAGTTCGACTCCACGAGCTGACGAAGACCTTCGGGTCGGTGGTCGCGGTCGAGGACGTCTCCGCGACCATTGAACCCGGCTCGTTCTTCACGCTACTCGGCCCCAGCGGCTCGGGGAAAACGACCACCCTGATGATGGTGGCGGGCTTCACCTACCCTACCCGAGGCGAAGTGTTCGTGGGCGGCCGCCCGGTGGCCGGTCTACCGCCTCAGAAGCGTGACCTCGGCATGGTCTTTCAGAGTTACGCCGTGTTCCCACATCTGTCCGTCTTCGACAACATCGCGTTCCCGCTGGAGGTTCGTCGGGCGCGACGAGCCGAGATCCACCAGAGAGTGGGCGAGGCGCTGGAGCTCGTGCGGCTACAAGGCTACGATCGGCGGCTGCCGCGCCAGCTCTCGGGCGGTGAGCAGCAGCGAGTGGCGCTGGCCCGGGCCCTCGTGTTCCGTCCCCGGGTCCTCCTGATGGACGAGCCGCTCGGTGCGCTGGACAAGAAGCTTCGGGCCCACATGCAGCTCGAGCTGAAGCACATCCAGCGGCACCTGCACGTGACGGTGATCTACGTCACCCACGACCAGGAAGAAGCGCTCACCATGTCCGACCGTGTGGCCGTCATGCGGTGCGGTCGGATCGAGCAGGTCGGAACGCCCGCCGAGCTGTACGACGCGCCGGTCAGTCGATTCGTGGCGGACTTCCTCGGGGAGTCGAACTTCGTGGATGGCGTGGTTGTCGGCGCGTCCACGGCCGGTCGCTGGCTGGTCCGGGCGGCCGGCGGACTCGAGTTTCGCGGCGTCGGCGCAGTGTCGCTCCAGGCGGGCCAGCCGGTGACCGCAGCGGTCCGGCCAGAGAAGCTCGTGCCGGTGGAAGGGTCGGTCGGGGTGGCGCAGACGGACGCGGTCAACACGTGCACGGGGACAGTCGAAGAGGCGATCTACGTGGGCGACGCGACGCGGTACCGGTTGGCCCTGGGAGCCGACGGCGCTGTGACGGTGAAGGTGCCGAACCGCCTAGGCCTGCGCCAGCCCGCCGAGGGCGACGCCGTGATGCTCGCCTGGTCGCCGGACGAGACGCGACTCTTCCCCCGCGTCGAGGCATGAGCCTCAGACCGGTGGCGGGGACCATGATCGATGCGTCGCTCGCTCCCGAGCGGCGTGACACCGTCCGCTATCTGCTGATCCTGCTCCCGGCGACCGTGGTGCTGCTGGCGCTGTTCGTGTATCCACTCCTCGGCCTCGTCGACCGGAGCGTCTATAAGCGCGGGGCTGGATACACCCTGGAGTTCTACGGCCAGATCTGGCGGGTCCCGGTTTACCTGCAAGTCATCGGGCGGACGTTCCGGATCTCAGCGCTGGTGACGCTGATGTGCCTGGCCCTCGGCTATCCGGTCGCCTACCTGCTGGCCATGCTGCGCCCACGGCTCGCCCGTCTGCTGATGATCGTGGTGGTCCTGCCGTTCTTCACCAGCATCATCGTGCGGACTTACGCCTGGATGGTCCTGCTCGGGCGCAACGGGGTAGTGAACCAGTACCTGACGGGGCTCGGCCTCACCGACATGCCCTTGCCCCTCCTGTACAACCAGGGCGGTGTCCTCATCGGCATGACCTACGTGCTGCTTCCCTACATGATCTTGACGATCTATAGCGTCATGCACGGGATCGAGCCCGGGCTGATCCGCGCTGCCCACAGCCTTGGGGCCTCCCGCTGGCAGGCGTTCCGGCGGGTGTTCCTGCCGCTATCGCTCCCCGGGATCGCGGGAGGAACGCTCCTGGTGTTCATCCTCGGCCTGGGCTTCTTTATCACGCCAGCCCTAATGGGCGGGCCCTCGGACGTGATGATCGCCATGCTCATCGAGCGAGAGGTCGAGTTCACCCTCAACTGGTCCTTCGCTTCAGCGCTCGCGGTGATCCTCTTGATCTTGACCCTAGTCGGCTTCGTCGGTTACAACCGGATCGTCCGCCTCGAGCGTGTCTTCGAGGCGCGTGGCTGATGGGCGACGAGGGCCAGCGGACGGGGCCGGGGGCCGTGGCGGTGGCCGCGCTCGCTGGCGCCGTGCTCCTGTTCCTCATCTCCCCGGTGATCATCATCCTCATCGTCTCGTTCAGCGGCGCCGACTACCTGCGCTTCCCGCCACCCAACCTGTCCCTCCGGTGGTACCAGCGTTTCTTCGGCATCGCCGCTTGGCGGCAGGCCATTGGGGTCAGCACCCAGGTCGCGTTCCTCACCATGGTGTTCGCTACGGTGCTCGGGTTCCTCGCGTCGCTGGCCCTGGTGCGCGGCCGATTTCGTGGTAAGGGAGCGATCTACGCCTTCCTGCTCTCACCGATGATCGTGCCGACGATCATTACGGCGATCGGCCTTTACTTCTTCTTCGTGCGGCTCAAGGCCACCGGCAGCATTCTGGCCATGGCCCTGGGCCACACCGTGCTGGCGCTTCCCGTCGTGGTGATCATCATCGCGGCCACCCTGCAGGGCTTCGACGTCCGATTCGAGCAGGCCGCACTCAGCCTCGGAGCGAGCCGATTCACTGCGCTCCGGCGGGTGACGCTGCCTCTCATCTTGCCCGGGGTGCTCTCCGCGGCGCTCTTCGCGTTTCTCACCTCGTTTGACGAGCTGCTGATCCCGCTGTTCCTCTCGGGAGTCGAGGTCCAGACGCTGACCGTGAGGGTGTGGAACAGCCTCCTGCTGGAGGTCGATCCCACCATCGCCGCGGTCAGCACGTTCCTGATCGGCGTCACCACCGCCGTTCTCGGCGCCAGCGTCCTGCTCCGGGGACGCGGCGAGACGCCGAGGACCTGAGGTCCGGCCAATGGCCTTGCATTTCAGCACCAGGGAACTGGCAGGCCGGCGGCGCCGTGCCTGCCGGGCAATAACCGCGCGTGGCCTTGACGGGCTCCTGCTCTTCCGGCAGGAGAGCATGTACTACCTGACTGGCTACGACACCAGCGGCTACAGCATGTTCCAGGGCATGTACCTGGGGGCGGACGGCTCGCTGGCCCTCTGCACGCGCTCGGCCGATCTCCGGCAGGCCCGCATCACGTCCGTCGTCAAGGACGTACGGATCTGGCGCGATCGGCAGGGGGCGACCCCGGGCGAGGATCTGCGGCACATGCTGGACAGCTATGGGTGTCGCGGCAAGCGGCTCGGCGTGGAGTACCACGCTTACGGGCTGACCGCGCAACGAGGCCAGATGGTCGACGCCGCCCTCCACGGCTTCTGCCGCACCGAGGATGCGAGTGACCTCATCCGGCTACTGCGCCTCGTCAAGAGCCCGGCTGAGCTGCGGTACATCCGGCGCGCCGGTCAGCTGGCGGACGCGGCGCTGGCGGTGGCCAACCGGCTCACGGTGCCGGGCGCGGCTCCCGGCACGATCTACGGCGAGATGATGAGGACGATCTTGTCCGGTGACGGCGATCCCTCGGCCAGCCGGTGGCCGCTTGGAAGCGGCCGCGAGGCCCTGCTGGTCCGCTACCATACCGGTCACGGGTCCATCGGCCGCCGCGACCAGGTGACGTTCGAGTTCGCCGCCGCCTACCGCCACTATCACGCGTGCCTCATGAACGTGGTCGTCACCGGCCGTGTCGATCCACGCCACCGAGACATGTTCCGCGCCTGCCGCGAGGCGCTCACGGCCTGTGAGGTGGCCCTCCGACCCGGCCGCACGGTCGGCGACATCTTTGCCACCCACGCCCGGGTGCTGACGCGAGCGGGCTATAAGGATCACATGCTCAACGCCTGCGGCTATACCCTCGGGGCGACCTACCCCCCGACCTGGATGGATGAGCCGATGATTTACGCCGGTCATCCGCAAGTGCTGGCGCCCGGCATGGTCTTCTTCATCCACATGATCCTGCTCAGCAGTCGCACGGGGCTCTCGATGTCGCTGGGCGAGACGTCGATCATCACGGCGCGGGGGGCCGAGCCGGTCACCCATGCCCCGCGTGAGCTGGTCGCGAACTGAGGATCAGGGCGTGAGCAACGCGTCCGACACTAAGGACGGTTTGCACGCGGCCCTTTGTGGGCCTTGCACGGCATCGCGGGGGTCGAGCCCCGGCCCGTTATCGCGTCGATCATGAAGTGATCCAGTGCTCAACTTGTTCTCGCCCGGGGTGGCAGAGTGGCTCTGGAAGCGGATCAACTGGGCCGGGAACTCCAGGCTGTCCCGGGACGGGATCGGCGCGAGCAGGTTCTCTCGGGTCCGATTACTCTGAGAGGTAGTCGAAGGCCGACAGCACGTGCATGCGGACGATGTGCAGGTACTCCTCGATCTCGACATGTTCGTCGGCCTGGGCCATGCCGCGAGGGAACGGGCCGTGAACGAGCCCGGGGATGCCGCGCTGGCGCCACAGCCGCGCGTCGGTGCCTCCGAGGCTGACGATGGGGGCGGGCTCGGGCTGGCCCAGTGCCCGGGCGTTGGCGCGGAGGATGCGCACCATCGCATGGTTCGGATCGCACACGCTGGGCGCCGAGAAGTTGATCTCCTCCATCGTGGCCTCCGGATAGCGCGCAGCAATCGCCTGCACCCGCGTCATCACCGCGTCCTTGCCAACGCCGGGCGGCAGGCGAATGTCCGCCTCGAACCAGCACGTGCCGGGGACCATGTTGACCTTCTGGCCGCCGTGGATCACCCCGATGTTCACGGTCACCCGCTGCAGGATGTCCTTGGCCCCGGGGCCCTGCGCCTCGTCGATGGCCGCGGCGGCGCCGGCAAGGACGTCGGCGACGTCGATAGGCACGGCCGCCGGGACTTCGGTCAAGTCCTCGAGGTCGACGATGATCCGCGCGGCAATCTTGGTGGCGCTCGGCGTCAGGTGCGTGTACGCGCCGTGAGCGCCACGCGTGCGCACGGTGAACCGGAGCCACAGCGGGCCCTTCTCGCCGAAGCGGATGGTCAAGGGGCTGCTCGGCTCGCCGTTCAGCAAGCAGTCGCCGTGAACCTCCGGGTGGTGCTCCATAAGATAGCGGGCGCCCCACGGGCCGAAGGTCTCCTCGTCGGAGACGGCGGTGAGCGTCAGCCGTCCAGCGAGGCGCTCGCGGAGCCGGTGGAGATAACGATAGGTGAATATCGAGGCCGACGTCCCCGCCTTCATGTCGGCCACCCCGCGGCCATAGATCTTGCCCTCGGCGATCACCCCGCTCCACGGGCCGTGCGTCCAGCGCTCGTTGGCTTCGTCAGCCGGGAATACATCGATGTGGCCGTTGAGGACCAGGTGGTGACCAGGTCGCGCTCCCTCGAACGAGCCGACGATGTTGGGCATGGTCGCCTGGGGAGCGATGATCCGGAACGGAAGCTGGTTCCGCTCCAGGAACCGAGTGATGTGGGCCGCGGCCAGGGTCGTGTCCCCGGGCGGGTTCGGGCTCTTGGCTCGGACGAAGTCGCAAAGAAATCCAACGATCTCTTCACGGTCCTCGTCGATCCAGCGCAGGAGCTGAGCCTTGGTGTTATCCATCCCAGTCACCTCGGGGGAGAAGATTGCTTGGGAGCTTACCTCAGTTCGTGCCCCGCGGCACGCGCACGAGACGGGACAGATCAGCCGACGTCCATGACGCACGAGTGAGGGTTGACTCGTGCTGGACGGTGGGCTCGCGTCCGAGTTCCGACGCTCATCGGCAAGCTCATCAAAGAGAAAGACGGCTCGCGTTTGCCGGACCACGTCGAAGATAAGCCGCAGTTCGGCTGCTGCTCCGAATCACTCCAGCACTTCTGACTACTCCAGCATAGGCACTCGCGCAGTAGACCGGGGGGCTCAGCAGTTCTCGTCCTTCTGGAGAACACTAGGACTCTTTATCCCGAGCCTCGTGTGATCCAACTCCTTGCCCCGACTCACTTCTTCGGGTCGAAGAAAGAGTGTGTGACAGTCATTTGTGACACGGAAGCCCCGACGGCTGACCAGGATGGCCCACGCTGCCCAGCGGCTTCAACAGGCGACCTCTCGGCCCCTGGAGTCCATGCTGCTATGTGGGCTTGGGCCCGGGCCCGCGTGCTTCTGCGACGTTCAAGTTCACCCGGAGATCAGGTCCCTCAGGAGCACCGGCTCGCCGAGGCTGTGGTGAGGGAGTATATTTCGTTCGGCGGCCTCGAGACAGGCCAGCAGCTCAGTACCGGCCGGGCGTCAGCAGGGAGGGCCTACCATGCCCCACTACGAGTTCCACTGCGAGCGGTGCAAGAAGGACGTGACGCTTATCCTGTCCCTCGGCGCGCGAGAGCGTGGGGACTACAAGTGCCCCGGCTGCGGGGACAAGAAGCTGGAGCCGCTGATGGGGACGTTCTTCTCCCAGACGTCCAGGAAAGCGTGAGGAGGAGCTAGTCCGACCTCCGGGTGCGTGCCGTCGACTTCTTGGCTCGGAATGATGCTGAGAAAGGCACCACGGGTTTTGGCAGCACCCGGAGGTCATCTGCTCCCGTCCTGCTCCCATATCACCCTGGAGATCAGTCACTAAGCAGGCACTGCCAGGGCGTGGCGAGGTGTAGGGGCACGTTGGCCTACAGCTATCCTCGCTCTAGGCCGGCGGCCGGGGAACACTCAAACGAGTCACAGTGGCCATCCCTTGCCGTCGAGCCGCCTCATCGCACGCCGAGCTCTGTTGACTCGACCATCGGCAACGCCGGTCTCGGCGGGCGGGGGTCATGGGGCCGACCATCCGCGATTGCCCGGCTCGCAGCATGGCGTCAGTTGGCGAGGCCGATGCTCTTCTAGAGTTATCGGGTGCCCAGGAAGCCGACTCTCTACCGGATCAATAGTTGGCGCGTCTTAGTGCCACCGGTCGCCAAACGCCCTAAGACACTCAATGCTTGGACCTAGCGGGGGTACCAGATTCGAGTCAGGGATTGGAAGTCCTCTGCCCCTCCCTGCAACCGATCGGAGCGCGATTCGCCGGATACTCGGCAGGCGCCTTTGGGCAGGTCACCGGGCTTGGCACCCTTACGGATGCGATCGACGTAGCTCGCCGCTCGGCGGACAACCACGCGGAGCGCCATCGTAGCTGGGGAAACCAGGGGTGAAGGCGAGGTAGGTCTAAGTTCATTGGTGCCGTGGGAGGCGTGGATTAGAATGGGTTCGAGCCAAGTAAGCGACAGGTCACGGAATGCTCTGACGCCCCGCAATTAACCGGGGGAAGGAGGATGAGCATGGAAGGACACGTGAGCGGTCCTGGTAGTGAGGACATCGCGAGACTGGCCTACCAGATCTGGGAAGAACGCGGGCGGCCTGTCGGATCCGCAGAGGTTGACTGGTATGAGGCCGAGCGCCAGTTACAGACGCGGAGCAGTGAGATGCCTCCTCCGCCGACGGGCCCAGCGCTTGCACCTCGCCGGACACGTACGGGAGACCGGACGAAGCGCCGTCGTTCAGTGTAGAACGTCCTGGCTCCTGCCGTTTCGAGGGTCCGTGTGCCTGAAGTTCCTGGGTTGGGTCCGGGGGACCGTCTACCGGAGCATGCTTTCGAGGTACCGGATCTCCCGCTCAAGCTGACGAAGACGCCCCGTATCCTGCTGCGGGCTGAGGCTGCCGACTTCCTGCCGTTTCTCGTCGAGCATCCCCTCCAGTTTCGTGCGCTTCACGACTGGGAGGCTTCAGCATGAAATGTCCTCAGTGCCCGCACGAGAATCCACCGCAGGCCAAGTTTTGCCTGGAGTGCGGCGGGCGCCAGACATTGACCTGCGCGAAGTGCCGAGCCGAGTTGCCACGATCGGCGAAATTCTGTCTCGAGTGCGGTGAGCCGGTTGGCCCACAAATCCAGACTCGGTCTCCGAAATCCTACACCCCCAAGCATCTCGCCGAGAAGATCCTCACTTCGAAGGCCGCCTTTGAAGGTGAACGCAGGCAGGGGCGAGCGCGGCGTTGACGCACGAAGTCTTCCGTCTCTGGCCGACCAGGCTCGACTCTGTCACCCTGCCGAGCTCCTTCACGAAGCGCATGATGATATGGCTCCCCGGGTACTTCGGCGCCGAGGGTATCGAGCAGCTGAAGCTTGCCGTGAGCGACGAGCGAGGGCGGCAGGTCCTGATAGCGGAAGGCGGCGACATGTTCGGCCAGGCGGAGCGTGACGCTGGATGGTGGCATGGGTGGATCTCTTCAGGGCACGTCTCGGCCTCGAGTGATCGGCCGGAGAGGGGGCGTCACTCCACCCCAACGAGCCGGAGTTCATCGGCGCGGTGACAGGCAACGAAATGGGCGGGAGAGGTTTCTCGCCAGCCCGGCGACTGCGTCCGGCATACGTCGACCGCGTACGGACAACGGGGGTGGAAGTAGCAGCCACTGGGCGGAGAGGCAGGGTTCGCCACTTCTCCTTCAAGTACGACGTCCCGTGAGCGTACCCGAGGATCCGGTTCTGGAACAGCGGACAGGAGGGCCGCAGTGTACGGGTGCTTGGGGGCGGCAAAGAGCTCGGCGGTCGTACCCAGCTCCACCATGCGCCCCACGTACATCACGGCCACGCGTTTGCTTATGTGTCTCACGACACTCAGGTCGTGAGCCACGAAGAGATAGGTCAGTCGAAACTCGGCCTGCAGGTCGATCAAGAGATTCAGGATCTGCGCTTGTACCGAGACGTCCAGTGCCGAGACGGGCTCGTCGGCCACCACCAGGCGAGGGTGAAGGGCCAGCGCCCTCGCGATGCCGATCCGCTGCCGTTCGCCCCCGCTGAAGGCATGGGGGAACCGCCGCATGTACTCGGGGCGAAGCCCGACGCGGCGCAGGAGGTCCGCCACGCGTTCTTCACGCTCCCGTCGATTCTTCATGCCGTGCACCAGCAACGGCTCGCCCACGAGATCGAGCAGCGTCATGCGCGGGTTGAGCGAGGTGAATGGATCCTGGAAGATCATCTGCATCTCCCGCCGCAGCGCCCGCAGCTCCGACGGGCGGAGCTGCCCCATCTCGATCACGGCACCGTCGGCGACCCGCATGAAGATCTCGCCCGCCGTCGGCTCGATGGCGCGAAGGATGCAGCGCGCGGTGGTGGTCTTCCCGCAGCCGCTCTCTCCGACGAGTCCTAGCGTTTCCCCTTCATCGATGTGGAAGTCGACACCGTCCACCGCCCGAACGTGGCCCACCGTCCGCTTCCAGAAGCCCTTCCGGACCGGAAAGAGCTTCTGCAGCCCGGCGACCCGCAGCAGGACCTGTGCGCTCATCGTTACTCGTAGAGGAAACAGCTGACGGCGTGCCGATCGCTGACTAACCGCAGGTTCGGCTCCTGCCGGTCACACCTCCCCGCCATGAAGTCCTCACAGCGCGGGTGGAAGGGGCATCCCGAGGGTCGATCATAGGGGTGCGGCACGGAGCCGGCGATGGGGGTCAGCCGCTCGCGCGCGCTCGATCGAATGCGGGGAATGGAGCGCAGGAGGGCCTTGGTATACGGATGGCGCGGGGCGTGGAAGATCTCGTCCACCGGCGCCTGCTCGACCACGCGGCCCAGGTACATCACCGCCACGTCCCTTGCCATCTCAGCGACCACGCCCAGATCATGGGTGATGAGCATGATCGCCATCCCGTCATCCTGCTGAAGCTGGCGCATGAGCCGGAGAATCTGCCGCTGGGTCGTCACGTCGAGTGCTGTCGTCGGCTCGTCCGCGATCAGCAGGGTCGGGTTGCACGAGAGCGCCATCGCTATCATGGCCCGCTGGCGCAGGCCTCCGCTCAGCTGACTGGCGAGCTGGCTCACTCGCTCTTCGGGCGATGACACGCCGACCCGCTGCAACATCTCGATCGTCTTCTCGCGTGCCTGCTTCCGATCAAGCCGCTGGTGCAGGACGATCGCTTCGCTGATCTGGTCTCCGATGGTGTGGACTGGGCTGAACGAGGACATCGGCTCCTGGAAGATGAGCGCGATCTCCGCCCCACGGATCGCCCGGATGTCCTCGCCATCCGGCGCGAGCTTGGCCAGGTCGACCACGCGGTCAGCCTCCGGCCGGCCGGCGACGGCTCGACGACGAAACCGGATCTCGCCCTCCACGATCCGGCCCGGCCGATCGACGATCCTCAGGATCGAGCGGGCCGTGACGCTCTTACCGCAACCGCTCTCACCAACGATGCCCAGCGTGCCTCCCGGAAGCAGGTCGAAGGTCACTCCATCCACCGCCTTCACCGTGCCCTCGTCCTGGGGAAAGTAGGTCTTCAGGTCTCGCACGGAAAGAAGCGGCGGGCCCACGCTAGCGCCCATAGGGATCGGCGGCATCGCGCAGTCCGTCGCCGAGAAAGTTGAAAGCCATGACCACGACGATAACGGGCACGGCCGGGAGCATCAGCCAGGGGGAGATGGCCACCGTCTGGACGTTCTGGGCCTGCTGCAACAGGACTCCCCAGCTGATGGCGGGCGGGCGCAAGCCCAGGCCGAGGAAGCTGAGGGAAGTCTCGCTCACGATCATTGCGGGCAGGGCCAGCGTGGTGGCCGCGATGATATGGCTCATGAACGAGGGCACCATGTGAACGAAGATGGTCCGCATCTGGGTACACCCGACCAACCGGGCGGAGACGACGAAGTCTTCCTCGCGCATGGCGAGGAAACGACCTCGAACGACGCGCGCCAGATCCGTCCACGCCAGGAGCGAGATAATGATCGTGATGGCGAAATAGACTTGCAGAATGGACCAATCCCGGGGGAGGGCCGCGGCCAGCCCCATCCACAACGGAATGGTCGGAATCGAGCGGAGAATCTCGATGACCCGCTGGACTAGAGTATCGGCGAGCCCGCCGTAGAACCCCGAGAACCCGCCCAGGACGACGCCCAGCACGAGGCTCGCCGTCACCCCGAGCAGCCCGATGGTGAGCGAGATGCGCGTGCCGTACATCAGCCGCGACCATAGGTCCCGCCCCTGCACGTCCGTGCCCAGCAGAAAGATCGTTCTGGAGGCGTCGAGGCCCCCGTCGACGCCGATGAGATGACGCGTGGCCGGCACCACGCCGAGGAATCGATACTCGAAGCCGTCGGCGAAGAACCGAAGCGGGATCTTCTGGCTGGGATCGGCTCGATAGACACGGCGGTAAGTCTGTGGGTCGCGGACACCCTTGACGCCGTAGACGTGGGGGCGGAAGCGCCAGCCGTCGAACCAGTGGATCGCCTGCGGCGGCATCAGCGAGCGCTGCGCCTCGGAGGCATTCGGGTCGGCATAGGCGAGAAAGTCCGCCCCCAGGACGACCAGGTAGAAGCCAACAACGACGACCCCGCTGGCCACGGCCACGCGATGCTTGCGGAACCGCCACCACATCAGCTGCCACTGCGAGGCCACGAAGATACGCTGACTGTCCGCAGCGGCGGAGATCGGTCCCTGAACAGGAGCGCTCGCGGGATCGAGGCCGAGGTCGGGGATGGCCATCAGGTGTCCTCGAGCCGGATGCGCGGGTCGATCAACACGAGGAGAATGTCCGACACAAGCGTCCCGATCACCGTCATCACTCCCAGCAGCAGCACGATCGTTCCCGCCAGGAACATGTCCTGTGAGATGAGGGCTTTCAGCAGGAGTGGCCCGACAGTGGGCAATCCGAGCACGATAGACACGATGATGCTCCCCGACACGATGTACGGCAGGGTGTAGCCGACCGTGCTCGCGAACGGGTTGAGGGCCACCCGTACCGGGTATTTCAGGATGACCCGGATCGAGGAGAGGCCCTTGGCACGTGCCGTCACCACGTAGGGCTTGCGCAGCTCATCCAGCAGGTTCGCCCGCATAATGCGGATCTGCTGCGCCGTTCCCGCCAAGCCCAGGATCAGCGCGGGGATGGGGAGATGCTTGAGGAGGTCCCACACTCGAGCCCCGCTCCACGGGGCATCTTGGAGCTCCGGAGAGAACAGACCGCCGATGTGAGCGTTGAAGAGCGTGAATCCAAGATAGAGCAGCACCAGAGCGAGGAGGAAGTTGGGCACGGCGAGGCCGATGAAGCCCACGAACGTCGCGAGGTAGTCGCCGGGAGAGTACTGCCGGACCGCGGAATAGATGCCGATGGGCAGGGCGAGCACCCAGGTGAGGAGGAGGGCGGCCACCGAGACCACCACCGTCAGCCACAGGCGGTCTCCAATGACCTCGGTAACGGGCCGCCTCCATTCCATGGACGTGCCGAAGTTGCCCTCCGCGATCAGCTTGACCCACTTGAAGTACTGGACGTAGATGGGCTGGCCGAGGCCGTACTGGATCCTCAGATTTTGCGCTTCCTCGTCAGTGACCACGCTGCCCATCGTCGCCATCTGGGCGATGTAGGAGGTGACGAAGTCACCCGGCGGCAGCTGGATGATGGCGAAGGACAGGACGGAGATCGCCCAGACGGTGAAGACGGCGAGGAGGACGCGTCGTCCGATGTACCCGAGCAACGGCGCGCCCTCCGCAGCCTACCTCTTCCAGTAGAAGGTCACCGGCCGGGAAATGGTCGGGGTCTTGCCGTCCGGGCTGTTGTATTGCCGTGAAGGGACGTTCCCCATGTTCGTCTTGACCACGCGCACGCCCATCGAGGCCGGGCCCATGCCGATCACGCCGATGATGTACACTTCCTCGGCGGCGATCTTCCAGACCTCCTTGCCCAGGGCGATCCGTTCCTTCTCGGGCACCCCATACGCGCGCCTGAACTTCTCCATGAGCTCCTTCATGCGCGCGGGAGGCTCTTTCCCTTGGGTGCCCGCGGACTGAAACCATTTCGCGTAGAGCGGTCCCGAGGTCGCCACGACGGCGATTGTGTCGAAGGGGAACACGTGGGTCGGGAACGTGAACATGTGCTCGCTGCCGTCGTTGTTCCAGGCCGCGAGCTGCTGCTCGTTGGCGACGGTCCGCTGAATCGCCAGGCTCCGATCCACCTCCTGCACGACGAGATCGATTCCGATCTTCTTCCACTGCTCCCGGATCATCTCCGAGATCTGCGTGAACTGGACGAACTGGCCGCCGAGCGTCATGATCTCGATGCGGAGGCGGCCCTTGCCGTCCGCGCGCAGCCGGTAGCCCTCGGCGTCTTTCTTGGCGAGGCCAACCTTGTCCAGCATCTCATTGGCCTTCTTGACGTCCAGCGTTGCCCAGAGCTTGCGGTACTGGGGCCCGGGATTGTATTTGTTGCTGTCGGCGGGCACCACGGAACTCGGCGTGCCGGTCCCCAGCCAAAAGGTCTCGTTGATCTGGTCGCGGTCGATCCCCAGCGAGAGCGCGCGCCGGAAGTCTGCCGTGTTCATCCACTTAGCGATCTCGGGGTCGGCCTCGTAGCTCAGGTTGAACTTGATGATCATGTCCCCGCCGTAGTCCCCGGGGTCGAGGTAGACCTTGTAGCCGCCCTTCTGCTGGTTCTCGAGGAAGACGGGCAGCTTGCCCAGATCGAGGTGCCGCTGCTGCCAGTCGTACTCACCCGCGATCGCCCGCAGGTTGAGGACTTCCAGATTCTCGGCCAGCGTCAGCACCACTCGGTCGATGTAGGGCAGCTGGTTGCCCGCCGTGTCCACGAAGACGCTGTAGGGGTTGCGCTCGAGCGTCCACGTAGGCTTGTTGATGGGCGTCACAGTTTTCCACGGCGTGATGACCGGCAGCTCCGGGTTGAGCGACCAGTCGCTCTTGTAGAAGAACATCCGAACCCAGCTGTCGAACTTCTCGTCTTTGACCTTCTTGTCGAGCTCCGCCTGCGAGATATACTTCGGATGGAACTGCTTGAGGTAGTGCGCGGGTGCATACCCACCCAGCCCGAACGCCCCTCGCCAAGCCTGGCCGGCGAGGTCCGTGGAGCCGGCCAGCACGTCGGGCAGCATGAAGTACGGCTCGGCGAACTTGAACTTGACCGTGTAGGTGTCGACCTTCTGGACCTCGCCCTGCTTGCCGTTGATCGCCATCGCCGCCGAGGGCGTGGGCACGAGGTCCTTGTTCCGATAGATGTCCTCGAACCAGAACACGAAGTCATCCGCGGTGAACGGCTTGCCGTCGCTCCAGTTCATCCCCCGGCGCAGATGCAGGACGAGCGTCTTGCCGCCATCCTGCATCTCATAGGCCTTGGCGATGTTGGGGGTAACCCGGTCGCCCGTGTAGTCCCAGAACAACAGGTGGTCGGGGCCAGAGCAGCAGCGATACCCGTTCCAGAAGTCGGCCGGCCCCGTGAAGCCGCCGCGCCACGTCCCGCCGTACTTGCCGATCTCGTGCAACGGCTTGATGACAAGCGGGTCCTGCCCGATGCGGTCCGCCACCGGCGGCAGCTTGCCCGCCTTGACCATCTCCGCCAGCTGGGGGGCCTCACTGAACTTCTTGGGGAACTTCGCAGGGTCGGTGATGACATCTGGGCCTTCCAGCTTGCCGATCAAAGTGCTCTTGGAGGCGACCGCAGCGAGAGCAGCTGCTGCGACCACACATATGAGCGCCCCCACCAAGAGGGTGACCATGAGTCGGGACCGGAGCATGCCTGTCTGCGGCCTATGCCAAAGGTTGGCCATAACGCGTCCCCCTTTATCATGTTTGCTCCGACCGAAGTGTTCGTGCTCCGACCTGGACATTCCCCGGCTCACCGTGCCCCTCGCGGACAAACCGTCTCGCGGCGTGCGGCGATCCTGCCAGCCTTTAAGTGAAGAGTCAAATGCCGGTATGTGGACGTGTGCGGAGGAAATCGAGATCACCCAGCTTGGCCGTCTATTGCTCGAAGCCTACGAACGCCTTCAGGGGCAAGCCGGTGCCTTCGATACGGAGACCATCACCATGCGGAAGACAAGGCGTTCCCAGAACTTGGTTTCACGAGGGCCTGCTGAACACCGGGGAGGTGTTCGGCTTGGTGGTGGGGTTGACCTCATCTGACAGGTTCCACCCTTGAGGGTCCGAGCGGCTCCGGCGACCAGTAGGTCTGCTGGACGTCCGGCCTGTCGCAAATAGAGCCTAAATGTCGTGATCTGGAGCTAGCTATTAGCTAGGCTCGTAGTGGCGGGCGAAGCGCTTGATGAGAATCTCGAACATCCGGTCGACCGAAAAGCCGAGCAATCCCAGAACGAGGATCCCGATGAAGATCTTATCGGTCGCCATCCAGAGTCGCGAACTGAGGATGAGATATCCGAGCCCCGATTCCGCGCCCAACATTTCCGCTGCCACGACCGTCATGAATGAGGTTCCCATCGCGATCCGCATACCGGTCAAGGCATACGGAACAGTACTTGGAGCGATAACCCAACGGAAGATCTGCCAAGGGGTCGCCCCGAACATCTGAGCCGCGCGAATCTTGTCACGATGGACGCTCAGGACACCGGCCACGGTGCTCACCGCGACCGCGAAGACCGTCCCGTACACGATGATGAAGATCTTTGATGTCTCCCCTATTCCAAACCAGATGATCGCGGGAGACACCCAGGCGATCGGCGTAAGCCGAATCTTCAAAAAAATCGGCCGCTCACCGCATTTCAGCGTGAGTACATCGTCGTTGTTTGCTGTCTGCCATTTTGTCGCTGGTGGGCTGGGCTGCGGAATCGTCGACCCTTTCACAGCATACGGTGCCCGGCAGCTGCCGATCGAGTTTCGCCCGCTCGAACCGCGAATGGTGCTGCACTATGGCCTATTGTGGGAAAAGAGGAAGCCCTTGCCCGCACGCCTCGAGCGATTCGCCGAGATCCTGGCGACCGTCGCAACCGAAATCGGGAGCGGCGCGTTTCTGTCGCATAATGGATGAAGGGTGGAATTCCGAGGTGATCTGGCCGCTGGAATATCGCCGCGTCGATGCTGTGACAGCGGCTCCTGGGCCGGCCGGCGTCCGAGTCCGGGAGGTTATGTCACGGGGACGGGGCCACGCGTGGGGTGCCCGCCGCTGGCGGGCGTTGATGGTGCCTATCCTCCGCGGATCACCCGAAAGGATCTCGATGAGTTCGTGGCCCTGGCGAAGCG
>WNFG01001038.1_pt1 | contig 23324 bp, 20 predicted proteins | sample 5400431 | NCBI WGS metagenome assembly WNFG01 (sample SAMN13153346, study PRJNA577476) | soil metagenome | isolation source: 120 cm saprolite under Douglas fir tree site 2 hole 3 replicate 2 | place: USA:California | collected 2015-04-18 | reverse complement strand
CCTCCAAGGCATCCAAATACCCCCGGATGCATCATGTTCGAGCCGTCCTCGATGTCTCCGGTTTATGTCCTCGAAGTCCCCGGTCAGAACCCCTTCTCCCCCAGCTGAAAAGCGCTGGGGGAGAAGGGCTCTCGACGAGGTACAGGGTGCCGACGATTCCAGTGAGAATGTGAGAAATGCGGGTTAATCACTCACCGCGGTAAACGCGCCGGACCCATGCCGCGTCGTCATCGCTGAGGGCATCCCCGCCGGCGGCCACTGCCGCGTCTACCTGCTTCGGATTCCGCTGCCCGAGAAGGACCGTGGCGGTCGGGTTGCCCGCCAGGAGCGCACCGGTCAGCGCGTGGATTACCGGCTCGCGCTGATCGGAGAAACGGCGCGTCATCTCGTCGCGCGCGTAACGCATCCGGGCCAGGAATTGGGGGTCGCGAAACTCGGGGATGCCGCTGCGGAAGTCACCCTCGGCAAAGGTCTGCGGCTCGTCGTACTTCCCGAGGAGCAGGCCGTGTTTCAGCGGGGAGAAAAACGCCACGCCCAGGTCGTGTGACTCGACCCATGCCTTCAGACCGCTCGATTCATAATCGTCGTCGATCACGTTGCGGTACGGCTGCACGGCGTCGGGATCGGCGCGCTCGATGAACTTCATGATCTTCCGTCCGTCCCAGTCCGAAAGCCCGATGAACCGAGTCTTTCCTTCGTCGCGAAAACGCCGCATCGCCGCGAGGGCATCGTCGAAGTACTCATCGTTCGGCCCGAAGTCGCAGTGGTGAAAGTAGTAGAGATCGATAACGTCCGTCTGCAAGTTACGCAGCGATTCTTCGCATTGCACGCGCATGAAAGCGGGGTCGTACCAGTGATCGGAGGGTCCCGTCTGATACCCGAACTTCGACGCCAGGAAAATATCCCTCCTCGGCACCCCCTCGGCGAATGCCTCGCCGATGAGTTGCTCCGCGTGGCCACTGCCGTATGCGTCGGCCGTGTCCCAGTGCGTGATCCCCTGCCGGTGCGCCTCGACCAGCGCCGCTTTCGCCAGCGTGTCGTCATGGCCGCTCCAGCCGACCGGCGCACTCCCGGCCATGTTCGGACCGCCGTGTCCCCAGGTTCCGAAGCTGATGGCCGGGACCTGGGCATTGGTGCGTCCGAAACGGAGCGTTCGCATAGCGGGGATTATAGGTGCTCGAATCCTCTAATCTATTGATATGACCTGCCTCTTCTGCAACGAACCACGTGCCGCCGGCGAGGTGCTATTCGAGGATGCGCGCGTGCTCGTCATCCTTCACGACGACTGGGCGGTGCGCGGACACGCCATGGTGGTCTGGAAGGAGCACGTGGAGAATGTTGCGGGCCTGACCCTCGACGACGCCCTTCACTTCACCAAGGTGCATCATCGCGCCGAGCGGGCGTTGCTCGCCGTGACGCGGGCCGATCGGGCCATCCTGCTGAAGCTTGGTATCGCCACGCCGCACCTGCATCTGCACATCTATCCCGTGAGCGCCTCTCTCGACCGCGGCCAGGTGATGGAGATCATCGATGGGCGGGTGCGCGATGCCATGGCCGACCGCGACCGGCAGGCTTTCGTCAACGAGCTGCGTGAACGACTCACTTGACAAGCCGGCCCCCGCTGAATGAGCATTCATTCAGATGGCCCGGCAAGCATCGACGATCCCGCCTCCCACCGAGACCGCGCGCGGCACGACCAAACGGGAGCGCATCCTCCGCGCCGCCATCGAGGTCTTCGCACAGAACGGCTACTTCAACGCCAAAGTCTCGGAGATCGCCAAGTCCGCCGGCGTCGCGGACGGCACCATCTATTTGTACTTCGACGGCAAGGAAGATCTGCTGATCACGATCTTCCGCGAGCACACCCGCAATTACTTGCAGTCTCTGGAGCGCGAGCTGGCCCACGTCCGTCGTCCCGAGGAGCGCATCCGCATCGCCATCCGCCACCACCTGGAAACGCTCGGCCGCGACCGCTCGCTGGCCATCGTGGCCCAGGTCGAGCTGCGGCACAGCCTCAAGTTCATGAGCCTTCTCTCCCAGCAGGAGGTGGCCGACTACCTCAACATGCTGCGCAAGATGATCGAGCACGGCCAGTCCGACGGCAGCTTCCGCCGGACGATCCACCCCCAGCTCGGCGCGAAAGCCGTCTTCGGCATCCTCGACGAGATGGTGACGTCATGGATCCTGTCGGAGAAGGAGTACAACCTGGGGGATAGCGCGGACCAGATCGCGGATCTGGTGTTGACGGGGTTGCTGTAGACATCTGGCGTTATAATCACAGTGTGTCGGACCACATTTCGATCGATCCCGCGGTGCAGCACGGTAAGCCGGTAATTCGAGGGACGAGAGTCCCGGTCGCGCGCATCCTCGGCAGCCTCGCCGGCGGGATGACCAACGAGCAGATCATCGAGGAGTACGGCGTAACGACCGACGACATCGCAGCGGCGTTGAAGCTCGCGACGGACGTCGAAACCAATGCAAAATCCCGAAGATGAGCGCTACGAACACAAACGCTATTTCAGGACAGAGCGGACGTCGGGGTCGTCTCTAGACTCAACTTAACCAGAGTCCGGGTTGTCTCCACTTAGACTTTCCAGATGAGACCCCAGCTTGCGACCCTTTCACTTTCGTCAAAGATCAGCGAAGAACCGCTCTACGTCGAACTTATCCCCGGAAGTTTGGGGTCTAGCGCTCGCACTTGGAGCGGCGTCATAACTCGACGGTGGTGAGTGCATGTCCGCTTTCACTCGAAGGCGGTTCGAGAGACCTCGTTGCTCCTCGTCCAACGTATCGATTGCCTGCGCCAAGGCATGCAGGCGCGCTGCAGTCTCCTCGGAGTCGATATCGCCGAGCCAAGTCCACGGCGGGTTAACCTCGCCTTTCGCGAGATCTACCAACAGCGCAGCGATCCGCTTTGCCGCGTCGCCGAATCCTGGACGCGCGAAGGTTTCAGGATAATGCTCTATCAGCAGCCTTCGCCAGTCTAACCATTGTTCGAGATCTTCTTCCTCAGGTAATCGACGATCGTGACAACTCGATTCGATCACGTCGCACGTCGAAGACCACACTTTCGAAAAGTCGAGAGCCAGAACTGAAAGGCCCAGCGATCGCAACGCCTTTGCTACCTGAGACAACTCATGCGGCCATGGTCTCCAGGAAGAGGTGCCAATAGAGCGCACGCAAATCAATGCTACTTCGCGAGCCGTTTTCACGACGTCTCCTCCGGGCTGTTGATCGCTCACAAAACTTACTAACGCATTTAATATCGAAATGGCATGCGACGCTTCTTCCTCAACGATCGCGACACACCTCCTGAGAATCCGGCTCAGGTTAGTTGGAGTGCTCGCCAGAACGGGTTGATCATGACCCGCGTCTGCGGTCAGCGACATCGACGCGCCCACATCACTCATGAGACTAAAGAAACGCCATCGCTGCTGCTCGTTGCGCCCTAGCTCGCTTATCACCAGGTCACGGTAACTCGGATGAATCCACGATAAGTGGGCATCTCCAACCGCGGAACTCACCTGCCTCAGAAACGTGCCGGCTAGGTCGTCAAGTATTTCGCTGAACGGTGACTGTAGTTCTCCGGGGTACAGAACTCGGAAGCGCTCCTCTAACTGATCAAGAATGCCCCGCCGATCGCATTCCAGGAAGGCAATGAGCACCCATTGCCGTTCCGATCCTAACTTTTGAAAGGTGACCTTCACGCGCTCCGTCGGGTTCCGGATTGCGTTCAGCAGTTTAGCCCTCATCGACGCATCTGTCGCCGGCGAAAGGTCCTGCGAGAGCTCTTGCATCATTAGCCGGATTCGTTCTGGCGTATAATCAGGGTCGATCACGATCACGGAGGCATGCTTCTGCACGATCTTGCGTTTGGTCGCTATCAGGTGCGCTGCCTTTGCATGACGATACAGCATTCTCGCGCGCTCCTCGACGCTCAAATCAGTCGCAGTTACAACCACCTCGGCAGGGTCTGGGAAGCTTTCGGCTCTCCCTGCCAAATCCATTTCGCGCAGCGCTCTCTGTAGCACATGCTTGCGTGTTGTAAGTACTAAGCGATGGGCAGAGTTTAGACGATGCAACACTTTGGGGAGACTACGCTCCCAGCCTCGACCGAGAGACGGGTCGTACTCGGTTCGACCAAAAGCATCGTCGGCTACAAAGATCTGGTGCGCCGATTCCGAGTACAGACGGAAGAATTCGTTTGGTTCATGACAATCGATGACCTGCCACCCTGAGAAGAGGTGAGTTAGTCCAATCGTTCGTGCGATCGCGGTCTTACCCATCTCGGGAGCTCCGTCCAAAACCACGAACGAATGCTTTTCCAGCACTTTCCAAGCGAGCGCGTAAGCACGAGTCGGTACGAACAAAGGCACGAGATCCCGAGTTTCCTCAACTGCGGCAAGAGACCGCTCGAGAACGTCCCGATTGACTGCCTCGGAGATCAGAGTATCGAGATCGCGAAGACTCAGCAGTTCAGGAAAGGCTCTTCGTAATTCGGGCTGTTGGTCTAGCATGTCGCAGACATCGCGGCTACCCAACAGTAATACAGATGCTTTGGGGAAGGTCGCCTGTATTGATTGAGAGACAGCATGACGAGCACTAGCACTAAGTGGCGCATTTGTGACGAGCACGTATGAGTTCGGCGGCGGTGTGGAGGCGTCTTGTAGGGAATGCAACTCTCCGGACACTGCCTTTTTTAGAGCAGATGAGCTGCGCGACCCTGCCGCATTCGCCGCCTGAATAAACTTAACTTGAAACACCACTGGTCCAGGAAGAACAGCAGTGGTCGAGAGTCGCACCTCCTGCTCCGAATAAGCGTCGCGCCCCCAGTCGGACGAGCCGCCCCACGATTCGACCGCCAAACCGGCAGCCGATTTGAGAAGGCTCTGCACAAGCGACTCGAACTGGTACCAACCAAGGTCGTCGAGCTTGTAACGGATCACGTCAGGCAACTGTTCACCTCCCGAAGGCGCGAGTATGGTACGACGCCCCACCGGCAAGAATGTTGCTCAGTCACACGATTGTGATAGGTGCACTCGGCCGCGACCTCCAGGAAACCGCGTGTAGCCCAGGTCTTTTCCGCGCGTGCGTTTATTCAATCCTTCCGCGACTTGGGCGAAACCCGTGGCCCGCGATCGAAGACCTCGACGAGGTCATTTAACCGACAGTCGAGTGCTCGGATAGTCGAAGAAGCATGCCGAGCGTCGGCGTGGTCACTCCCCGTGCCAGCCGGCTGATGAAGATCACATTCGGTCGGGAGCGCTCGGCTAGCTCCTCCTGAGTGAGACCACGCGTGACACGCAGCTCGCGGAGGTGCGGCCCGAAGATCGCGCCTTCCTCCCGCGTCGCTTCAGTCATGACAATCCCATTGACAAATCAGATTCATGGACTTAGCTGATATGCACACATCGAGGAGATCTTCATGGACGAATCCACCTGCTCCCGCATCCGTCACATCTTCCTCTCTCCCCGTCCCAACTTCGCCCTGATGACGGCGGCGGATCTGCTCGGGTTCACCCTCAAGGAGCTGAAACGGGAGATCGAGGATGGATCGATTGTAGCGGTTTGGACGGCGCTCGGGGAGCGGATGACGCGGGACGAACTGGTGGCGGTGGCGATGCAGAAATGGGAGCAGTCCGTCATCGAAGCCGCGCTCGGGAAGGACGCGGCGCGCATCCTGCCTGAGGCGATCCGGCTGGTGGAGCTGCGTGCGAGAGTCCCGCGGTATCAGCGGGACGTGCTGCGGGAGCTGGCGCGGAGGGAGGGGACGTCGGTCGATGCCGTGCTGACGCGGGAGCTGGAAGACGTCGCGTGTGGGTATGCCGAGGAGTTGGTTGGAGCGGTGCCGGAGCTGCTTGTGGCGCTGGCGTGGCCGGATGGCGGGTGTCGGCGCGAATCGACGACTGGAGAGCTGATTCCGGAGAGCATCGAATGCTCCCAGTGAGGCTCATGCGTGGGCTCGGAGCCTACGTAACTCATCAAAAATGGTTAGCTCGCACGCTCGTAGAGTCCATGAGTGGACTCCATGAGTTCACTAGTCGACTCCACGAGTCCACTAGTCGACTCCACGAGTCCACTAGTCGACTCCACGAGTCCACTAGTGGACTCCACGACCTCACTAGTGGACTCCACGAGTCCACTGGTCGACTCCACGAGTCCACTAGGTGGACTCCACGACCTCACTAGTGGACTCCACGAGTCCATTAGTCGACTCCACGAGTCCACTAGTGGACTCCACGACCTCACTAGGTGGACTCCGCGAGTCCACTAGTCGACTCCACGAGTCCACTAGTGGACTCAGGGGGTGCGCCGCAACGTAGGACGCCCTCGCCAGATCGCCCATGCGGCACGGAACCAAGTCAAAAAGACACGCTACCCGAGTCCGCCAACGCAGTCTGGGAGCGAGGCAATCCTCCAGGAATGGTGGTTTGAAGCATCATCAAGCCATCACGGGCGTAACGGAGGTTGGGCGCTTGCAGTCGACACGCGGCCTGAAACGATTGGCACGCGCGAGCACCGGTCGGACTGGAGAGTCAGACCTACGTTCATCTGCGTTCATCTGCGGATGACGGTTCTCCTACTCCGTTGCCGCCACCGCCACGCCCGCGGCGGCATCCTCCCAGTTCGCGTGGGGTTTGCGGTTGAGCACGAGCCAGCCCCAGAGCAGCGTGCCGTAGCTGAGGGGGGTCATGCCGCGCTTCCGGTAGAACGGCATCAGGAGCTTCTGCAGGCGTGGGAGGTTGTAGAACGGGACGCCGGGGAAGTAGTGGTGCTCGAGGTGGTAGTTCGAGAAGAGGAAGACCACGTCCCAGAACCAGGAGGCCTTCACCAGCGTTGACCATTTGGCGGGGTCGGAAGGGTCGATGTCGTAGTGCTGCCCGAGGCGATTCAGGGCGAAGGCGATCGGGAAGATGAAAAAGACCGGGACGATGTAGAGCTTGAAGGCGATCGCCCAGCCGCCGATCAACGCGATCGCGGCCAGCACCGAGAGCTGGAAGGCGATCGTGAACAGACGCTCGCGGGCGATGCGCCGGCGCAGCTCCGGCTCGTACGCGGCGGTCTCTTTCGCGGCGGCGCGGAAGTAGATCGGGAAGAGTGCCGGGGTGAAGTAGAGCGCCTTGAGCCAGCGGACGTTTTTCTTCGGCGACAGGTAGTGGCGCTTGGGATCGTCGACGTCCGAGCCGAGGGCGAGGTGATGATCGAGGTGCCAGCGGGTGAACTGCGACGCCGAGATGCCGCTCGGCACCGCGTAGAGCAGGCCGAGTACGCGATAGGCGCCGTCGCGCGCTTCTACCAGCACCGCGCGATGGACGACCTCGTGGAGCAGCACCGTGAAGTCGAACACGGCGAAGCCTGCCACGAAGGCGAACGGCAACCAGAAGTACCAGCGATCGAAGTGAACGATGGCCACCCCTGCCGCGAGGAGGACCGCGACGTTAAGGAAGGCGATCAGCGCATGCAGCGTCCTCAACTCATCCGTCGGCACCTCGGCTGCCAGATCGCGTTTGAGCTGCTGAGCGTGCTCGCTGTAGTAGGCCATGGAACGCGAGAGAGAACCGATGGGAAGGGTGCATTATTCGGTTGCAGGGTTACAGGGTTGCTAGGTTGCAGGGTTGCTCGGTTGTAGGGTTCCGGGGCAACCTGGCAACCTGGAAACCCAGCAACTCAGCAACTCAGCAACTCAGCAACTCAGCAACCATGAATCCCATCCACACCATCGGCCACTCCACCCGATCGAGCGAAGAGCTCCTCGCCCTGCTGAACGAGCACGGCATCGGCCTTCTCGCTGACGTTCGCCGGTATCCGGGGTCGAAGCGCTATCCGCATTTTGCCCGCGAGGCGATGGAGCGATGGCTGCCCGAGCATGGCGTTGCCTACATCCACATGCCGGAGCTCGGCGGACGGCGGAAACCGCTGGCCGATTCGCCAAACACGGCCTGGCGCAACGAGCAGTTTCGCGCGTATGCCGACTACATGGCCTCGGATGAATTCCGTGCGGCGATCGACAAGCTCCTCGATCTCGCCGGGCCGCAACAGGTGGCCGTCATGTGCGCCGAGGCCGTGCCGTGGCGGTGTCATCGAAACCTGATTGCAGACGAGTTGACGAGGCGCGGGATCGAAGTCCTCCACATCATCAGCGGCCAGCCCGCGAAGAGACATGTGATGAACGAATACGCCCACGTGGAAGGCGATCACCTCGTTTATTCGCTCGTGCAGCCTGCGGAGCAACAGATGCTGCGGTTATAATTGCCGCCCCGAATGGCCAACGCGGAAGAGGCGGTCCCCTCCGGCAACGGCCCCTCCGATCGAGACATCGTTCTCGCGGTCGACGATAACGAACAAAATCTGCAGCTCCTCGAGGAGTATCTCTCCAACTGGGGGTACGACGCCGTGCTCGCGCGCGACGGCCGCGAGGCCCTGGAGCTCTATCCGAAGATCAATCCGTCGGTCATCGTGCTCGACGTGATGATGCCGGTGATGGACGGTTACGAGGCTTGCGGCTTCATCAAGGCAGAAAAAATCGGGCGGACCATCCCGATCCTGATGCTGACCGCGCTCACCGGCACCGAGGACAAGATCAAGGCGCTCGAATGCGGCGCGGACGACTTCCTCAACAAGCCGATCAACAAAGACGAGTTGCGCTCCCGCATCCGCTCGCTCGTGCGCATCCGCAATCTGCGCAAAGAGCTCGACTCGAGCGAGAACATCATCATGACGCTCACCAACGCGCTCTCGAACAAGGACCCGCGCAGCGGCGGGCACGTGCAGCGCGTGGCCGCATACGCGGCGCGGCTGTGCGACAAGCTGGGCATGTCGCGCGAAGAGCGCGAGATCATCGTCAAGGGGGCCATGCTGCACGACGTCGGCATGATCGGCATCCAGGACGCCCTCCTGGCGAAGAGCGTGCTGACGGATGAGGAGCGCGCCCTTGTCGCGGAGCACACGCGCATCGGCGCGTCGATTCTCGATCCGATGAAAACGTTTCGCCCCTTCGTACCGATCGTGCGCTGGCATCACGAACGGATTGACGGACGCGGCTATCCCGACGCCCTGGCCGGTGAGGCCATCCCGCTGGAAGCGCGGATCGTGGCCATCGCCAATCGATACGATGAGATCCGCCACGATGACGATCTGCCCGACGCCGAGGCGCTGTCGCGTCTCCGCGCCGAGGCGCTTGACGGCGCATGGGACGTGGAGCTGACGTCGTTTTTCGCTGCCGCGCTCGACGAAGAAACGCCGGCGCCGGTGACGTCGCGCCACATGCGGCCGAAGGGGGCGCCGCCGCCGCGCGTCCTCTGCGTCGATGACAATCCGGTCAACCGCGACCTCGTCGCGGCCAGTCTGGCCGACGCCGGCTTTCGCGTCTCGTTCGCCGAAAATGGCGCCGAGGCGGTCGAGATCATCGACAACGACGGGATCGACGTCGTCCTGCTCGACCTGCTCATGCCGGTCATGGACGGCGACGAGACACTGCGCCTTCTGCGTGCCGATCCGCGCCACCAGTTCCTCCCCGTCATCGTCCTCACCGCGCACCACGGCGGCACGATGCGGCAGGAAGCGATCGTGGCCGGCGCCGACGATTTCATCGCCTATCCGCTGAACCGCCTGGAGCTGATCACCCGCATCCGTTCGCTGCTGCGGATCAAGGACTATCACGCCGACCTCGAGCAGACGCACAGCGTGATCTGCACCCTGGCGCTGGCGCTTGAGGCGAAGGACCAGTACACGCGCGGCCATTCGCAACGCGTCGGCGATCTTGCCCGCACGTTCACCATCTTCCTCGGGCTCGGCGAGGCCGCGGGCGACCGCGTCCGCATCGCCGGACTGCTCCACGACATCGGCAAGATCGCAGTCCCGGAGTCGCTGCTCAACAAGCAGGGCCCGCTGACACGCGAGGAGTTCCTCCGCGTCATCGACCATCCGGTCATCGGTGAGGAAATGGTGCGGCCGTTGAATACCCTGGCCGCCATCCTGCGGATGATCCGGCATCATCACGAGCGCTACGACGGCCGCGGCTACCCCGACGGCCTCCGCGGCGAGGCCATCCCCAACGAGGTCCGACTGCTCTCCATCGTCGACGCCTACGATGCGCTCACCTCTCACCGCTCCTACCGCCCCGCCCCGCTCTCGCACACGGCCGCCCTGGAGACGCTCCGCCGCGAAGCGGCGGGCGGCAAATGGGATCCGGTGATGGTCGATCAATTCGTGGCGATGCTCGGGACGAACCCGCCGGATTGGGAGGCGATCACGTTGGGGGTGCCGTCGCTGTATTCACTATGAGCACGGACGGCAAAATCGCGGCCGGTCTCTTCTTTGTCGCCGCCATCACCTTCGGCTATTTCACCGGCGGCGCGGGATGGAATCAGGAGGCTCATTTCGACCTCACCCGTGCCGTTGTGGAGCGTCATACGCTCTATGTCGACGGCTACGATGTCAATACCGGCGATCTCTCGCCCGGAACCGGCGGGCACACCTACATCAACAAACCGCCCGGAGCCTCGTTGCTCGCCGCGATTCCATACGCCATCGTCTTCGCCGCGGAAAAACGCCTGCATTCACCCATCGATGGAATGACGCGGATCAATTGCTGGATCAGTACCGCGCTCAGCGTCGGCCTCTGCGGAGCTTGCATCGGCCCGGTTCTCTATCTCTATGGACGAAGGCGTATCGGCGCCACGGCGCGAGCGGCTCTTGCCGTGGCTGCGATCGTTCTGTTTTGCACCATGGTTTTCCCCTACTCCACAATGCTCTTTGCCCAGATCCCGGCGGCGTTGTTTCTTCTTCTGGCCGTAGTGCTTCTCCCAAAGCACCCACTCCTGGCTGGAATGGCGGCTGGTATCGCCGTGAGCTGCTTCTATGTCTGCGCCGCCGCTGCCGCGATTTTGTTCGTCGTGGCCTGCATTCGATCCCGGCGCGCGGCGGCACGGTTCGCCATTGGCTGCCTGCCGTGGATCGCTCTCATGGCGATCTATCAATGGCACTCCTTCGGCTCGCCATTCAAAACGGCCGTGGAAGCGAGCACGCGCTTCACGGAGAACGGCGCTCTTTTCGGCGTCTTACGAATGCCTTCGCGCGCAGCGCTGTACGGCCTCTCGGCCTCACCGTACCGCGGGCTTTTCTTCGCATCGCCGGTACTTCTCCTTGCCCTGATCGGCCTTGTGGTGATGGCCCGGCGCCATGACTTGCGCGAGGACCTCTGGACGGTGATTACGATCGTGTCGCTGTTTTTCATCGCCATCGCCAGCTTCAATGGCTGGAACGGCGGATGCGCCTTCGGGCCGCGCTATCTGGTGCCGATCGTGCCGTTGCTCGGAATCCCCTTACTCGCCATGATCCGGATCCGTTCACGCCCGCTGCTTGCGTTCTGGATCGTCAGCGCATTCCTGTCTGTGTCCATCAACTTCATCGCCACGGCGACGGATGCAATGCCCTGTCCCAGCATCAGCGACCCGATCGGCAGCTACCTGCTCCCGGCGTTTTTCACGGGACGCATCCCGGAAGAGACGCGGATGGTCATCCCCTGGTACCCAACGCGAAGCGTCGACAAGATCGCCCTCCCGCGCGACTCCGGCAACCTCGGGGAGCTCATCTTCGGCAAGCGAAAGCGCGCGTCACTGTTTCCGGTCCTGATCTGGCTCGTGGGCGGAATGACGTTTCTGTTCCGCGCGGCCAGTCGGACGGAGACGCCTACTTGATTAGGCGCAGCGTCTTCTCATCGAACAACGGCTCATCCTGCCCAACGCGGACGAACAACACGCTACGGGCGCCGGGCTGCACTTCGAAGTACTGAATGCCGTCCGGCGCATCGCCCCATTCGCCGCAGGGTGGATCGCCGACATCGCCCGGATCAGACTTTGCGTCGAGCTCCTTCTTGTAGGCCTTGTCCGGGATGAAGGTGTAGCGCTTCGCTCCCGGACGGCTGTCGCCGGGATATGGCGCGAGCACGCAGCGTTTCACCAGTTTTTTATCGGTATGCGACGCGAAAATCCGTCTGATCCCGCTCTCCGCGGTCTCACCGGCCAACAGCGGCAGAACGTCCACCAGCGGATCCGGCGCGCCTCCATCCGAGAATCGGCTGAAGAGCGATGAGCCTTTGAAGAAGAGATCGATCTTTCGATAACCAAAATCGCAGCGTTCCACCCAGGCTTGGAGGCCCGAGGCCGCGTTCATCACTTTCTCCCACTTGCAACCCTTTTGGGGCTGGCGGGATGGGCCATCGGCGGCGGTAGCGGCCGTGGAAATGATCACCGCGAGCAGGAGGACGAGCGAGCGCAGGTGCTTATTCACTGGCACGAGTGTAGCCCGCATTTCTCACAGTCTCACTGGAATCGTCGGCACCCTGTACCTCGTCGAGAGCCCTTCTCCCCCAGCGCTTTTCAGCTGGGGGAGAAGGTGCCGACAGGCGGATGAGGGGGCGCTTCACGCGTATGTCGTTCGCGCGCCTTCAAGTGTTCTCTGACCAGCGTCGGTAAATCGCGACTATCGCGTATACGCCCCCCTCATCCGCCTTCGGCACCTTCTCCCCCCGCAAAGAAACCGCGGGGGGAGAAGGGCTCTCGACGAAGGGAGTGGCAAGGCTCTCGAGGGAACAATTCAAGTGAGCGTGTGAGAAATGCAGGCTACGGGTTGGCCGGAGCGCTGGCGTCTCGCTGGCTGGCCCGGCGGGAGCCTGCCCTGAGCCAAGCCGAAGGGTTCCGCCGCCGGTTTACAAGCGAATGTTCGGAGTCTTGCCGGGTCGGGGGCAGGATGCCCGCTCTCCGGCCGTGAACCGCTTATGCGATGATCCGCGCGCCCATCTTCGCAAATGATCCTGATCAACGATCCGCTTCGCCAGACCGACCTGCCTCGTGGCTGCGTGGCCACGATCGGGAACTTTGACGGGATGCACATCGGGCATCAGGCCATCATCCGCGGCGTTGTGGCGCGGGCTGGCGAGACCGGACGTCCCTCCGCGGTCATCACCTTTCATCCCCATCCGCTGTCGATCGTGGCACCCGACCGCGTGCCGCCGCAGATCCTGACCTTGCCGCAGAAACACGAGCTGCTGCGCGACATGGGCGTGGACGCTCTGCTGGTCGTCCCCTTCACGCACGAATTCTCGCGGTGGACGGCGGACCGCTTCATCGACGAGTTTCTCGTCGGTGCGCTGCGGGTCAGCGACGTCCGCATCGGGCGCGACTTCTGTTTCGGCGCCGGCCGCGAGGGGAACCTGGAGAAGCTGAAAGCCGCCGGCGCGCGGCACGGCTTCGCCGTTCAGGGGGTCGATGAGGTGAAGATCCGCGGCATCCGCGTCTCCAGCTCGCTCGTTCGGGACGCCGTCAAGAAGGGAACGATGCGCACCGTGGCCATGGCGCTGGACCGCACCTACTTCATCGATGGCCGCGTCGCCACCGGCCGCCGCCTCGGGCGCAAGATCGGATTCCCCACCGTCAACGTCGATCCATCCAACGAGCTCTATCCCGGCGGAGGCGTCTACATCACCACCTCCCGTTTCGAGAGCTTCAGCCGCTCGTTCGAGAGCGTCACGAACATCGGCGTCCGGCCCACACTCTACGAAAATTACGCCATCACCATCGAGAGCCACATCCTCGATTTCGACTCCAACGTCTACGGTGACACGGTACGGCTCTACTTCCACCGCCTGCTCCGCCGCGAGCAACAGTTCCAGTCGGCCGTGGAGCTGACCAACCAGATCCGCATGGACATCGAGACCGGACGACGATATTTTTTGCGGCACCCCGTTCGATTCGATGAGGCCGGGTACTCATTCCCCTGACGTATGTCTGATCCCGTTCTCTGTATCGTCGTGTACACGGTCTTCCTGGCCGCTATGGCCGCGGCACATTTCTTCAAGACGCTCGACAACGACCTCGGCACGGCCTGGCGCACCGCTCTGGCCATAGGCGTGGCCGTGGCTCTTGTGCTCTTCCTCGTCCGCGCCCTCTATCCGGTCATCGGCGGCATCGCCCTCACCCTGGCCGCGCTCTACGTGCGGCACACCGGCAGGGAAACCGAGGCGGTCGATGGGATGCTCGTCGGAAGCGTCATCGGGGCAACGGCGGCCATCCCCTTCGTGATGACGTCCGTGCACGAGGCGGGGATCATCGCCTCCCTCATGCTGGCAGGCGCCGTGGCCGGATATGGCATCACCTTCGCGGTCTTCCATGTCGCCGACAAGAGGAAACAGATTGCCTTCGACGTCGCCACCGCCGCGGCGGCGATCGTCGTGGCCTGGCTGCCGTCGCTGGCGGTGCGTTACGGAATCCGCGAGCGGTACATCCTCATCGCCGTCGCTGCCGCCCTTCCGCTGCTCGTCGTCGGAGCCGTCTTTCAGCAGTGGCCCGACGTTCGCGCCGAGCTGCGGCATGAGTCGTCGCTCGGGTTCATGAACGACCGGGACGTTCGCGCCACGGCCCATCCGCTGTTGCGCCTCGGCCGCGGGGGATGGACGGACCGGCGCGCGCACCGCGAGTTCGTCCGGCTCGCCAATCGCATCGCCCTTCGCAAGCGCCAGCAGCGCAACCGCACCGACGATGTAGCACGCCTTTACCAGATCGAGATCATCAAATTGCGCATGCAAATCCAGGAAATGAGCCATATCGACCGGGCCGTGTTCATCGCGGGCGCCGAAGATGAGGGGTCGTCGGATACAATGACGAAGACGCATGAGGGTTGATCCCGCCCTGTTCCTCCGAACCGCCGCCGCGCTCTTCCTCGCCACCGCTCCCTCGCTGCTCTTCGCGCAGGGAAAAGACATGGGACCGGCCGGGCAGTACTACAACCAGCCGAAGCCCAAGTTCCACGTCACGCCCGGCGTGAAAAAGACCGGCGGCGACGTGACCTGGTCCACCGCGCCCGGCGGAAGACAGGAGGTCGTGCGCGACGAGTACCTGATCCTCGAAAAAGAGGTCGTCATCAAATACCAGGACATCGTCATCCACGCCGACAAGGTCACGGCCAACCTGAAGACGAAAGACGTCGTGGCCGAGGGGCATGTGATTCTCGACCAGGGACCGACCAGACTCACCGGCGAGCACATCGTCTTCAACCTCGACTCCAAGACCGGCACCTTCTTCAACGCCACCGGCAGTCTGCATCCCGACATGTACTTCGTCGGCGAAAAGATCGAGCGGCTGGCCGAAGACCGCTACCGCCTGACGAACGGCATGTTCACGTCGTGCGATCTCGACAAGCCGTCATGGTCGTTTCACATCGGCCTCGCGGACGTCACGCTCGACGACTACGCGCACATGAAGGACGTCACCTTCCGTGCGCACGACATCCCCCTGATCTTCACGCCGCGTCTGATCTGGCCGACGAAGAGCGAGCGCTCGCAGGGCTTTCTCATTCCGCGCGTGCTCTTCTCGCCGACCTATGGGGACCGGATCGAGCTCGGCTACTTCGTCCCGTTCGGCGACACCGCCGACGCCACGTTCTATGGCGACATCAACGACAAGGGCTACAACGGCGGCGGCATCAGCATCCGTTACCGCCCCTCGGAGAACGTCAAGCACGGCGACCTGAGCGCATACGCCGTTCACGACCCGGAAACCGGCCGCAACGAGTGGCGCTACAACTACCAACATTCGCAGAACAACCTGCCCGGCGGCTTTCGCGGCGTCGTCGACGTCGAAGACATCTCCAACCTCGAGTTCTTCCGCCGTTTTTCACACGACCCGCGCCTGCACACCCTCTCGCAGATCTACTCGTCGGCGTATCTGACCAAGAACCGCAGCACCTACTCGTTCAACCTGCTCACCGACCGGCGGGACATTCTCCTCGGCAATGTCGATCCGAACGATCCGCTCAAGCCGCCGGAGCGCCAGCGCTTCGAGCAGCTCCCATCGCTGCAGTTCCGGCTCTATCCGAACCGGATCGGAGAGAGTCCGTTCTACTACTCCCTCGAGTCGTCGGCGTCCCATCTGGTTACCAGCGGCCTGGTCAACGGGCCGGCGGCAAACTACTACCGGGCCGACATCTTCCCGACGCTCTCGATGCAGCTCCACACGCCGGCCTGGCTCTCCGTCCGTCCGCAGATCTCCGTGCGCGAAACGTATTACTCCGACTCCCTCAGCGACAGCTCCGTTGCCAATCCCGGCGGCCCGTTGACGGCGGTCAGGAATTCCATCGAGCGTTTCTACGCGCAGGGCCAGGTCGAAGTGGTCGGGCCGTCATTCTCGAAGGTCTACAACGAATCGTTGGGTGGATTCACGAAGTTCAAGCACGTCATCGAGCCGCGCTTCCGCTATCTCTACACGACCAACGTAAACGATCAGGAACGCATCATCCGCTTCGACACCGTCGACTCCCCTTTCCTGCCGATCGTGCGCAACTCGGTGGAGTATTCGCTGACGCAGCGGCTCATCGGACGCGAGTCTGCCGCCGGCGGCTCGTCGCGCGAAGTGGCCTCGTTCTCGCTGACGCAGTCGGTCTCCCTCGGCACGCAGTTCACGTCCGCGACCGCGGGCGGACTGTCCGGTTCGACGGTTCCGCAGCAGGGCAAGTTCACACCGCTGCTGGCCGGCCTGCACATCAACCCGTACTCGTCGATCACCCTCGACGCCTCGGCGACCATCAGCAATATCTCCCACCAAGTCGCGCAGACCAGCCTCTCGGCAAACCTCCTCGGCACCGGCGCGCGGGCCGACAAGTACCTCAGCTTCACCTGGTTCTCGTCCTACAAGCAGCCGCCGGTGAACGGCGTGTCGGTCAATACAGCATCCAGCCAGATCCGACTCAACAGCGGCTCGTCACTTCTCAGCAACCGCCTCCGCGCCGACGTACAGCTCAACTTCGACGCCCACAAAGGGAAGTTCCTCGAACAGCGCTACCTCATCGGCGGCACCGCCTCCTGCTACGGCATCGCCGTGGAGTACCGCCGCTACCTCGTCTATGTGCCCACCGAACGACCGGACTCGAGCATCGGAGTGTCGATCTCTCTGAAGAACGTCGGGTCCGTCGGCTTGCATTGAGGCTCGAGATTCAACGTTCGGTCATACGTCAAAGGCTTTCGACCACAGAGGCACAGAGAGCACAGAGAAAACAAGGCCTCTGTGATCTCTGTGCCTCTGTGGTGAAAGCCTTTCGAATGAAAGAGTTGTGTTCCCCCACCCCATCCACTACCCTCCCGCGAACGTGCCGAACGTCTATACATTCAAGGATTTCGAGGGGAGCAGCCATCGGATACTCATCGAGCTGATCCGGCGGTTTGCGCCGCGGGGAGGGACGCTTCTGGACCTCGGCGCGGCAGGGGGAGAGCTCGGTTCGGCGGTGCGCGAGCAATTCGATACCACCATCGGATTCGAGTACGACGCCGACCGCATCGGGCAGCTTCGGTCGCGATTCGATCAGGTCGTCATCGCCGACCTCGAGACCGTGCGCACGTTGCCGCCGGGCATGCGCGCCGTCGTCCTGGCCGACGTCATCGAGCATCTTCGCAACTCAACCACGCTCCTGAACATGGTCAAGCGGTCGCTGAACAGCGACGGCGTCCTCTTCCTCTCCGTCCCGAACATCGCCAACATCACCGTCCGCATCGGACTCCTCTTCGGTGTCTTCGAGTACCGCGACCGCGGCATCCTCGACTTCACGCATCTTCGCTTCTTCACGATGCGCACGATCAAGCGCGAGATCGAAAAGGCCGGCTTTCGCATCATCGCCATCCGCGGCTCGTCGGTGCCGATCCGCCTGATCATCGGTTGGATGCCCGAGCCGCTGCTGCGCCTCGGCGAGCGCGTGCTGACGTGGATCACGCGAATCTGGCGCGGGCTGTTCGCGTATCAGATCATCCTGGTTGCGATACCGAAATGATTGCGCGGCGACGCGCATCAACGACCGACAACCCCACCAGCAACACCAGCGCAACTCCCGCCAGCCACCACCATCCCCTGCCGAGGCGGCGCGTGAAAACGACGCGGTGATTGCCGGCGGGGATGGGCACGCCGGCGAAGAGCACGTTGATCTGAATCGGATCGACCACGCGGCCGTCGACGGTCACGCGAAGCTCGGGGGTCAGCTTCTCCGACGACGCCAGCAGCGTCTTTGCCGGCGCGTCGACGTCGACCACCTGCGTGTCATCGGCATAGCTCCGCAGAGTCACGACAGCATCGGATGCTTCGACCGGCAGCGGGCGAGGATCGGTGACGATGGCCTCGTCGGCGAAGTCGATGTTCTTCGTCGCCAGCAGCTCGTCCACGGTCATCCGCCGCGTCCGCGTCACGGCGTGAAAGCGCGGCACCTCGGCGACGTTGCGGAAGATGCGGCCGTCCGGCAGGTCGCGCTCGAAGATCAGCGGCGTCATCACCCGGCCGTAGAAAACCGGCGCATCGCCGGCAACGTCGGTGGCACCGGTCAGCATACGCACACGCATGCCGATGGCGGCGATGCGCAGCACGACCGACTCGCCGAGCCGTGCGTAGGGTCGGAGCGGGACATAGATCTTGCCCAGCGCCGTGATGTCCCCGGGCGTGAACGCGCGCTCGTAGACGACGCTCGTCCCCTTCATCAGCGTCACATCGAGATGCGGCGCGCGCCCGAGCTCGGCCTGCAATTCCACCGGAAGCTCGATCGCGTAGAACGGCTCGGCGTCGACGCGCACGCTGCGCTGCACGGCCATGCCGGGCTCGAGCACCATCGCCGCAATCTCTTTCACCCCCGCCTTCGTGTTGGCGAAGATCGTCCACTTCATCACGTCGATCGACCGCTGCTCCAGCAGATAGCGGATGCCAAGCATCCCCACCAGCGGATCGTTGAAATCGAATTTCAGGCTGTTGAAGTTGATGACCGTTGACGATGTCAACGCGGCGCTCGGATCGATCCGTTCGAGCAACCGCCGGTAGCTGGCCTCGGATGAAAAGTGACTTCGGACATCTTCCAACCGGTACAGCTCGGAACTGTTCGGCCACAGATAGAGAAAGAACGGAGCAATACGAAATGGCTTCGGCTGCGACTGCAGGAAGGTGATCGTCGGCGTGGCCGGCGGCGACGCCAAGGCGGGATCGAGGTACGGATAGAACCGGCCGGCAAAGACCGCGAGGTCAGCGGCGCAAGCGACGGCGAGCAGCATGGCGATGGAGAGCCGGAATCGTCCCCGGGCGAGCAAAGCGGCGCCGGAAGAGGCGAGATAGGCCACGGTGATCGGCAGCATCAGCTCGATGCGCGTCAGCGGTGAATATTTGAACCCGGGCAGACGGCCAACGATCTTCGCCACCGGCGCGAAGCCGAACATCGCCGCCAGCATCACGGCCAGCATCGCCAGCCAGAACCACCGCGAACGAGCGCGCCGGTTGGCGATGGCGACAACAATCAGCAGCAACGCAACGATACCTACATAGACCGTCGCCTCGACGTAGTTGTTGAGCGTCCCGAGGGCGCGGTCGCCGCGCCAGTCGCGCAGAGCACGATTGCCGAGGTGATCGGGATTGACGAAGAGGGCGAAGTGGTGGAGCGGGAAGACATGCTCCGCGGCGGCCGTGGCACGCGACTCGAGATAGCCAGTGCGCTTGACCAGTTGCGCGAGTGGAACAAAAGACGGCGCGGCGATCATCAACCCGAGGAGAGTCGCCATTGCCGCGGTGACGAGAACGCGCGGCGCGAAACGGCGCTCGCGAATCACGACGTACACAAAATACGCAACCGCCGCGTACGCCCCGTACGCCATCGCCGCTGGAAACGCCGAGAGGGCGTAGCAGAGCGCGACGAGGCCGATCGCCCAGGCCGGCGTCCGTTTCCCCCGCGCCGTGCGGAGAGCGATCCAGAGCAGCGCCGGATAGAGCGGCGCCGCGTTCGTCACGTGCCACCACCACCGCACCGCCACCGGTCCCGCCGCGGCGAAGAGAATCGCTCCGACCGCGGCGCCCCGCTTGCCGAGTCGCTCCTCGCGCAGCCAGAGATAGGCCAGCCAGAAGGCGACGTTGAGCTTCAGCAGGATGATGCCGGTGTAGATCCACGGCAGCGGCAGCAGCAGCGCCGGAAAGAAACTGAATGGGGACAAGAGAGTGGAACCGAAGCCCGGCACGCCCGCGCCGATGAACGGGTTCCAGTGAAAGGCGTGCCAGTCCGTTTTGATCAGCGAGAGGACGGTGTAGTACGCGGTCGGCGGGTCGTTGATCAGCGAGTTCTGCACCTCGACCTGCCGCACGCTCTTCCACGGATCGAAGTTGTAGAAGACGTCGTTCGGCGAGGCGATGCGGCCCATGAAAAGGGTCGGAAAGAAGAAGACGAAGTGATAAACGGCGAGCGCGGCGAGGGCGATGCGATGTTTTTTGAGGAGTCGCACTGTTCAGTTCGGGGAGTCTATCCTGCGGCGAAGCGCGCAGGATCTCCGGTGGCACCGCTGACGTCGATAAGAAACAGGGGAGGCTATCCTGCGGCGAAGCGCGCAGGATCTCTGGTGGCACCGCGCTGACGTCGAGAAGAAACGGCGGCGCGGTGCCACCGGAGATCCTGACAGTTCGCTTCGCTCACGTCAGGATAGAGTTGAGTAAACCATGAAACGCCTTCTCATCGCCGCCGACGTCGACCGCTCGCTCCTCACGCGCGCGCACGCCGACGGCCGCTTCGAGATCGTCGATCGCCCTGTGAAATCCGAGGATGAGCTGGAGGCGATCGCGGGCGATTGCGAGATCCTCGTCACCCGTTCATACAACCGCGTCACCAAACGCGTCATCGATGCCGCGCGGAAACTGGAGCTGATCGCGCAGGGGACCAGCGGCACCGACAACATCGACATGCAGGCCGCGCGCGGCCGCGGCATCGCCGTCCTCAACATGCCCGGCGAGAATGCCAACGCCGTCGCCGAGCTGGTCATCGGATTCATGATCGCGCTCACGCGAACCGTCTCCGCATACGACCACTCCATGCGCGCCGGCACCTGGGACCGCGACGATTGCGCAACGCGCCACGAGCTTCGCCATCACCGTCTCGGCATCGTCGGATTGGGCCAGGTCGGTATGCGCGTGGCGCGGCTCGCCCGTGCATTCGGAATGAGCGTCGCCGCCTTCGACCCCTACATCACCGACGACGATTTCACGCAGCGCGGCGCCACCCGCGTCGCCTCGCTCGATGCGCTTCTGCGCGCCAGCGACATCCTCACGCTGCACGTTCCCTTCACCGCGGAGACGCGCGCAATGATCGGCGCTGGCGAACTGGCCACACTCCCACCCGGCGCGATCGTGATCAACGCCGCCCGCGGCGAGATCCTCGACGTCGACGCCGCCCTCGATGCCCTGACCCACAACACCCTCGGCGGACTTGCCCTCGACGTCTACGACCCCGAGCCACCTACGCGCCGCTGGCCCGACGATCCGCGCCTGATCCTCACCCCCCACGTCGCCGGCTGTACGACCGAGGCAAAGAGCGCCATCGGTGCGAAGCTGTACGAGAAGATCTGTGCGTTTTACGGCTAGAACTGCCGGCACAGACAAGAGTGTCTGTGCCACATTCGATCCGGCAAGACTCCCGCTCTTGTGCCAATACCGACGGGCAATGTGGCACAGACACTCTTGTCTGTGCCACGCGGCGAAGCCGCGCGACGATCGCCTATGAGAAGATCACCATCCCATGTTCTGCCCCCACTGCGAGAGCGAATACCGCGAAGGCATCACGCACTGTTCCGACTGCGATGTCGCCCTCGTCACCGAGCTTCGGCCACAGCTCGAGCACCTCGGCAACCTCCTCCCGCTCATCGAGGAGAAGTCGCCGGAGCTCGTTGCCGAGCTGATCGACCGGCTCGAGAAAGCAGACGTCCCCTACGTCATCGAAGCCGGAACAGCCCTGGCCATGCTCGGCAACGAAGAGATCGTTCTCGACGGGCCACAAACGTGGGAAGCCCGGGTCTGGATCCCCGAAGCATTCGGTGAGCGCGCCGCACGCATTCTGAACGCCGTCGACGAGCAGTTCGGGCGGCGGCGCGTCGGGCTGCGGTAACTACGCCCACGCCCCATCCCGCATCACCTTCGCGACGAGGTTCACCCCGAAGTGGTAGACGAGATGCAGGTAATTCGGCGCGTCGAGGAGAACGAGATCGGCGCGTTTTCCGGATTCGATGGAGCCCGTCTCGTGTGAAACCTGGAGCGACGCGGCGCCGTTGAGCGTAGCGGCAGTCAGCGACTCCTCCACCGTCATCTTCATCTGCAGTGTGGCCAGTTGCATCACCATCGGCATCGATTCCGTCATCGATGTGCCGGGGTTGCAGTCGGTGGAGAGGGAGACGATCGCGCCGGCGTCGATCAGGCGGCGCGCCGGGGCGTAGCGCTCGGACATGAGGAAAAAGCTGGTGGCGGGGAGGAGGTTAGCGACGGTGTCCGATACCGCCAGCGCGGTGATGCCGGCCTCGGAGATCTGCATCAGATGGTCGGCGGAGGCGCAGCCGAGGGATGCGGCGAGTGACGCGCCGCCGGTGTCGGAGAGCTCGTCGGCGTGCATGCGCGGCACGAGGCCGAGCGCGGTACCGGCGCGCAGCACAGTATCGCCCTCAGCGTTGCTAAAAGCACCCCGCTCCACAAACACATCGCAGAAGACAGCCAGCTTCTCCTCGGACACGGCCGGAAGGATCTCGCCGATGATCGTCGACACATAGCTTCGGCGCGCCGCCGCGCTGCTCCGGCCCTCGGGAGGAAAATCGTGGGCGGCGAGGCAGGTTGGAATGAGCCGGACGGGAGAGCACCGGTTCGCGTCGCGGATGGCCCGCAACTGTTTCAGCTCTCCTTCGACGCTCAATCCGTACCCGCTCTTGGCCTCGGCGGTCGTCGTCCCGTAGCGGGCCATCGTCCTGGCACGGGCGAGGATGTTGTCGGCCAACTCCTCCTGCGACGCCCTTCGCGTGGCATGCACCGACGACGCGATCCCCCCTCCCGACGCGGCGATCTGTTCGTAGGTCTCTCCCTGCAATCGCCGGTTGAACTCCGTCTCGCGATAACCGGCGAACGGAATATGGGTATGCGAGTCGATGAAGCCGGGGACGGCCGTCGCACCGCGGGCATCGAAATCGTCGTCGATCGCCTCGCAAAGATCGGCGCCGATATCAGCCTCGCGTCCGACGAAAGCAAAACGACCGTCGCGGATCACGATGACCGATCGATCGAAGACCGCAAGCGCTCGCATCGCACCGCCCCGCAACGGCCCACGGCCCAGGGGTGTGGCGATCTGGGAGAGATTGCGGATCAGTAGAGCCATAGGGGGCTCGCATTTCTCGCGGTCTGCATGAACCTTCTTCGTCGAGACGTTACAGGGTGCCGACGTGAGAAGCGCGGGAGCCGGGAGCCGGGTGTTGGGTGTCGGGTGTCGGAGACCGAGAATCGCGACTCCTCTGCTCCGACCCC
>WNFG01003412.1_pt1 | contig 23386 bp, 21 predicted proteins | sample 5400431 | NCBI WGS metagenome assembly WNFG01 (sample SAMN13153346, study PRJNA577476) | soil metagenome | isolation source: 120 cm saprolite under Douglas fir tree site 2 hole 3 replicate 2 | place: USA:California | collected 2015-04-18 | reverse complement strand
GCGTGGAGCGAGGCAGCAATTTGCGGATTCTTTTGCTCTGCCTCTTGGATTAACTCACGTAGAGACGTGGGCATCCCCGCGTGCTCGGCCATGCCGGGAGATTCAGGAGTCGAGCCCGGCTGTTGCGAATTTCCTGTCTGTTGAGCTGCCCCCTTGACCGGGAGCAGCATCGTGCCAACGAGCACAGCCGCACTAATTAGCGAAATACGAGTACACCCGAAGAGACTTCGGGACAAATAAGTGGATTGCATCTTTCCTCCGCAAACAAACACCAGTTTGTAGGCGCACGACCGTGCGGACGCACGAGTGCGTTAGCAGCTAAGAGGAAAGACGATCAGATTCTTAGGACGGTTGTGCTTAGAGACTCTAGTCCTGGCGGACTATGCGTACACGAAACACGAGACGACCATTGTACGAACGAGAAGTATGCATCGGTTTGGGCGGTAAGGGAAAGCGCGTGAAACAGAACCGAACTGACATGGTCCAATTGCGCAGATCCGGTCTTCAGAGCATGAAAGCCCGCAGGCGTGGGAGTTACCTTACACCTGAACTATGCACAGATTCATGGTTCACGCAGATCCCGCCTGCCGAATCAGGTTGCCGTGGGTCACCCGAATGGTGATGCGCTGAAGGCGCGAAGGTCATAGGGAGCGCGTCGAATAAGGCTCCCGCGAAGTTATCGCGGAGCCCAGTAAAAATCGCATTTTCCGTTCAGTGTTGATGCGAGGATACTATGCATAAAATTCTATGCACATGTAGCCCTGTATTTTCAATAAGTTGCAGACGCACTCGTTTACGTAGCTACGACGGCTTCAGAACTCAGCTCGGGCAGATCTGCATAATTTAGGTTACAGCAAGGATGGGATTTCGCCATCCCCATCTCCCCGCACTGTTCCGCCATCTTCTTGCAACACTCGCGCTCGGCAGACGTCATCGCTGCACCCGGCAATACGCAAGCTGCGACCGGCAACGCAGCCAGCATCAGCGCAAGACCAGAAACACCGACTTTTACCGACTTTGATCGATAGTTTCAACATCACGAGTCTATCTACTACTGACTGTAAGACGCAACAGGCGGGGAAAGGTTTCAGCTTACTCCTGTCACGCCATTAGCAGAACGGACAGAAGCTTCTGGAAATGCTGGGAAGCTAGAAGGCACGGTGACAGGGCGACCGGACGTTGTTCGTCTTAAGTTGCTGATGTTTAAACCGCTTACATCAAAGTGATGGTTAGAAAGGAGCGTTCAAAGCAGCTGAACTACGATTCGTCGGCCACTACTCACCGTCGCCGGAAGTGATAGGTATAAGAAGCGCTCACATACGACTTCAACGGGAACCCTGTGATGCGCTCAAAGGGCGAGCCTTCTCCGGGAAGCGCCAGCGTCTCCAGCGTCTGGCCGCCGTATCCGCTGGCGATGAACACGTTGACGCCGATGTCGAATCCCTTTGTCGGAAAAGGCCGGATCACAGCACCGCGGAATTCACGGACTGTTACCGCGATGAATCCATCACCCAGGGGCTTCTGCCCCACTTCTTCATATTGACCACGGGCCACGAGGTGAAACGGCAGTTTGTCGACCGTTGCGAGAATATCCCAAATCTGTCGTGGAGCCTCTGGTGTGGGCAGGCCAGTTAGGCGATCCCGCGCATCCGCCTTCGAAAACAGGCCTTGCACAACGCCATGTTGGAAATTGTGCCGAACCGTGAAGGTCAGCGATTTCACAATTCCGGGACCCTCATCCTCCTGTAGACCCGTGTCATTCGAGATCCGGGCCAGTTGTTGCGCGGTAGTGACGTGAGCCAGGGTCAACCGAAACTCAGTTTTTGCAACAGTCTTGCTGGCTACCAACTGATAAGCTCGTGCCTTGGCCACAATGGTGCCGCCTTGAATTGCTGTAGTGCCGATGCGCGGGTCGTCAACGTGGAAAGCCTGTCCATAGCTCAGCGAAACGGTTGGCAGGAATGACATTGGCCCAGGCGGCAGGAACGTCAATGTCGCTTTCGGTGAACTAATGGTGGCGTTGCGGTTAAACGAGAAGCTCGACCGGAGCAAATCCTGATTGTCGACGGCGACCTGATCCAGCCGGTAACCCGCGTTGTAGTGCAGGACATGCAGCAGCGTGCCGTCCAGTGCGGCGAACGGGCTGTAGAAGTTGATCGTGAGGTTATTCGAGGTGTCCGGAATAAACACGCCCGCGGCATCGGCCTTATCCAGATTCAGATCCCGCGGGGCTTCTCGCCGCAGATCAACTCCAGCCAGCAGGGACAAGGCTTTGCTGAAGCGGTCGGTGTAAAGCACGTCCTCGGAATTCACATTGCGATGTTCACTCTGTCGGATCAGCCCGTCGCCGAAGTTTGGCCGAACGTCGAGGGTGTAATAACGGTAAAACCCGGAAAACTGAAACTGACGGTGGTCAGTGAGATGCCATACATCGTTGAAGATTAGAGTTCCGTTCGAAGTCTCTTCGTGCTGGCGGGCGTCAATTGTGTCATTGGGGGTTGGTCTATCAATCGGTACCAACCCCGGCTGGAAGGCAGTACCGTAATAGCCAATGCCATAAACCGTCAGTTCATGCTTGCCGAAGTTGAACACCTTCGAGACGTTGCCTTTATATTGCTTGCGATGTTCCAGTCGATCGAGGTAACCGTTGCCAAAGGAGACTTCCGCCCCAACCCAAGTCCGGTTGGCTGGATTGGGCGGGCTCCACCCCGTAACCAGATTCAAGTCACGATAGTCGCCGGTGAGGCGGATCATCGGCTCAATGCGATCACGGAGGCCAAAAGTGATGGAGGAGTTCACTGAATTGTTTCCTTCGCGCACGTTAAACGCGGCACCATCGGTCTGCACGCTCTCAATCGCGACCGGGATGACAACGTTAGGATCGGCATAGCCGTTTCCGTGCGCGTTGGCAGGCAAGTTATTGGGGAAGAGATATCCGCCGACCTGAAAAAACATCGCAATCGGCTCTCCGTGATCTCCGGCTACTCCGGGAGCGAAATACTGAGGGGGCTTCACGCCGCCCGCAGGGGACTCGACCGGCATGCCGGGAATCGAGACCGGCATACCCGGCCGCCCCGGGTTCGCGTCTAGAGTTTCATCGCGAATCATGACCCGCTGCGCCGGATCTGGCTCAAAGACACCCACATCCGATACCGTCGCGGTGACGGTGACGGATTCATTCTGCGATGCAAGATTGGAGAACCGTAGATTTTCAGTCTGCCGACCGTCGACCGGCACCGCAATTGTTCGCGAGAGAACAGCAAAACCAGGCGAATCAGCGGTCAGACGGTACTCTCCACCGTCCAGACCATTAAAAGAGAACTGCCCCTGCGCGTCGGTCTTGGTCTCCCACCGAGTGGAGTCCGCGCGGCGCCAGATGCGAATGGTTGCATCCGGGATCACCTGGCCCTGAGGGTCAGTCAGACTGCCTGAGAGACCTGTTGCGCCTGCTGCCTGGAGATGGACGCCGCAAAAGCAAAGAAGCACAACGGTGCAAAAACGCTGCGCAAAGAGAAATCGAATCACGAAGTTGCGTCGCATATCCCCACCGATACCAGCCTGCTTGCAGACTGGTGTCCCCGGAGCCCGATTGCCTATCTTTCCCTTTTTCATTCCTTATATATGAAATACGCGGCAAGGGACCGACCGGATTTCGACTTTCAGTCCTAGGGTGCCCGCGATCTGCGCGCCTACGAAACCGGCACATCCACTGGGCGGCAACGGTAAACGGTTCTTGGTGGATCGCACGGGCATTACCGCGGGGGCAGCTAACGAAGTGGAAGCCGTTAACCAATACACCGCGGAAATGCGGCTGGATCGTCTGGTATTGTCCCGGCACGTTGTTCTTCAATTACGGAGCCGCGCGCTGCAGTTTCAGCCGGCGAAGCAACTGTGCATTCGCAGCCACGGTGATAGTAGAGAGGCTCATGGCGACTGCACCGACGCTCATGGGCAGATCGAGCCCCCATCGGACGAGAACGCCTCCTGCAACCGGGATGGCGAGATTATAGGCGGTCGCCCAAATGAGATTTTGAATCATCTTTCGATAGGCAGCCCGAGATAGCTTGATCGCTCCCACAACATCGCGAGGATCGCTGCGTACGAGCACGATTCCAGCTGACTCGATTGCCACATCGGTTCCAGCGCCAATTGATTCGACATAGCCGCGCATATCTCCAGTTCCTTTCGAAGCTCTCCGAAACCTGAACGACGATCTCCTCGTCACTCGTTTCGTCCCAGTTTAGGTTCGATGCAGTATGAGACCGCTCGGTCTCATGTTTATTTGCTAGCGCGCTTTATTGCTACCCTTGATTTAGGAGCCATTGCAGATTAGGCCTGCATAACAGGTTTGCCGGCGCCGCTCGGAGAAAGCTCAGATCACTTTGTTAGATGGCGAGGGTAGTTCGTGGTAGCGCCGTTGAACCATGCTTTGTTAAGCCTGGTAACGATACTTCGCACGTATGGCAGTCCAAACGCATATTTATGCGACCGACCGGTCTCTTGTCTCATCAACAGTGTGAGGGAACGGAAGTGCGAGGCGTAGACTCCGCAGAGTTTTAATGAGCGATCAACGTGGTTTCGTCTCAGCCGATCAGTTTCATCCCGATCCATACGCACAATCTCGGACCGCGGAGCGTACTTTAAATGCGGCCATCGTCCATGCCGACATTACCCGAAGCTACGAAGAGTATCTGGAGATCTTCGACGCGTTTTATGCCGACGATATCGAGGGAAGCAGCGCAACCGTGGAAGAACCGATTCGCGGAAAGGAGAGGGTGCGCTCACTTCTTTTCAGCTTCCTGGTTCCCCTTCATGCAATGGCCGAGGTCGGAGGTGTGTCGATATCCATTCGAGAAACGGCGATTCCTGGAGATGTCATCGATGAGACCCATTCTGCGTGGACGTTGGAGTTGGTCGGGGTGTCCGGCAAAATCTGTACTGTGAGCTGGCGCACTTTCCGGAAATGGAGTGAATCGCGGGTAGTGCTGGAGCATCATTACGATCATCAGCAAAGGGGTGAGCTACTGACCCAGGATGACCTTAGCTTCGCTCCGCCTGAGCCTCCTGCAGGATTTCAAAGGCCATCGTAACCGTACGGTGGGGGTGTTACCGAAGCCCGCCGCGGGCATTTGAAAACGCGTAGTTCCTCGAAGTGGCTGCATATCAAATGCGACCTGGGACCGGTCGGTCTCATCCAACTATATGTATTGTGCGGTCAGCGACCGTATTATCGCGGAGTTGGAAATGTTAGGAGCAGGACGTGCGTAAAGGCGAGCAGACGCGGCAAGAAATCATTCGTAAGGCGGCCCCGATCTTCAATCAAAAAGGATACGACGGCGCTGCGCTTTCCGATCTCATGCGAGCGACCGGGTTAGAAAAGGGCGGAATCTACCGGCATTTTGGGAGCAAGCAAGAGCTTGCGGCAGATGCCTTCGACCACGCCTGGAAAATCGCAATGGATACGCGCTTCGAAGGCACAGAGCAGATTCAGAATACGGTTGACCGCCTCAAACAAATCGTGCGGAACTTTCGGGACCGGCGAACAGGGCTGGTGCCGGGAGGCTGCCCGCTGTTGAATACGGCCATCGATTGCGACGACGGCAATCCAAAGTTGCGAGCCAAAGCTCGCCAGGCTCTCAGTTCTTGGCTTGATCGTATGCAATCAATTGCCGAGGATGGGCAAAGACGACGCGAGATCCGTTCCGATGTCGACTCGGCGAAATTGGCCACCCTGATTGCCAGCACTCTTGAAGGCAGCGGGATGGTGAGTCGTCTGCAGCGGGATAGAGACCCTCTTGATCTTGCCTGCCGTCATCTGGAGGAATACCTCGAAACCAAAGTTCGTGCTCGGAAACCGAAGGCGGGAGCCGACAAGTCATGAGTACTCAAGAAATTTCCTCGCAATCGGACTTCAGGGAACGAGCAAAAACGAACGACGTTCCAATCTCGCGTCTGATTGGATTTGAAGCGAAAGACATTGCGGACGGACGGGCGACGGTCGTCTTGGCGGCCGGACCACAGCATGCAAATCCCATGGGAACGTTGCACGGAGGGATTCTGTGCGACATCGCTGATGCTGCGATGGGCATGGCGTTTGCAAGTACTCTCGCTCCTGAGGAATCCTTCACTACGGTTGAACTGAAAATCAATTTCTTCCGCCCGGTCTGGCAGACACAACTCAGAGCAGAAGGAATGGTCGTGCGGAGGGGCGGCACGATCGGCTACGTAGAGTGCACCATAACCGACGAGGAGAACCGATCGGTGGCGAAAGCGGCTTCCACTTGCATGGTCCTTCGCGGCCAAAAGGCCGCAGGACAGTGATGCAATGAGGCCACAACCTGGCGGAGTCGAGTCCGCAACACCGAACGCTGCGATTTCGATATTCTGGCACACGAACCCTAAGCCCGTTAAGTATCTTCAACCGCTATTGAAGAAAGGCGGTAAGCACAAAGCGGCTAGGACTCCGAGTCCGTGAGATTTCGGAGATATCCTTACTGCGCTGATTTGCCCGCAGCCTTTTCAGGAAAGATGCCGTACTCTCGGCGAATTTGTGGGATACTGTGGTCGGTATGCGGTCGAGGGGACTCCAGACCGAAAAACGTTTTCGTACAATAAACGTACAATCGATCGGGCAATGGGGCCTTTTTAGCCGTTGTAGCAGTTCCGAGAATCAACAAGTTACGTGTTATCAATACCCTGAATAGTTCAACTCCCTCCGCCTCCACCATCCTGTCTATTCGTTTTTTTAGCAGCTTAAAGATGGGCCTCCAGAATCGTATGCATTTTGCATACGCGCTCGGGCCCGATTTGACCGAATTTTCGATTGGCCTTTCAACTTCGCTGCGCCTCTGAGGGCTGCGCGGAAAGGGAGTGGCGAGACCATGACTCTTGAAAAGCTCACCGTCAGCGTCTACCTACGCCACTCGGCAAGCTGTGGGAGAAAGGACGACCCCTACTGGCGCCGTTGCCGCTGCCCCAAATGGCTCTCGCGTCTTGTTCTGGAACTTGGTTTCTGCTTCATGACCGGGTGGCCTCCGTGCCACTGATCAATGATCAGAGTGATGCCACGCCCGTGGAGTCAGATTAGCCGTGATTCGGGCGCGTGAGAGCACAAATGGGTTTAAAGGACCGAGTTTTTGAGCTTTCTTCCTATTTCCGCCCGCTTCGCAGAATGATCAGTATAATAATGTCGCCTCACACCGGAGGAGCCTGAAGCCTGCTACCAACGTAATGCGCGCGTTCGCTGAGTCACCCGTCTGGTCCGTACTGAAGCGGTTAACGATGGGGCTCGCGTTGATCGCCCTCCTCTCGTCGATCTTGCTCGTTTCCGACTTAACCCATCGAAGAACGGCTTCGGAAAGAACCTGGAAATTGTGCGGGCGGATGCGCAAGGGGAAATGATCAACATCCCTGCCATTCTTCAGAACTACGACAGCTCCGATGTCGACCTGATTATGACCATCTCGACGCCATGCCTTGCCGGAGCGTGCAGCAATGTAAAGCACAAGAAAGTGGTTTTCACCTGCGTGAGCGATCCGATTGCGGCGGGAGCGGGGAAGAGCCGTACGGACCATTTGCCATTCGTGACCGGCGTCGGCAGTTTCCCGCCCGTAAGCCACATGTTAGATTTCATGCAGAAACTGGTGCCGGGATTGCGCGCCGTGGGAACCATGTACAATCCGGCGGAAGCCAATTCGGTGAAGGAACAGGCGGTCGCGCGCGAAGTATTTCAGAAACGCGGCATCAGGCTGGAACAGATCGCCGTTAGCGGATCGAGCGAGGTCCTACAAGCGGTGCAGATCCTGGCTGGCCGCGATATCCAGGTGGTGTGGTTGCCGGCCGACAATACGGGTATTCAGGGATATGAAGGCGCAGTGAAGGGCGCGAAGGATGCGCGACTTCCCCTGATTACCGACATATGCTCGGCGTTGCCGCGCGGCGGCCTGGCCTGCCTCGGTGTGGGAATGCAGTACTCCTCGTTGGTCGCTGGAAAAATGGCAGGCCAGGTTCTGCTCGGCGAGAATCCGAAAGACATGCCTATCGAAGAAGTGGCCGTGGAGGAAGTGTCGATCAGCCGCAGCAATGCGGCGGAATTGGGTATAACCATTCACGCGGAGTTCGCGCGGAGCGTGCGCCCGTAGCCCCGCCATGGAAATCGTCACACAACAACTCGGTGAAGCACTCGAAGTTAAAGTGAAGGGACGCCTCGACAACTATTGGACGGAGCACCTGCGCGGCAACCTGGAGGAGGTCATCCGCGGAGGAGCGCACGGCATTCGTCTGAATCTATCCGAGATTTCCTTCCTCAGTTCGGCCGGTGTCGGTTTGCTGGTGAAGTTTCACACCCAACTGAAGGGCATCGGCGGAAGTTTCGTGATCACCAGCCCTTCGGAGCGAGTGAAGCAGGTGTTGGATCTCTGCCGGCTTTCGACCATCCTGCTTGCCCAGACGACCCCGGTCGCGACGCCTTCGGTACACAAAACCGAAGTCCGCCTTGTTTCATCTCCGGCCGGATCGTTCGAAGTCATGGAGTGTGCTCCGGGGAAGCCGCTGATCTGCGAACGGATCGGCGATCCGGGCTTGCTGAAAGGTTGCCGTTTCAGTCCGGCAGATTGCCAGATGGTCACTTATCCGTCGGCCACATTCGGCTTCGGCTTGGGAGCTTTCGGCCACGGCTTCGAGGATGCGCAGACGCGCTTTGGTGAATTCCTGGCGGTGGGTGGGTCGGCCGCTTATCTGCCCACGGATGGAACCAATGTGCCCGATTTCGTGGTTTCCAGCGGCAAGCTGGTGCCAGAGGTGAACGTTCTCTATGGCCTGCGCTGCGAAGGTGGATTCACGGACCTGATGCGATTTGAAACCTCTAGTGCCGAGGGTCCCATTTCACTCGCGGAGTTAGTGCGAACCGCGCTGGATATTTCGGGCGCCCCAGCAATCGGAATGGTGATGGTGGTCGAGTCGGCTGGACTGGTGGGCGCCGCACTCCGCCGCTCCCCCGCCGCGGCCGCCGGAGCGAGCGACGCTCCGTTCAAATATCCCGAGGTCCGCTCCTGGCTCTCGTTCTCCACGGAACGGCTGTACTCGCGATCGCTGGCCTTGATCTCAGGCGTGGCTGCGAGTTCCGAATGTGCGCCGCTGGCTCCCCTGCTTCGGCCGCTGGGAACCGGAGCGTGGCCACTGGGTCATTTTCATGCCGCGGCATTTTCTTATCGTACCCTTCAGAAGGGAAGCATCGATCTGAAAACTACGGTAACCACCTTATTCGAGACGGAAACTTTGCAAGGCGTACTCCACCTTCTAACCGACGATCGCGTGGCGGCCGGGCCGCAGCAGAGCGAGTTCGTCCGGGGCGCATGCTGGATCGGTGCGGCGTCTGAGGTCAGATGAAAATAGGTCAGATGAAAATCGATCCGATGAGCGTGAAAGGGATATGAGCCTCCTGATTGGCACATTCACGATAGGGTTCATCCTCTCACTGCTGGCCCTGGGCGTGTTCATCAGCTTCAGAATTTTCGCGTTTCCCGATATCACAGCCGATGGATCGGTCACACTCGGCGCAGCCGTCGCAGCGACTCTCATGGTCCACGGAACCAGCCCGATCCTGGCGTCGCTGGCCGCCTTCGGTGCCGGAATGATTGCGGGAGCTTGCACCGGCACGCTCTATACCCGTTTCAAAATTAACTCGCTGCTTTCAGGGATTCTGGTGATGACGGCGCTCTATTCCATCAATCTGCGCATCATGGGTCAGAGCAATATTCCCCTACTGTCGGTGACCACACTGGCAACGCAGTCGGAGCAGATGGCGGTGAAGCTCATGGAAGGGGCTACCACTCTCGATCTCGCGGGATGGGAAGTTAGCGTGCGCGACGCGTCGGTGCTCGCCGCGGTCGGGCTTGTCGTGACACTCACAGCCGCGTTGCTATATTTGTTCTTACGCACAAACCTCGGTATGGCTATGCGAGCGACGGGTGACAACGTGCAGATGATCCGGGCGTTAGGAGTCAACGACGCCAATATGATCGTATTCGGAGTGGCGATCTCGAACGGCTTCGTGGCGCTGTCCGGAGCCTTGCTGGCGCAATACCAAGGGTTCGCGGACGTGGGCATGGGAATCGGAATGGTGGTATGGGGGCCTGGTCGCTGTGGCGTTGCGGTGGGGCCTTAGTCCCAACGACCTGAAGCTGATCACGGCAGTGTTCGTGTTCTGCGCCCTCATCGTGCCGCAATTTCTGCGCAAAAAGCGCCTGCGGATTGCCCATGCTTGAAATCCGGTGTGTCGCGAAGACATTCAACTCGGGCACGCCTAATGAAGTCCGTTCCCTGCGCGGCGTGAACCTTGAGCTGGCGGCCGGTTCCTGGGTAATCATCATCGGAACCAATGGCTCGGGGAAATCCACTCTGCTGAATGCCGTCGCTGGAACGTTTCTAGTGGACGAAGGAACCATCCGGCTCGCGGGACGCGAAGTAACGCGATGGCCCGAGCATGCGCGCGCCGAACTGATCGGGCGCGTGTTTCAGAATCCATTCAGCGGCACCTCACCTAGCCTCACCATCGAGGAGAATCTGAGCCTTGCAGCCCTCCGCGGCCGTGGCCGGGGTCTTGGCTGGGGATTGAAACAGTCGTTGGTGGGCAGAATGCGCGACGAGGTCGGCCGGCTGAATATGGGGCTCGAAAACCGGCTGGAGAGTGCCATCGGAAGTCTCTCGGGAGGGCAGCGTCAGGCGCTCACGCTGCTCATGGCCACCTGGCTGCGTCCCGAACTGCTGCTGTTGGACGAGCACACGGCAGCCCTCGATCCCAAGAGCGCAGACCTGGTCATCGCCTTGACCGAACAGGTGGTTGCGCGCGACCGGCTCACCACTTTAATGGTGACGCACTCGATGCATCAGGCGGCAAGTTTGGGAGATCGTCTAATCATGATGCACCGTGGCCAGATTATCCATGACTTTCAAGGCGCCGAGAAACGGCGCCTGCGGCCGGATGATTTGCTCGCTCGCTTCGAAGAAGTGCGACGCGCCGAACAGCTGGACGAAAGCGCAGCCGAGATGTTGGCCGAACAGTACATCTGAGCGTTATCGCTCCAGCTATACGGTCGACTGCATCGCGTAGCTTTTCGCGGACGTTGCTAATGTTGAAAGCGCTTTGATCGGGTGGTAGAAAAAATCAGGGAAACTCCCCAGCATGGCCGATTTTCGTCGCCGCTCGCCCTACAACGCCCGTCCCGCGCAGGCTCCCGACGCCCATGCCCATTGGAAGTTGAATCCTCCCAGGTGTCCGGTCACATCCACGACCTCCCCGATGAAAAACAGTCCCGGCACTTTCCGGCTTTCCATGGTTTTTGCCGATAGCTCATCGGTGTCGACACCCCCCACAGTAACCTCAGCCTTGGCATAGCCTTCTGTGCCCGCCGGAAACACCGCGCACCTGTGTACCTGATGCTCAAGTTCCCGCAGGGCGGCATTCGTCCAGGTGCTGGGTGTATGAGTTTCCAGCCATCGGTTGGCCAGGCGATTAGGGAGAAACGTTTGCAATGCCGCTCGCAGGGCGGCGACCGTTCGCGGAGAAGACGGTTGCAGAAGCAACGCCGCGACCTCGCCTTCAGGCGCGAGGTCCAGGAGGATGGGTTGCTCCTTTTTCCAGTACGAGGAAACCTGCAGGATCGCCGGCCCACTGAGTCCCCGATGTGTAATCAGCATCTTTTCCCGGAATCGCTGGCCGTAGGTGGCGATGACTTCGGTGGAGACGCCCGCCAAATCCGCGTACACGCGGCGATCGTTTTCATTGAAGGTGATTGGCACCAGCCCCGGACGGGTTTCACAAATCGCCAACCCGAACCGCCGCGCCAGCGCGTAGCCGAAATCAGTGGCTCCTATCTTGGGAATCGAGAGCCCTCCGGTGGCTACAACTAGAACCGCAGCGCGAAAGTCTCTTTCACCCGCCCGCACCACAAATTCATCGGTGCGGACCACTTCTTGTACGGTGGTGTTCGTGAACAGATGAACTCCCGCAGCCCCGCATTCCTTCTCGAGCATTCCAAGAATGTCATGTGCGGAGCGATCGCAGAAGAGCTGTCCCAAGGTTTTTTCGTGATAAGGAATGCGGTGCTTTTCGACCATCGCAATGAAGTCTGCCGGCGTATAGCGGGCCAGAGCTGATTTTGCGAAGTGCGGATTGGACGAGATGAACTTTTCTGGCGCGCAATGGATATTAGTGAAATTGCAGCGCCCACCACCGGAAATGAGGATTTTCTTCCCCGGGCGCTCGGCAACTTCCAGCACGGCAACGCGCCGTCCCCGTCGGCCCGCTTCAATCGCGCACATTAGCCCGGCCGCCCCCGCGCCAACAATCAGGGCATCATATTTCTGATTCGGTGAAGTCATGGGCCGCAGAGAATATACCGTGTCCGCAACCACGTTCGCAGCGGATATGTTCGCACGGGGAGGGAAGCAACACGCACCCGTTAGCTCCGCCCCCTAACTCGGCTCTCAAGGTAGGACCAATCCAACTGCGCTTGCCCCGATCGCCATCGGTATCCGCAACAACCCCGGACGTCGTTCAGCCCGCAAAGGTAAGGTCATGACAACCACAATGCGGCCCCAGCCAACGCAGACACCAACCGGGCTGCCAAGAATCGCCGCGATCACACCCGCTGGAGGAACGGACATTCGTCCTGGTGTGAGGGGCGTAGGCTCGTCCGCGACGCGATCCGCGGACAAGTCGTAGATATGGTCAAACAGAAAGCCCGCCATTGCGGTAAAGCCCATGGCAGAGCTGGCGCGAAACACCAGCCCCAACGAACCCGCCCCGCCACCGAGGGCAACAACGCCCGTCAGCAGGGCAGGCATCGATGACGTAACCGAGGCGAGTCAACTCGAAAGTACTGCGCAAGCCTTCACCGATATCGGAAAACCGCGGAAAGTTGCCACCGACGAATGGCAGTGGAACCGATCTCGGGTCCAGATAGGGTGCCACATTTCCGTAAGGGGCATAGATGGTGCTTGCCCCGACCGACCCATGTTCACTAAGAGCAGATCGGGAGCATACTCACTGAATTTAGGCACATGTCCATCAACAAACAATTCGATACTTAGCCAAACGTTCAAGCAGTCAGCCGTTCAACGAAGACCACCTGCAATTACCAGCGTCTCTCCAGTAATCCAGGCAGAGTCCGCGGAAGCAAAGAAAACAGCAGCCGGAGCAATATCCTGAGGCTGGCCGATGCGGCCAAGTGGGGTTTGCGCTTCCATATGCTTGCGGAAGTCGCTGTCTATGAACCCCCCCGCATGCACGCCTTCGGTCTCTACCATGCCAGGATTGATGGCATTCACTCGGATGTTGCGCGGACCCAACTCTTTGGCCAGCGCTTTGGTCACGGCATCCACCCCCGCTTTGGTAGCGCTGTAGACAGAAGCAGTCGCGGGAGTAAGCGTGCTGGCCAGCGAACTAATATTGACGATGCTGCCGCCTGCCGGGCCGAAGTACTTCGCGGCTTCCTGCGACGTAAGCAGCAGGCCCAGAACGTTCAAATCGAATTGTTTGTGGAAGTGCTCGTTCGTGACCCTGTCCAGCGCCAAGAATTCATAGATTCCCGCATTGTTAACCAAGATGTCGAGCGTGCCGAATGCCTTCTTCGTCTCCGAAAAGAGCCGCTCGATCTCGGTTCGTTTTGCGACATCGGCTTGCACCGCGAAGGCCCTTCCGCCGCTGCCGACAATTTCGGCGACCACACGATCAGCGCCTTCCTTGCTGGAAGCGTAGTTAACCACCACCGCTGCTCCCTCCGCAGCCAGGTGTTTCGCGATGGATGCGCCAATTCCCTTCGATGCGCCAGTCACAACTGCCACTTTGTTGGTGAGTTTCTTTGCCATCCTGTTCTCCCCTCGCACTTGTGTATGCGCTACGGTAAAGATGCTAGTCGCGCATCCCAGGATTCATGATTTGTACTGAACGGTATAAAAGTGTACGATCAAGGTGCATGAAGCCAAAGAACCCCACCGGGCCGGCGGGACGTCCCCGGTCGTTCGATATGGATCAAGCTCTGGATCGCGCACTGCAGGTTTTCTGGCGCAAGGGGTATGAGGGGACGTCGCTCTCAGATTTGACCGGAGCGATGCGCATCAATCGCCCAAGTCTGTATGCCGCCTTTGGCGACAAGGAAGCCTTGTTCCGCAAGGCGCTGGATCGCTACGACGAAGGCCCGGCGGCCTATGTGCGCGAGGCGTTGAATGAGCCGACGGCGCGCGGCGTGGTGGAAAAGCTGCTGCGTAGGGCCGCCGACTCGCTAAGCAACCCTCGCAATCCCCCCGGATGTCTCAATGTCCAGGGTGCGCTCGCGTGTGGAGGAGGCGCAGAACCCGTTCGGCGCGAACTTGCAATGCGCCGTGCAGCGAGCGAAGCAGCAATACGCCAACGGCTAAGGCAGGCCCAAGCGGAGGGCGATCTGCCACCCGATGCAAACCCGACCGATCTTGCCCGCTACATCGCGACGGTACTGCAGGGAATGTCGGTCCAGGCCGCAGGCGGTGCAACCCATGCCCAGCTGCAGCGGGTGATCAAGACCGCCCTGCGGGCCTGGCCACAGTAAAGCGGGGCGCGGATTTGTGACATTGGCCCATTTTTCGGATGCCGTGCGAAAAAGTGAGCCTGGGTGTTCCTTGGCTTGGGTTAAACGCCTGAGACTACCTCGCCCCACTACTAGTGCGTAGGATTGACGATGGCTGCTCGAACCGCAATGAGGTCGTCATATCCCTGCTGATACCCAGACATAAACGAAGCGCGGTCTGCCTGGTTGGACCAGCGTCCTTCGGAAATACGGGGCTCCTCGCCGCGCTTGGCTGCGAGTCCACCCAGATACAGCCCGTCGCGGAATGCTGCATCGGTAGCCAGGGCGGCCTGGCGGTCCGCGTTGAAGGATTCGATGTAGGCTCGCTGATAACCAGCCGTAAAGCCGGCCTGGTCTGCTTCAGTCGCCCAGCGTCCGCTCGCGATGTGAATCGCGGTACCCCGCTTGCCTGCAAGCCCACCCTGATACAACCCGTCACGAAATGCCGCGCCGGCCTGAACCGCATTGTTGTGCAAGTTGGGGAATGAATCCTGATGAGCCGCGCTTCGCAGCAGGAAGGCTACGCCCGCACAGAGTGTAAGCACCATCGCAGACAAAAACAGTCTTCTCATTTCTTCCTCTCACTTGTTTATCTGACGAAGTGGCGCGTTACTGGAATAGACGACACAATTAGAGATTGGACGACACAGGGCTTGGCATCGAACGAATATGGGTGCATGGCGAGAGCCACCATTTTTCGCGTCTTTTGCGACTGTGAGTGATGGCGGCGTCGCCAGTTTAGTGGTTAGCACACTCCGCTCCCTGTGAAACCAACCGCCAGCAGCAGGAATATGTCGGCAGGGGAAAATCCCGATTTTCGTAAAGAACGTGAAAAATGGGCGCGTCCGCCAAACCACCCCTTCACGCCGGCGGCCCAGGCCATGTCAAGCGAGGGGCCGTCCACGAATGTGCAAATAATTGCGCGTTAGCGTCGCGGCACACCTCGAAAGCTGAGATCCGGCAGTGGAAGGTTTGGTATGGGGCTTGCATATAGCCCTTATGCCCGTCCACAGGCTGGTTTCGCTGGGATGGCAGGCACCGATGACTCGCGCAACGCTTTCGGGCAACGGAGCCGCAACCTCTTGAAGTGGGAGACCAATTCGATGAAGACGATTTTACTCGTGTCGTGCTTTTTCTGTGCCACGGCAGCCTTCGGACAAACTGTCGGGAGCGGTGCGCTAAGCGCCGAACCTGTGATCACTGAGTTTCGCAGTCATGCGGGACATGCTTCTCAGCAGCCCATGGGGACGGAGCAGAGTTTGCTGGGACAGTCCGGGTTTACTTCCGCTCACGGCGAACGGCCTCTATGGGAAGTTGCAAAACCGTCGCAGGTCACCCCTCTTGGCGATTCAGCACGCGTTCTGAAGAAGGCCCACGAAATGGCGAAGAAAGCCGACATCATCTGGAACAACTAGCTGTGAGCGGCGCAGAGAGCGCGCTAGATCGATAAGTAGTTTTCTGGCCGGAGTGCTCCATTTTTCGCGTCCTTCGCGGAAAGGGGGGCACTTTTCGTTTTCCGTCCAACCCGCACGACAAGCCGTACGTCACATCCCTCGGACCACAATCGAACTGGCAAGTGTTCCACTTCGCCCGAATCAAGCCCGTTCGGGGCCTTGCCTGTTACAGTAAAAGCCATGCCGAAGCACCAGCTGAATATCGCAATGATCGGCGCTGGTTTCATTGCCAAGGCACATTCCAACGCCTTCCGTCAGGTTGGCCACTTCTTTAACATTCCCTACGAACTGGGCTTGAAAGTTGTATGCGGGCGCGATCACAACAAGCTCGAGTCCGCCGCAAGGCAGTGGGGATGGGAAGAAATTGCAACCGATTGGCAGGCGGTGGTTGGGAGACCGGACATTGATGTTGTAGACATCGCCGTCCCCAATGCCCTGCACGCACCGATCGCGATAGCCGCGGCCCAGGCGGGAAAGATTGTGCTGTGTGAGAAGCCGCTGGCCACCTCCCTGGCCGAAGCCGGGACCATGGCGAAGGCGATGCGTGAGGTGCCCAGCCTAGTCTGGTTCAACTACCGTCGGATTCCGGCCGTCGTCTTCGCCAAGAGGCTGATCAGCGAAGGCCGCATCGGCCAGATCTATCATTACCGGGCGCTTTATCTGAACCAATCCGGCAACGACCCGAGCAAAGCCACCACCTGGCGCTACAAGCGCTCTGAGGCTGGCATGGGAGCAGCAGGCGATCTGCTCTCGCACTCCATCGATTCCGCGCTCTATCTCAATGGCTCGATTACGGAGCTCACGGCCATGGCTCACACCTTCGCGCCGGGCCGCGACGTGGACGACGCCACGCTGCTCCTGGTCCGGTTCGCCAATGGAAGCGTCGGCACGTTCGAGGCAACTCGTTACGGCGTCGGCCGCCGCAATCGCAAGACCTTTGAGATCAACGGCTCGAAAGGAATGTTGGGCTTCAATCTAGAAGAGATGAACCAGCTCGAATTTCTCGATGCTACTGAGCCCCCCAATCAACAAGGCGTGCGCAATGTGACGGTCACGGGCCCCGATCATCCTTATTCGGAGAATTTCTGGAAGCCCGGCCACATCATCGGCTACGAGCATACCTTCATTGCGACGCTTGGAGATTTTCTCGGCGCATTGGACCGGCAGAAGCCGTCCCACGCTGATCTCGATGATGCCGTCGCGGTCCAACGAGTGCTAGATGCCATCGAGCGATCGGCCGCATCTCGCAGCTGGGTGAAACTATAGACTTCGACAAGAACCGTGGAAGAGCGGCCCTTCAGGTGTCCAGTTCCATGAACTGGACAACTTTAGGGCAGCGTAACCCCGTTGAACCACTCCGGTGTTGGCCTCTGGAGTTTGCCTCTTTTCTTCAGCGGCGCCCTCCCCTGAATTCCTGAAGCGGTTATTGCAACGTCACTTTCCCGGTCAATTCAATCTGTGCCGATGAGCGGGCAACATGTACATCAAAATCGCCCGGTTCAACGGTCCAATCATGCTTCTTGACGTCGTAGTAAGAAAAAGCGCGACGATCGAGGGTCACGGTAACCCGCCTGGTCTCACCAGCGCCGAGATTGACCTTGGTAAATCCTTTCAGTTCTTTAATGGGACGAGGAATACTGGAATGCCGGTCGCCAACATACACTTGCGCGATTTCTGCGCCGGCGCGATTGCCCGTGTTTGTGACTTCAAAATGCACTTCTACAGCCCCGGAAGCCGACGCTGGCGAAATGGCAAGATGCTTGTAGGCAAACGTAGTGTAGGAAAGACCGTAGCCAAACGGAAATAGCGGTTTGACTCCCGACTTGTCGTAGCCGCGGTATCCGATGAATACACCTTCGGTGTAGGCAACCTTCCTGTCTCCGCCTTTGGGATAATAAGTGTCGTGCGCAGGATTGTCTTCCCATCGCCGCTCGAGAGTGATTGGCAATTTTCCTGATGGAGTGGCGTCGCCGAAAATCAGTTGCGCCAGGGCTGTGCCGCCCTCCTGTCCGGGATACCAGGCTTGAAACAGTCCCGATACGTGATCGACCCACGGGGTCATACCTACGCCGCCTCCTGAGGTCACCACCACCACCGTGTTCTTATTTAGGGCCGCAATCTGATTGATCAGGTCATCCTGACCCGGCGGCAGCATAAACATCCGGTCCGCACTTTCTCCTTCGGTGGACGGGTCAAAACCCACTGCCAGCACGACTGCATCGGCGTGGGCCGCGACAGACTTGGCTTCCGCGCTGACCAGGTCTTCCGGGCGCACAATGCCGAAATTCAGTTTGGTTTTGCCCCAACCGCGCCGGACGAAGTAGTCCAGTTCAATCTGGTGCGCGCCAGTCTGCAGCGGCATTTTCAGCTGGCTCAGAAACGCATATGCCTGCTTCCAGTCATCGATGACAAGCTTCTTGTCCACATACAGACGGTAACCGCCGTTTTCTCCGGGTCCCTGAACGAAAACAAGGTAGTCACCCGGAGCGCTGGGCGTGAAATATCCCGTCCACCGAATCGACAAATCATTCGCGGACATGCCATCGGTTACGCCCGGGTCGTAGCTGGCCTTGTCGTTTATGCGCTCGATGGCCGGCTGGCCCGAGAGATTTGCGTTGTCGAAGAACTCGGCTTTCAGACCCGCCCGGCCACCGTTCGCTTCAGTGGTGAATGGGGTCTGGCCGGCAATCTCGGCCAGCGTCGGCAGTCCCGCCGCGTAGTACACTTTTGCCCCACTGCCTAAATGGTTTGCGATCCCTTCCAGGAAACTGACCGCCCAAAATGGACGGACCTCGCCGCTGCCGCCGCCCACGGGCTGCGCGGGGTACGCATCTGGCCCTATCACCGCAATGGATTTTATCCGTCCTTTATCCAACGGCAACAAGTTGTCATCATTCTTCAGCAAGACCATACTCGATCGAATGGCCTCGAGCGCTACCTGACGTCCGTCGGCGTTCAAACGGGGAATGGATGTATCGGTTTGGTCGTGATCCAACCATCCAAATTGAATTGCGGTGCGAAGAATGCGGCGCACCTTGTCATCGATCGTAGCTTCCGTGACTTTGCCCGATCGAACCGCCGGCAAAAGCGTGGTCCGATTCATGAGCTTCCCCGATGGCATCTCCAGATCCAGACCGCCATTGGCGGCTGCCACCGCGTCGTAGGTCGCATCCCAGTCGGACATCATGATGCCCTGGAAGCCCCATTCCTTCTTTGCGACATCCGTATTGAGATATCCACTTTGGGTCAGGTGAAGACCATTGGTTAGGTTGTAGGAATCCATGATCGCGCCTACGTGCGCTTCCTTCACCGCAGCTTCAAACGTAGGCAGGTAGATTTCGCGCATAGTGCGCTCGTCGATGATCGAGTCCACATTGTGCCGGTCAAACTCCGAGTTGTTGCCCATGAAGTGCTTGATGGTGGCGCTAACGCCCTGACTCTGCAGTCCTTTTATGTATCCGACCGAAATGCGGGACGCCAAAAACGGATCCTCGCCGAAGTACTCGAAACTCCTGCCATTCAGCGGAGCGCGATAGATATTCACGCCCGGCCCCAACAGAAAGTGCACCCCGCGGGCCCGCGCATCTTCACCAAAAATGCTGCCCACTCGCTGTGCGAGTTCCGGATCCCACGCTGCCGCCAGCGCAACGCCACCGACCGCGGTGGACGGTCCGTAATTGCGCACGCCGACCGGACCATCGGACATCTTCAGGCGGGGCAGATGGATGTGTGGAATCTCGCGAATGTAGAAGGCATCGACGCCGCCGATCAGATCGATCTTCTCTTCCAGCGAGAGCTGCTTGAGCAACGAGTCTACACGGGCCTCAACGTCAGCCTGAGATTGTGCGGTTTGGCACACGACCGGCACGACCCACAACAGAATCAGCGCAGCAACCCATCGGAATCTGCCAATCCGGATTTTGCGAACCATAGAAATCCTCCGCGAAGCTCTCGCTATATCCTCTGAAACTGTTCCGGCAGACTTGTGTCAGCGCTGCACTCTTCCCGATCCCCCGCCTTTAAGCAGCGCATTCACTTCATCCACGGTGGTGCGGCTGAAGTCGCCCGGGAGGGAGTGCTTCAGGCAGCTTGTCGCAACTGCAAACTCCAGCGCGCCCTGGTGAGAGGGCAGCACCTGAAAGCCGTAGATCAGCCCTGCAGCGAAGGAATCGCCGGCTCCGACCCGATCTACGATGTGAGTAATTTCATAGGAGCGACTCACCATGAACCCCAGCCGGTCGTTGAGACACGCCGACCAGCCGTTATGCGACGCGCTTTTGGATTCACGCAGCGTGATGGCAATCGCTTTCAGCTTCGGATACTCGCCCAGAACCTTGGCAGTCAGCTTCTCGTACTGCGCGCGATCGAGCTTGCCGGAGTGCACATCGACTTCCGCCTGGATCCCAAGCGCCATTTGCACGTCCTCTTCGTTGGCGATGGCAATGTCAATATTCTTGACCAGTTCAGGCATCACTTCGACAGTGGGCTTCCCCCACTTCCAAAGATTCTTGCGGTAGTTCAGATCGCAGGAGACGGTGATTCCCTTCTCCCTTGCCTTCTTCACTGCTTCAAGCGCCAGGTCGGCAGCCGAACTGCTGATGGCCGGCGTAATACCCGTGACGTGGAACCAGCCCGCATCTTCCAGGGCTCGGTCCCAGCTGATGTCGCCCGGCTTGGCCAAAGCGATGGCACTATGATCGCGATCGTAGACGACCTTCGAAGCCCGCTGGTTGGCGCCGGCCTCAAGATAATAGATACCCAGCCGGCCCTTGCCGCGCACGATTCTGGAAGTATCCACGCCGAACCGGCGCAGTTCGCCAATTACAGCGTCCGCCACGGGGTTCTTGTCCGGCAGCACCGTAACGAAGGCCGCTGGCAGGCCCAATTGCGCCACCGCGACAGCCACGTTGGCCTCACCTCCTCCAAACGTCGCCACGAACTGCGGTGTTTGTAAGATCTTTTCAAAGCCCGGCGGGGCCAGCCGCAACATGATTTCCCCGAAAGTGACGGTCGTCTTTCCCATATTCCTTGTTCTGAGCCTCGCTAATCGTTCTGAATTTACGATCTCACTTTGACGCCTAACTACGTCTGCTGACCTGAGACGAGCTCCACCCCCAGGCTGGCTAGGACAATGTCTTCACTCGACGAAAGGCCGCTCACGGCCACGGCGCCGGCCACCTGGCCATCTTTCCACACCGGAATGCCCCCGCCCCATCCCACAAACCTGGGATCGCCATAGTAAGCGATATCGTGACCCTTCTCCGGGTGCCGAGCCTTCTCGCCAATCTCTTTGGTTGGCTTGCGCTCCCGAGCGGCGGTCCAGGCCTTGTTGGCGGCAATGCGGATCGAAGAGATCGGAGCACCGTCCATGCGGGCAAAGGCAATCAGTTCGCCGTGCGAGTCAGCCACGGCGATCACCGCTGCCTTTTGCATGGCCAGGGCTCGTTCGACGATCAGATCAATAATTTGTTTGGCTTCTGAATATTCGATCGTCTGCGTGGTTTTCATCAGTTTCCCAAGACGGCTGGCGCAAGTGCTTTGTTGCGAGTTCGCTCCGCAGCCGCGAGCCCGGCAGCTTCCGGGCGGAAAGGATTTTAAATCAAAAGCGCGGCCAAGAAGACGACAATCGGCGAACTGGCGAGCATCGAATTCCGCTCGGAGTTCTTCAATCTCTTTAACCATCCTCATGCCGGGCCACCCGATGGAACCTGTTGCACCCTGAACAACCCCAATTTCGGTGTGTTAACGAACACTGTCAATAACCCGCAGTTGCCGGCTGCCCGGAGGCCGGGTCTGAGTAGTTCCCTTCTCCATCTCCTGGCCCGGTTGCGGACGTGGGGCATTTGCCCCGCCGGGCCCGTGCTGAGTGCGCGTAGGTGCTTCGAAACCTCGTTCTTGGCATCTACGCGTAGATCATCTGTTTGAAAACAGGACGAGTTGTTGGCTTCGTTTTGCAAGTCCCGAGGAGAATTGCCTTTTCAAAACTTTCTCCCGCGCGACTGTCTCTCGATGGCTTGGGTGCACTATTTGGCTTCAAGCCATCGAAGCGGCAAAATTCGCGGCCTCCTCTCGACCTTCAGCGGCTACGCCTGCTCAGCTTCGCTGGACCCACTTCTCGTGCACTCGGTTCTATCTTCGAACTGCGCGCAATCCGCTGGCCGATCCCCCGTCGGATCCGCCGTCTGTCGCTCCTCCGCCAGGTGCACATCGCCTTCGCCGGCCGGCGCTCCGTTCGTCGGGGATCGGGTCGCGTCGGGGTTCCGCGAAGCTTCGCTTTCTTGCTGCTCAATTCGTTGTTCCAGACTTGTCACGCGAGTTTCGAGAGCAGCGATCGGAATCGTGCGGTAAAGCGAATTGCACAGTTGCGCCAGAGCACTCGCCTCTCGCGGTCGCAGATCACCGGACAGCAGCAAGCGGATGGCCTGGCCGGTGAGATTGCGGAGATCGGTGGCGGTCATGTTGTCGGGAACCTGTAGGTCGAGTACGGCCGATCTGCGATTCCGCCGTCCCCCGATCTGGCCGAGTGCCCGGGCGCTATCCGGATTCGCGTGAAAAAAGCACAGCCCACCCGGACCTGCGGGTGCCCGGCAGCTGGCGCCGGTTCTTGTCTTGCCTTTGCATGCCTGCATGATTGCTCCTTTATCGCTCAGCTACCACCGTCACAGTCGTTCGACGGACAGCGCGTGGCTTCTGTGAAACACTGGAATCTATGCCAAAAACGACCCGGCTTGGTTCACGCGTATTAGAGACAATCCCTGAAGTTCGTAAACCTCCACGGTATTCGACTTCTGATGACGAAGATAATTTAGAGCCTGAGTTACAGAATCCACGACGTCATCGTGAACCCCCGTTGGAAACGCCGCCAGTTCGTCCAAAAAGTCCGCAAGCCACGGTGCGGACTCCGGCAGGAAGACCTTCCCTGCCTCGATCAGCGGCGTCACCGCCTGGGTTCGCGCCACCTTGTCCCGGTCCACAGCCACAGGACGAATAGGCAGCGCGGTCTCGTACTTGAGCTCCTGAATCAAACTTTGACCACTTGCTTTGTCCTCAACCAGAATCACCGTGGGTGAATATTCCGAGGCCAGCAACACCATCTGCCGCTTCAGTGCGGGAAACTCAAGCCGGCCGCGCCAACACGACAACAGGTCATTACTGTCCGGTTGTTGAGTCCCGATATCCATGCAACTGATTGTTGCAGAGCGGCTTGAGTGGCATTCCGGCTTTTTTCGATTTGAAAATGCCGATGACGTTTTTGGCCGAATCCGGCCCGATCCGGCTTTGCGAAACAATGAGGTGTGAATACTGGACGAACCGTTTTTTCGCAGCTGA
>WNFG01001490.1_pt1 | contig 23408 bp, 16 predicted proteins | sample 5400431 | NCBI WGS metagenome assembly WNFG01 (sample SAMN13153346, study PRJNA577476) | soil metagenome | isolation source: 120 cm saprolite under Douglas fir tree site 2 hole 3 replicate 2 | place: USA:California | collected 2015-04-18 | reverse complement strand
CCCGCCTGACCGCTGCACTGGCGAAATACACCACTGCCCCCCTCGGTTTGCCCCCACGTTGACGGCGTGGACGCCCTTTGCTATCGTCCCCCGCCCGCCGCGCCAAGTACTCCGGCATAGCTCAGTTGGTAGAGCAACGGACTGTTAATCCGTGGGTCGTAGGTTCGAGTCCTACTGCCGGAGCCAATTCCTTCCTGCTGTCGCGGCGAGGTCTGCGCGAGTCCACCGCTCCGCATCCTGCTGGGTGAGAGAAGCGACTCTTCGCGAGAGGTCTCCTCGCTGGCATGTGCCCGAGGCGATCACTCGGCTCTCTGGTTTGACCGAAACGGCGAATGAATTAGGTACCGTCTCGACATGATATAAGGGCGATCTCACCACAAAAGGAGAGCCCCCTCTATGCGACGTGTCGTCTTTGCGGCATTGCTCCTGCTCGTCTGTCCTATCGCCGTCGCCCAGCACTTCCACCACCTCCTCCAGTCCGCCCCCGAGGACGACCTTCGAGGCTCGCCGTGCACCAAGACGTTCCTGCCGGCGAAGCTCAATGCCGGTCTCCAGAAAGTGAACTGGCCGGTCAGCGCCAGCACGGACGACGCGCTGAAGTTCTTCAGCCAGGGGATGACGCAGTACTACGGATTCAACTACGAAGAGGCGCTCCGCAACTTCCGGGCAGCAGCAAAGGCGAACGGAGGGGAGATGGCCATGGCGTCATGGGGCATCGCCCTCGCCTCGGGCCCGAACATCAACCTCGGCATGGACAACGACTGCCGCACTCTGGCCATCACGCAGAGCCGGAAGGCACTCGAGCTGGCGATGAAGCAGGAGGACGGCAAACAGGTCTGCATGATCAGGCCGCAGGAGTGCGCGCTGATCAAGGCACTCATTCTGCGCTACAACAATGCCGCCGATCCGGCATCGGAGACGATTGCTTTCAGCGCCGCCATGGGCGATATCTGGAACTCTCCGCCCGACACCAAGTCCTACACGAATATCCCGGACGTCGGAGCCTTATACGCCGAGAGCATGCTGGAGTTGCGGCCGTGGGCGCTGTTCACCAAGGACCACAAACCCGTAGACCCCGAGCTCAACAGACGCATCTATCAGGCCCTCGAGACATCCATCGAGGCAGAGAGGAACGCCGTCGGCGCAAATCACTTCTGGATTCATACGGTCGAAGCCTCAGCTACGCCGGGTGATGCGCTGCCGAGCGCGAACCTGCTCGATACGCGCGCGCCGCTGTCGGGACATCTCGTACACATGCCGTCGCACATCTATCTGCTGCTCGGCGATTACAAGGCGGCCCTGGAGAGCAACCTGCGGGCGGCGGGGGTCGACCGCGAGGAGTATGCCGGACCATGCCGCGGGACGTTCTTGAGGTACAAGCTGGATCCGTTATGCCCGCAGCTCTACTACGGCCACTACCTCAGCCACAACCTCTTCTTCGGCGCCGTCTCGGCCACGTTCCTGGGTCAGAGAAAGCAGGCGTTGAAGCTGGCGCATGAGACCCGCACGCACGTCGAACACTTTGTGGCCAACGAGCCCGGGCTGCAGCGATACATGACGGCGGAGCTCATGACACGGGTAATGAACAATGACTGGAGTGCGATCCTCGATGAAAAGGTGGAGCCCGAGCCGCCCGCAAAGTGCTACCTCCAGGCGCCGTTCACGAAGCCGGACGGCTGCCACATCCTCCGCTCGATATGGCATTGGGCGCGCGGGATGGCATACGCCACGCACGGCGACGTCACGTCCGCGAACAAGGAGGCCGATGCCATGGACGCCCAGATGCGGGAGATCGTCGAGCCTACGCCGATCTACTGGGGCAATAACCTGGCCTCGACCGTGCTGGCCATCGCCCGGCCGATGCTGCAGGCGCGCATCCTCTGGGCGCGCAACGACCAGAAGAACGCCATCGAACAACTGAAAATCGCGGTCGTGAACGAGGGCAAACTCACCTACGACGAGCCGCCGCAGTGGTTCGCCCCCGCCCGCGAGGCCCTCGGCGGCGCCTATCTGCAGACCAGACAGTTCGGCCCTGCGGAGGCAACCTTCAAAGAGGAGCTTCTCCTCTATCCGAAGAGCGGACGCGCGCTCTACGGCCTGATGCGCGCGCTCGAGGGCAAAGGCGAGCCGGACGAAGAGGTCGAGAAGGAGTTCGCGACGGCATGGAGGAACGCTGACTACACGATGACCAATAAGGATCTTTGGCCGGCAATCCGGCAGCAACGGTAGCCGCAATTCTCACAGTGTCGCTGCCGGCCACGCCCTTTCGTCGATAGGGGAGGGCGCTGCCGAGAATGGGAGATCAATGACCTTCGAGCGCATCTAACTACTCCTTCGCCTCCGTCCGCCGTTCGGTGAATACGCCGATCAATTTCATCAAGACTGGCAGGCCGGTCGTCAGCGCGGTGGCCAGGGCGGTGGTCGTCGTCAGCATGTCTTTCTGCGTGGCGAACAGGAGCAGGATGAAGGCGATGATGATGACGAAGAACGGGACGCGGAGAGAGTCCCAGGTGCTGGCGCCGCTTTTCTCACGGGCTCGGGTGACTACGTTTTCGCGTTGTGCCGCTTCAAGCACGTATCGGCGGAACGATTCACTGAACAGCTCCAGATTCGGGTCACGGCGGACGAGACCTCGCGCCATCAGACGCCTCAAGGTGCGGCGGTTCTTTCCGTTGGCCAGGCCGTTGCGCGCGAGCTGGTAGAGCAGCAGCTGCTCGTCATCGCGGCAGCTCGCCCACAGGCCTGCGTAGTACGTTTCCGCCCGTTCGCCGATCTCATCGAGAATGCGATTCTTATCGGCCTCGGGATTCGGCTCGTTGCGCTGCCGGCGTAGCTTGGCCTCATCATTGAGCTCGTGGCGCAGGCGGAGCAGGAACGAGTTGTACGCTGTCTCCTTTTCCAGCAACGTCCCTGGCCCCGCGGCATAAAACCGACTCGTGGTACGGAAGTCTTTTCGACGTTTCCATTCCTCGTTCCGAACGTCGAGCTCTTCCACGGTGACGCAGACGAATTTGTCGAGAAGCGCGCGCCAACGTTTGAAGTAGTCCGCTACCGCCTCGCCGGCCAGCGTGGGCGGCGCAGCGGTGTTCATGACGAACGCCATACCGACGCTCGAAACGATGACGACGGTTCGATCGGCCAGCGCGAGCAGTCGCTCCAGCCAGCGCAACTTCTTCTCATTGATCGTGCCGGCTTTGGTGCAGGTGTTGTCATTGATGCCGTACTCGAAGTCCAGAATGCGCACGTTGCGCCCGGCATCACTACCATCCAGCGTCTCCAGAACGTCCGACCAGGTGTTATGGCCGTGGAGGGTCTCGAAGGAGACGTCGAAGAATGCCGACTTCCTGGTCAGTTCGTTCGCGTCGCGTTGGCGCCTCACGAGGAAAATGTGATCACCAAGGCTTGGGCCGAGCGGCCGTTGGGCCATCCAATCGGGCTCGCCGACATCGATCAGAAGCACGCGTCTGGCGATGAAATCGGCGGCACACCAGAAGATGACGAACAGCGAGAGCGCGATGAACGCGATCGTCAACAGATGAAACCACACCGCGCCGTCAGCCTGATCATCCAGGCCGTCGCGTAAATATTTCGTGGGTGACTTACCAAGAGATTCCTTCGGCAAGTGCGAGACGATCACAATTTTCTCGTCCGCAGTCTCCAGATCTCCCATGGGGGGCCAAAGGCGCTCGGCCACGTCCCGATCGAAATGGATCTTGCGAACGAGCTTGATCAGGGGTTCGTTTACACACCAGTGCCACAAGTCATCCGCTGATCCCGATTCGAACAGCGGACGGATAGCGATCGAGTCTTCGTACAAAGCCGGTAACGCGCTCGCGGCCCACGACGGAACGGTCGAGTTTTTTTCGCTCGGATTGTCCGGACACTCCTGCGGGTCCACTGTTCTATGCAGCCAGAAAGGACCGCGCTCCAATTCCGGATCGAGCTCCCACCGGCTGCCGAACAGAATGCCAAGCCGGTTGGAGAAGAGGTCGGCATACACATACGATGAGTTTTCATCAAGCACGTTCACGGTTTCCACGTGATCGATGCGGTGCTCCAGACCGGCTGCGGCGCGAAGCTGGCCATACTTGACCATCAATTGGGACTGGACGTGCCGGCTGATCGCGAAAAAGCCCACCACCGGCATGGCCACGCCGATCGTTAGCAGCAGCACTCCGCAGAGAAGGTACCGGGTGGCGTAGCTTGGGATTCTTGGTGTCGCTTCAGACGCAGGCACGGAGCCGGTTGGCTGCGGGGCGGTCCAGTGGATGCGCCAGCGCAGTTTCACGCGTAGTTTGCGGAAAGCGGCAGCGATGCGCGCCTGTGACTTGCCGAGATTCCTGGCTGTGCGCTTGCGGAAGCGCGCGAGGGCCTCAGCGATCCAACCGCTACCCTTCCAACTGGAGGCCATCAGCGCTGTCAGCGCCGCCACAGTCAGCGTTGCGATAACGAGGATGGACCTGATCACGATTCGGTTGGAGATGAAGACGAAGATCTCGCAATCGGGCTCCGCGAGGGACATGTGGCAGATGAGGACCGCGGTTACGACGAGCCAGAGCGCTGTGCCGATGGCAAAGCGGTTCGGGGCGCCGGCGCGGCGATGCAGGATGAGATATGTCGTGGCGATGGCCAACGCAGGAATGATGAGGATCCCGTAGAAAGCCGACCATGGCGCCAACGCATAGTTGTTCAGCCAGAAGAGTCCCAGCAGCGCAACCAGGATGATGTTCAGGCGGAGGTAGTCACCGCGGCGTGGCTCGTCAGGCCACAACCGCGGTGCCCTGTAGCCGGGCGCCACCAGGAGCACGACGATGTAGAGAACAAAGTACGGCACGCCGCTGAACAGAAGCAGCATCAGCGTGAGTAGCGCTCCCTCAACGTTGAGCACCCGGGTGAGCCGTTTCGGGCGGAAGGTCACAAGCGTCCAGCGCGAGCCGGTGAGCGGACGGACGTACATCGACTCGTCCTCCCCCCAATAGCTGGCGTTGATCAGTCCGGCACGCCGGGCCACTACCGCGGATCTCAGGTCGCGGTTTCGGTCCGCCTCGGCAAAGAAATTTTCGTAGCCGATCCGCTGCGCGTCAGAGTGGTAGACCACCTCTCCGCTTTCGTCGATGATGGCCATCTCCACGCCCGGCGGCTGAATGGCATGACTGATGTCGATCAATTCCGTCGTAAGGCTGACAACGGCGAACGGAAGGCGAGGGGATGGGCCCTGTTGGCCTGCGTCGCGGAGGGCGTCCCATTTCGCCGAATCGCTGGTTTTCTTGGCCAGGACGGCCCGCACCTCGCCCGTCGCTTTCGATCGCACCCACTCCAACACGTAGGAACGCCGCGTCGGGCGGCCCCGCTCGATCGAGGGCCGCTCCACAGTCGACGTTCTCTCCAGGCTCGCAAGTTTGAAATACTGCCGCGTGCTGACGTCGACCGGCTGGTGAGAGTCGCGGGCGAAGCGGACCTGCTGTTGTCCGGCCTCGTCAATCCAGTCGATCGAGTAGATATAGGGGTACTCGCCGACATTCTCTTTCGTCAGGATCTTTTTCGTCACGAGATCAAGTAGCGATTCTGTTTTCGTAGCACCTTGCGAGGCCAGCTCTTGCGCTCGAGGCGCGGTCGCCGCCTCAACCGACGACAGCACATCGGCGGCGCGGGCGACGTTTTGACTGAAGTCGTCGTTCACGCTCTGGCTGAATCGCTCGAGCTGGTCATCGGCGGTTTGCGAGATGCCGCGGTAAGCGATAGCGTCGAGCAATACAAGCGTGATCACCGCCGTGCCGACAATGGTGCAGATGACCAGAAGCACGACGTCGGTGATCGTCAGCGCCTGCTCCGGGTGAATGAGGGCGACGCGGAGGAAAGGCCAGCAGCACAACGCCAACAGAGCGATGGCGACGGCGATCATAACGATTGAGGTCGAAATCGCCGACACGTCATACCGGAAGCGCGAAGCCGACACCAGGCCGCAGACAATCCACTGGTTTTGTTGGTCTTGTTGGCCGCGCAGATTCGGCGCCGGACGGGCAAACGCGTAAGGCTGCGCGAAGAGAACGTAGTCGGCCCCGCCGAGCTCGACATTGATGTGATCCGTTGCCACCCCCAGCGTCGCGGGCTTGAGATCTTCGTACTGACGCCATCCTTTCTGCTTCAAGAGGGCACCAAGGTTCGTGATCAACAGCGTCGACCCGCTCTCGCGATCGGCGATCGCGCCAGCATTCTTGGTACTGCTCGTCGCAGGTGTTTGACTTGTTGTTTTGGAAGATCCTGAAGTCCCCGTCGTTGGATGTGGCGTCTTGCTCTGCGGGTCGTTGTCATTCGTCGCTTTGACGGCCGCGTCCTCTTTCTTGTCCTCCTCATCGTCGATCCATTCTTCCTCCCTGCCCAGAAGCGTCGACGAGCTGGGGGGCGGCCGAATGCTGTACAGGACTTTGCCGTCTGACGTGGCAATGAGAAGCACGTCGAATGCCGCGCCGACCCTGGGTGTGATAATCGGCCGGAGCACTGTTTCGAGTGGGACTGTTGCGCATGTGCGCAGAACATTGCCCGCTCCTCCTTTACTCGACGGCGGTATTGCCGACTCAGTCTGCAGCGCCAGTCTCCACCCCTGGGCCGTCTCTTCGATGGTGCGCCAGACCTCGCCTGGCTCCCTCCTGCCGTTGCTGCCTTCTTTGATGCAATTGTCCTCAAACCTGATTCCGGGAGCAGAGTATTTGTCAGCAGCAGAGCTACTTGTTTGCCCCTTCCCAGCGTCCTTTATCCTCGCGGCGTGAGCGTCGCGAACGAAGCCCTCGAACATCTCCACCCGCCCCTCAACCTGGGCGGTCTGCATCGCCAGGAGACGCAGGTTTCGTCCGGTGTAGTACTCGACCTGCTTGAGGTAGTAGGCGTAATAGGCGCTACCCACCACCGCCAGGGCGACGACCGTGATCACAAGCGGCGCGCGGGAGCCGCGCGGCCCGGGCGTCTTGTTGTCGTCCCCACCCTCAGGCTTGCTCATGAAAGGGATTCTCATACTCAAGGAGTGTCGAGTCGGTTGCTTCTCCTACCCCCCGGTAGTCTCAGAAATAGTGAGCGAGGCGGGTCGTTTGTTACGCGCTGCCGGCAGCGCGGGGCGAGGCTTCACCTCACGTGCTAGCATCGACGACTGGTCCTAATAATTGTCAAACGGAGACTCCATGCACTTCGTCCCTCGCTTTCGTCTCGCCGTATTCACGGCGGTTTTGACCCTTTGCGTCAGTCCCCTCTTTGCCTCCGATCCGTGGGACTCGGCAGCGTTTTCTTCCGATCCGAAGGAGCTCGTGGCGGCGGCGGAGAAGGTATCGAGCGGCGACGCGGGATTTGTGGTCCTGCTCGATGAGGCGAACTACACGTTCGAGGCCGATGGGAAGTCGCATACGACCCAGCGGCACATCTACCGGGTCGTCGATGACTCGGCGGTCGAAGGGCTGGGGACGATCGAGGTGCCGTGGGCGCCCTGGTACAACGATCAGCCGGCGAGACGCCAGCGCTCCGGAACCGCGAGGGGCCAGACCTTCGCTTTTCGTTGTGCGGGCGATCAAATCCAGTAAGTGCATTTGGTCGAACGCATTACAACCACGTGCCGATTTTGATGCGGCGTTCGGTTCGAGGTCCAGAGAAGCGGTAAGTGATTTGTTTTCAATCACATTGGCCTTAAATTGTTCTTTGAAGCGGCATCGGGACTTCTTGTCGAGGATCGACGTAATCATTTGAAAATACATTGGTTAAGTGACCGATAGCAGGTAAGGCCCTTAGGTCCGAAGGCTTGACCCCTCCCTGGGGTTCACCTCCCTGGGGTTCAATTGCTCGTTTCACGTCCCATTCGATGAGGTTGTTGCACCTATTCAATGAGGTCAACGACCCATTCGATGAGGTTGTCGAAGCATTCAATGAGGTCAAACGACCCATTCGATGAGGTTGTCGAAGCATTCGATGAGGTCAAACGACCCATTCGATGAGGTTGTCGAAGCATTCGATGAGGTCATCGACCCATTCGATGAGGTCGTCGAAGCATTCGATGAGGTCAAACGACCCATTCGATGATGTCGTCGAAGCATTCGATGAGGTTAACGAAGGCTCGGTCGAGGTCAGGGACGTCGTCGATGACGTCAGAAAGGGCGACAAAACTATCAATTATGGTGAAAGCCGGGTTTCAGCGCCGGTGCCGTCGAAAGGCAGCCAACCACAGAGGCACAGAGGACACAGAGAAGATCAGAGGATGAAGGACGACCTTCGTCGTTGCCTCTCGCAACGAACGGAGATGCTCAGTCGTACAAGTACCGGACAGATGCAGCCCCGTTGCAGAGAACGCTTGTTCCGTTGGAATTCCGTTTCCTTCTCGCGTGCTACGATCGCCGGCGGTCCTAATAAGTTGTCAATCGGAGAGTTCATGCACGGTTTTGCTCGCCTTCGTCTCGCCGTATTCACGGCGGTTTTGACCCTTTGCGTCAGTCCCCTCTTCGCCTCCGATCCATGGGATTCGGCGGCCTTCACTTCCGACCCGAAGGAGCTCGTGGCGGCGGCGGAGAAAGTATCGAGCGGAGACGCGGGATTTGTGGTCCTGCTCGATGAGGCGAACTACACGTTCGAGGCCGATGGAAAGTCGCATACGACCCAGCGGCACATCTACCGGGTCGTCGATGACTCGGCGGTCGAAGGGCTGGGGACGATCGAGGTGCCGTGGGCGCCCTGGTACAACGACCGGCCCACCGTGGCGGCGCGCGTGGTCTCGAAGGACGGGACGGTGCACACGCTCGACGCCAAGGCCATCATCGAGGCGCCGGCGCGCGAGGATCTCGACATCTTCAGCGACAACCGCGTGCTGCGCGCGCCGCTGCCGGGTGTGGCGGTCGGCTCCGTCATCGAATACGTCATCGAGTTCAACGGCAACAATCCGATCGGCGATGCCGGGGCCTCCGACATCTTCATCCTCGGCGGGTACGCCCCGACGCAACGGACGCGCATGACCATCGACGGACCGTCGTCGCTCGAGCCGCGCATCGTCAACAAGAGCGATCTGCAGGCAAAAACCGAGGAGAAGAACGGCCGCCGCATCACCACGTTCGAAAGCGGCCGCATCGAAGGGCGCAAAGACTTCGAGAACTTCTTGCCCTTCGACGTCATCAACCTTCCCTACATTGCTTTTTCCACTGGCTCCTCGTGGCGGAACCTGGCCATGCGCTACAGCGAGATCGTCGACAAGCAGATCGCCGGCAACGACCTCAAGAAATTTACGCACGACGCCATCGGCAACGCCACCGAGCGCCGCGATGTCATCGCCCGCGCCCTCGCCGCGGTCGAGAAGAACGTCCGCTACGCCGGCGTCGAAGTGGGCGAGTCTTCGATCGTCCCGCGTCCGCCGCTGACCGTTCTCGGCAACAAGTACGGCGACTGCAAAGACAAGGCGACGCTGCTCGTGGCCATGCTGCGTGTGGCGGGCATCTCCTCGCACGTGGCGTTGCTGCGCGCCGGTGAGGACTTCGACGTTCATCCCGAGCTTCCGGGGATGGGCCGCTTCAATCACGCCATCGTCCGCGTCGACGCCACGGCCAAGGATCAGGCCATGTGGGTCGATCCGACCGACGACTTCGCCCATGCCGGCGACCTGCCGTCGCAGGATCAGGGACGTCTGGCGCTCATCGCCGCGGGCGATACGTCCGCGCTGACGAAGACGCCGGAAACGCCGTCGGCGGCGAACAAGTATTCGGAGACGCGCACTTACACACTGCCCGAGGACGGCAAGGCGCACGTCCTGGAGGTCAGCGAGACCGTCACCGGCTCCGAGGACTCGTTTCAGCGCCACTACTACGCGGAGAGCGACCGGACCAAGTACCACGAACAGATCGAGACCTACGTGAAGTCGTACTACTCGGCGAAGAAGCTGGATAAAGTCGAAGCGACCGATCCGCACGATCTGACCAAGCCGTTCCGGGTCACGATCGAGGCCTCGGACGCAGAGACCGGCGTCGCGCACGACGGCGATGCCGCGGTGGCCTTCCATCCGGCGAACCTCATCAACTGGCTGCCGTTTCCTCTGCGCAACTTCGGCGACGATCACGCCGAAGAGGCGCGCCGAAAGCGTGCCGGCGAGTTTGTCTTTCCCGCGGCGGGACTGCGCGAATGGACCTACCACATCGTTCCGCCGGCCGGCTACACGGTGCGCACGCTGCCTCCCGACGAGACGACGAAGCTCGGCACGACCACGCTGAGCAAGGAGTTCCACGCGCAGCCCGACGGCTCGGTCGCGGCCGTGCTGCGCTTCGACAGCGGCAAACGCCGCATCAGCGCATCGGAGTTCGAAGAGACGCGCGCCAACATCAAGAAAGTCTTCGAGGCTAAGCCGACCATCATCGGCTTCGATCTGATCGGCCAGGCCAAGCTCAACGCCGGAGACGTCACCGGCGCGCTGGCGGAGTTCCGCAAGCTGGTGGCGCTGCATCCGAAGGAGGCGCAGCATCACATCGAGATCGCCCGCGCGCTCCTGATCGGCGGCCTGGGCGACGCCGCCCGGGCCGAGATCCAGCGCGCCGTGGCGCTCGAGCCATCGAACGCACATGCCCAGGCCGCCCGGGCCGGCATCCTGGAGTACGACCTCCTGGGCCGCCTTCTGCGCAAAGGCTTCGACATGGACGGCGCCATCGCCGCGTTGCGCAAAGCGAAAGAGCTCGATCCGAAGAACGCCGACTACCGCGGCGCGCTGGCCAAGCTGCTCACCTACGGCAGCGACGGCACCGAGTACGGTCCCGGCGCGAAGCTCGAAGAGTCGATCGCCGAATACCGCGCCGTGGCAACCGAAGTCGGCGAGAAGGAATCGAAGCAATTCGACGACGACCTCATGCCGGTGCTGGCGCACGCGGGCCGGTTCGCAGAGATGAAAGATCTCGCCAAGACGGTGCAGGACACGCAGCTTCGCGAGACCAGCCGCATCATCGCCATCGCCGCAACGGACGGTCCGGCGGCGGCGCTGCACGAGCTGGGCGCCTTCGACGCGAACACGCGCCGCAACTACGCGCAGACGGTCGCGCAGATGCTGCTCAATCTGCGCCTCTATCCCCAGGCCACGGAGATGTACGACGCCGCGACCCAGGGCGCGCCGAACGCCTCGAGCGCGCGACCATTCATCGAGGCTCTGCGCAAGACGAAACGGATCGAAGAGCTTCCGCTCGATGAAAAGGACCCGCGCTCCGTCGTGCAGAAGATGATCGTGGCCATGGTCCACAACGACACGCCGGCGCTGAAGAAGCTCTTCGCATTCGACATCAAGCCGTCCGATGACGAAGAGGACAGCGAAGATCCCTTCAGCGTGATGCGCATGCTGACCTCGGGCAGCAGCATGCCGCCGGCGGTGATCGGCGATCTCTCCTTCGGCACGATGCGCATCCAGAGCGACGGCAACGACAAGAGCGGCTATCGCCTCCGCCTGCGCAGCGAGAACGGCGTGAACATGCCCACCCTTTTCGTCGTCCGCCAGAACGGCGGCTACATCATCCGCGCCAGCACGTTTACCGCCGATACGATCGGAGCCGCCGTGCTGACATATGCCGACGCCGGCGACCTGGAGACAGCACGCACGTGGCTGAACTGGCTGCGCGAGGACGTGCAGGCCGGCGGCGGCGACGACCCGCTGCGCGGCGTCCCCTTCGCGGCGCTCTGGCCAAAAGACAACGCCGCCACGAGCGCGGACGAGATCCGCACCGCCGCGGCATCGATGATGATCCGCAAAGGCGACGAGAAGAGCATCCCGATTCTCCTGGCGATGCGGGAGAAAGCGGCGAACGACCGCATGAAATCGTGGATCGACGTCGCGCTCAGCGCCGCCTACGCCAACCGCAAGGATTGGAAGAGCGTGGTACCGATTGCCGAGCGCCTCAGCGCCGCCTATCCCGATTCGGACAACGCCTTCAGCACGCACGTCTTCGCGCTGTCGTTGAGCGGGCGGACGGCGGATGCCGAGGAGCTCGCCAAGAAACGGCTGGCAAAGAAGCCGAAGGACGACGAGGCGCTTCGCGCTCTCTCCTCGAATGCCGCCAAGGCCCGCGACTACACGGCCGCCGCGAAGTACGCCGAGCAGCTCGTCGACGAGTTGTCGCCGACGCAGAACGATTACAACAATGCCGCCTGGTTCGAGCTGTTCGCCGGCAACATTACCCACGCCATGGAGAACGCGCGCCGTGCCACGGCCGAGGAGTCGCAGACCTCCGCCGCGGCTCTGCATACGCTGGCCACGCTCTACGCGGAGACCGGCAAGAACATCGAAGCGCGCGACGCCCTCCTTCGTACGCTCGATAAGAGCCGCCGCGATCAGCCCGACAGCAGCGACTGGTACGTCCTCGGCCGTATGGCGGAGAACTACGGCGTCCGCGATGCCGCCCTCGCCGCCTACAAACGCGTGGTCAAGAAAGAAGAAGCCGACGGCGCCTCGGTGTGGGAGCTCGCGCAAAGACGGTTAGCGGTGATGGGAAAGAGCTGAGTCAGGGATTGCGATCCCGAGCGCGCTGATCACCGGGAGCACATGCTCCCGGTATCGGACGACCTCGCGATAGCGGCCCTCGCTGACGCGGCTCTCCCCGATCGATTCGTAGGCCGGCGGCGTGATCTCGAACTGTTCCAGCATGGCACTTGCGGAGCTTGATCGCAGACACTCCACCGCAAAGGCCTCCCTGCCGAAGCGGTCGAGCGCTTCCTGTACCTCGTCTCGCACCGCGCGATACGCCATCGCTGCATCGATCTTGCGCCCGAGAGCACCCTCGTCGAGCTCCAGACGGACGAGTGCTTCTTCGGGCCTCGTAACGGGGTCACCGTGCACCGCGAATTCGTAGTTCTGCAGCGTCCGCCCTGTTCGCATTCGCACAATGGCGACGGCGCTGTCGATCAGAGCGCGGCAGAGGTCATGCGCAGGATTGAAGCCTTCCATTGCGTCGCCGGCAACGCATTGGATGTCTGCGTCGATCAGACTCCCGGCAAGCTCGTTCACCAGATCGACGAACACCTCCACGCGGCCGTCGAGCAGAATCCGGTAAACCTCCTTGTCGGAGAAGCGGCCGTAAATCGAACCACGTAAGGCTCCCACTTCGTGAAGAAGACGGCTGGTCGATTCGAGCCGCGATTGACCATTGCCGCCGGAGCCGTCCGTAAGACAGAAATACAACGGACGATTGCGCTCCAGGTAGTGGTGAATCACCAGCTCGTGGCCGGGATGCGCCACGACAACGGCGGCGTTGCCTGAATCGCTGATTGGTTGGAACACGGGTCGGGCCTCAGGAAGTGTACAACGCTGTTGATCAGCGTTTCATCAGCCGGTAAAGACGGCGCAACAGACGTTCCGTTGGCGACATCACGACCGGGCGGGCAAGCTGGACGTCCTTCGAAAGACGCGAGAGAGACTCCGCCGTCGCGCGCAGCTCATCTTCCGGCGTCATCGGAACGTGACCTGCCTGCAACTCTTCGTATAGCTCGATGAACTGCTCCGCCAGCAGATCGATGCCTGCTGTTGCCCGGACGGCGTCAGTGACCTTCGCCGCGTCATCCGTATCGTAACGATCGATCTCGGCGCCGATGGCCGCTTCCGTGATCGGCCTCCGCAGAAGGCGCAGGCCGAAGTTGAGCTGCCTCATCGCGTCGAGATCGCGCGTGGTGATCATGCCCGCCAGGCCGCCTGCATCGCACACGATGACCGCGGTACCGGACGCCGCTGCCTCGAGAGCACAGCGCGCCTTTCCGAAGACGAGGTCATATCGCGAAAGGATCTCCTCCGGATGGTCGGTCGCCGTTCCGGCGGCACTTCCAACGATGTCGAGAATGATTCCGCGTTGCTTGCAGGCCGCCTCGATCGTTGATGCAAACAAGTTCTGCGTGGCCACGTTGCTGAAGACCAGCGCGCGAAGCGGACGACGCGGAAGCGGCGGCCGCCGTCGGAAGCGCTCCAGGTCGACCGCATTCGGCAGGATGCGCACCGCGGACTCCGGGATGCCGTGCTCGAGCATCATCCGGTCGCGGCAGTTCCGGTCGACGGCGATGTATTGACCGATGCGCCGGGTGCGTGGAGGCGTCGAATGCCACGTCAGCCCGTCGTGGCAGACGAAGAGCGCCGGCACTCCCGGAAAGCGCGCCAGCGCCGTCAGCGTTTCGAGATGATGGTGCCCGTGAATGACATGTGGTGCCACCGCGATCGCCGAAATGTCGTTCGTCACCGGAATCGTGGCTTGCCGCAGCTCCTCGGCGACCGCCCCGAGCGCGGTTGCATAGACGGACGGCTGCCATCCTCGCCGCAGCAGCGCCAGCGCCAAATCGCGTGTGTAGAGATCGGACCCGGAGGACGACAGCGCCTGGTGGGTAGCGATCAGCACGCGCCGCGGCTCGGGAGGGTTCATCCGCGTAACTCTATCTCCGCGTCTCCGCGTCTCCGCGTGAAACCTATTTCCGAACGAACCCACGTTTCGCGGCTACCTCGACAATCCTGGCCGCGTTCGCGTCCGCGCTGACGGTCGTCGTATCCAGCGTCAGCTCCGCGGATGACGGCGCTTCGTAGGGGTCATCGATCCCGGTGAAGTTCTTGATCGCTCCGCGGCGCGCCTGGGCGTACATCCCCTTCGTGTCCCGCGCCTCGCAGACTTCGAGAGGCGTGTCGACGAAGACTTCGATGAAATTGTCCTCGCCGACCATCTCGCGGACCGCATCGCGGGTGACGCGGTAGGGGCTGACGGCGGCACAGACGACGGCACCGCCGTGGCGGACGATCTCGGCGGCGACGAAGCCGATGCGGAGGATGTTGGCGTCGCGGTCCTCCTTGGAAAACCCAAGGCCTTTCGAGAGATGGGTGCGAACGACGTCACCGTCGAGGAGAGTGACCTGGCGGCCATGCTCGAGGAGGCGGCTGACGACGATCTCCGCCGTCGTCGATTTTCCGGCACCGCTCAGACCTGTAAACCAGACGCAGAAGCCCTGGTGATGCTTCGGTGGGTGGCTCTCCGCCAGAATCGCGGCCACCTCCGGGCGGGTGAACCATTCCGGCAGCGGATGACCGGCGCCGATAAAGTCGTCGCGGACCTGCGTGCCGGAGATCGAGCGCGTCTCCGCGCCGGCGGGGACGCGCGACGCTTCCTCGTAGCGGTCTTCGCCGGCAACGTAGACCAGCTCGCGGAAGGGGATCATCGTCATCCCGATCTCCGCCTCATGCGAGGCGACGAGCTCCTGCGCATCGTAAGGGCCGTAGAAACCGGCGCCGGGGCTGGCGTGATCGCGGCCGACGATGAAATGGTTCGCCCCGAAATTGCGCCGGATGATGGCGTGCCACAGCGCCTCGCGCGGCCCGGCCATCCGCATCGCCAGAGGCAACAGCGACAGCAGCACCCGGCCCGGCGGGAAGTGCTTCTCCGCCAGCGCGCGATACGTCCGGACGCGCGTGTAGTGATCGACGTCGCCCGGCTTCGTCATTCCCACCGAGGGGTGCAGCAGCAGCACGCCGTCGACCGCCTCGATGGCCCGCCGAACCAACTCTTCGTGCGCGCGATGCATCGGGTTGCGCGTCTGGAAGGCGACGACGTTGCTGTGCCCGAGATCCTCCAGCGCTTTGCGCACCTCGGCGGGCGTACGCCGCAGATCGCGGAAGTCCCATGACGTGCCGGTGCTGATCACGCGCGTCGGACCGCTGATGTTGCGGCGTCCCCATCCCGCCATCTCGGCGACCAGGGGATGTTTCGTGTCGCGCGTACCGAAGACGCCGATTGCCGCTTCGCCACGGTCCCATTCGTAGATCTCCTCGACCGTCATGACGGCGAGGATCTCGGTGTGCGGCCCGCGAAGGACGACGTCTTCGCCAACCGCTACCGGCGCGTCGTCCGCGACGGGAAGCGTGATCGGGATCGGGAAGAGCGTCCCATCAGCCAGCCGCATCTCGGCGACCACGCGCTCGTAGTCTGCCCGGTTGAGAAACCGGTCGAGCGGCGAGAAGCCGCCGGTAGCGAGCAGCTCGAGGTCGCAGCGCGATCGTTCCGAGATCCGCACCGAGGGGAGCGTGCTCACCCTGGCGACGAGAGCCGCGACCGACTCAGCCGGCTCGATGAGGTCGATGAGACGGCCGCCATACGGCTCGATGAGGGTAGCTGTCATGCGGCGCCGCGAACGAGACGGCAGATGGCGGAATTTCCTATGCCGCCAGACTTATCGCGCCGGCAGATACTCCGCAGGAATCGGATGCGCCGCATCTTCCTCTTCCCAGAAAATCGTCAGCACCTTCCAGTCGTCGCCGATGCGGACGAGCTGGAAGCTGTTGATCCCGCGCGCAAACGGCTTGTCATCCGAAGACGCATGCCGCGATTCATAGGTGCTAAAGACGTGAGCGATGTCGCCGAAACGCTGCATGCGGTTCGCGGCCGGCCGCTCGAAGAATCCATGGTCGGCGAAGTAGGCACCCGCCTTCGTCGCGTACTCCTTCGGCGTCATCACATTCGCCGTCACCACGCCGTCCTTGCGATGCGTCGAGATCAGCCGCGCGCCAGGCGCGAACAGCGCATCGAAACGATCCCAGTCCCGCTGGCCGGCCGGCCCTGAGATGACGTTGTAGAGCGCCAGAACCGTCGACTCGATCGCAAGCTGATCACTTCCCGGCTGCGCCGCCACCGGTTGGGAGGAGGGCAGCGAGGCGCATGCGGAAGCGACAGCGAGCAGAAGGACGAGCAGCTTTTTCATGCGCGGGAGTATAGAACCGGAGCGCTGGCGTCTCGCCGGCTGGCCCCGGCGTGCGTCTCGCCGCCGCTCCGGTCAGTCACGCTCCATCGTCGTACGTCAGCTCCAGAAACACATCCTCTAGAGCGCGGTCGCTCTTCAGCTCCGCGGTCGTTCCGCTGGCTACGATGCGGCCGCGATTGAGGATGGCGATGCGATCGCAGACCGCCTCGGCCACCGACAGCGTATGCGTCGTCAGGAAGACCGTCTTCTTCTCCTCGGCCAGGCGGCGAAAGAGCAGCTTGACCTGCTTTTGCGCTAGGGCGTCGAGGCCGACCATCGGCTCGTCGATGATCAGCAGCTCCGGATCGTGAACGAGCGCGGAGACGATGACGAGCTTCTGCTTCATCCCGTGCGAGAGGTTCTCGATCCGCGCGTCGGCCCAGTCGGCGATACCGAAGTAGGCCAGCAACTCCATTGCCCGCGTTTCGCAATCGCGCCACTCGCGGCTGTAGAGATTCGTCACGAATTGCAGCAGCTCGCGGCCGGTCAGCTTCTCGTATAGGAACGGCCGGTCGGGGATATACCCCGTGGTCGCCTTCACGCGGACGCCCTCCGTGGTTACATCGAGCCCGTTCACGCGCACCGTGCCTGAGGTCGGCAGCGAGAGACCGGCCAGGATACGGATCGTCGTGGTCTTCCCCGCGCCGTTGGGGCCGAGAAACCCGAAGATCTCGCCGCGCGCGACGTCGAGCGAAACGTGGTCAACCGCCGTGAAGTCGCCGTAGCGCTTGGTCAGATTGCGAATCTCGATCATCAGACAGCCCGGCCGCGCAGGGTATCATCCGAAAAACTTTCAACCGCGGAAACCGTAACCACGAATGGCTGAACGTGAGCATCTCGACGACCGCACCCTGGTGGCGCGCATCCTCGAGGGCGACCGAGACCGATTCACAGAGCTGGTGAAGCGCTACGAAAAGCGCATCATTAACTATGTGTATCGGATCACGCATCGCTACGAAGACGCTCACGACCTGGCCCAGGAAATCTTCGTGAAGGTCTACGTCGCCCTCGATCGCTACGACCCGAAGTACCAGTTTTCGACGTGGCTCTTCCGGATCGCTCAGAACAGCGCCATCGACGCGCTGCGCAAGAAGACCGTCAACGAGGTGTCGATCGCACCGAAGCCGGGCGATGACGACACCAAAGAGCGCGAGTTCGCCGACACGGGCGTATCACCCTATCGCGCCATGAGCAACAAACAACTCGCCGATGCCATCGATACGGCGGTGAAGAACCTGCCGACCGATTATCGCGAGCTGATTCAGCTTCGGCACTTTGCCGAGCTATCCTACGAGGAGATCGCTTCGATGAAGAAGCTGCCCCTCGGCACTGTTAAGAACAAACTGTTTCGGGCGCGCAATCTGTTGAAGGTCGAGCTCGAAGGATTTGTGGAACCCCTATGACCGAAGACGCGTGCCAGCGATACCTGCAAGATCCGGAAGCGAACGCCGCTCATTTGCAGACATGTGCAGAGTGCCGCGCTGTCTCCGCGGCACTCTCCGCGAAAGCCGGCGTCGAGCCCGCGGCGATCGATCTGAACACTCTGCCGCTCGCTCCATGGGAAGGTTCCTCGCATCGTCCGTGGCCGTTCGTCCTCGGCCTCGGCGCCGTCCTCGTCATCATCGCCCTCGCCCTCTGCGATGCGGCGGGGATGTCGCCCGTACACGTTGCCGAGAGCTCGCTGGCGTCGATGGAGGCGATTCGTGGTCTCGTGAACAGCGCCACCACGTCGCTGCGCGGCGCCTCGTTCGGATGGCAGATCGCGTTCGGCGCCGCCTTCCTGATCGTCAACGCGCTGCTCGTCGTTCTGCTGCGGCGTTCGCCAAGGGGGATCGATGCGTAGGATGCTGCGCCTGTTTCTGCCGCTTACGGTCGTCGCCGCATCGCTGGTGACGGCAATGATCGCCGCGCCGCCCGGCTTCGGCGTTCCAACGCCGAATACAGTGGCCGACGCGACGGCGATGCTGCAGAAGACCGCGGTCATTGCCGCGCTTCTGGCGGTCTGGATGTTCGCCGCGGTGGCGCTGACGCTCCTGAGCGGACGCGAGATCCGCTACTCGTCGCTGGAGATGCGCGCCAGCGCATTGCATTGCTTCGCCCTCGGCCTCGTCGCTGTAACCAGCTTCGCCCTGACGGCGATCGTGTTCAGCTACCTGATCCCGTACCACGTCGGCGTGCCGCTTCTCTTCGCCCTCGGCGTCTTCGCCATCCTCACGAAGATCTACGGCACCGTGGCGGTCTTCCACGCCGTCGGCACGCTGGTCGCCGGCTCCCGGACGCGCGAGCAACTGAACAGCCGCCGCTGGCTGCGCGGCGATCTGGCCATGGTCGTCGTCGGCATCATCGTCCTCGGTGCCCTCCGCTTGATCCCGATCGTCGGCCCGATCATCTGGGCCCTGGCCTCGGTGTTCGGCATCGGCACTGCTCTGGCGACGAAGTTCGGGCGCCGGGAGCCGTGGTTCCTGGCGCTCAAGGTCGCTTAAACACAGGAATGCTGCCGTCCCGGCGCCGGTCATCGGGATAGAGTGAGTGAATGAAAGCATCGGTATTCATCGCCACAAGCCTCGACGGATTCATCGCGCGCGAGAACGGCGCGTTCGACTGGCTCCCGGCCGACCCTGATTCGAGACCGCGGCGGCATTCGACCCCTGGCCGTACGGAAAAAAGCCTGTGGTCGTGCTCAGCTCGCGGCCCTCCGCCTGGAAAGTGCCGGACGGTTCCGTCTGCGAGTTCATGTCCGGCACTCCGCGGGAAATCGTCGACCGGCTCACGGAGCGCGGCATGAACCATCTCTACATCGATGGCGGGGGGACGATCCAGCGCTTCCTGGAAGCAGGATTGATCCAACGCCTGATCATCACGCGCGTCCCTATTCTTCTCGGAAGCGGGATTCCGTTGTTCGGCCCGCTGTCGCGCGCTGTGAGAGTCAATCACATAGCCACGCGGTCGTATCCGAGTGGTCTTGTTCAGAGCGAGTATCTGATCGCCGAATGAGGTGAGGCAATGCGAATCGCTGCCGGGTTCAAGGCGCATTCCGGTTGGGCAGCTCTGGTCGTCATCGGCTCTTCGGACGAGGGCCTCCACGTAATCGACCGTCGCCGGATCGAGCTCGTCGACCCTGCTGACATCGACTGGGCAAAGCAGCCATACCACGCCGCGGAAGACCTCCCGCCGGCGAAGGCACGTCAGCTCGTCGAACGCGCCATCTCGTCTGCGCACCGTATCGCCGCGAAGGAAATACGAGCCTTCGTGAAGCGATCACGCGAGGCCGGCCACGAGATCGACGGTTGCGCCGTCCTTGTCGGGTCGCCGATGCCTGACTGGACTGTCGAGCAAATCCGCTCTGTTCACGTGCGCATGCACAAAGCCGAGGGTGTCCTCTTCCCTGCCGCGCTGGCCGGTGCTGTCGAAGGGTGTGATCTGAACCTCGTCAGCATGCCGGAGAAGGAATTGCCCTCGCGTGCCGATGCGGCCACCGTGAAGAAGTTACCGGAGCTCGGGAAGTCAGCCGGTCCACCATGGGGGAAGGACCAGAAGAACGCGGCGCTGGCGGCGATGCTTCTTTTGAAAAATGTCCGCGAGCAGGGGTAGGACTTGACGGTGGCCGGACACTCCTAGATAGGCCGCGCTCATTTCAGCGCCGGCGTCAGGAGGTCCGTGATGCGCAAGATGCTCGCCGTGTTGTTTCTGCTCACCGTTTGTATGTCCGCCAACGTGTTCGCGTGGGGAGAGGAGGGTCATCGCATGGTTTGCCGGATTGCGTACCTGTCACTGTCTGCCGATGATCAGAAGGAGGTCGACCGGCTGACGAAGGCGTACAAGACACCGCCGAACACAAGGCTGCAGATCAGCAGCTTCCCCGACGCCTGCGTCTTTGCCGACGAAGCGCGAGCGCAGGCTCGTGACGCGGTCAAGGCCGGTATCACCACCAGCCCCTGGCTGCACTTCCAGGGCTTCTCCAACTGGCATTTTCTCAACGTGGCCCGCACCGTCAAGAAGATCCCCCAAACGTCCTGCCACGACGACTGCGTCCTTACCGGAATCACGACGCATTCCGGCATGCTGAAGAACGGCACGACGGATCAGGAACGTGCCGAGGGGCTCTTCTTCCTCGGTCATTGGGTCGGCGACATCCATCAGCCACTGCACATCAGCTACGCCGACGATCTGGGAGGGAACAACATTAAGCCGGTAACGGGAGGCTTCTATCCGATCCCCAACAGCTTCCCGCTGAATCTGCATGCGGTCTGGGACGGATCGATCATCCGGATCATCATCGCGGGTCCAGGCTGGCGCGCCTTCGCGGATAGCCTTCAGGCGAAGATCACCGCCAAGCAGAAGACAGCATGGTCAACCTCGACACCGCTTGCGTGGGCGCAGGAGTCTTACAACATCACCATTCTTCCCGGCGTCGAGTACTGCAAAAAGACCAGCGCCGGTTGCGAAGCGTTCGGTACCGGCCGCGAGCTGACAAAGGCGTACCAGGACAAGTTCGCCAAGGTTGTCGATCTACGCCTCCAGAAGGCGGGAACGCGGTTGGCGGCAATGATTCACGAGGCTTTGCATCCGTAGCGCTATGACCAATCCCAACGCACGACGTTTTCAGTGCGAGCAACACCACGCGGGCCTCTCCGTCACCGACATTCCTGCCGCTGTCGATTTCTATACGGAAAAGCTCGGCTTCTGGCTCGCCTTCACGTGGGGCGACCCTCCGACCTTCGCCGGCGTCAATCTGGGCGACGTACAGATTTTCCTGCAGCAGGGCACTCCCAGCCCCCAGGGCTGCTCCGTCTACTTCGTGGTAGGCGATGCCGATGAGCTCTACGAGTTCCAGCGCGCGAACGGTGTCGAAGTCGTCGAGCCACCTACGGACAAGCCGTGGTTACTGCGCGATTACACCGTCCGCGATCTCGACGGCTATGACCTCATCTTCGGCCACCGCCTGCAGAACACACAGCCTCCTCTCCCCATCGAGCGGGTAGACGTTCCGGTGCGTCTTGAAAAGCGCCTCGCCGCTCTGCTGCACGATCTCGCTGGGCACAAACACATGACCTTGAACAGTTGTCTCGAAGAAATCCTACTCCACACCTGCGAGCCCCTCGGCGACGGCGTCGCCAGCCCGCACACGAAAGGAGATCTCAACTACATTCAGGAACTGAAAGCAAAACACGGCATCGATTACGACAGCCATGCGAGCTATCGGTTTGTGGAGGAGTGAGGGATGTCCGGCCGCGGGCGTGACTATATTGTGGAAGCGCCCCGCGGGGGCTCAAGGGGCCAGGCCTTTGATTCTTAAGATTGACCGAGACTTCGTCAGCCCATTGACACGCAAGGCGCTTCGACGACGCCTGATGGCAGCAAAATGGGGCCACTCCGAGGAAGGGGCCCGAGGGGCCAAGGGGCCAGGCCTTTGATTCTTCAGATTGATCGAGACTTCGTCAGCCAATTGACACGCAGGGCGCTTCGACGATGCCTGATGGCGGCAAAATGATTGATTGATGTGAAACGTCTTCACGCCAGAAACACACGGGTGCCCTGACGCGACGATTGCTCATGCATCCGGTCAAGAATCGTGGTCGGAGAGGAGTAAGCCGTCAGGCGCGAAGCGTCACGGGCCAGGAAGGGGCCCGAGGGGCCAGGCCTTTGATTCTTCAGATTGATCGAGACTTCGTCAGCCAATTGACACGCAGGGCGCGCTTTGACGACGCCTGATGGCGGCAAAATGATTGATTGATGTGAAACGTCTCGACGCCAGAAACACACGAGTGCCCTGACGCGACGATTGCTCATGCATCCGGTCGGAGAATCGTGGTCGGAGAGGAGTAAGCCGTCAGGCGCGAAGCGTCACGAGCGCGGCGTCGAGATATCCGAGGAGCTCCTTGCTCGAACCGAACTCCCGATCACATCGTCGGATGAGGTTCGAGATGTGTCCCTCACTTCGCAGCCGCAATCCGGCCGCGATCGATCGCAACGTGATGAGTCCTTCGTACCACCCGATCCATGCGGCAAGGCGCCTGAGGGCGTTCCCTCGAGTTTCGCGAACCCAGGCCGCGCTCGTGGCGGCGGCTTTCCCCACTGCGTCGACGATCTGGTGCATCCTCGGGCGGCCGACAGCGCGCTGCTCCCTCGGATGATCAGTCGAGCGTGGCTTCGTTTCCACGATCTTGCGCACCTTCCTGGTCCACTCTTCGGTGCCGAGATAGATTCTGTTCGTCAGCTTGCTCCAGAGGCACTCATCCACATCGACCTTGGCGCAGATGAATTCTTTGTAGTTCGCCCGGGCCTCACCGCGATCGGGATGGAAGAACTCAAGCGCTGACTTCAGGTCGAGCCAGTCGGGGGCGTCGTTGTACCCGGCTGTGGCTCGATAGCTCGACCATTTGTAATCCTCCGGCCTCTCCACCATGTGCGCCCGCACCGGGTTGAGAACGACGTAGCGCAGGACCTCGGCGAAATACGCCTCCTTCTCGATCAGGAACGCCTTGAAACGGCCCTGAAAGAGATGGCCGCAACGCTTCCGGCGGCGGTTGAACCATCCGGCGTAGGTGCCGTTGAGCCAGTGCATGCCGCGCGAGAGGTTTGGTTGCGGCGTCTGGATGACGAGATGGAAATGATTCGTCATGAGAACGTAGGCGGTGATCGACCATCCGAAACGCTGGGCGGTCTGA
>WNFG01001031.1_pt1 | contig 23429 bp, 24 predicted proteins | sample 5400431 | NCBI WGS metagenome assembly WNFG01 (sample SAMN13153346, study PRJNA577476) | soil metagenome | isolation source: 120 cm saprolite under Douglas fir tree site 2 hole 3 replicate 2 | place: USA:California | collected 2015-04-18 | reverse complement strand
AGAAACCTCCGAGCAGCGGAGAGCAAGAATACTTCAGGGAGAAACGTGCGGTCAACTTGCGAGTTGATAGCACAGCGCACCAAACCTGGCCGAGCTCTCGCTAGAGCGTTCGGAAGAAGAAATGCCAGGTGATGTCGACAGCGGCGTGGACCAGGGCGGAGGCGAAGATGGAGCCGGTTTTGCGCCACGTCCAGCCGTAGAAAAATCCGGCGATGGAGGCGAGGATCACGTAGCGCCAGTTGGGGAAGCCCATATTGGTGATGTGCGAGAAGCCAAAGAGGATGGAGGCGGTCCACCAGCCGGCGAGGTCGCTCTTGCAGGCGCGGGCGAGCATGTTTTGTAGCAGGCCGCGGAAGAGCAGCTCTTCGGGCCAAGCGGTGAAAAAGAGAATGCCGAGGGAAAGAAGCGGGAGCGATTTTAGCTGCGACCACTGCGGTTCGAATTGAATGAAATGGATGGCGTGGCCGAGCGGAATGGCGATACAGGCGAAGGCGATGAAGCTGGCGAGGATGAAGAAGCTCCAGTGATGGCCCCAGCCGATGTTGTAGCCGACGCCGTTGACGCGGCGGAGGAGCAAGAAGCACGCGAGCGCAACGTTGACGCAGAGGAGCACGGTGAAAATGTAGGCGAGACGGCCGCCAGGGTAGGGCCAGAGCCAGTGCGACAACGACCATCCCCAGGGGTTCGGGAGCGGCTTCACGGCCAGCCAAACGAATAGAATTGTCGCAAAATCCTGCCACGCGCCTGGCGGCTTGCGCTCGGCGGTGGCGGCCAGTCCCAGCGGAATCAAGACGAGACCAGCGACGGCGGCAGCATGCGTGAATGCGAAAGTGTTTGTCCCCAAGGCATAAATCAGGTAGACAAGGAACACTGCAGCGCCGAGCAAGTAGCCGCTGCCGGCGCCGAAGCGCGAGGCGAGGCGGTCCTCGACGCCGCGCGCGGCGAAAAGCAGCATAACCAGAAAGAGAAACGCGAAAGCCGTGAACGTGGCGGCGAAGGCGCGGCCGCCGTTGCCGAGCCAAGCGGAGTACAACGCGCCGGTCAGAGTCAGCACGGCCCAGAGACCGAGCATGGGAAGCGGGCCGAGTTGGCGCGTGGCGGGCAAGCGAGAATTGTAACTGAAAGAAATGGCAGACCAAATTCAGCGCGCGGCGGGACGGCTGGCGTACATCGACTGGATGCGCGGGCTGGCGTGCGTGCTGATGTTTCAGACGCATTGCTACGACTCGTGGATGAGTCCGGAGGCGAAGAAATCGTCGTCGTTGATTGCGTGGTCGCGGCTGGGTGGGACGCTGCCGGCGCCGCTGTTTGTTTTTTTGGCGGGGGTGTCGTTTGCGTTGGTTACGGAAAAGTTGCGGGAGAAGGGAATCGCGCGCAATGCCATCGCGCGGCAGACGATTCTGCGGGGGGCAGAAATCTTTGGCATGGGATTGCTGTTTCGGGTGCAGGAATTTGCGCTGGGGTATCCGTGGTCGCCATGGACGGACCTGCTGCGCGTGGATGTGCTCAACATTCTTGGGCTTTCCATGATGCTCATGGGAGTGCTTTGCTGGACGGCTGGAGATGGCGGCGTCGCAGCGGCGAGAGTCCGCACTTTGCTGGCGGGGATTCTTACGGCGGTGTTCGTGGCCATGGCCACTCCACCACTTTGGACTACGCACAGGCTAAGTTTTTTGCCTTGGCCGATCGAGTCTTACATTAACGGCGTGCACGTTTTCAAGGAGCCGCAGGCGTGGCTGTTTCCATTATTTCCGTGGTCGGCATTTGCTTTCGCGGGGCTGGCGGTGGGGTTTTTTCTGTTTACGGACTTCGCCAAGCGCAAGGAAGCGCTGGCCTTTGCGGCGCTCGGCGGGGCGGGGATGCTGGCCTGCGCACTTTCGTTTTTTTTCGATTCTTCATCGATCCATCTTTATGCTGTTTACGACTACTGGCACAGCGGGCCTAATTTTCTACTGTTGCGCTGCGGCGTTTTGCTGATCATTCTATTTTTGGTTTATGCGTGGTGCCGCTGGGGGCTGGCGCAAAAGGGTTTTAGTCCCATCATCCAACTGGGAAAAACTTCGCTGCTGGTGTACTGGGTGCACATCGAATTTGTTTATGGAAGATTTTCCATCTTGCCAAAGGGGCAGTGCAGCGCGCGGAAGGCTACCGCTGGGCTGATTACGATTTTCCTGGCGATGCTGGGGCTTTCGCTCGCGCGAACGAATTGGAAAAAATGGCGGGTCAGGGCTTCGAAACAGAATCCTGCGGCAACTGCTGCGAGCGAGGGATCTTGATGATGACTTCACCGGGCCGCGCAAGGCCAAGCTCGTCGCGGGCAATTTTTTCGATTTTGTGGGGATCGGTCTTCAGTTCGCGCACTTCCTGCTCGAGCTGCAGATTTTCGTTATTCAACTGATGCAGGTCGGAGTTGACCTTCTGGATTTCCTGCTGGGTGCGGCGCATGGCCAGATAGCCATGGGCTCCGAAAATGTCGTGAACAACGAGGATCAGCACCAGCAAGCCGAGGAGCGCGGGCCCGTAGTGGCGCAGGAACGGCGGAGTTTTTTCTTCCGCGCGAAGTTTGATCGGTTTTTTCAGCTTTGCAGTACCCATTGCGATGCTTCTTTCACCAGTTTCGCGGAAGCGGCGGCACTTTCGGCTTCGACGTACAGGCGAAGCAGAGGCTCCGTGCCGGAAAGGCGCAGCAGCATCCAGGAACCGTCATCAAAGACGAATTTTGCGCCATCGGTGCGGTCGATGGATACGACTTTTCTGCCGGTGAGTGTCGAAGCGTCCACGGCCACGCGTTTTACGGCGTTTGCCTTTTGTTCGTCGGAGAGATGAAGGTTTTCGCGCACGGGCCAGAATTCGCGGCCGAGTTTTTTGTACATGGCGCGAACTTGCTCGCCGAGGGAGGCGCCGCGAGCGGCGAGCATTTCGGCCACCAACAAGCACGCGAGAATGCCGTCTTTTTCCGGGATGTGGCCGCGAATGGTGAGGCCGGCGCTTTCTTCGCCGCCCAGGGCGATTTTGTCCTCACGGATGAGCTGGCCAATGTACTTGAAGCCCACGGGCGTCTGATGGATGGTTTGGCCGTGCGACTCGGCTACCGCGTCGATCATTTGCGTGGTGGCGACGCTACGCGCGGCGGGCAATTCCCATTGGCGAGTTTCGACGAGATAGTCGTACACCAAGGCGAGAATCAGATTGGGTTGGATCCAGGTGCCGTCGCTATCGACGATGCCGAAACGGTCGGCGTCGCCGTCGGTGGCCAGGCCGGCGGTGGCTTTGGAATCCACCACGGCTTTGCGGAGCGGGGCGAGATTTTCTTCGGAGACGTCGGGGCCGGTGCCGTCGAAGAGGCAATCGCGCTCGGTGCGCAAGGCTTTTACGGTGACGCCATGATCGGTGAGTGTGCGGTCGAGATAGCCGGCGCCGCAGCCGTGGAGGGCGTCGACGACCAGAGATTGCTTGGCCTTGCGCAGCGTTTCGAAACGGACGAGCTCTTCGAGGCGCTTCAAATAATTTTCACGGAGATTGACTTTTTCGATGGGGGTTGCATGCGGCATGCCGTGTGGAAGGGCTGGGACGCCGCCTTTCGCGGCGAGCTGCGCGGCGCGGGCTTCAATGTCTTTGGTGACTTCCGGGAGCGCGGGGCCGGCGTCGGCGGAAGAGAATTTCAGGCCGTGATATTGGGCGGGATTGTGGCTGGCGGTGAAGTTGACGGCGCCGTCGAGTTTGCGGCGCATGATTTCGAAGGCTACCGCTGGCGTGGGGGTGAAAGTTTCGCAGAGGATTGCTCGGATGCCGTGGTGCTGGAGGATATCGACGGCGAGCTGGGAAAATTCTTCGGAGTAGAAGCGCGTGTCGTAGCCTACCAGAATCGTGGGGTTTTTCGTTTTGGCTTTGGCGTGCTCTGCGATGGCGGTGACCGCGAGGCGCACGTTGGCGAAGGTGAAATCGTCGGCAATGAGGCCGCGCCATCCGGAAGTACCGAACTTGATGGGCGAGGCCGCGCCTAGACTGGTACTCGTGCTCATGGGGCCGTATTCTAGCCCTTCGCGTCATGGAGCGAAAGTCATTATGATGAGAGACCGATGAGTCGAGCGAAAGCAAGAAACAAGAGGGTTGTCTTCGTGACCTGCCCGACTCTTGCGCTCGCTCGCAAGATCGCGCGCGCCGTGGTGCAGAGGCGCCTCGCCGCTTGTGCCAACGTCGTTCGCAGCCCCGTCGAATCTTATTACACCTGGAAAGGAAAACTGGAGAAAGCGCGGGAGTTTTTGCTGGTGATGAAGACGACGGCGAGGCGTCTCGCGGAGTTGGAAGGCGAAGTGGCACGGCTTCACAGCTATGAAGTGCCGGAATTCATCGCGCTGCCCGTTGTTGCAGGCTCGGAGAAATATCTGGCATGGCTGGGCACGAGTGTTGCGAAACCGCGGAAATAATCTAGGGGTCGACCAATTCTGAATCGTATTTTGCAAATACTGCGCGCAATGCGGCGGGGGTGCGCTCTTTCATCCCATGGATTTCCTGAATCAATCGATAGATGTTGGCGGTCATGACAAGCAAATAGCGAGTTGGAGACGGGCCCGGATTCCAATAGGTGTGAAGGGTTCCGCGGGGCACGAACACAGCCGAACCAGCGTGGGCCTCGACTTCGTCGCTGCCAACCTGAATGCGCGGAGCGCCTTCCAGAACGTACCACGCTTCATCGTCGCAGCGATGAAGATGCCGCGGTGCGATTAGACGCGGCTGGCCTGGCGGACCGCCTGGGTCTCTCCATTCGGCGAGCACAAATGCATCATTGATCGAACCGATGACGTGTCCCGAGAGCAGTGGAGCGATGCTTGGCGAATTCATAAGCCTGTCAGCTCAATAGAAACAATTGCAGCTAGACGTAGAGCAGGGCCTGGTCGAGGTCGGCGATGATGTCTTCGACGTCTTCGATGCCAACGGAGAGGCGCACCAAACCTTCGGTGATGCCGACGCGATCCTGCACTTCCTTGGGCATGGATGCGTGGGTCATCATCGCCGGGAGCGAAATTAAAGTCTCGACGCCACCGAGGCTCTCGGCGAGAGAGCAGAGCTTGACGTGATTGAGGAAACGCCGCGCGGCGTCCAGCGAACCTACATCGAAAGAGAGCATGGCGCCAGGGCCCTTCTGCTGGCGGCGAGCCACTTCGTGTTGCGGATGAGATGGCAGGCCGGGATAGAAGACCTTCTTAATTTTGGGATGCGCGTCGAGATGGCGCGCCACGGTGATGCCGTTGGCGTTGTGCTGTAACATGCGCACCGCCAGCGTTTTGATGCCGCGAGAAACGAGGAAGCAATCCATGGGAGACAGGCCCGTGCCCGCGGACCGCTGAACGAAATAAATCTTTTCGGCATCCTCGGGACGCGTGAGTACCACTGCTCCGCCGGTGGAATCGCTGTGGCCGTTCAGGTATTTCGTCATGGAATGAACCACGATGTGCGCGCCGAGCTCGATGGGGCGCTGCAAATAGGGACTCAGAAAAGTATTATCGACCACCACCGATAGGTTGCGTTCGTTGGCCAGCTTGGAAATTGCCCCGATATCAGTGACGCTGAGCGTAGGGTTCGCCGGCGTTTCGATGTACAGCATTTTCGTGTTGGGACGCAGCGCGGAGCGCACGAAATCCGGCACGGCGGTGTCCACAAAGCTGAATTCCAGCCCGAAGTGCACCAGGAGTTGCGTCGAAAGACGGTAGACGCCGCCGTAAACGGCTTCCGAGAGCACCACATGATCGCCTGGGCGCAGCAGCCGGAAGACCGCGTCGATTCCCGCCATTCCAGAGGAAAAAACGTACGCGCTGTGGCCCCCTTCCAGCTTGGCCACCGTGCGCTCCAGGGCTTTGCGGTTCGGGTGATTCGTTCGCGCGTAGTCGTAGCCTTTATTCTTGCCCAGCTCTTCGTTGACGTACGTCGAAGTTTGGTAGATGGGCGCGACGATGGCTCCGGTGGCGGGATCCGGCTCCTGCCCGACATGAATGGCGTTGGTGGCAAAACCCATGATGCTCTCCTTGTGATTCTTGTTCCGTTGGTGATGCGTCAGCTCAACGTCCGGCGCTGACGGTTCGGGGTGAATTTCATTCTTGAAGCGTCCCCATGTTGCCTGCCCAGCAGTTTCTTGAGAAGTTACAGGAGCCAAATTGATGAGTCAAATATCCATAGCGCGCGGTTTCCACGGCAGCGGCTCCGGGGCAGCACCTTGGAAGCCGGCGGCATCTAATTCTAACGCAGCGAGACTTGACCCGGCCCGCCGTTCCGTGGACTATGGAGTTCGCCGCTCTATGAAATTCTCGACGAAGTTTTTTGGCTACCTGTGCATTGCCGCGTGCTCGGTGGTTGCTGGTCGGGCGACTGCCCAGAATTCACCGGCATCGGCTCCCAAACCGCAGTCTCCACCTCCCGCGAGCAACGTTCAGACGCGCATCACCGTTGAAGTCACCGGCGGCGAGAAAAACGTTCCCGTTGAGAACGCCAGCGTGTACGTGAAATTCGTCGAAGAGCACGCGATCAAGAAGAATAAGAAACTGGAAATCAACGTGAAGACCAGCCGGGAGGGCATCGCGCACGTCCCCGACGCCCCCATGGGAAGAGCTTTAGTCCAAGTGGTCGCCGAAGGATGGAAGACTTACGGACGTTGGATGGACATCACCGACCCCAAGCAGACCATAAAGGTGCATCTAGAGCGCCCGCCGAAGTGGTACTGAAGAAAAGCCAGGGCGGACCGTTGAGAATCAAGGGCTTAGGAAATTTTTCAAAGAAATGATTTGCCGTTTTTTTCACGTTTGAACTCTTCGATCGATTTATTTTCCTGCCGCCTGAAGACTTTTCGCCGCGCCAGTGTGCGTGTGAAAAAATAATGTTGCACTCAAATAGTGCAAAGAGGAGAAGTGTGTTGAAGGGCGAGAAGTTAGGGGTGAGCGGATGGCGGATTTCCACAACCTTATCAACAAAGATGTTGAAATCTTAATGGCGCAGAAATATTTTTCGGGGAGTTCGGCACGCCTCTTGCCCTTCGCGCGGCAATGTAATTTTGACCGCTGCGAAATCAGAATGGTACAGTACAAATCTGGCTGCGCCCAATGACGGAAACCTACGAAGGACCATTTTCTCTCCTGCAAATGTTTTGGGGGAGCATCGTCGCCCGGCCGATGCGCAGTTTTCTGAGCGTGATTGCCATCGCCATCCAGGTGATTCTCGTGCTGATGATCGCAGGCCTTACCACCGGCGTCATTTCCGAATGGGGAAAGCGGGTCGAAGGCGTCGGTGCAGACATTTTGGTGCAACCGCCGAACGCTTCGATTTTTTTCGCGTTCTTGAGTGTGGGGATGCAAGAATCGCTCGGTGAGAAAATTGCCGCGTTGAGCGGCGTCGACGAAGTGGCCCCCACCGTCATCCTCACGGAACCAAAGAACTTAGTGATGGTTTACGGTATCGATTTCAAGCGCTTCAACGCGCTCAGCAAGGGTTTCCTGTTCCGCGATGGGCGGCCGTTCGAAGGTCCGGACGAAGTCATCGCCGACGACATCATCGCGCAAACGCGCCACTTGAAGGTCGGCAGCCAGATCACCCTGCTGAATCATGAGTTTACCGTCTGCGGGATCGTCGCTCACGGGAAAGGGGCGCGCTATTTCATTCCCATTCGCACCGCGCAGGAAATCGCCGGGGCGGAGAAGCGCGTTTCGATGTTTTATGTGCGAAGCAAAGGAGATACCGAAGCCACGCGGGCGCAAATCGTGAAATTGATGCCGGAAAACAGCGTCCGCTCCTTGTCTGAATATGTCACCCTGATGACTTCCTCGAACCTGCCGCAGTTGCGCCCCTTCACGCGCACCATGGTGGCTCTGGGAGTCGTGGTGAGCTTCCTGGTGGTGCTCTTGAACATGCACACCATGGTGATGGAGCGCACCCGCGAGATTGGCATTCTGAAAGCGCTGGGCTTTTCCCGCCTCGATGTCGTTCAGATGCTGCTCGGTGAGACTCTCATCCTGACGCTGATGGGCGCCAGCCTGGGAATTGCGCTGACTTTCCTGACGCAAACCGTTCTGAAGCAAACCAATCCCGGGCTGACGATCCTGATTTCCCCCGCCTGGGTTTTTTCCGCGATCGCGCTCGCTCTCGTGGGCGCCGCCACCGGCGCCGTCTACCCGGCCCTCCGCGCTGCCAGCTACGATCCCGTCGTTGCCCTCGCTTATGAATGACCTTGGGCTGCTATTGATGAAATAAGATGAACTTTGTGGGAGATAGAGGAATGGCCCTTTCCCTTGACAAACACTATGGGGCCCGGATTCTGGAGCGGCGCGACCTTTCGCCGGATCTCTGGATCATTCGAATCGACCCTGGAGGGCCGTTCGAATTCCGCGCCGGGCAGTACGCGACCCTAGGAGTCGAGCGCGAAGGGAAACGCATTGAAAGGGCGTACTCCATCGTTTCATCGCCTTATGAAGACTCGCTCGAATTTTTTCTTGAGCTGGTCCCGCACGGAGACCTGACTCCGGGTCTCTTCCGCTTGAACAAGGATGACAGGCTGCTGTGCAGAAAAATCGCCAAGGGACGGTTCACGCTGGATTTGCGCAGCGGGAGAACCAAACACCTCTTGATTTCCACGGTGACGGGAATTGCCCCGTTTGTGAGTTACGTTCGAACGCTCTATCGCGACTGGAAGAGCGGAACCAGTCCGATGCCCGGCGACCATAAACTGTATTGCCTGCAAGGCGCGAGCCGCTCGTGGGAATTCGGCTATCGCGAAGAATTGGAGCGCTATTCGAAGGAGGCGCCGTGGTTCAAATATGTGCCCACGGTGAGCCGGCCGTGGGAGGATTCGAATTGGAAGGGCGAGACCGGTCGCGTGGATAACCTGATTCGAAAGTACACGCAACAATGGGGATTGCGGGCGGAGGAGACGACAGGTTATTTGTGCGGGCATCCCGCGATGGTGGAGAACGGGCGCGGCATCCTGCAGAGGGCGGGCTGGAAGAAGGATGCCGTGTTTGAAGAAATTTATTTTCAGCAGGCCAAAGGCGAGGGAGCCGGAGCAGGGTGACGCCACTGCCCAGGCCAAATTCGAAACTAAACTCGGCAGCTAAAACCAGAACTACAGTTGGGACAGGATAAAAAAATCTCTTCGTCTCCAGAACTCTTCCCCGAACTGCAAGAAAGTTCTGCTCGCGAATGAATTCTAAGCTCCTGGAGCGTGTTCCTCAAGCTGGCTGGCGACGTCTTCGATGGTCGACAGTGGGCAGAGGACGTGAACTTTCTGGTCCGGGGCGTCAACGTCAATCTGCAATTTCCCTCCGAGGGTGCGCACGCGCACGTGCTCATTGTTATCGTCAATTTCAACGAATTCTGTATTGGGATGCTTTTTCAGTTCTTTGACGACGGCATGGAGGATCGGCAAAGCTTCGCGCGCCTGCTCAGAGGCGCAGCGCAGCTGCTTGCTGGGAACGAAATGCATGACCATGGGGACGGCCGCGGCGGGAACCCACATATGAACGTGGGAACCGCCTGAGTGGTATTCATCGACATCGACGCGGATGACGCCTTCGCGCATGGTATAGGCGCCCGCGAGGACGAGCGTGCCGCCAAGTCCGAGAGCCGCTTTCGCTAGTAGCATCATGTGCGTCTCCTGATGGTCCTAATCCGTGACGTTTTTGGAGTCGAGCCAGACGCGCACGGTGTTTTCGTGATCTTTGACCGAGACCAGCTCGGTGTCACCCTGCGCGGAGAGTGCGTGAAGCGCGGCCACGAGATCCAATTCATCTTTGCCGGCGGAGAAAAGGGCATCGATGACCTTCATGGGGACTTTGACTTCGACTTCGGATTTCTTGGAATTCTGTTTATCGAGCACATGAATGATCAGGTGGTTGTTCTGTTTGGCGACGCGCACCTCGCAATCGTTACTCTGGACGGTGACGAACTCGCCGTCCTTGCTGGTGCGGATGGCTTCGACGAGGGCGCGAAGGTCGACGTCATTGACGTGCGCGTCGTCGATCTTGACCTTGCCGGCGTGGAGGCGATCCTTGTTGATGGCGGGGAGAACTTTTTCGGCCAGTTCGAGGGGAACGTTGACGCGGACGGTCTCACCTTTGGCGTCTGAACTGATAACGCGGACGTGCAGCCAGCGGTCCTTGGACGCGGATGTTGTTGACTGGCTGGAGCTTGCCGGGGCAGCCGCGGATTGCGCCAGGGCGCTGAGTGGCGAAAGGACAAGAGCGGCAGCAGCGATTAAAGCGGCCTTGACGAAGAAACCCCTGTTACGGTCGGACATGACTGGATGCCTCCTGACCGGCAGAGGGCCGGTTCTTGGAGAGAGATACGAGAGTGCGGGAGAGAAAGTTTCCTGAAAATAAAGGGGTAGGAAGAGTGGGCCAAGGGGGAGAAGGAAGAGGGGATTGGTACGAACATCGTGCGATCATGAGACAGTAATTTTGCACATGCGTGCACAGATTTGCACAGACGTTCGCTGAGAATTTGATTGACGGCGAAAATGGAAAAGTTTATTTTGCGTTGCAGATTGAACCGGGAAGCTTAAGAACTTTACGGATCAATTTAGAGGGCGCAGCAACTTAATCGTGGTTGCGCCGCGAGATTGAATCGCGAAGCTCGAAGCCTTAACGGTTTCGTTTGGAGGGCGCGACTAGCTGAAAGGCGGTCACGTCGCCATGCTGGTTCGGGAAGGCTGGAAACTTAACGGTTCCGTTGAAGGGACGCAGCAGCTTAACGGCGGTTGCGCCGCGAGATGGAACCGGGGAGCGGAAAGCCTAAACGGATCGGTTTGGAGAGCGCAACAGCCTCACGGTGGTTGCGCGGCCAGAGGGAATCGGGAAGGTTAGAAACTTTACGGCTCAGTTAGAGGGCGCAACAGGCTAAACACCGGTTGCGCCCTCAATTTTTTTGGCCTGGCCCTCCGCTCGAAGCAGAGAGTACAAATTCGAAAATAGAGAAGCGAAAGTCTCCACCTGCCAAGAGTAGGGACGCAAGCGAGGAACGGCTGAGCTGGTGCGCGACGCGCGGCGCGAAAGATGGGCTACCCGCCAGTTTCTTCATCACGAAATAGCGGATGTGGAGTGAAAGATTCAGGAGGCTCTTGCTCGAACCTGAGCACTTCTGAGGGCTTGTAGAGATACTCTTTGCCGCATTGATCGCATCGGGCCGTAAAATGGCAATCGATAGCCGGACGGGGGGTGATGGCGTCCGTCTCGGCAAGCGGGATTCTGTGCCTGAAAAACAGATTCTTCCGAAGATGGAACCAATGGTTCTTGCAGTGGACCACCCAAAAATACCGACTGTCTTCCCACATACGAGTAGGCTCCGAGCGGTCACAAGGAGGGCAGGGTCTTCGGTGGCGAGAATGATATCAAATCAAGTCGAAGAACTGCCAGAAACTTCCTATTAGAAAGTGGAGAAGTCTCGTCCTTTCAAACAAGGCGGGGGCACCCGCGTGCCCTAGACAAAAGCCTGCCTCCCACTAGACTCCCAAGAAAATTGGGAATAGAATTCTGCGCTGTCGCGGTTCTTCGCCGCGATGATTTTCCAAGAGATCTTTGGCGCTTACTTCAAGAGCTGATTCCCGCAAAGTCCGTGTAAGAAGGAGAAACTCAAACATGAAAAAAGTTACGTTCCCTGTCCTGATCGTATTCTGCCTCAGCGTCGCTGCGGTTGCCTCCGGTGACGATGCCAACACCTTTAGAGCGAGCCTCCGCGGCTTGGGGGAAGCTCCTCCAGTGGCAACGCAGGCGAGCGGTTCTTTCAGCGCCACACTCAGTTCTGACGGCACTGCCCTAAGCTACACGGTGACTTACAGCAATCTGAATGCTCAGGTACTCTTCTCGCATATCCACTTTGGCTTCACCAAGGAAGTCGGCGGGGTTATGGTATTTCTCTGTGGTCCCGCCGCAGGCGCTCCTGGCGGGCCTCCTGCGGGCTTTCCTAATCCACCGGCGTGTCCGGACGCCACCTCCGGCACCGTATCAGGCACGGTGACGGCGGCCAATGTAGTTGGACCCAACAGTCAAGGCATTACGGCCGGTGCAGACTTTGCAAAAGTCGTGCAGGCGATGCGTGAAGGAGCGGCGTACGTCAATGTCCACAGCACGCGCTCCCCAGGCGGCGAAATCCGCGGACCGGTTCGTGCAGGGGACGGGGAGGACCAGTAGGGCTGGCTTCAGTTCCCTGAAAGCAGAAAAGAGAGATTCCTCTCTGGCTAAGCGCCGGCCTGGCAGGAGCTAGGCGGGTAGAAAAAGCGTCGGCTTGCTGCCGACGCGGGATGACGCAAGGTTAGATGTCGCAGAGGTCGGCGGCTTGGCGGAGGGAGGTTAGGGGGTCGCGGGTGGGGACGAATTCGTGGGCGACATAGCCGTGGAAGTTGGTGGCGGCGATGCCGCGCATGACGCCATTCCATTGGACTTCCTGGGTAGCGTCGAGTTCGTGGCGGCCGGGAACGCCGCCGGTGTGGAAGTGGGCGATGCAATCGATGTTTTTCTGGATGGTGCGGACGAGATCGCCTTCCATGATTTGCATGTGGTAGATGTCGAAGAGGAGCTTGACGCGAGGGGAGTTGACGGCCTGGACGACCTGGACGCCCCAGGCGGTGTGGTCGCACATGTAGTCGTGGTGGTCGACCTTGCTGTTGAGGAGTTCCATGCAGATAGTGACGCCGTGGTCGTCGGCGATTTTTTTGACGCGATTGAGGCCGGCGATGGTGTTTTTGGCGCCTTCTTCGTCAGACATGCCATTGCGGTTGCCGGAAAACGTGATGGCGTTGGGGACGCCGGCTTTGGCGGCTAGGGGAATGTATTTGCGGAAGCTTTCTTCGATTTTGGCGTGATTTTCGGGGCGGTTCATGGCGCTGGCGATTTCGCCGCCGCCGACGTAACCCATGCTGCAGACGAGGCCGTAACGCCGGGGAACCTCAAATTCATCGGGATTGAGGAGGTCGATGGCTTGGAGGCCAATCTCGGCGGCGTAGGCGCAGAGTTTGTCGAGAGGAATTTTCTGGTAACACCAGCGAGAAACGGACTGGCGGATGTTGCCCTTGCGTTTGACGGGGCTGTTTTCCACAAACAAAGAGACGGAGGGGAGAGAAGCGACGGCGGCCGTGGCACCGGCGCCGGAGAGGACGCTCTTGAGGACGTGGCGACGCGACAGTTTGGACATAGTGAACAGGCAGAGTGTACCGAGGAAAAGCCCGGTACGGGAGGGGAACTTATTTTTTCTCGAGTTTGGGGCTTTGCGTAGACAGAACGGCCTGAGTTTCGGGGAGTTCGATACGCCAGATGTCTTTTTCGGATTCTAAGCGGTAGACGCCGGCCTGGTTGGATTCGGAGGTACCGACGTGGCCAATCCAGACGACGCGGAAGCGAGCCTTGCGCCAGCGGCGGCGGACTTCAATGGTCTGACCGGGGGAGGTTAGGAAGCCGATGCCGTCGAGACGCGCGCCATCCTGGCTGAGATCGACGGTGTAGGCGCTTTGTATGAAAGGATGGCCCTTTGGGTCGGTGCCTTTGACGATGACGCGGAAAGTTTTGGGGATGCGGGGCTTTTTGCGAGATTTTTTCCAGAAGTCGGAGATGGGCTGTTTGAAGGCGAGGCCCACGCGGGTTTCGCGTTCGGTGTAAGCGTCAAGGTAGACGACGCGGACTTCGTGTTCCTGTCGGCTGCTTTTGTGGATGAGAAAAACGTTGTCACCCAGGGCGAGTTTGGCTTTCAGGGTAACGAGCGCCCCGCTGGGATTGACGAGGATGGTCTCGGCGTCTTCGTGGAAGGCGCCGCCTTTTCCGGCATAACCGTAAATCACAACGGGTACGCGCATGGCGAGGCGTTCGCCGGAGCGGGAGATTTTGCTTGCCGGGGCGTCGGAGTAGGGGATGGCATAAGAGGACATCGTTTTTTGCGAGGGGCAGGGATCGTCGAGGGGAGCGACCTCCATCACTTCCTTTGGGATGCCTTGCTGAGTGCCGTGCTCGCGGCAATTGAATTCCCAGGTCTGCTGAAAGATTTGCTCGAAAGATTCCTCGCGGTTGGAGAGCGTGACCCAGGAGTCGGCGTCGTCGTGCGGACACCTGAGGCGGATGGCGAAGTTCCTAGGCATGTGAGATCCCTACGCAATTTGATGATACCTGTTTGCGGGGGCGCGGAGGCGGCGCAGCGGGTGGCTTTCCTCGAAAAGTAAACGACGGGACGAGCGAGAGGAGACCGTTTTGCCCATGCGGGCCGGCCATGCGGGCTGTAACCTTTGGCGGACCGCGGACTCGAATGGGGCGAACGGGATGAGAGGGTGGAGGAACGGCCCTCCAAAACTTAACTTAGAGGAGAGAAACAAATGGTTCGCACAACCAAGGCGGGATTGGCATTCGCGGCGCTGGCGGGGGCGTTTCTGCTTCAGCCATCACTGCGTGCGCAAGACAGCATGAAACAAGACAGCATGAAACAAGACGAAATGAAGCACGACGACATGAAGAAAGACAAGATGCAAGACGACAAAATGATGCACGACGGGAAGGCCAAGACGGTGGAGACCGGCAAGTTTCACGGGAAGGTGCATGCCACTTCGGGCCGCGCGACGGTGTATCAAGAAGCGGAAGGGAAACTGGTGCTGCGGCTGACCAATTTCAAGACTTCGAACGGGCCGGATGTGCACGTGATCCTGGTGGCGACGAAGGACGCGGCGGATGACGCCAACTTCCTGAAAGACAACACGGAAAAGGTGGAATTGGGCAAGCTGAAGGGGAATGAAGGCGACCAGAATTACGAGATTCCGGCGGGAACGGACCTGACCAAGTTCCGGACGGTGTCGATATACTGCGAGCGATTCAACGCGAACTTCGGGGCGGCGCCGCTGGAGAAGTTCTGAGGATTCGAACGGGAGAGGGAGGATCGGGCAGGCCACACTGCCCGATTTTTTTTATGGGAGAAAAACGATGAATAAGAATAGTGGTATTTGGTTGTCAAGCAACAAGTGGATATTGACCCTGGTTGGAGTTCCGGTGCTGGTGGGCGCGTGGTGGGCGTTCCGGCCGGAGAAGCTGTTCATCAACGAGAAAGTGAATGAGGCGGCGCCTGCAGCGCTGAGCGCGGAGCCGCAAGCGGTGTATACGGGGCGGCTGGAAGGGAAGATTCACCAGACAAGCGGGCGGGCGACGATTTATAAAACCGCCGATGGCAAGGAGTATTTGCGGCTTTCGGATTTCACGACTTCAAACGGGCCGGACGTGCACGTGGTGTTGGTGCAGGCGGAGGACAAGGCGCTTGACGGGGAGGTTGTGAAGGGCAAACTCGAAAGCGTGGAACTTGGAACTTTGAAAGGGAATCAAGGCGATCAGAATTATGATTTGCCGGCGAGCGCGGATTTGAGCAAGTATCAGGCCGTGGCGATTTACTGCGAAAGGTTCCACGCGATTTTTGGAGTGGCGAGGCTGGAGAAGTTTTAAAATAAAAGTGTGAGCTGCAACGGGACGCCGCCCTCGAAAGAGGGCGGCTACAATTTGTTATGGGAAAGATGGAAACAAATGAGACGGGGCTGATCGCGCGGATACTGGCGGGCGAGAAGGAACTGTTTCATGAATTGATCCGGCCGTATGAGCGGATGGTGTATCTGACGCTGTTTGCCATTGTGAAAAATGAGACCGAGGCAGAGGATGGCGCGCAGGAGACGGTGATCAGCGCTTACCGGCACCTGGCATCGTTCCGGGGCGAGGCCAAATTCAGTACGTGGCTGACGAGCATCGCGATCAATGAAGGGCGTAAACGGCTGAGAAAGTCGAAGGGGGCGGCGGAGGACTCGATCGAGGAACAAGAAGAGGAGCACGAAGGGGATTTCACGCCTGCGCCGCTGACGGATTGGCGGGAGATTCCGCTGGAAGCGCTGGAACGGAAGGAACTTCGGGAAGCGCTGCGGGTGGCGGTGGCGGAATTGCCGGGAATTTACCGGCAAGTATTTGCGTTGAGAGACCTGGAAGAACTGAGCATCGAAGAAACGGCGCAGGCGCTGGGAATCAATCCCGGGGCCGTGAAAGTGCGGCTGCACCGGGCGCGGATGATGCTGCAAAAGCGGCTGGTACCCTTTCTGAAAACGACGGCTCCGGCACGCAGGGGATTCTTCGGGGGAGCATTATGAACCTGGATTGCAAACACGTGTGGGAACATATTTCGGAGTACATCGACAAAACGGTGGACGCCGAACTGCGCAAAGATATCGAGCTGCATCTGGAACACTGCGAAATCTGCTCGGCGATACTGGATTCCACGCGGAATATTCTGATCTTGACGGCGGACGACCGGACGTTTGAATTGCCGGTGGGCTACAGCAAGAGATTGCACGAGCGTCTAAAGGAAGAAATCGAGAAATCGAAGCATGAGCCGCCGGTGGGCGAGACAAAATAGCAGAAGCTCAGCGGCCGGTGTGCAGAAAACGATGAGCGATAAACTCGGCGGCGACCAGCAAGAGGGTGAGTACGGACAAAGTGAATTGGAGCCATTCCGACGCTCTCTTTTGTTTCGGTATCGGCGTTTGACGCCATGCTGAGGCCGGGCGTCTTCGCAGCCTCCAGACTTGCCACAGAACAACGAGATTCAGAAGAGAACCGGCCAAGGCGAGAACCATCATGGGGATGCGGATTGCGTCGATATGCATACGGTCCGCCAGCTTAAGCGCACCAGAAGCGGCCGCGAAGGCCCCCACTCCAATCAAGAGTCTGACTCCATTGAGGGCGATAAAGGCGCTGCAGACGCTTTGCAGCAGGGCGAAGAGAAACGCCGACCAGTTAATGAGTTTGGGATTAACGGGCAGCGATTTCGCAGGTGGCGCGCCAGTGTTGGTCACAGCGGCATCAGGCGGTTCCTTGAAGCGCTCGGTCAGTGGTGAACTCATGGGCTTCTTCAGGACTGCGGAGTCCATTTTAGATAGATGGCGGCGAGAGGTGGAAGCGTAAGGACGAGCGAATAGGGGCGGCCTTGGGCGGGGTGATCGGCGGCTTCCTGGCCGCCCTTATTGCCGACGTTGGAGCCGCCATAGTGGGCGGCGTCAGTGTTCATGATTTCGCGGTAGAAACCCGGATGGGGGACACCCAGGCGATAGCCTTCGCGGACCACCGGAGTGGCGTTGAGGATGGCGAGAAGAAGGTCTTCTGGATTCTTGCCGCGGCGGAGGAACGTGAGAACGCTGTTGTCTGCATCGTTGGCGTCGATCCACTCGAACCCGTGCCAGTCGAAATCGACCTGATGAAGTGCGGGTTCAGCGGCGTAAAGATGATTGAGATCGGCAACGAGCCGCTGGATGCCGCGGTGGGAATCCCATTGGAGCAAGTGCCAATCGAGGCTACCGGCTTCGGTCCATTCGTGACGCTGGGCGAGTTCCTGGCCCATGAAGAGGAGTTTCTTTCCCGGGTGAGCGTACTGATAGGCATAGAGGAGGCGAAGATTGGCGAATTGCTGCCACAGGTCGCCGGGCATCTTGTGGAGGAGCGAGTTTTTGCCATGGACGACTTCGTCGTGGGAGAACGGGAGTAGGAAATTCTCGGTGAAGGCGTAGAGGAGCGAGAAGGTAAGCTTGTTGTGTTCGTACTTGCGATGAACAGGATCTTGGGAAAAATATTTCAGCGTGTCGTTCATCCAGCCCATGTTCCATTTGAGGCTGAAGCCCAGGCCGCCGAGATAGGTGGGGCGGGAGACGGCGGGCCAGGAAGTGGACTCCTCAGCAATAGTGAGAATGCCGGGGAACTTGCCGTGGGCGACTTCGTTCATGCGCTTGAGGAAATCGATGGCCTGGAGATTTTCGCGGCCGCCGAATTGATTGGGGACCCATTCGCCGGGCTTGCGGGAATAGTCGAGATAGAGCATGGAGGCAACGGCGTCGACGCGCAGGCCGTCGATGTGGTACTTGTCGAGCCAGAAGAGGGCATTGGAAATTAAATAATTTTGGACCTCGTTGCGGCCGTAATTGTAGACCAGCGTGCCCCAATCGGGATGAGCGCCCTGGCGCGGGTCGGAGTGCTCGTAGAGGTGGGTGCCGTCGAACTGCGCCAGGCCGTGAGTGTCGCGCGGGAAGTGAGCCGGGGTCCAATCGAGAAGGACGCCGATGCCGGCTTGGTGGCAGCGGCCGACAAATTCCATGAACTCGGCGGGCGTGCCGTAGCGGCTGGTGGCGGCGAAGTAGCCGAGAGTCTGGTAGCCCCAGGAGCCGTCGAAAGGATGCTCCATGATGGGGAGCACCTCGATGTGGGTGTAGCCGAGGTCCTTCACATAGGGGATGAGTTGATCAGCTAGCTCGCGATAGGTGAGCCAGCGATTGTGTTCTTCCGGGACGCGGCGCCAGGATCCGAGATGGACTTCGTAGACGGAGATAGGTGATTCAAACCAGTTTTTCCGCGCGCGGTGCGCGATCCAATCGGCGTCGTTCCATTTGTAGAGGTCGAGCCTTGCTACGACGGAACCGGTATTGGGGCGGAGTTCGGAGCGGAAGGCGTAGGGATCAGCTTTGAGGGGAAGAATGTTGCCACTGGGGCCAACGATTTCATATTTGTAGATGGCGCCTTCGGGAAGCTCGGGAATGAAGATTTCCCAAAGACCGGAGGAGCCACGGACGCGCATGGGATGGACGCGGCCGTCCCAATGATTGAAGTCGCCGACGACACTGACACGTTTAGCGCTGGGGGCCCATACGGCGAAATGAACCCCCTGGGCGCCTTCGAGCGTGATGACATGGGTGCCCAGTTTTTCGTAGGTGTCGTAATGGCGGCCTTCACCCATGAGGTAAAGATCGAACTCGCTGAGCACGACGGGAAAGGAATAGGGATCAAAGATTTCGAAGGATTCGCCGTAATGCGTGCGCCCTTGAATCTTGTAGCTGCCTGGAGCGGGCGGAGCGGACTGGTTGGAAGGCCAAGTGGCTTCGAAAAAGCCTTCGGGGCGGAGCTTCACGGCATCCGTGACTTTCGCGCGGGAGAGCGTACCCCCTTCGATGGCGGGAGGCGTCAAAGAAATGCAAGCGTGGGCGGCCCAGGGCAGGAAGAATCGCACTGTCCAGTTGCCGTCAACGGGGTGCGGGCCGAGGAATGAGAAGGGATCGGCATGGCGCGCGGCGAGGAGAGCGTCGATCTGAGGGTCGACGCGCGGATCGCGGGAAGCAATCGGTGCGGAGTGCTGCAAGGATGGGCGATGCTCAGACAAGGTGATAGTCTCCGAGACGCAGCAAGCGAGATGAGCTTAGTCCTAAACCTGATCTACGTCCCTTGAATTCTAGGGTGTTGGCTGGAAAATGCCAACTCTAAGGCGAGGGATAATCAAAAATACCGAGAGAAGGTTCGCTGCCGGAATGACCGTTTGGCATTTATCGCAGGGGGAACGGCTTGGGAGGCTTCCGAATGGCGATCGTCAGATGCGATATCTGCAACGGGATATTCAATCAGAGTTATCTCGACTCGCATAAGCGGCTGGCGCACGCCAAGAAGGGTGCGTCCACTGCCGCGCTGGGGACAGCGCCGATCACCGAGAAAGAGGTGATGCAGAAGATTGCTTCCCTCTATGAGAGTCTTTCGGTCAAGGGGCGGAAACGTATAATTCGCCTTTTGAGCGCAAAAGAGCAAAAGATCCTGAACGAGCAGTAAATCCACCAAGTATAATTACGAACCATGAAAAACTTTACCAGGGCACGAACCTGCGTGTATTTAGCCGTCGCGATGACGCTGGCAGGGCAAGGGCTTGATGCGCAGGATCGCTCGCAGGGGCGGTCGATGGTGATCTCCCGGAATGGGATTGTGGCTGCGGAGTCGCCGCTGGCAGCTCAGGCGGGGGCGAGGATACTGGAGCGCGGCGGAAATGCGGTGGATGCGGCGATCGCGACGAACGCGATGATGGGGGTTGTCGAGCCGATGATGAACGGCATCGGCGGGGATTTGTTCGCGATCGTTTACGATGCGAAAGCGAACAAGCTGTATGGATTGAACGCCAGCGGATGGGCTCCAAAGGGACTGACGATCGAATATTTGCAGAAGCAGGGAATTCGCAGCATGCCGCAACAAGGAGTGAATGCGATTACGGTGCCGGGAGCGGTGGATGGCTGGCAGAAGCTGGCGGACAAGTTTGGGAGAAAGAAGCTGGCGGAGGATTTGGCGGCGGCGATTCGAACGGCGCGAGACGGGTTCCCGGTGCCGGAATGGACAGCGGCGTACTGGGCAGGGGAGGTGGACTACCTGCGGACCGATGAGACGGCGGCGAAAACCTTTCTTCCGGGAGATCGCGCGCCGAGAGTGGGAGAAGTGTTTCGCAATCCGGAGCTGGCCTGGTCGCTCGAGCAGATCGCGCAGCAGGGCAGGGAAGCGTTTTACAAAGGCGAGATTGCGGCAAAGATTTTGGAATCGATGAAGCGGCACAACGGACCGATGACCACGCAGGACCTGACCGAATACTCGAGCGAATTCGTTGAGCCGATTTCCACTACCTATCGCGACTGGACGATTTACGAATTGCCGCCCAACGTGCAGGGACTGGCGGCGCTGGAAATGCTGAACATCATGGAGGCGTTTCCGCTGGGGCAAAAGGATTGGGGCTTCGGCTCGACGAAAGCGCTGCATGTCATGATCGAGGCGAAGAAGCTGGCGTATGCGGATCTTGCGAAATACATCGGCGACCCGAAGAAACAGAAATTGCCGGTATCGACGTTGCTTTCGAAAGAGTGGGCGGCGCAAAGGGCGAAATTGATTGACGCAGAAAAGGCTAACTGCGAATCGGCGGCGGGATACATATCTGTCGGAAACGACACGACATATCTGAGCGTGGTGGACCGCGAGGGAAACATGGTGTCGCTCATCCAGAGTAATTACGAAGCTTTTGGATCCGGTATCGTTGCTGCCGGCACGGGATTTGCCCTGCACGATCGTGGAGGGCTCTTCAGCATGGATCCAACTTCACCCAATGCCCTGGCAGGACGAAAGAGGCCGCTGCATACGATCATTCCGGCGTTTGCGCAAAAGGGAGATGTTCGCGTGGCGTTCGGTATCATGGGCGGGTGGAATCAGTCGCAAGCGCACGCACAGTTCGTGGCCAACCTGGTGGATTTCAAAATGAACATTCAGGCGGCGGCGGAGGCGCCGCGTTTCAGCAAGCACACGTTCAGCGGTTGCGATGTGATGATGGAAAATCGCTTCGGGCAGAATGTGCGGAATGAGTTGACGAGCAAGGGTCACAAGATTGATTTGAAGGGGACGTTTTCCAGCGGCATGGGCGGAGGGCAGGCAGTGATGAGGGATTTTGCGGCGGGGGTGAACTACGGGGCCTCGGATCCACGAAAGGATGGCCAAGCGGTGGCGGAACTGCCTTTTGAGTGAGGCGCGGGCTGAGAGTTTGGCATAAAAGCGGCGCTCCCGGAGAGTGCAAAAGAGTTCCCTCCATGGAGGTTGGAGGGGAAGAATTATGCTCCTAAGAGCCATCGTGGCCGTTCGGCTAGCCTGTAAATGATTGTAAATAAGGATGTTAGTGGAAGGCTGGATGGTTTGTGAATTGCACCTGTACCAATGGCCAGGGACCGCCGCCCGCAGCTAAGCGACCTGGAAGTGGAGATCCCGATGGGGTGTGACCGGGTGGGCTTGACGCTGGCGCGTGGCATCGCGACCGCGGCCCTCGTGCTTTTTCTCACGCCGCAGAGCAAGGCGCAATCCGTGGATGTTTCCGGGCGCTACCAATGCGCGCAGGCGAAAGTTCACGGGAAGGTCATCCCGTGCAAGGCGGCGCCGCTCATTTTAAAAAACGACGGGCGTTTCGAGCTGCGGGGCTGGGAAGGAAGTTATCTGGTGAATGGGGAGTGGGTGGAGCTTTCGGATTCCCTGATTAAGACACGGGCGAAGATCGAGCCTGGACATAAAATCGTGTTGCGCTATTACGGAAAGCATGGCCTGGTGGAAATGACGTACGAACGGCGCGTGGCGGAGATGGGGAAGACGGCGCTGAGTTGAGTGGTTTTACAGCGGCTCCCGCGAGTTGAATGTTAGCGGTTTATAGCAATTCTTGAGCGTGGAAAGCACCCTCCAGGTTTTCTTCGTGTTTGAAGTAGATAAAGACTTCCCCTTTTGGGGCAAGTTTCAAAGCCTTCCTGAAGTAACTTCGTAGATTTTTCAAATTCAATGAGCTTGCGGGTGCCAGCCGCGGCCACGCAAGACACGGCCGGCCGTTGCGCCAGTCAGCTTCCCGTGGTCGAATTCGACCTGGCCGTTCACGATGGTGTAGTCGATGCCGTCGGAGAGCTGGTCGGGCTTCGTGAAGCTGGCATGATCGATTACGGTCGCAGGATCGAAGATAGTGATGTCGGCGAAGTAGCCGGGTCTCAGAAGGCCGCGGCTCTCGATGTGCTCGCGCTGGGCGGGAAGGGAAGTGATTTTGCGGATGGCGGCTTCGAGTGGCAGGAGATGTTCGTCGCCGACGTAGTGGCCGAGAAGGCGTGGCATTGAACCCATGGCGCGCGGATGGTTGTGTGGTTCGTAGAGGGGACCGTCAAGCGACATTTCGCCGGAATCGAGGCCGATGCTGGTCCACGGCTGGCTGAGACCGGTGCGGAGATCATCTTCGCTGGCCATGAAATAGATGGCGCCGGTTTGCGCGCTGTCGGCAAGGACGAAATCCATCAGGGCGTCTTCCGGTGATTCTTTCCAGGACTTGGCGACTTCTTCCACGGTCTTGCCTTCGAATGATTTCAACTCAGGATTCAAGACGGAAGAGATCAGAACGCCTGCCGCGCCTCCGCAATCGTAGAAAAGATTCTCCCAATCGGGGTGATCGCCGGCGAGCTCTTTTTTGATGCGCGCGCGAGTGGCGGGGTCTTTCAAGCGCTCGAGCAATTTCTGGACTCCGCCATCGGCGGCCCACGGCGGAAGCGCGGAGGCCAGCGCTGTAGCGCCGGCGGTGTAAGGGTACATATCCGCGGCGATATCGAGTCCGGAGTCGCGTGCAAGCTGGATGGCGCCGACGACATTCTTCATGCCACCCCAGCGGGGCTTGCCGCTAACTTTCAGGTGGAAGATTTCCACGGGCAGATTTGCTTCGTGGCCGATGCGGATGGCTTCGGCGAGCGCCGGCATTTCCGAAGCGCCTTCACTGCGCATGTGCGTGGCATAGAGTCCGCCGTATTTCGAGGCGACCTGCGCGAGGGCGATGAGCTCATCGGTCTTCGCGTAGATATTGGGCGGATAGATGAGCGCGCTGGACACGCCGAGGGCGCCGTCCTTCATGGCCTGCTCGACGAGAGATTTCATTTGCTCGAGTTCGGCGGGCGTCGGCGCGCGGTTGTCGTCGCCAATCACGGCTTCGCGGACTTGCGCGGAGCCGACATACGTGCCGAAGTTGAGCGGCGTGCCTTGCTTTTCGAGGCGGCGGAAATAGCCGTCGAGGGTCGTCCAATCGATGGTGAGCTTGTATTTGTCGAGAAACGGTTTTTG
>WNFG01001974.1_pt1 | contig 23437 bp, 17 predicted proteins | sample 5400431 | NCBI WGS metagenome assembly WNFG01 (sample SAMN13153346, study PRJNA577476) | soil metagenome | isolation source: 120 cm saprolite under Douglas fir tree site 2 hole 3 replicate 2 | place: USA:California | collected 2015-04-18 | reverse complement strand
GGCTCGCTCCCGACCCCACCCGCAGCCTCGAGCACCTCCGACGCTCTCCTAGCGGCGCCCCGTTCGGCGGACGCCGCTCGTTCGTGCACCGACCCCTCGCGTCGTTTCCCATGAATCGGGAAGACGCCCGGGTCACGGTAGTTCACTCACGACTCGGGAGAGCGTATGAGTTCGAAGACCATCCTCCAGGCCGCCCTGTTGGCCTGGCTCGCAGCCGTGGGTCCCGCGGCCCAGCCCGCGCTGGCTGCAGCCGTCGGCCCCCACGTGCCGGCTACCGGGGATATCGGCGGCACCGTCATCGACAGCACAGCGAGCGCGCCGCTGCCCGGCGGCGAGGTGCGCATTTCACAGGGGGGCAAGCTCGTCGCCAGCACGATCACGGACCACTTCGGTCGCTACGCCGTCCACAACCTGCCCGCAGGTTCCTACAGCGTGGAGGTGCGTTACCTCGGCTACCGTGCGCAAACGCGGGACGTCACCATTGGAGACACCGAGACCCTGAGCCGCGCCGACTTTCGCCTGGTGAGCCTGCCCATCAACCTGGCGGCGGTCGAGGTCACGGCGTCCGTGCCGGTCGCGGTCGACACGCGGACCGGGAACCAGATCTTCAAACAAAACGACTACCATGGGGCGCCCACCAATACCACGTCTCAGATCCTGCAGCAGGCGATGGCGGGCTCCGTCCGGGCCCCGACCGGGGAAGTCCACATCCGCGGCCAGCACGCGGAGTACACGTACTACGTCGATGGCGTCCCCGTCCCCGCAGGGATCTCCGGCAGCCTGAACGAGCTGTTCGACCCGCAGGTCGTGAACCAGATCACGTTCCAGACCGGGGGCTGGGACGCCGAATTCGGTAACAAGAACACCGCGATCGTGAACGTCGACACCCGGATTCCCTCGGGTGGGTTCCATCTCGACGCCTCGAGCTACGGCGGGTCGTTCGGGGCCAACGGCCAGTCGCTCAACGCGAGCACCAACGCCGGGAAGTGGGGATTCTTCTTCTCCGGCGTACGCCAGGCAACCGACATGCGGCGCGAGCCCGTCGTGTTCGATACCGTGCGCCACGTGGTCAAGAACTTTCACAACGACGGCGCCGACCTCTTCGGGTTCGGGAAGCTGCAATATGTCCCTTCGCAGCGCGATGTGGTCACGCTGGAATTGAACCGCTCGCGGACCCGGTTCGCCGTACCGTTCGATTCGAGCGCCGGGATCATTGACGACCACCAGCAGGACGTGAACGGGTTCGTCAATCTCGCCTGGCGCCACGCGTTCGGCGCCGGGACGAGCTCCGAGGAGGGGCGCTCGGCGGACCTGTTTGCGGGTATCTTCTTCCGAGACGGCAGCCTCACCTACACGCCGGGCGCGAAGGACCAGCCGTCCTTCATCTTCTATCCCGACACGACAAAGCCTTACAACGTCAGCGAGGACCGCAACTTCCGCACGTTCGGCATCAAGCTCGACTACACCCTCCGACCGCATCACGGCCTCGAGTTCAAGTTCGGCACGCTCACGTCGGTGACCAGCGGCCACGAGGATTTTGCGACGACGGACTCAGCGGGCAGGCCGGGCCCAGGGTCCACCTCCGACCTCAACGGCAACGACGTCGGCGTGTACGCACAGACCGCCATCGCTCCCTCAGACAAGTGGGAACTTCGGACCGGGGTGCGGGTCGACAACCATAACGCGCCGTTCGCCGCAACCCAGCACCAGGTGAGCCCGCGGGTGAAGTTCAGCGTCTTTCCCGACCCGGCGAACACGTTCTACGTTTACTACGGTCGGCTGTTCGTCCCCACCAACGTGGAAGATCTGCGCGCGATCACCACGAGTGCGCAGGGCGGGGTCGCGACGGCTCCGACGCTCCCCGAGCGCGACGACTTCTTCGAGGCGGGATATGTACACCGGTTCCCCTTCGGCGTCGTGACCAAGCTCTCCGCCTACCACAAACGCAGCGCGCCGGGGATCGACGACAACACCGTGCCCGGCTCGGCCATCGTGACCTCGGTAAACATCGACCAAGTGCGTGTCACGGGGATCGAGAGCGTCATCGAGGTTCGCCCGTCCGGGCCGCTGTCCGGCTACCTGAACCTCGCTTTGAACCATGCGTACGGGTACGGCCCGATCACGGGGGGCTTCTTCGCAGTGCAGCCGCCAACCACGCGCCACGATCTCGACCACGACCAGCGAGTCTCCGGGGTCGCGACCGTCGTGTATGCGAGCCACGCTGTCTACGTGTCCGCGACCGGGATCTACGGGTCGGGCCTGATCAGCGCCACGTCGGCCGACTCGAACCCGACCTACAGCACCGACCTGTTCGCCTTCAACAAGGTGAACCACGTAGCGCCCAATTTCATTCTGAACGGCAGCGCGGGTTACAGCTTCGTGCTGGGTGCTGTCGTCGTGCGACCGCAAGTGTACGTAGACAACATCTTCAACAATAAATACGCGCTCAAGGGCGCGTTCTTCAGCGGCGCGTCGGTGGGCCGGCCCCGCAGCGTACAGCTACGCGTGAACATTGGAGCCTGAGGCCCTGTCCAAAGACGGAAAGCGAGACACGCAGCGCCGCAGCTGCTTGGGCAGGTGTGTGGGCGCAGTTCGCGCGTGAGCATGATCGGTCTCCAGGCGACGCTCGTCCGTGGGTACCCGCTCCTCAGGGATGCAAGGGAACACATCCCCGCGCCGGCGCGCTCCGGGGTATCAAGCGTGGTATATTCGAGCTCCGGTCTCCCGTTCGCAGGCAGACCGAGGGCAGCGGGCTGCCGAACCGGCCGGGTTGCTGGATTCCAACCGATCGGCCAAGGTTGATCACAACTCCATCGTAAACGCGAGCGGCACCTAGGCGTTTGCGATGGGTACTGTCGTGATCCCCCGCAGCGCGTGCAGGTGCGGGTGAATCGTCGGGGCGTAAGAGGCTCGCGGGTGGGGACTTACAGCGGCGGAGGCAGGCATGGTGCGTCGAATCGGAATACCGCTTTTCGTGTGCGCGCTCGGCGGCAGCGCAGCAGCTTGCTCGGGGAGCAACTCTGGACCCTCCCCGCTTGCCTCCTGCAAGACGACGTCGGCGGTGGCGACGCACATCACGCTGGCCGTCGGCCAGTATGTGTCGCTCGACCCCGCCACCGACTCCGGCTGCGTGCTGTTCCCGGCCAACGCCTCAAGCACCAACCAGGCCGAATATCTGTTAGTCCCTCAGTCCGCCACGGGCGACACCGCACAGGTGGCGCCGTTTCAGCTCACGAGCGGTGCGCTGTCCGCCGCCCGCATGCCTGCGGCCCAGCGTTTCGCCGGGCCCCCCTCACCCCGAGCCACAGCGCTCGCGTTCGACGCCTACCGCCGTGGGCTGGCGCGCCGTCAGGCCGCGGCAGGCGGCGTGTCGCCACTGCAGGCCGCCGTTCGCCTCCCAGCGGCGGCCACGGCGCCGCAGCCCGCCGGTCCGCCAGTCCTGGGGAGCCTGCGGACGTTCACCGTATGCGCGAACCTCACCTGCTCCGGGACGGGCGGAACCAAGCAGGTGACCGCGAAGGTCACCACGTTAGGCCAGCACATCGCGATCTACGTCGACACCGCCGCTCCCAAGGCGGGGCTCGATTCCGCGGACTTGGACACGCTCAAGACGGTGTTCGACGCGCGGCTCTTCCCGCTCGACACGACAGCGTTCGGGCAGGTCACCGACGTCGACAGCAACGGTGTCGTGCTCGTGCTGATGACGGGGGTCGTGAACTCCCTGGTGACGAGTGCCGTGTGCAAGGCGAGCGGGTTCGTCGCGGGCTTCTTCCTGAGCGTGGACTTGGACACGTCGGCCATGCAGAAGACTTTCAACCGGGGCGAGATCTTCTACTCGATCGTGGCCGACTCGGCGGGCACCTTGAGCTGCGTGCACTCGCGAACCGAAGTGAAGCGGGAGCTGGGGGGCACGTTCACGCACGAGCTGCAGCACATGATCAACTTCGGACAGCACGCGATCCTGCGGCCGGGGTCGCCGGAAGAGGGCTGGCTCGACGAGGGGCTCTCTAAGTACGCCGAAGAGCTCGCCGGCCGGAGCTATCTGCAACAGGGGGACACGGCGACCTTCTCGTCGTACGCCATCAACGACGTGTACGACGCGTATCAATACCTGAGCGCGACGGGAAACTCCCCGCTCCTGATTCCGATCGACCAGGGCACGCTCGCCGAGATCGGCGCGAGCTGGCTGTTCGTGCGCTATCTCGTGGACCAGTTTGGCGATACCCTGCCTCGCAAGCTGGTGCGAACGCCGCTCGCCGGGTCCCCCAACGTCGCGGCGCAGACCGGACTGCCATTCACGACCACCGTCACCCGCTGGGCGCTTGCCAACTGGGTGTCGGACTTGCCTGGCTTCGCTACGCCCGCCCAGCTCAGTTACACGTCGTGGCACTTTCGCACCCGCACGTTCCCGTCGCTCAACTCGCAGGACCCAACGCACTTCCCGCTCCCCTACCCGCTCGTGCCGGGTCAGAGCGCCGGCAACGCCATCTCCATTAGCGGCTGGATCCGCTCGGGGTCGGGCGTCTATGAGCGGGCGCTCCAGGACCCCAGCGCCCCGGGCTTTGCGCTCCTGTTCAGTCCGAACGGCAACGCGACGCCCTTCCCCACGAACGTCGCGGCGCGCCTCAGCGTGATCCGGATTCGCTGAGCGGCGGGGCCCGGCCCCGCTCGGCCGGACCGGCCCCGCGTCCGGCGTGCTTGACAGCGCCGTTCCCGGCCGGTAGCATAACTCCTTCACAAAAAAGGACTTGGGTCCTCGATGCCGATCCGTCGCCAGGAGGCCCTCGACTATCACTCGCAGGGCCGCCCGGGGAAGATTCAGGTCTCGCCGACCAAGCCCTTTAAGAACCAGCGCGACCTCTCGCTCGCCTACACACCGGGGGTGGCGGAGCCGTGCCGGGAGATCGCCGCCCGTCCCGAGGAGGCCTACACCTACACGGCGAAGGGCAACCTCGTCGCCGTCGTGACGAACGGCACCGCCGTGTTGGGGCTCGGCAACATCGGCGCGCTCGCCGGCAAGCCGGTGATGGAGGGCAAGGGGATCCTCTTCAAGGCGTTCGCCGACATCGACGTGTTCGACCTCGAGGTGGGCTCGGAGGACCCCGACGACCTGATCCGCTTCTGTCAGCTGCTCGAGCCCACGGTGGGCGGCATCAATCTCGAGGATATCCGCTCGCCCGACTGCTTCGCGATCGAGCGCACGCTGCGCGAGACGCTTTCCATCCCAGTGTTTCATGATGACCAGCACGGCACGGCGATCATCACCGGCGCGGCGCTCCTGAATGCGCTGGAGCTCGTCCGAAAAGAGATCGGCGAGGTGCGGGTGGTATTCTCGGGCGCGGGGGCCGCCGCCGTGGCGACGGCCGAGCACTACGTGCGCCTCGGCGTGCCGCGCGCGCAGATCACCCTGTGCGACGAGCGCGGCGTGCTCTCCACCGAGCGCACCGATCTGGACGACTACCGGCGCCCGTTCGCCACGCGCACGCGGGCCCGCACGCTCGCCGAGGCGCTCAAGGACGCAGACGTGTTCGTGGGACTCTCGGTCGGCGGGATCGTCTCGGGTGAGATGCTCAAGCCCATGGCCAAGCGGCCGATTGTGTTCGCGCTCGCGAACCCCACGCCCGAGATCATGCCCGAGGAGGCGCGGCAGGCGCGGAGCGACGCCATCATCGCCACGGGCCGCTCCGACTATCCGAACCAGGTGAACAACGTGCTCGGCTTCCCGTTCATCTTCCGCGGCGCACTCGACGTGCGGGCCAAGAAGATCACGGTGGACATGGAGATGGCGGCGACGCGCGCGCTCGCGGCCCTCGCCAAGGAAGAGGTGCCCGACGCCGTGATGCGGGCCTACGGGCTCGAGCGGCTGCGCTTCGGCCCCGACTATCTGATCCCCAAGCCGTTCGACCCACGGGTGCTCCTGTGGGTGGCGCCCGCCGTGGCGTGGGCGGCGGTGGGCTCCGGCGTGGCCGGCCGCGTCATCGACGTGGACGAATATCGGGCCGAGCTCGACGCCCGGCTCGGCCGCGCGCGCGAGGTGCTACGCGGTCTCTCGAGCCGCGCCCAGCAGGCGCCGCAGCGGATCGTGTTCCCCGAGGGCGAAGATCCCCGGGTGCTCAAGGCCGCCCGCATCCTCGCGGACGAGGGGACAGCCGAGCCCATCCTCTTGGGCGACCCGGACGCGATCCGCCGCGAGGCGGATGACGTCGGCGTGACGCTCGAGGACATCGCCCTCGCCAACCCGCGGACCAGCGCGCACCTCGAAGCCTTCGCGCGCGAGCTGTGGGAGCGGCGCCGCCGCAAGGGGATCACGCTGCGTGAGGCCCGCCACCGGGTGCGCGAGCCGCTGTACCACGCCCTGTTGATGCTCCGGGCCGCTCACGCCGACGCGGTGGTGGCGGGCGTGGAGACGTACTACTCCGACGCGATGCGCCCGGCGCTCGAAGTGATCGGCCCCGAGCCGGGGCGCCGGGTGAGTGGCATCTACATGCTGGTGCTGCCGCAGCAGACGTTCTTCTTCGCCGACTGCACCGTGAACATCGATCCCGACGCGGAGGCGCTCGCCGAGATCGCGTCGGCGACGGCGGAGTTCGTGGTGCGGCTGGGCATCGAGCCGCGCGTCGCGCTGCTCTCGTTTTCGAACTTCGGCTCGGTGCGCCACCCCCTCGCCGCCAAGGTGCAGCGCGCCGTGGCCCTGCTGCACGAGCGCGCGCCGACGCTCGAAGCGGACGGAGAGATGCAGGCTGATACGGCCGTGGTGGAACGGATCTTGATGAAGACCTATCCATTCTCCAAGCTCAAGGGCCCGGCGAACGTGCTAATTTTCCCGAACTTGGACTCGGCGAACATCGCCTATAAGCTGCTCGACCGCCTCGGGGGCGCGCAGGCGATCGGTCCGATCCTCGTGGGGATGGCGCAGCCGGTGCACGTGCTGCAACGCGGCTCCGAAGTGAACGACATCGTCAACATGGCGGTGATTGCCGCCGTGGACGCGCAGGAGCACGGGCCGCGCCCGCGCACCTGAGCCCACGGGAGACGACCCATGACCGCACACGCGACTCGGCCCGCCGAAGGGAAGCGGGCCTCGGCGCTCGAGGCCGTGGGGCTCGTGCCCCAGCGGCCGGTCTACTGGAACCTCGGGCCGCCCGCACTCTACGAGCACGCGGCCCGCAGGGGTGAGGGCCTCATCGTCCAGGGCGGGGCGTTTTGCGCCGTGACCAGCCCGCACACGGGCCGCAGCCCGGGCGACAAGTTCATCGTGCGCGAGCCCGCGTCGGCCGACGACATCGCGTGGGGCCGCGTGAATCAACCGCTCGACCCCGAGCATTTCGAGCGGCTGAAGACCGTCGTGCTCGCCCACCTCGCCGGCCAGGAGCTGTTCGTGCGTGACCTGTTCGCCGGGGCGGACGCGAATCACCGGGTCGGCCTGCGGTTCGTGACGCCGAGCGCGTGGCACGCCCTGTTCGTGTACAACATGTTCCTCCGCCCCAGCGCCTCCGACCTCGCCGCCTTCTCGCCAGGCTGGACGGTGTTCCACGCCCCCGAGCTCCAGGCCGATCCGGCGGTGCACGGCACGCACTCCGGCACGTTCATCGTCGTCCACTTCGGCCAGCGGACGATCCTGATCGGCGGCACGCGCTACGCCGGCGAGCTGAAGAAGGCCGTCTTCTCGATTCTCAACTACCTCTTGCCGAAGAGCGGGGTGCTGCCCATGCACTGCTCCGCGAACTTGGGCGAAACGGGCGACGTGGCCCTCTTCTTCGGGCTCTCGGGCACCGGCAAGACCACGCTCTCGGCCGACCCGCAGCGGGCACTGATCGGCGACGACGAGCACGGCTGGTCGGATCACGGGGTGTTCAATTTCGAAGGCGGCTGCTATGCGAAGGTCATCCACCTGTCGCGTGACGGCGAGCCCGAGATCTTCGCTACCACGCAGCTGTTCGGCACCGTGCTCGAGAACGTGGTGGTCGATCCGGTCACCCGGGCCATCGATCTGGACTCAGCCGAGATCACCGAGAACACGCGCGCGTCCTACCCCATCCACTACGTCCCCAATCACGTCCCCGGCGGGATGGGGGGCCATCCGTCGCACATCGTGCTCTTGACCTGCGACGCCTACGGCATCATGCCGCCGATCGCCCGGTTGTCCCCGGCTCAGGCGATGTACCATTTCCTGTCCGGCTACACGGCCAAGGTGGCTGGCACCGAGCGCGGCGTGACCGAGCCGAACGCGACGTTCTCCGCCTGCTTCGGCGCCCCGTTCCTGCCGTTGAACCCCAACGTCTACGCCTCGCTGTTGGGCGAGAAAATCGCGCGACACGGCGTACAGTGTTGGCTGGTGAACACGGGTTGGAGCGGCGGACCCTACGGTGTGGGTCAGCGCCTGCGCCTCGGCCTGACGCGCGCGATGGTGCGCGCGGCGCTCACCGGCACGCTCGATCGCATCCCCACGACGCCCGAGGCGGTGTTCGGGCTCGAGGTGCCGCTTCACGTGCCAAGCGTACCCGACGGCGTGCTACTGCCCCGCGGCACGTGGGACGACCCAAGCACGTACGACGCTCAGGCCGCGCGGCTCGCGCAGATGTTCCGCCAGAACTTCGAGCAGTTCCGCGACCAGGTGCACCCCGCCGTGCGCGACGCCGGCCCGGCCGGCCTGGCCGGCCCGGCGCGTTGACGCGGTTCGACGTCGTCCGCGACCCGCTCTGGAACAACATCCGGCTCGACGCTGACACGCTGGCGATCGTAGATACCCCGGCGCTGCAACGGCTGCGCTATGTGCGCCAGCTAGGCCACGCCTTCCTCGTGTACCCGGGGGCCACGCACAGCCGGTTCGAGCACGCCCTCGGCGCCTACCACCTCGCCCGCCGCGCGCTCGACGAGCTAGAGCAGGCCGGCGACGTGCGGCCCGACCCCGCGGAGCGCGCGCGACTCAAGTTGGCCGCCCTGCTCCACGACATCGGCCACTACCCCTTTTCCCACGCGCTCGAGGAGGCGGGTCTCGCGCGTCACGAGGTGCTCGCGGGGCGGCACTTGGCGAGCGGCGAGCTTGCTGCCCGCCTGGCCGCGGTCGGGACGCCAGCCGATCGGCTGCTGCCGCTCATCCAGGGGACGGCGCGCGAGCCGCTCGCCGGGCTGATCGCGGGCTCGCTCGACGTGGACAAGCTCGACTACCTGTCGCGCGACGCGTGGATGTGCGGCGTGCCCTACGGCGTGATCGACGTGGATCGCCTGCTCGGCTCGCTCACGGTCGCCCCCGGACCAGACGGGCGGCCGACCCTCGCCTTGCACGAGAAGGGGCTCGCGGCGCTCGAGTCGCTCCTGTTCGCAAAGTACCAGATGTATCGCAACGTGTATTGGCACCACGCGGTGCGGAGCGCGACCGCGATGTTCAAGCGGCTCGTGCGGCGCGCGATCGCCGGGGGAGGGCTCGCGGCGGACGGCGTCGCGCTCGCCACCGATGATGGGCTGATCCACGACTTGATGCGGGAAGACACGACCGGCCTCGCGCATGCGCTGCGCGAGCGGCGGCTCGCGAAGCGCGCCCTCGACCTGCCCGCCCCGGAGCTCGCGGCCGAACTGGCGCCGTGGCCCTCGGATGACCCTGCCCTGCTGGAGCGCGTGGAGGACCAGTTGGCGCGCGACGTGGGTCTCGCGCCCGGCACGCTGTTCCTCGATCTCCCGGCCAAGGCCGATATGCTGGCGCTCGACCTGCCGTTGGTGAAGCGGGACGGGACGGTGACGCAGCTCGCCGGCACGGAAGCGGGCGCCCACCTCGGGCTGCCGCGCGTCGCGGCCGAGCTCTACCGCTCGGCGCGGCGGCTGCGCGTGTTCGTGATCGGGACCGCCGCGGTGCCCGCCAAGGCCATCGTGGCGCTCGTGTCCTTGCCGCGTGCGGAGGTGACGGCGAGGCTCGCAGACCACCGCCCGCTGCTCCGCGACTGAGGCCGCGGATCGGGCCGGCGGCTCGAGGCGCGCTGGTTCAGGTGACCCGCGTCCCCGGCTGGGTCAGCGGCCCGCCGTCGCCCCCGCCCCCACCCCCCCCGGGGCCGGCTACCGAATCGATCCGCACCACGACGGCCGTGATGTTGTCGAGCCCGCCATGGCGGTTCGCGTCACCGATCAACTCGTCCACCAGCTCCTGCGGCATCCCCTTCGCGACGACCAGTTCGGAAAGGCGCGGATCGTCGAGCATACCCGTGAGCCCGTCGGAGGCGAGCAGGAACAGGTCGCTCGGCCTCACGGAGCCGAGGTAGATGTCCGGCATGACGTCGCTGTTGGCGCCGACGCAGCGCGTGATCACGTTGGAGTAGGGATGTGAGCGCGCCTGCTCGGGCGTGAGATACCCCGCGTCCACCTGTTCCTGCACGTAGGAATGGTCCTTCGTGAGCTGGATCAGGGTACCGTCGCGATAGAGGTAGGCGCGGCTGTCCCCCACCTGCCCGATCAGGAAGCGGGTTTCGTACAGGACGAGCGCGGTCACGGTGGTCCCCATGCCGCGCTTGTCGTGCTCGGTGAGCGTGCGCTGGAAGATGGCGCCGTTCGCGGCCCGGATCGCCGTGCGCATGCGGTCGGCGACCTGATCGTCCGAGAGCCCTTTGAGCGAGCCGAGCTCGCGGGCGACGAAGCGGACGGCCATCTCGCTGGCCACCTCGCCGGCGGCGTGCCCGCCCATGCCGTCGGCGACGACGAAAATGCCGCGATCCGGCACCATGAGGAAGTTGTCCTCGTTGCCTGAACGGATGATGCCGACGTCGGTGCGACCAGCGCTGGTGATGTGCACGGCGTTCCGCTAGGCGAGCAGCCGATGCAGCAGGGCGACGAGCCCCGCCACGGCGAGGAGAAACACGGCGGAGCTCGCGCCGCAGCCCTTGCCCTTCTTCGGTGGCGGCGGCTGCTGGTTGACGGGCCGCTTCGGAGCGGGTTTCCCGCCAGGCCGGCCGGGAGGTTGCGGCCGTGGGGCCGCGGGAGCCGGCTTGACACCCGGCGATCCCGGGGCGGGAGCGGGGCGGGCGCCGGGGGGAGACGGTGGCCGGGCTGGGATGACCGGGGAACCGGAGGGCGCGGCGGGCCCGGCGGGCGCCCCGGGCGGGCCGGGCGTCATTGAGTGGGGCGTCTTCAAAAGCTGGGTGCCGCCACCTTTAGCAACGCCGAGTGCGTCGTCCGTCGGCTCAAACACCAGCTGCACCTCCCCGAAACGCACCAGGGCGCCCGGTGCCAGCGGGGCATCCCCCTTCACTTGCTCCCCATCCACGAACGTCCCATTCGTCGAGTCCAGGTCCACGAGCACCCAGACACCTTCGCGGCGTTGCAGCTTGGCGTGGCTGGTCGAGACCGACGGATCGGGGAGGACGAGGTCGTTGTAGTCGGCCCGCCCGATGTTGACGACGGGGGTGCGCACCACCAGGCGCTGGCCCATGAGCCCCCCGGTCCGCACCAGGAAGCTCGCGAATGGGCCCCCTCCGGAGCCTTTGGGCGGCGCCACCGCCTCCATGCCGTGGACCGTATGCTTGAGGCGGTCCGGGCTCGGGACACCCGCTGCTCGCGGCGCTGGTGGCGACGGGGGCGCAGCCTGTGGCGGGCGAGCGGCCGGCCCCGGTGGAGGGGGGGGCTCGGCTGTGGCCGGCGCCACATCGGCGTAGAATCGAAACTGTTCCTCGCCGATGCGGATTACGTCGGCGCGCGCCAGGATCCGCTGACCCTGCACTTGCTCCTCGTTGACGAAGGTGCCGTTGGTGCTCGAGTCGACCACCAGATATCCCTTGGGCGTGCGGACGATCTCGGCGTGGCGGCGCGATACGTCTTTCCCCGACACCACGACGTCGCACCCCGCTTCGCGGCCGAATACCAAGGACGCGGCCGCGATCACGTATTCGCGGCCATCGGTGAGGCTCACCAGTCGGCCTCCGGTGGTGCCAATCGCGGCCGCCTTGGCCCCGGTCTTGGCCGGCCCGCCGCCCGGCTGGGGCGCGAGGGCCTGTACGTACTGCGTGCTGCCGGAGCGGCGCTCGTCGACGAAGGTCAACTCATGCTCCCCGATGTCTACTTTGTCGCCGTGCAGCAGGGGGGTGGGCTCGGCCCCGAGCCGCACGCCGTTGATCAGCACCTCGGCCGCGGCCGCCGCCTTGCGAATGATCACCTGGCCGTCGGGCTGGCCCTGCAGCAGGGCATGCCGGGCCAGCACCCCCGGACCGGTCAGGGCGATCGCGCAGCCGGCATCCGAGCCGAGAGTCACCTCCCCCACCGGGATGGTGAACTTCCTGCTACCGAGCTCAAGCAGCGACATTTGGGAGAGTCCTCAAAACCGAGTAGGCAGCGCCAGAACTTACGCCCGACAGCGTAACCGCGCAAGGACACACGCTTTACGAGGCGTCGGGGGCCCTGGACGGCGCCCTACATGACGACCTCGGCCGACACCGTTTCCTCCCGCCCGACGAGGCCTCGGCGCAACCAGTACCAGAACAGGAGCGAGCCCACGATCACCGTCGCGTAGCTGTTGATGAAGCGCCAGACCACGATGTAGCTCGGCGTGATGGCGCGGGGCACATAGATCGACATCACCGCCGCCGACAACAACTCGGCCAGCCCGGACGCGCCCGGCGTGGGGGCGAAGTACAGCAGGAAGGTGATGAACGTCTGCAGCAATAGGATGTCGACGAAGTTCGCCGGGATGCCGAGCGCGCGCAGCGCTACGTATCCCGCGAGCAGCTTATTCGCATGCGACGGCCCCGACAACAGCACCGCCCAGAACAGCGCGAGCCAGCCACGCGGGCTGCCGAACGCCACCATGCACTCGTGGGCCCGGTCGATCCCGGCGCGCAGCTGCTCGATCCGCCCCGCGATGCGGCGGCTCCTGCGCTCCAGCCGGCCCGCGAGCCAATGGACACCGTCGCGCAGCCAAGCCGGGAACACCATCGCGACGAGCATGAGGACGCCCAGGATCCCGAAGATGGTGAGGCTGGTACGGAACAAATCGTAGTAGGTGATACCGAGAAAGACGTTGTGCTCCGCGAGTGACTTCCCGGCACCGAGATAGATCGCGAGGGGGCCGGCGAGAGCGAAGAACGCGACCGTGGCGACGAACGTCATGAAGGTCGACGTCATCGCCTCGGGAAGTCGGACGCCGGCCCGGCGCATGGCCCACATCATGGTCGGACCGGCGCCGGTCTGAAACGGCGTGAGATAGGCGGCCCACGCGCTCATGCCGCCGGCGATCACCATATCGCGCAGGCGCACGCCGGGGCGCACATGGCGGGCCACTACCCAGAGCCGCGTGCCGCCCCCGAGCCAATCCATGGAGGCGAGACCTACGCCTGCCGCTAACCAGCCCCAGTGGAGGTCGAGCAAGGCGCTCAACACGGCCCGGAGGTTGTTGCTGTAGAACAGCAGCCCGACGACACCGGCGAGGGAGATGAGGGCGAAGAGCTCGAGGCCGCGCCGCAGTAGTCGCGGGGTGAGGGCGAGGGTCATGTGCGCCCGAAGGTAATCCCCGACCTCGGGGGCGGGGAGAGGGGACGGCGAGCCCCCCGCCGTGGCCTCGCGCCGCAGCGCCGGCCGCCCTGGAACGCACGTCTCCCCTCTCCCCCAGCCCTTCTCCCCTCGGGTATGTTACAGGGTTATGCCCACGTCCCCCGACCGCGTGATCATCCGCAACGCACGCCAGCACAATCTCAAGGGCATCACGGTCGAGCTGCCGCGGCGGGCCCTGACGGTCGTCACCGGGCCATCGGGATCCGGCAAGAGCACGCTGGCGTTCGACACGCTGTACGCCGAGGGCCAGCGGCGCTACATCGAGTCGCTCTCCACCTACGCGAAGCAGTTCCTCGAGCGGATGCCCAAGCCGTTGGTGGACGGGATCGAGGGGATCTCTCCCGCGGTCGCGATCGAGCAGAGAAACCCCACCACGAGCAGCCGGTCGACGGTCGGCACGGCCACGGAGATCTACGATTTTTTGAGGCTCCTCTGGGCTCGGGCCGGCACCCAGCATTGCGTGCGCTGCGGCCACGCGGTGCGGGTGGACACCGTGCAGGAGGTCGTGGACACCCTGCTCGCCGCCGCGCCACTGGCCGCGGGCAGCCCGGATCCCGTGGTCGTGACCTTCCCGCTGCCCGCGAGCGCGCACCGGCCCGACGTCGCGGTCGCGGCGCAGCTGCGGGCGGCGGGCTTCGTGCGCGCCCAGCTCGATGGAGCGGTGATCCGGCTCGATCAGCCCGACGCGGAGGAGCGGGTGCGCCAAGCGGACGAGGTGCTCGTCGTGGTGGACCGGCTCCCCGCGGTCGCGCCGAGCCGCGGACGCCTCACCGACGCGGTCGCGACCGCGTTCGGCGAAGGCGAAGGCGTGGCGGTCGCGCTCCGCAATGGCGACCGCCGCCGTTTTTCGGCGCATCCCACCTGCTCCGAGTGCGGCACGGCGGCGCCGGGGCTCACGCCCATCCTGTTCTCGTTTAACAACCCGCGCGGCGCCTGCCCAGGCTGCAACGGGTTCGGCGCCGTGCTCGAGTATGACGAGTCGCTCATTGTGCCCGACCCCAAGAAGAGCCTGGCGCGCGGCGCGCTCGACCCCTGGACCAAGCCGCGCTATGAGGGCCGCCGTCGCATCCTGCGCGAAGCGGCGCGGACCCGGGGCATCGCGTTCGACGCCCCCTGGCAGGTGCTTCCGGAGCGCGACCGGCAGTTCCTGTTGCGGGGCGCGACCGGCCGATTTGTCGGGATGTTTCCGTTCCTCGAGCGGCTGGAGGCCAAGCGCTACAAGCAGTACATCCGCGTGTTCCTGCGGCAGTACCAGCTCGCGAAGCAGTGCCCCGCCTGTGGGGGAGCGCGCCTCAATCCCGAGGCGCTCGCGGTCCGCGTGGACGGCCGGACGATCGCGGAGGCGGCGGCGCTGACGGCGACGGAATTGCGGGCGTGGCTCCAGCGGCTCGAGCTCACGCCGTTTCGCCGCGCCGTCGCCGTGCACATCCTGGCCGAGCTCGGGGCCCGAGTCTCCTTCGTGAACGACGTGGGCCTCGGCTACCTGACACTCGATCGGCTCACCCGCACGTTGTCGGGGGGCGAGGCGCAGCGGATCGCGCTCTCGAACGCGCTCGGCTCACATCTCGTCGATACCCTCTACGTCCTCGACGAGCCCACCATCGGCCTCCACCCGGCCGACACCGGCCGGCTGCTCGGCCTGCTGCGCCGGCTCGCCGACGCGGGCAACACGGTCGTGGTGGTGGAGCACGATCCCGCCGTCATGCAGGCTGCGGACTGGATGGTGGAGCTCGGCCCGGGCAGCGGCGAGGCCGGCGGCGCGCTCGTCTATCAGGGGCCCGCGGTGGGTGTCTTGGAAGCCGGAACGCTCACCGGCCAGTATCTGTCGGGAGAGAAGTGCATCGGCGTGCCGTCGGCGCGCCGCCCCGCCCGGCGCTGGCTCACACTCAAGGGCGCGCGGCTGCATAACCTCCGTGACGTCGACGTCAAGATCCCGCTCGGCACGCTCACGGCGGTGACCGGCGTGTCCGGGTCGGGGAAGTCCACGCTCGTGCATGACGTGCTGTTCCGCCAGCTCGAGGCGCGGATCCGGGGGATGCACGGAGCGAAGCAGCATCTCGGCGAGCCGGTAGGCGAGGTGCGGGCACTGGACGGTTGGGAGGCGATCAGCGACGTGGTGCTCGTCGACCAGGCGCCGATCGGGCGGACGCCACGTTCCAACCCCGTTACCTACATCAAAGCGTTCGACGACCTGCGCGCCCTGTTCGCGGCGGAGCCCTTGGCGCGTGCCCGCGGCTACACCCCGAGCACCTTCTCGTTCAACGTGGCGGGAGGCCGCTGCGAAGCGTGCGAGGGGGCGGGCCACGTGTTGGTGGAGATGGTGTTCCTCGCCAACGTCTTCGTGCCGTGCGACGTGTGTGGCGGCCGACGCTTCAAGCCGGACGTGCTAGAGGTGAAGCTCGCCGGGCAGTCGATCGCCGCCGTGCTGCAATGGACCGTCGATCACGCGCTCACCCGCTTGCACCGGCAGCCGCGGCTCGCCCGCGCCCTCTGGCATCTGCAGCAGGTCGGGCTCGGCTATCTGCGGCTCGGCCAACCGGCCACGACGCTCTCGGGTGGCGAGGCCCAACGGCTGAAGATCGCCCGCGAGCTCGCGCTCGCGAGCGGCGGGAAGCATCGCGGCCAGGGCAAGCTGTACATCCTCGACGAGCCCACCACCGGCCTCCATCTCGACGACGTGCGCACCCTGTGCCGCGTGCTCGACCGCCTCGTGGACGCCGGGCACACGGTGCTCGTGATCGAGCATCACTTGGACGTCGTCAAGCGGGCCGACTGGGTGATCGAGCTGGGACCGGGCGCCGGCGACGCGGGCGGGCGCGTCGTCGCCCAGGGAACGCCGGAGATGATCGCGCGCGCCCCCGACTCACCGACCGGACGTCATCTCGGCGATCTCGCATGAGCCCCCGGCCAAACCGATGACACGACGCCAGGCGGATCTCACGCTGCTCCTCGCCACGTTCCTGTGGGGGACGAGCTTCGTCGCGGTGAAGAGCGCGCTCGCCTACGCGACGCCATTCGCCTTCATCACGGTGCGGTTCGGCATCGCCGCGCTCGCGCTCGCTCCCGGCACGCGCTTTCGCCCCCGCCCTGCAGGTGCGGAGCTCAAGGGAGGCCTCCTGCTCGGGACGCTCGTGGCCGTGGGGTTCATCTCCCAGACGGCGGGACTCGTGATCACGACGCCCTCGCGCTCGGCGTTCATCGTGGCCGTGTCGTCGATCCTGGCCCCCGTCATCGCGCTCGCACTCCTCGGCCAGCGCCCCAGCTGGCTCACGGCCGCCGCCCTCGCGCTCGCGATGTTCGGCATCTACCTCCTCACCGCGCCCGACGCCGGCGGTCTGAACAGGGGCGATCTCCTGACGCTCATCTGCGCGGCGTGCTTCGGCGGCCAAATCGTGGCCGTCGGAGCGTTGTCCCGACGCTACGACGCGCGCCGCCTCGTGTTCGTACAGATCGCCATGACCGCCGTGCTGAGCGCGCTCGCAGCCGGCCTGCTCGAGCACCCACAGATCCGTTGGACGCCGCAATTCCTCGGAGCGCTCGGCTACACCGTGGTGTTCGCGAGCACGATCTGCTTCCTCTTGCAGATGCGGGCCCAGCGCGACATGACCGCGGGGCGGGCCGCGCTCATCTTCTGCTTTGAGCCGCTGTTCGCGGCCCTCACGTCGTGGCTGGTGTTGGGTGTCGTGCGCGATGCCTGACGGTTGAAGTCACGTGGCCCGCCAGCGATATTTGGGCCACCGCTCATTCCCGAGTAGCTCAGTTGGTAGAGCAGCCGGCTGTTAACCGGCGGGTCGCAGGTTCGAGTCCTGCCTCGGGAGTTCCCCACGTTCGGTCCATTCCGGGCACATGGGTAACAGTTTATTCCGGGGACATAGGTAACACTTTCGAGCCGAAGGGATAGTCGATGGGTTGGACGCGAGCTGCTTCGTCGTCGAAGTAGCCCAAATCGTACTGCATGAAGGTGACGAGCCAGACGCGCTCGCCCACCTGGGTCACCCCCACATTCTGCCCCGCCAACACCTGACTGAGACTGACCTTGCGACCCTGGAAGCAGATGCGGCCGCACCGGGTCACGGGGACCGTGGCATCGTGGTACGGATAGGTGAGCTCCTCGAGGCCCCGATAGACGCGGGGGGAGCGCTTGTAGAGGTCTGCCGGCACCTGCATGGCGAGCGCCTGATGGGGGCGCTCCTGGTTGTAGCACTCGACGAAGGCATCGAAGCGCGCCTGCTGCTGCAGCACGTTGGCCTCGGCGGGTTTCGTGGTTTCTTGTTTCAGCGTGAGATGCATCCGCTCGTGCCGGCCGTTCTGCTGGGGGTGGCCCGGTTGAATGCGCTCGATCCGAATGCCGAGCCGCAGCCACCACACCGCCAGTTTGCTCAGGCCGTAGAGCGCCTGCCGCGACGCAAAGGGCACCCCGTTATCGGTCCGAATCGCCTGCGGGAGCCCGAATTCCCGAAAGGTCTGCTCGAAGACGGTAAAGGCGAATTTTTCCTGCGTCGTCGCGAGCGCCTCGCAGGCGAGGAGGTAGCGGCTCGCGAAGTCGGTGATGGTGAGCGGATAACAGTACCGCCGATTGCCGAGCATGAACTCGCCTTTGTAGTCGGCACACCAGAGGGCATTCGGCTCCGCGGGCCGCGACTGCGCGGTGCCGCTCCCCGTGGCCCGGCGGCGCCGGCGGCGCCTCACCAGCCCGTGACGGTCGAGCACCGCGTGGACCGTGCTGATGGCCGGGAGCTGCACGTCCAGGACCTGCCGCCGCAGCTTCTCGCGGATCTTCGGCGCGCCCCAGCCCGGATACTCCCGTTTCAACCGGACGATCGTGGCTTCGAGCGGCGCCGGCAGCCGATTCGGCTGCCGAAACGGTCGCCGACTGCGGTCGGTAAACGCCCCGAGCCCGCAGTCCTTGTACCGCTCGAAAATCTTGTAGCCCGTTTTCCGTGAAATCCCGAACTCGGCGCACAGGGGCGCCATCTTCTCGCCTTCGAGCAGGCGGGCCACAAACCGCAGCCGCTCGTCCATGACGTGACACTCCTTCCAAGGCATGCCCCCTCCTATGCAGGAGGGCAAAAGTGTCACCCATGTGCCCGGAATACCGTGTTACCTATCTCTCAGGAAGGACATTCGCTTACGCCAACGAGTTCCGCGCCTGACCCTTGGGCCTCCGCCCAGTCGGTGACGGTCTGGTGACGGTTTCGGGTGGTCGTGGTCACGTAGCGCTCGCCCGTATCGGCCAAGACCACCACAATCATTTTCCCGACAGCGTCCTTCCGGGCGGCTACGGCAAGTGCCACATGGAGCGCTGCTCCAGATAAAACACCGGCCATGATCCCTTCCTCTCGCGCAAGCCGGCGGGCGCAGCTGAATGCTTCCTCGTCGGTCACGGCAATGACTTCGTCGAGGATGGAGCGGTTCAAGACCTCGGGGATAAACCCGACGCCGATCACTCCGTAGAGCGTGCGCGCGTTGCTGCCATCGGGCGCGACGGCGCCGAGCACGGGACCGGATGGTGACCCGAGGGAGTGGATGATCGTCTGGGCGTCCGGTGACCAATTCGGATCGTCGCCGGATACCACCTTGCGCTGGCCAGTCCCGTCGGCGTTCATGACCCACACGTCGCGTGGCAGGTTCGGTCGAGGGTCGGTTCCCTCGACCCCGGACCAGTAGGCAATTATTCGTCCGTCCGGCGACCAGGCGGGCACCTTCTGTTCGATGTTCGCGGCGAGTGCCGCATCATGGTACGCGTGCGTGAGCGCGCGACGATCAGCGCCCGTGGCGACGTCCGCTACCCAGATCTCATAGAGTCCGCTCGCGTTCGACGTGAAAACGAGGTGCTGGCGATCCGGCGACCAGCGTGGGACGTTCTCGTCGACGGCGGGCATCGTGCCGGACGTGAGCGCGTGCGCCTTGGTGCCGTCGGCATCCATCACCCAGATCTTGAAGCCGTCCGCCACGTTGGTCTTGTGCGCGAACGCGATGCGTGATCCGTCCGGGGACCAGCTCGGCGCCAGGGCATTGCCGAGCATGAACACCGCGTGGTTGTTCGTGCCGTCCGCATTCACGACCCAGATCTGCATGCCGGCGGGTGCATCGTAGACGGCGAAAAAGAGCAGGCCCCGAGCGCTCCGGGCCTCGGGCTAGGAGCGCTGTTTGCGGTAGGCGTCGACCAGGAGCCTCAGTTGCTCGACGTGAATGCGGTACTCCTCGTCGCTCTATGGCTTGATGCAGTCCTCGAGCGCCTGCAGGAGTTCTTGCCTTGTCACCATCATCTCTCGGCAACTCGTGGTGTCCTGGGTGATCTCAACGGGGCGGACCATCGGCGGAATAGCGCCACGTCTGGCCCCCCTCGTCCCACACGAGCCCGAGCGTTACGCCTTCGATCTGCTCAACCTTGCCGCCGCCCATGCCCCGGCCGGCCCGGAACCGTTCTGCGCCGTCCCAGGTGCCCACCTTCTCGACGGTGAACTTCACTCCATCACCCCGCAGCAGGCGGTCTCCTACGGTGGGAACGGGTTGCATTGGTTCACAAGATACCGGCCGGGGCGAGCCGATGACGAGAAGTGAAAAGGCCCCGGTGATCCGGGGCCTAACTTCACAAACCGCTGACGGTCAAGACGGAGAGAGAGCGTTCAGCGCATCGGCGACGACCTGCGACCACGCTCGGCGCTCAGACCAGTACACAGGAGCCGAGCCCGTCCGGACAACCTCGTAATGGGGGCCAGGGAAGTCGGTCGGATCAAGCGGCTGGGTTGGGTGCGTTGGCACCCGCCACAGGCCAGCGCCGCCTGCGGTGGGCAGACGGTCGTGGATCCCCTGAGCAACCCGGCGACACTGTACCGGATCCCACCGTTGGCCGCGCGCGGCCATCCGCGTGCAGACCTCGTCGGCGAACTCCTGGATACTGGGTACGTTCATGGGTGCCTCGGGGCTTTGTGTGACTTCGACTGTGACTCGGACCTGCGGTTTCTGTCGGGCTCCCCCGGACTCACCCCGACTCTTCGGGTCTCACCGCCTTCCGAGATGTCTCCCGGAAACGTAACGAGCCCCCACACGTCATCCGTCCTTGCTCACGGGTCGCAGCGCGTCGCGGCCCTCGCGCACGTGACGGAGGACCTTCCGCAGCGTCGCCTCGATGCCCGCGCGTCGATCATCGTCCCACGCGGTCATGTGAAAGTCCTTCCCAAAAAGCGCACCCAGTAGAGTCGTGGCCTGCTCGAGGTGGTCACGGGCCTTGCCGATCGCGTGTTGCACGTCCGGTGACGCCTCGGGTCGGAGGCCTAACGAGTGCCTTGAGCCCGGGTTCCGCCTCCTGCAGGCCTTTGAAGAGCCACGCCGCCCACCCCGAGAGGTCTTGACCGCTCACGCGGTGATCCGGCCAGTCGGGGAGGCTGGCTAGCTGGCGTAGGAGCCGTCGCGCGCCGTCTGCGATCCGCACGTCCGTCTGCTTCTGGCGCCGCAACGCCGAGACCAGCTTCTCTAACCGGCCGCCGAGGAAACCCCAGTCCATGTTTGATAGCTTAAGACCCTTGCGTCTACCGATTTCGCCACCCCGGTGCGCTGACGCTGCTTGAACTTACGCCGTTTTCTCCGCCCCTGCACCGCTCATCGTGGGATTAATCATAGGACCACCGCCCGCGCAGTCTGGCCGGCTGGTTACGCCTGAGCCGCGACTCGCCGCGCCACGTCCCCGCCGAGATCCTGCCGATTGTCGTCGTAGACTGTGAGGGTGTGGGGTGGTGTGGCGAGCGTAGCCGACGAAGGTCAGGCGTCTCCAAGAGGTGTGCGGCACGTATGCGAGCGCGAATCGTATCTCCCTCACGAGCGTCGATCATCACCATGAGAGCTTCTTCGAAGAGGCGGTATCCGGTGCCTAGTCGTAGCGCTGTCTCCGCATCCTCCCGGGCACCGGCCGTGTCGCCAACATAGAGCCGAAAGAAGCCACGCGCTGCGAACCCGTTGTGGAAGCCGGGTCAACCACAAGCGCGCCGTCCTCCCACCGCATCGCTTCCGTAACCCTGCCCTGGAAGAAGGCGAGGATCGCAAGTCTCGACAGCGTCGCCCGGGCGACGCCACGCCGCAGGGTCCATCACGCGTGAGTCGAGGGGGCCGCGTTCCCTACGGCATCCGCCACAGCGTTGCCCCCGCAGCGTTTCGCCCGGTAGAGCGCCTGATCGGCTGCCGCAAGGAGCTGGGCTTCGGAAGTAGCCGCGCGGGGCAACTCTGCCAGGCCCCCGCTCACAGTGACCTTGCTCGAGGCGCCCGGCGCGATCTCCTCCCCGAGCGCCGCCGCCACCTCCGTGCGGATCCGCTCTGCCACCAGTCGTCCCGCCCCCGCATCAGTCTCTGGCAGGATGATCGCGAATTCGTCGCCCCCGTAGCGGCAGGCGACATCTGCGCCGCGCAGGCTGTTCCGGATCGCACCGGCGACGCGCCCGAGCACCTGATCCCCCGCCTGGTGGCCGCACCGGTCGTTCACCGCCTTGAGCTGATCGACGTCCATTAGCAACAGCGAGAGCCGAGCGCTGTAGCGCAGGCACCGAGCGACTTCCCGCTTGAGCGTCGCCGCGAAGTGATGCCGGTTGAAGAGCCCGGTGAGCGGATCGGTCACCGAACGGCGTTCGAGGACCTCGAGAGCTTCTTGTTCGACGATCGTGGGGTCGACCAGGTCGTGGCTGATATGCAGCAGGTAGTCGAGCGCCGCGACGGAAAGGCCGATATTTCGCCCGAGCCGTGAGCTGAGCTCCCGGCGGTGCGCTTCGATTGCCACCGAGCGGTCCGCGGCTTCGCGCTCGTTGAATTGCGCATAGGGGAAAAGTCGCCGGAGGGGGAGACCACCCGGCTCAGTCTCCCGCCCCGCCCTCTGTCCCGCATTGCCGACCCCGATTCGGTGACTCAGCTGGCGATGGCCTTCATCCGTGCGGCGGGGCTCAGCCCGGCGATCAATGCCCGAGCGCCGCTCCAGGCCTGCGCGCCGATCGATACCGCTCGGGCGTTCCTCGGCCCGGCTCACAGGCTTGTCCTCCCTAAGGGCGCGACGTGAGAGCTGGCTCGGATCAGCGAACCGGCAAATCCTATGCCTCGCGACTAAAGCGGAGAGGACCGAGGCTCCCTAGCGCGTTGTCGCAGGAGCGCAACACAAGAGACCGCCGCCCGCTCGCCTTGGCTCCTCCAGGCGCCGCGGTAGCGCAAGCCACACCTGTGCCCTGACCGACGCGGGGCCGGCGTACTAGTGGGGGTAAAACACTCTGGAGCAGCTGGGAGACGGGACATTCGCCGACAGGTCCATCCCGACGGCAGTGACGGGCGCCCGGACCTTTCACCGAGGTTGTGGCCGAGCCCGGCGGCTCCTGCGGACTCACCGCGGCGGGTAAGCCCAGACGGGGAGCAGACCACGTCCCCGCGATTCCTGCCGCATTCCCGCCCCTCGGTGCCGCGAAAACTAGCGGGACCGCGTACTGCTGGGGCTCGAACGGTTCGGGTCAACTCGGCAATGGCACGACGACCGAGAGCCCGACGCCCGTGGCGGTCTAGCGCCGCCCCCCGATGAACCACTCCTCCCAGCCGACTTTGTAGACCCCATTGCAGCGCGGGCAGCGCAGGCTCTGCGGGCTCCCGCCGAGCGGCGTGCGCGTCCGGCAGCTCGGGCACACCGCGTACAGCTCGCCCGGCAGCACCGGCGTGTCTCGGGCCTCGGTGGGACACGTCACGAGGGTCCAGGTGTGGGGCCGGACGGACGCGAACTGCAGCGCTCCGCGGGGCAGGCGCAGCTGCTGGGATTCGACGGCGACCACAGCGTCGCGCGACGTCAGCTTCACGACCAGGTACCACGCCCCGCGCCGCAACCCACCGGTCGCATCACCCTTCACGCGGGCCCACCGCTGTTCGGTCACCGAGCCAGCCGTCGTCGCCAGCC
>WNFG01002231.1_pt1 | contig 23451 bp, 19 predicted proteins | sample 5400431 | NCBI WGS metagenome assembly WNFG01 (sample SAMN13153346, study PRJNA577476) | soil metagenome | isolation source: 120 cm saprolite under Douglas fir tree site 2 hole 3 replicate 2 | place: USA:California | collected 2015-04-18 | reverse complement strand
ACGCTCGTCCTGCTGCCCTTTATTACGGCCAGCCGCGGGACTCTGGCCAACTACCATCCGTTTTCGCTCAGCTTCCCGCAGGTCAGCACCTACAACATCAACGTTTGCAGCAAGCTCGCCGTTGGCGCGCTCTCGGGCTTCGAGTACATCGCGATTCTGGCCGGCGAATGCCGCGCGCCCGCGCGCAACATCGCCCGCTCAGTTTGGATCTCAGCGCCCATCATCGCGCTGATGTTCATTCTCGGCACCGGATCGGTTTTGGCGTTTGTGTCCCCGGACAAAGTCGATCTCATCGCCCCGATTCCGCAGGTGCTCAGTCTGGGCTTCAGCGGGTTCGGTTGGGTGTCGATATTGATTTCGATCACCATCTTCGGCGTGGCCGCGCGGCAGATCGCTTTGATGAGCATCTATTTTGCCGGCAACACGCGCTTGCCGATGGTCGCCGGCTGGGACAATTTACTGCCGGCGTGGTTTGCAAAGCTGCACCAGCGTTATCGCACGCCGGTGAATTCGATCCTATTCGTGGGCGTGACCACGCTGGTGTTCAGCCTCGCGCCTTTGCTCGGAGTGAAAGAGGCCGAGGCCTTTCAGTTTCAGGACAACGCGGCGAACGTTTTGTATGCGCTAATCTACATGGTGCTGTTCGCGATTCCGATCGTCGCCATGAAGCGCTTCGGCGCCAAAGCTCCGTGGTGGCTGAAAGTGGCGGCGGCGCTCGGCTTTCTGATGTCCGTAGTCGGCGCGTTCTTTACCGTGTTTCCGATCATCGACGTCCAGAGTCGCCTGCTGTTCGCGGCGAAGATTATCGCGGTGGTGATCGCGGCCAACGCGATCGGTGCGGCGATTTATGCGTTCGACAAGAAGCGCTCCCGATAAGGCTGGCCTTCCCATCAATCCTGTGATAATCATCCTCGCGCTCTAGCTCCAGAATCATTCCCCAAGAGTAAGGAGACAGACATGGGCAAGATTAATTTCGGACGCGTGCTGCTCGGAGGCCTCGTGGCAGGCCTGGTAATAAACATCGGCGAGTATTTGCTGAATGGAGTGGTGCTGGCAAAACAGATGGAAGGCACCTTCCGCAAAATGAATGTGCCCGCTCCAGGCGGAAACTTCATTGCGATCGCCGTGGCGCTGACCTTTCTCCTCGGGATTCTCATCGTCTGGATATATGCGTTGATCAGGCCTCGATTGGGACCCGGACCAAAGACAGCAATTGTTGCCGGCCTCATAGCGTGGCTCTCGATCTACCTGTACAAAGGAACTCTGAACGGCGCGCTCTTCGCGATTCCATTGAACACGATGCTGATCGCATTTGCCTGGGGGCTGGTTGCCTATGTCCTCGGCGCTCTTGCCGGGGCTGCGTTGTACAAAGAAGTCTAGCAGTAGCGGGCCCGACGTACTCGCGGATCAACAGAACTCACGAAATACTTTGGTGTAGTCATGAGCTGGAAACGACTGCTCGTCTCAATCCCGCTTGGCTTTCTGGTAATGATCGCCGACGGCGTGTCGTTGATGCTGGTCAACCGCCTCTATCGGCCGAGCCATCCGCCTGCCTGGATGATTCATGCATTCTATTACTTCGACGCCTGGCCGCTTTTCATTACGCAGCACATCTTTCCTCGCGCGTCCGGCGACGCGTTTGGCGGCCCGACGTTTCTGGCGGTAGCCGCAGCCGGACTGATCGATCTGATCATCTTCTCTTTGATCGTTTACGCGCTGCTCTCGTGGCGCGCGCGCCGGAAAACCCGTGCCTGAAACTCTCGCAGTCGTTAATTGTTCGCAACTGGTAACGCTTGCCGGTGCGCGCCGGCCACGCACCGGCGGCGATCTGCGCCAACTCTCGATCATCGAAGACGGCGCGATGATTGTTAAGGGCGACCGCGTCGATGCCGTCGGGAGGCGACGCGAAATCGAGCCGCTGATCACAGACGACTGCAAGATAATCGACGCGGGACGGCGCGTCGTGATGCCGGGCTTTGTCGATGCGCACACGCACCCGGTGTTTGCCGGCATTCGCGCGAACGAGTTCGAGCAGCGCGCGAGCGGCGCCACCTATCGCGAAATCGCGGCGCGCGGTGGCGGGATCAGATCGACGGTCAGGGCGACGAGAAATGCCTCGCTGAGCGATTTGGTCAAAGCTGGAAAACGCTACGCCGAATGGTTTCTGCGAAACGGAACCACGACGGTGGAAGCGAAATCGGGCTACGGTCTGACGATCGAAGACGAACTGAAGATCCTACGCGCGATCAAGCAACTCAACGAAGAGACGCCGCTCAAGTACGTTCCCACGTTCCTCGGCGCGCACGACATTCCGTCGGAATACAAATCGCGCCGGCAGACTTACGTCAGCCTGGTGATTAACGAGATGCTGCCGCGGGTGGCCGAAGAAAAGCTGGCTGAATACTGCGACGTCTTTTGCGAAGAAGGCGTGTTCACGACGGACGAATCCTGGCAAATCCTGTCAGCCGCGCGCTGTCAGGGACTGGGTCTGCGCGTGCACGCGGATCAGCTTTCGCTTTCCGGCGGCGCGAAACTGGCGGCAGAGCTTAACGCGGCGACGGCCGACCATCTGGAACACACCGACGCGGCCGGCATCGCAGCGCTGAAAGCCGCGCAGGTTCAGCCGGTGCTGTTACCTGGTTCGGTTTACGCGCTCGGCTCGAGCAATTATCCGGCCGCGCGCGCGATGATCGACGCCGGACTCGCGGTTGTGCTGGCTACAGATTTCAATCCCGGTTCCTCGCCGACGCCTTCGATGCCAATGGTCCTTTCGCTCGCCTGCACCCAGATGAAAATGATGCCCGCCGAAGCGATCACTGCCGTCACCATCAACGCCGCTTATTCACTGGGTCGCGGTGACGAAATCGGGAGCCTCGAAAAAGGCAAGCGCGCCGATTTCGTCGTTCACGATGCGTCGGACTATCGCGAGTTGGCTTATTTTTTTGGCGTCGAGCATCCGCACTCGGTTTATGCGGGCGGGCGCATAGCGTTTTCGCGGAGCGCGCCGGGGCGCTAGCCCAGCAACGGAGCAAGCCTCAATAACAAGAAGATTTTGTGGTGTGTCAACGGTATAAGTCCCAAGATTTTTATTGACGCGCTCGATCTTCTCTCTTATCATTCCCTTAACACTGGAAAGGAGGTGATCGAAAAATTTATGAGTTCTAATCACAGTGAGGTGGCTGAGACCTAACCTCAGGATCGATAATCCCCTTCGAGGGTTAGTTTGTTAGGATTGTCTTCCTGAGAGGTTTTACTGTGACACCTTCTTTCCGAGGCAGTCACAGCCACAGGTCAATCCCAACAGTTTCACCGGAAAAGCGGAGTATTGTCCTGTTTTCAGAGAGCTGGCCGCGGCAAGTAAGGCGATCCACGAAGAAATCACACGAAATCGACCGAACACACAACCAGTTCAGCTTCGTGTGTTTTCGTGGATCGTTACCTGGCCTGGCAATCTCTCAAGATAGGACACCATCGGATGCCCTTCCCTTCTTGACTATCAACGCGCGCTTCGTTATAGACATCAGATAAGAACCGCAACGCAAAACTTCTCTCTGGTTGCCGGAACCGAGCAATTACGTGTCTGAAAAGCTTCTGCCCAGCTCACCTGTCTTCTACGACCCGCGTGGCCGGCGTTGGCGGCACGTGAAGCGCACTTATCTGGCGCTGGGCGTGATCATCACGGCGCTGGCCGCGATTTTCATCGCCAGCGTGCTGGCAAATCCTTTTTTGGGACCACGTTTGAATCTACGGCAACTATCCAGCTTGCCCAGAAAATCGGACATCGCACCGCGGCCAATCGCTGTGCCAAAGACTCACGCGGAATTAGAAGCTAAGAATGCGCAAGTCAAGCTGCAAAAAGAGGAGTCGAAAACGCGCGTGGTGCCCGCGCAGAGACCTCAACTGATGCCGATCGCGCCGCCGCCGACAAACACTCCACTCCTGGCACCGGCAACGTTTACCTCAAAGCCATTGAGTATCGGTTTTTATGTTGACTGGGACGAGTCGAGTTACGCGTCGCTGGAACGGAATCTCGATCACCTCGATTGGGTCTTGCCCCAATGGGCGCACATCATCGATGCCAAGCCCGGCGTGAGTCCGATCGAATTTGAGCTTGACGATCCCCAGGCGTTGAAGGCACTGAACCTGATTCGCCAGAAACGGCCGCAGACTCAGATTCTGCCAATGGTGCAGGACTTGAACGACGAAAAGTGGCAGAGCGACGTGCTGGCCAGAGGCGTGGCCGACGGAGACTCGCGTCAAAGGTTGATTACCGCGCTGGCACAGTTCGTCGAACAAAATAAATTTGCCGGCGTTTGTGTCGATTTTGAAGAGCCTTTGAAGGAAACGCAGCCGAACTTGCTGCTTTTTATGCGGGAATTGCATGCAGCTTTTCAGTCGCGTGGCTGGATTGTCGTCCAAGCTGTGCCTTTCGATGATCCTGACTGGAACTATCGCGAATACTCGGCGGCTTCAGACTACCTGATGCTGATGGCTTACGACGAGCACTACGCCGGCAAAGAAGCCGGCTCAATCGCCGGGCAGAATTGGTACGAGCAGAACCTGGTGAGCCGGATGAGCGATCTTACGCCGGCGAAGACGATCGTCGCGCTGGGAAATTATGGTTACGATTGGAGGGCCGGCGCCTCCAGCGCGAAGGAGGTCAGCTTTCAGGAAGCTGTCATCTCGGCCAAGGACTCGGAAGCAACGATCACGTTCGACGATGCTACTCGCAATCCATATTTCGAGTATGACGAAGAAGACAAATCACATCACGCAGTTTGGTTTCTCGACGGCGTCACAGCCTTTAACCAAATCCGCGCCGCCAGCGGCTATCGCCCGGCGGGCTTTGCTTTGTGGCGGCTGGGTTCCGAGGATCCTTCCATCTGGTCGATCTTTGGATCTGACCAACTCAATCCTGTTCCTGATGCTCTGAAACGAATCGTTTATGGATACGAAGTGGACTTTGAAGGCACGGGTGAATTGCTTCGCGTGGTGGCCAGCCCGCACGACGGCGAGCGTACCGTGCAAACCGATCAGAAGAGCGGCTTTATCACTACGGAGAAATACGTCTCGACGCCGTCGTCGTACGTGATCGAACGCACGGGCGATCATCCCGGCAGTATAGCCCTGACATTTGACGATGGTCCCGATCCGGAATGGACTCCGGCCATCCTGGACATCCTGAAACGCGAAAACGTGCCGGCGACGTTTTTCGTGATCGGGAAGAACGGCCAGGCCCATCCTGATTTGTTGCGGCGCATCGTCAACGAAGGCCACGAACTCGGCAATCATACTTTCACCCATCCGAACCTCGGCGAGATTCCCGGGCGACTGACCGATCTGGAGCTCAACGCAACCCAGCGTTTGATCGAATCGGTCACCGGCCGATCGACCGTGCTGTTTCGCCCGCCATATTTCGGAGACGCCGAAGCCGATACGCCGCAAGAAGTCGAGCCGGCGATTCGCGCAGAGAAGCTCGGCTACATCATGGTCGGTCTGCGCATCGATCCCAGCGACTGGAAGCCAGGGGTTACTCCCGACGAAATCGTCCAGCGCACCATCGACAAAGCCATGGACGACAATCCCGAGACGCGTGGCCAGGTCGTTCTGTTGCATGACTCGGGGGGTGACCGAGCGGCAACTATCGAAGCGCTACCGCGCTTGATTCATGAGTTGCGTGCGAAAGGCTTCAAGTTCGTGCAGATTTCCGATCTGGGTGGCTGGTCACGCGATCAGGTGATGCCGCTTTTGCCGGCGAGCCAGGGCGTGTACACGCGCACGGACGCGCTGGCGTTTCTGGTTCTCTCGACCGGCGGCTGGCTCTTGCAGTGGACCTTCATCATCGGCATCGTGCTGGGGCTGGGGAGGCTGGTCGTAATTGGCACGCTGGCGTTTGCGCAGTGGCTGCGTTCACGGCGGCGCGACCGAGGACATGTGGGCGAACGTTACGAACCATTCGTTTCAGTCATCGTGCCGGCGTACAACGAAGAACGCGTAATCGAAGCCACGATTCGCAGCCTGCTGAATTCGGATTATGAAAACTTTGAAATCATCGTGGTTGACGATGGCTCGCAGGATCGGACCAGTGAAGTTGTGCGCGAACATTTTGGCGACCAGCCGCTGGTTCGTCTCTTCACTGAGCCGAACGCCGGCAAGGCCTCGGCGTTAAATTTTGGTTTGCGCTTTGCCAAAGGCGACGTGATCGTCGCGCTCGACGCCGACACACAGTTTCCCGGCGAAACGATTCGCGCGCTGGCGCGCCGCTTTGCCGATCCGCAAATCGGCGCCGTCGCCGGCAATGCGAAAGTCGGCAATCGCATCAACATTGTGACGCGTTGGCAGGCGCTGGAATACATCACTTCGCAGAACATGGATCGGCGCGCGTTTGCCAGCCTCAACTGCATCACGGTCGTGCCCGGCGCAGTCGGCGCGTGGCGGCGCGAGCTGATCGAACGTTGCGGTGGATTTAGCTCAGACACCCTGGCCGAAGATCAGGACCTTACGCTGCAGATACGCAAACTCGGATACAAGATCGGGTACGAAGAAGGAGCGATCGCCTGGACCGAAGCGCCCGCTACTTTGAAGATGCTGGCGCGCCAAAGGTTCCGCTGGGGTTATGGAACTTTGCAGTGTCTCTGGAAACATGGCGACGCGCTATTCCGGCCGCGTTACGGCGCGCTTGGGTTCGTGGCGATGCCCAACGTCTGGATATTTCAGATTCTGTTTCCGCTGATCTCGCCGATCATGGATTTGATGCTGGTCTATACGCTGCTTTCGAATACGCTCGATCGCTTGCAGCAACCCATCGGCTATTCGTTCACAAACCTGCGCCAGGTGCTCTTCTACTACGCGCTGTTTCTGGCCGTGGATTGGTGCGCCGCGTGCTTCGCCTTTGTGCTCGAACGCAAAGAGCGCTGGCGTCTGCTTTGGTGGCTGTTCCTGCAGCGCTTCTGCTATCGCCAGGTGATGTACTACGTCATGGTCAAGTCCGTCGCCACCGCAATTCGCGGCGCCGTGGTGGGCTGGGGCAAGCTGGAACGCAAAGCGACGGTCGGAGCGCAGCCATAACATTTTCCATTTACCATTTGACATTTTTCATCTGCCATTTCTAAGTCGCGCTATGAGAAGTTATTCGAAATGAAAAATGAGAAATGGAAAATGAGAAATGGCAAATGGCTTGTTTTTCTTGGATTACTCATGCGCATCACTGGCCAAACGACGCGCCCGATGATTCGAAGACTTACGCGCGGATTGCCCGCAATCTTCTCGAGCAACATTCGTACTCGGATGCTGAAGCGCCGCCTTACGAACCCACGCTGATTCGGCTTCCCGGTTATCCGCTTTTTCTCGCCGCTGTCTACAAAGTCTTTGGCCACGGCAACAATGGTGCGGTGCGCATCGCACAGGCTTTGATCGACACCGCCACGTGCGGGCTGATTGCGTTGCTCGCTTTTTATTGGGAGCCGGATGAAGACCGAAAACGCGCGACGGCAATCGCCGCGCTCGCACTCGCGGCCGTGTGTCCGTTCACCGCGATTTATTCCGCAACCGTCTTAACGGAAGTGCCCACGATGTTCCTCGCGGTCGCGATGTGCGTCACGGCAACGGTGGCGTTTCGAAAGACGTTTGCCACAGAGGACACAGAGCAAGTAGGAAAGCATCAAGGAAGCTTGAAACCGTCGCTGAAGTGGTGGCTCATCGCCGGACTACTCGGCGGAGCGGCCGTCTTGATTCGCCCGGACAGCGGATTGTTTATGGCGGCGATTGGATTGACGCTGGTGCTAACGGCGTTCAGAGTACCAACTTTAGTTGGGCCTTTCGCTCGCGGAAAGGACCCGACCAAAGTCGGTACTCTGAACGCCGCTGAAGATAGGCGCCGCCTTTTCGACTGGCCGGCGCTCTTGCGACTATTTGCGGCGGCCTCTGTCTTCTCACTCGCTTTCATACTCGTCCTCACGCCCTGGACGATTCGCAATGCCCGCGTCTTTCATCGCTTCCAACCGCTGGCCCCGACGCATGGCGAGATGCCCGGCGAGTTCGTTCCGCGCGGTTACTATTTGTGGTTGCGCACCTGGCTCGATGACGAGCGTTACATCGCGCCATTTCTTTGGTCACTCGACACCGATCCAATCACCATGGATGATGTGCCGCCGCACGCCTTCGATTCTAAGGAAGAGAAGAACCGAGTCGCCGCGCTGCTGGAGAAATACAACCACCCCGATGGCTCGCAAAACCCGAACAGCGCTCCGCCCCAACCGCAACCAAGTCCGACTCCGCAAGCTTCGCCGACCGAAACGCTACCGAACTCAGCCCGATCGACCAGTACGCCGAATTCAACGCCGAAGAATTCAAACGCGAACGCTAACAGCAACGCTGAAGACACTGACGATGAAAATGATCAAAACGACAACAGCAGCGATCAAGGTGACGAGACTGATAATCCAAATGAATCGGCCCAGTCCGGGCCCGAACCGCACGGCCCGGTCGAGATGACGCCGGAGATTGACGCTGCCTTTGCGCAGATTGCGCGCGAGCGCATCGCGCGTCATCCATTCCGCTACTACGTTTGGCTGCCGGTGGCCCGGGCCGAGACGATGTGGTTCGACACCCACTCGCAGTACTGGCCGTTCGAAGGCGAACTCCTGCCTTTTGAAGATTTGGACTACACGCATTACCAGCACATCTGGCTGCCGCTGTTTGGGGGACTGACTGGGGTTTACAGTTTGCTGGGCGGGTTGGGAGGTTGGCTTTTGTGGCGCTCGCGAAAATTTGCGGCGCGCAGATGGTTGCTGCTGGCTTCGCTAATTATCTTTCTGCGATTGGCATTCTTTGCCACTCTCGAAAATCCCGAACCGCGCTACGTCGTTGAGTTCTTTCCGTTTCTTTCAATTCTCGGCGGAATTGCGATCTCGCATCTCACCTACGCCTTGAAAAAGCCACAGATGCACACAGACAAACACGGATAGAAAGCGGACAAACTACTCTCATATCCGGGTGAAGCCGTCTTTGTTTATGGTTCTAAAGATTGGGAGGCGGCGATTGTTCCGACGCCGGTACGCGCGAAACATCAGGCTTGTCCGGAGACGTATGCAGATGCACGGCTTTCCATTCGGCGCCAACTCGCTTAAAGACCAGCGTCATGCGACCTGAAGCAGTGTCCGGCTGGCCCTTGAAAGTTTGCGACTGAGTCCAGAGACACGTCACGACCGCGCCATCTCGTCCGAGCATCTGCACATGCTTGTCACGAATGTCGAGCTTTACATCTTTCGTTTCCGGAAAGGAGCTCTCGCGATTCTTTCGCAACTGATCCCATCCCTTGGTGACCGTGCCGTTATAGTTAAAAAGAACGAGGTTCACAGAATTCCAGTAACCGCTCGTATACATGTCAACATTCGAGCGCCTAATGCCTTCAATTATTTTGTCGAAGGCGGCGAGTACTCCGGTTGAGGGCGCAATCGGGGTTGAACCGGCCCTGGGCCGTTGCGACGCCGCCCCAGTGCCGGTCGATTTTGCCGCCGGCTTCGGCGTCGGCGAAGGCTTTGGCTCTACGGTGCGCGTGCGCGTCGTGGTCGAGGAATTCGAGTTCTGGGCAAACGCCAACATGCCGCTCACAAACACAATCGAAGCAAGGACGAGAAATCTTTTCAACATGATTAGCTCCTCAAAGTAGGCCACAGAGGCCGGAGAGCCAAGATCATTTCTGATTTTGGATTTTTGATTTGGGATTCGTCGGTCGTGACACCAATCAAAAATCACAAATCTAAAATCGCAAATTCTCCGTGCCTCTGTGGCTAATTCTAATCTCCGAATTCATTCCAGGGACGCTGACTCCGCAAACGCATCACCGAACGCTCGCGGCCAATTATCTCAAAGACTTCAAACATTGACGGTCCCACGGCCTGGCCAGTCAACATGGTGCGCGCAGCATTAATGAAAAGTCCAGCCTTAACTGCGGCTTCTTCGGCGAATGCGCGCAGCGTTTCTTCCGCCTTCGCCGCCGTGAAGGGCTCGGCGTTTTCCAAACGATCAGCCAGCGCCGGCAAGAGCTCTCGCAGCCTTGGCTCGTTCAGGACATTCTTGCGCACGGCCGCTTCTTCGAAGTCGAAATCTTCCGAGAAGTAAGCGCGCCCGTGCGACGAAAAATCTTTCAAAGTAAAAAAGCGCTGGCGAATGAGTTCAACTGCCTTCTCGAACCATTCGTGTTCGTCTTCATCGTATTCTTCGCGCCAGAGTTTCTCAGCTCGCAGCTCAGCTTTCACCATCGGCAGCAGGTCGGCCGTGGGCATCGTGCGAATGTACTCGGCATTCATCCACAGCGCCTTGTCGTCAGTCCAGTGGCGCGGGTCGTTTTCGTGAAAGTTAAAGATCGAGTTGGCCCGCCCGATGCCTTCGAGTGAAAACTCTGCTATCAATTCATCGCGTGATAAGAGTTCCCGGCCTTCGGGTGGCGACCAGCCCAGCAGCGCCAGAAAGTTGCGGAACGCCGACGGCACAAAACCACGATCGCGGTAAGTCGTCAGCGAGACGACTTCGCCGTGCTTGCGCTTGGAAAGCTTGGCTTTGTTCGGCGCGAGAATCAGTGGCAGGTGCGCAAACTGAGGCACATCCTTGCCGAAAGCCTGGTAAAGCAGAATCTGTTTATGCGTGTTCGTCAGATGATCCTGTCCGCGAATGACGTGCGTGATGCCCATCTCGATGTCGTCAAGTACGACCGACAGGTTGTAGAGCGGATGGCCGTCTGAACGCAGCAGCACCAGGTCTTCAATCTCAGCAAACGAGCGCTCCTGATTTCCGTAAACAATATCCGCGAATCGGGACGCGCCTTCGCGCGCCACCTTCAAACGAATCGCAAACGGTTCGCCCGCGGCGGCCCGGGCGTCGGATTCTGCTTTCGCTAAATCGCGAAAAGGATTGCTGCGATGATCGATGCCGGTCGCCGCGTGGGCCCGGGCGCGATCGACTATTCCCTGTTTGACTGACTTATCGTCGCGCGCTTCTTTCGGCGTGAAGTCGCGATAGGCTTTGCCTTCTTCCACCAGCTGGCGCGCTGCGAGGCGATGCTTCTCGGCATTGTCGGACTGGAAAACCATCTGTTCGTCGAAATCAAGTCCGAGCCACTCAAGTCCTTCGATGATCGAGCGCGTCGACTCGTCCGTCGAGCGCTGCAGATCCGTGTCTTCGATGCGTAACAGAAATTTGCCGCCGACTTTGCGTGCGAACAGCCAATTGAACAGCGCGGCGCGCGCGGCGCCAATGTGCAGATAACCGGTTGGTGATGGTGCGAAGCGAACGCGAACAGACATAAGTAAAAAGGCAAAAGTTAAAAGGCAAAAGTAATTAGGCGGCAGGCATTCTTTGCCTTTTACCTTTTTACTTTTGCCTTGAATTCTGGCGGAGATGACAGGATTCGAACCTGTGAAGGGCTTTTAAGACCCTTAACGGTTTAGCAAACCGCCGCCTTCAGCCACTCGGCCACATCTCCCCGGACGATGTCGAGAAGTCATTCTAAGCTGCGAGACTCGATTGTTCAAGCATGTGTCACGCAAGTTGTTAACTTGCGTCTAAGGGTTCGACCTAATACTGGGAGCGCGGGCCCCTCGCCCCGCAGTGAGCGCGAACACGATTTTCTCGAACGAGATATAACGTCGTGAGGACTTGAGCGTGCTGCGCACGCTGTGCGGGCGAGGGCGCCCGCGCTCCCGGTTAACAACTTGCGTTACTACGCCGCCCGCCCCAGAGGCCGCGGCGCGCGACGCAGTTGCACGGGCAGCTGAAGTGCGCAGCAAACCTTCGTTAAGTTTTCGCGGTCACGCTGAAATTCGGGATGCTCAGCCAGCGACTCCCGCACTTCGCGAAAGATGCGCGCCGCATGTTCGTCTGGTGGTTCGGCGAGACGATAGTGTATCCACTTGCCTTCGCGCCGTGCTTTGACGATGCCGGCCCGGCGCAGGTAAGCCAGATGCCGTGAAATCTTCGGTTGACTGGTTTTCAAGATCGCCACGAAGAAGCAGACGCAAACTTCTGAATCTCCGATTAGGCTAATCAGGCGCAGCCGCGTGCGGTCCGCCAAAGCTTTGAAGAGCTCTTCGATGTGGTAGTTCTTTTTTGTCATTTCATTCCGGTTCCAATCAGCGCGCTGCGCCGCTCGAGCAAAATTGTATCGCGCCACTCACCGTTTAGTTTCCCGATCCGTTCGCGGCGGCCGACCTCGCGAAAGCCGCACCGCAAGTGCAGGGCGATCGTGACGACGTTCTCTGGAAACACCACGGCCTGCAACATCCAGATCCCATTCTTTTCTGATTCCGCAATCAACACTTCAAGCAACGCGCGCCCGACTCCGGCGTTGCGATGATTTGCGGCGACATAGACACTCACTTCAGCAACCCCGGCGTACGCCTGTCGTTGCGAGACTGGACTGAGGGCTGCCCATCCTGAAATTGTCTGCCCGTCATGCGCTATGAGTCTCGCGAACCGGAGGTGCGCGGCGTCCCAGGCTTCCCACGAGGGCGCGTCGGTTTCGAAAGTCGCGTGCCCCGTGGCGATGCCTTCGAGATAGATTGCCTTCACTTCCGCCCAATCAACGGGCCTCATTTGCTCAATCGCCAGGCCGTCCTTCACATTCGGCTTGACAGATATGTTCGATTCGCTTAACATCCCACTCGCATTCGCCCAGGCGAATATGATTCTAAGGGAGGTTTCGAATGGAAAGCAAGAACAATACGGCCGCGGTGGAGGTTTCGGCGTTAAAAGCTCATTTGGCGCTCAACGTAAAGAGTGTCGAGCAAAGCGTCAACTTCTACCGGAAAATGTTCGGCATTGAGCCGAGCAAAGTTCGCACGGGCTATGCGAAATTCGACGTGCAGAACCCGCCGCTGAACTTCACTCTTAATCAAGGCTCGTTTGCGAACGCCGGTGCGCTGTCGCATTTGGGAATCCAGGTGCGATCGACCGCAGACGTTTTGGCGACGCGACAGAAGTGGAACGACGCCGGTCTTTTAACGCGCGACGAGATGCAAACCAACTGTTGCTATGCGAGCCAGGACAAGACGTGGGTGCGCGACCCGGACGGGAACGAATGGGAAGTGTTTGTCGTGCTGAAGGATAATTTCGCCGACACGGCAGCGTGTGAGTGCGGCGACAAGATCGCGCAGACTACGCCAAAGGCGATCGCCGAATCTGCTATCTCTTGCTGCACGCCGGCGTCCGTGGGAACTGCGCGGTGAATCTGGCGCGACGAACTATCGCTGAAGCGTTGGGCACGGCAATGTTGTTGGCCGCAGTTGTCGGCTCCGGCATCATGGCTGAACGACTTGCCGGCGGAAACGTTGCGGTCGCGTTGCTTGCCAATACGATTGCGACCGGCGCGGCGCTGATAGCTCTGATTCTCAGCTTTGGCCCAGTTTCGGGGGCGCACCTCAATCCGGCGGTTACGCTCAGCTTCGCATTTCAATCAGAGCTGCCCTGGCGCGATGCGGCGGCTTACATCGTCGGGCAATTCGCCGGAGCTGCGACAGGGGTAGCAACAGCGAATCTCATGTTTAGCCTGCCGCCGATATTTCTTTCTCGCCATGCGCGCGGCGGGACAGCGCAGATCTTCAGCGAGTTGGTCGCAACTTTCGGATTGGTGCTGGTGATTCAAATCTGCGCGAAGTTCCAGTCGCGAATGATTGCCCTGGCGGTGGGCGCTTACATCACGGCGGCTTACTGGTTCACCGCGTCAACCTCGTTCGCAAATCCCGCCGTGACGCTGGCGCGATCGCTCAGCGACACATTCACCGGAATCCGACCGTCCAACGTTCCCGCCTTTATCCTGGCTGAATTAGTTGGTGCGGGCGGCGCCGTCCTGTTGATTCGCTGGTTGATTCCACGCTCTTTGGAGGTTACTTCCGATGTCTGAAAAGCAACGCGTTCTGATTCTCTGTACCGGCAATGTGGCGCGCAGCCAAATGGCCGAGGGGTTGTTGCGCCATATGGCCGATGATCGTTTCGAAGTCTTCAGTGCCGGCTTGTTGCCAAGCTATGTTCGTCCGAATGCGATCGCAGTGATGAACGAGCTGGGGATCGACATCTCACATCATCGATCCAAATCCCTGGATGAGTTTCTCGACACACCCTTCGATTTTGTGATTACGGTCTGCGATCACGCCAATAAGCAATGTCCGATTTTCCCGGGTCCGGCAAAGCGAATCCACTGGAGCATCGACGACCCGGTCGCTCCCGGCGGCGAAGCGGCACAAATCGAGGCGTTCCGTCGCGCCCGCGACGAATTGCAACGCCGCCTTCAATCGTTCGTCGAGGACCCCGGGGCCAGCACGTGAATGAGAACAGAAGAACGGCGTCGCCAGAGTTGGTCTCGGCGACGCCGTATTTTACTTTCGCTCCTGATCGAGCATTACAGAATCTAATTGACGGAACCCATTCGATTACGCTATAAAGGGCTTTGCATGGCAAAGCCAGCCCTGGGGACCGCTCCCCTTACGAGATCCTTTGATTAGTGAAGAATTCTTGAGATGCGGAAAAGAACCGTATCGCGCTACAATGCGTCCTCGATGAAACTGCTTGAGCAAATCAACTCGCCTTCAGACCTGCGCCGTTTGCAACCTGATCAGTTGCCGGCCGTCGCCGACGAAATCCGCACTTACATTCTGGAGACCATGTCCCGCGTCGGCGGTCACACCGGTGCTTCACTCGGCGCGGTCGAGTTGGCCGTAGCTTTGCACTACGCCTTTGATACGCCGCGCGACCGTTTGGTTTGGGACGTCGGCCATCAGGCCTATGCGCACAAAATTCTGACGGGCCGGCGCGAACAACTACCGACCGTCAAACAGTACGGCGGCATCAGCGGGTTTCTGCGTCGTGACGAATCTGAGTACGACACGTTCGGCGCCGGCCATGCTTCGACTTCCCTCTCCGCCGCGTTGGGGATGGCGATCGCGCGCGATCGCAAGGGCGAGGATTACAACGTCGTCGCTCTGATCGGCGATGCGTCACTTGCGGGCGGGATGGCGATGGAAGCGATCAACCAGGCCGGCCATCTGAAAACGCGTCTGATTGTCGTGCTCAACGACAACGAAATGTCGATCGCGCCCGCGGTCGGCGCGCTCACCGGATATCTAAATCGCATTCGCGAAGCGCACGGCTATCATCGCTTCAAAGATGAAGTGGAAGAAACCCTGCTCTCGATTCCTTCCGTGGGAGAGCGCCTGCATCACGCGGCCAAAACCGTGAAAGACGCGATCGCCGCAGCGGTTTTGCCGGGCGCGTTGGTCAATGAACTGGGATTCAAATACATCGGTTATGTCGATGGTCACAACACCCGCGCGCTGGTGGCGGCGCTGCGCGAAGCTCAGCAGATCAAAGACGGCCCCGTCATCGTTCATGCGCTGACGACCAAAGGCAAAGGTCACCCGGCCGCGGAAAAGGATTATTACAAGTGGCACGCGACCGGGCCGTTTGAATTGAAAACCGGTAAGCCGATCAAGTCACCGGGGAAAGCGCCAACCTACACGCAGGTTTTTGGCGAGACGCTGTGCCAATTGATGGAAAAGGACCGGAAGATTGTCGCGCTGACGGCGGCCATGCCTGATGGCACTGGCGTCTGCTTCCCGCTGGAGAAGTTTCCCGATCGCTCTTTCGATGTCGGCATCGCCGAACAGCACTGCGTGACCTTCGCCGCTGGATTATCGGTCGAAGGATTGAAGCCGGTGTGCGCAATTTACTCGACGTTCCTGCAGCGCGCCTTTGATCAGCTGGTTCACGACGTCTGCATTCAAAACCTGAACGTCAAATTCTGTCTGGATCGCGGCGGTATTGCCGGCGGCGACGGCCCGACGCATCACGGCCTTTTGGACATCGCCTACCTGCGCGGCGTTCCCAACCTTATTTTGATGGCGCCGAAGGACGAAGGCGAGATGCGCGACATGATGCTCACGATGACCGAGCACGTGGGGCCGGCGGCGATGCGCTATCCGCGCGGCAATGGCATCGGAGTTCCGATCGATCGCGACCCGCAGCTTTTGGAAATTGGCAAAGCCGAGTTGCTGCGCGATGGCGGCGAGATTGCGATCGTCGCGTACGGCTCGATGGTTTATCCGTCGCTGCAAGCCGCCGAGAACCTCGCCAGGGATGGAATTGAAACGACCGTAATCAACGCGCGTTTTGTAAAACCGCTCGACAGCGCCTTGTTACTTGCGCTCGCCCGGACGAAGCGTCTGATTGTGACGGTCGAAGAAGCGTATCTCGCCGGCGGTTTCGGCTCAGCCATCATCGAACTGCTTGAAGAAAATGGCCTGCAGGACAAAGTACGCGTCGTCCGGATGGGTGTTCCCGACCGGATTGTCACGCACGGCGACGCCAAACTTCTGCTGGCCAAGTACGGCCTGGACGCGGACGGAATTTACACTCGCGTTAGAGAAGCAGTCGATGTTCTGGAAGACCGGCGGGCGAAGCATCAAAAAGTTCCGGCCTAAACCCGGGCCAAAGCGAACACGCCGAGCATATCCATGGTCTCAGGTCCCTTTCATTTCGCCTCATTTTCCTGTCGACACTCATTTCAGGTAAATCATTGTGTCTTCCAAACAGAACTGGGGTGAATCGCTGGCGAAGTCTCGCAGTAATTTCAGATGGCCCGAGCCGACGATAAGCAGTATCCGGTCATTCGGAAAATCTGTAATTCGGTTGATGTTTGTGAACATGCGTAGGTTGCGCTTGTACCAGTTCGTCACCAAATCAGTGCGACCGTAAATTGCCGGACTATCGTTAGGCAATAACATTCCCAGGTATTGAGCATGGCCGTTTTGTATCCGCTGCTCGCTATTCAAAGACCGCAGGTATTCCACGACCGTGGATCGGCGCAACAATAAATCTTCCTCGGAGAGCGGTGGCGAATCAGGTTTCTTTGCGTCGGCAGACTTTTTCTCATTTGTTTGATCAAGTTTCGGCTTAGGATACTCGATTTCGCTGGGAGTCAAACCGTTCATAGTCAGATTGAAATCGATCGGGTAAAGAGTTGTCAGGTTCAACCGTCTTGCCAACTGAAATCCTATCTGTTCAATCTCCTCTCTTCCCAATTGATATTCTCCCGCCAAATACTTCCGGTAACGATCTGGCCACGCGGTGCTCCGATACGGGGCCTCAATTGCGATCTTTGTCGGTTTGTATCGGGCGATTCTCTCGACCAGCTCAGCGATTTCTCGTTGTCTTCTGGCTGACAACACATCATCCGCTTGAGTGTTTTTATCGTCTAACCCGGGATTGTTCATGTGGTAAGTACCGAGGATCAGGATCCTGGCGCTCTTAGCCCCACATGAGGAATCCCTCGGCGGCGTCTCAGCGCCGGTTTGGGCCAGGGCGCTACAAGTCGCAAAAACGATGACTAACGATAGAGCCAAAGGAAATTTAATTTGCATTACCGGTTTTCACCTATTTCCACAGCCTCAGACTATCCCTCGCTTCGGCCTTACCTTGACATTCTAAGGGAGCATACTATATCTTCCCTTAGAATGTCTATGGAAGCTTTATGAAACACAACACGACGACGGAAAAAATAGACCTCCTCCAGGGAACTCTCGACATGCTCGTGCTTAAGTCCCTGGCGCGGACGTCCTTGCATGGTTACGAAGTAGCGAAGTGGATCAGGGAAGCGTCCGACGATGCACTTCAGGTGGAAGAAGGTTCTCTTTACCCGGCACTTTACCGTATGGAGCATCGGGGCTGGATCAAGTCGGCCTGGGGCACTTCTGATAACAATCGAAAGGCCAGATACTACTCGCTTACCAGGAAGGGCCGGCAACAGCTTCGGGTCGAGTCTTCCAGCTGGAGCAAACTTTCGGACGCCATCTCGAAGATCATGCAAACAGCATAGCGTGGGGGTTGACAGTGTTTAATTTGGAAGCGGCTTTCGGTACTTTGCGGCCTGTCTCGCGGCGAATCGAGATTGAACGCGAGATTGATTACGAACTCCAGTTTCACATCGAGTTACTGGCCGAGGAGAATATCGAGGCAGGTTTGGCTCCTGAAGCGGCCAGGAGGGCGGCACTGATCCGTTTCGGTGATCTCGAGCGCCTCAGCGAGGTATGTCGTGAGACTCGTATAACGGGGGCGGGGGCGTGGCGTCACGATATCACCTGGGCCTTCCGGATGTTGGGCACAAGACCATGGCTCACTGTTCTAGCCGCGTTAACTCTGTCCCTGGGCTGCGGAGCTCTGATCACTGTTTTCAGCATGGTTAATGGGGTGCTGTGGCGACCACTCCCGTACAAGACACCGCACACGCTGGTTGTAGTCCAGCAGACAAACTCGCGCGGTGATGAGGTCGACATTTCGAATCCGCAGTTCTCTGACTTACGGGATCAAAACCAAAGCTTTGCCCAGGTCGCGGCCTACAACGGCGGCGCAACGACGGTGACGGGCGGCAGCGAACCGGATCGTAGTTACGTAACTTATGTCTCGCGGGACTTCTTCTCAGTTCTGGGTGTAGACCCTTTTGGTGGGCGCGTATTCTTGCCGGATGATCACCTGCTCACAGCAACCCCCGTTGCGGTTGTCAGTTACCGTTTTTGGCAGGACCGCCTGGGTTCCGACAGAAATCTTGTGGACAAGAGACTCACCATTGCGGGCCGAAGCTATACAGTGACGGGCATTATGCCACCGGGCTTCAGCTTTCCCGCCGCCGCCGACCTCTGGATACCGCGAGAGTTGGAGAACGACACCAGCGCCCGTTCGGCGCACAATCTTAAAGTCATCGCCCGGTTAAAGAGCGGAGTCAGTCTAAGCTTTGCTCAGACAGAACTGAGTACCATCAGCCGGCAGCTTGAAGAGAAATATCCTGAGTCAAATGCTGGTCTTAGCGTTGCTCCGATTCCCCTGCCTGATTATCTGACTTCAACGGCGCGTCCGTCTCTTCTGGCCTTGCTGGTTACTGTCAGCTTAGTGCTGCTGGTGGCCTGCGTTAACGTGGCCAATCTATTGTTGATCCAGGATTCGAGACGGCGCCGAGAAACTGCCTCGCGGATTAGACTAGGGGCAAGTCGGTTTCGCCTGTCGCGACAACTGCTAATTGAATGCGTCTTGCTCTCTCTGCTGGGCGCATCCGTTGGATTGGGCCTGGCTTCCGTGGTGGCAAATCCTTTGCTCGCCCTCGTCGCCGATAGCTTTTCTGGTATAAGCGAGGTGAGCGTTAACGGACAAGTCCTGGGCTTCGCGCTGGGGGTGTCGCTCCTGACAGCCGTGCTCTGCTGGCTGGTACCAGCCTTCAGGCTTTCTCATTTCGCCAGGCCCGACACTCCAATCGATAAAGAGCAAATTGGAAATGCGTACTCGTCACGTCTGCGCAGTCTATTAGTCATCACAGAATTTGCGTTGACTATGATCTTGCTGGTGGGAGCTGGCATGGTTGCCAGGAGTTTCTGGAATCTCCTGCGTGTCGATCCGGGATTCGATCCCGAGAACGTCTTGACTGCTCAGGTATCGCTGCCCTCATCCGATTATCAAGGAACGCATCAGACCGTGGCCTTTTATCGCCAGGCTCTCGAGCGAATTCGTCGCATACCGGGCGTGCAGTCGGCAGGGCTCATTAATAATCTTCCTTTAGGAGGACAGGATATTGACGGAACGTTCTATGTTGAAGAGACTCCGGCCCGCGAAAGCTACGGCGGATTCCGCCTGGTAAGCCCTGACTACTTTCGAAGCCTAACCATACCACTCGTGAAGGGTCGATCGTTTACCGAGCAAGATGACGAAGTCTCGGCGCCGGTCGCCATCATCGCCAAGGGCCTGGGGGAACGTTACTGGCCCAACCGAGATCCCATCGGTCAGCGCGTAAGGTTCATCGGCATGGATCCGCACGGCGACGTCTGGATGACGGTCATCGGGGTGGCCGGCGACGTGAAGCATACAGGTCTGGATTCGCCGTCCTCGCCGGAAGTCTACTTACCCTACGCTCAACGCCCGTTCAGGGCCAGAGACATGACAATAGTAGTACGGACCGTCGATGAGCCGGCCAATGCGATTCCGTCGGTCCGCGGCGAAATGCAGTCGCTAGACAAGAACCTGCCGGTCAAATTCAACACGATGAACCAGCTGTTTTCTCGATCATTAGGGCCAAGGCGATCCCGCGCCTTGCTGTTGGCCTCCCTTGCATTCGCGGCGCTGCTCTTATCGGTAATTGGCTTTTATATCGTGATGACATATTCGGTCACCCGTCGGATCCAAAACATCAACGTGATATCAAGAGGCCGAAAACGAGAGCTAATCAATTACTCAATCAAGAAGGGGATGAGCCTGGCTGCGATTGGTGTAACGCTCGGTTCAGTCGCGGTCTTTGCCTTGTCTCGCGCTGTGCCCGGCCTTTTCTTCGGCGTGAAAGTCACCGATCCGACTATCTTCGTACTCACTTCGGTAACCATTCTCGCAGCGGCGCTCGTTGCCAGCTACGTAACCGCACGTGGGGTGGCCCAGCGGGCCACGATGATCTCGAACACAATCGAGAACTCAATCGCCACGATCTAGTGAACAATCTGATTCCAAGTAAGCATCAATAGAATCAAATCTCCCATCGAGACAGGTCAATAATGAAAAAATATATTTCTACGCTTGGTCTTCTTCTGTTTCTGTTCGCACAGTTGAGCATAGAGGGACAGACTGCCAAGGCAAGTCAGCCGGCCACGGTTGTCGCGATTAAAGCAGGACGTTTGATAGACGTTCGTCACGGCAACGTTATCAACAACGCGGTGATATTGATCGACGGCAACATGATTGCTGCTGTCGGGCAAGATTTGAGCGTCCCTCCTGGCGCCCGGATAATTGACCTCGGTAACGCAACGGTACTACCTGGCTTAATCGATTGCCATACTCACCTGCTGAATAGTTTCGAAAGCGATCTGGACGATGACCAGAACATGGTTCGTAATGTGACGCAGATGACCACTGCCAGTCGAGCTTTGCTCGGTGCGTCCCTGGCACGCGAGGTTCTTACGGCGGGATTTACCACGGTACGCGACGTCGGTAATTCCGGCGTCAATGGCGATATCGCTTTGCGCGACGCTATCAGAGCAGGATGGGTTACAGGACCGCGCATTCTTGCTTCCACGCGGGCGCTGTCACCGTTGGGTGGCCAGTTCGGACGTCTATCGTTAGAAGCGCAGAAGATCATCGAACAGGAATACGTCGTTGTCAGCGGCGTCGAAGAGGCCCGCCGCGCCGTCCGTCAGGCCATTTACGACGGCGCTGACTTAATCAAAGTTATTGTAGGAGTTGGACCGCGTCTGCTTTCGCCTGAAGAGATGAAGACAATCGTTGAAGAGGCGCACCGGGCGGGTCGTCGCGTTGCTGCACATGCAGCAGACGATCAAACCGCTCGCATCGCGGCAGAGGCTGGCGTTGACTCAATCGAACATGCCTACACGATATCTGACGATGTCCTCAAGCTTATGGCTGAGAAGCACATCTTCCTTGTGCCCACGGACGGGACGGTAGAGTCCTATCTTGAGACTGGTGATATGACGCCGGAGCAATATAAGCAGGCGGCCGCTTTTAAGCAGGGCTTTGTCGAAAGAAATCAGCAGCGGCTCAAGCGCGCCATTAATGCTGGTGTGCGCATCGCCGCTGGTTCGGACGTCTACTACAGGCGACCTAAGAAAACGCGCGGGCAGGCAAGCTTCAGAATGTTCAGGGCCTATGCTGCATCCGGCATGTCTTCACTAGAGATTATTCGCGCGACGACTCTTAACGCTGCCGAGCTGCTCGGCGTGTCCGAGCGTTTAGGCTCGCTTGAGGCCGGGCGGCTGGCCGACATTATCGCAGTCGGAGACGATCCGTTAAGTGATATTACGGCCCTCGAGCGTGCCGGATTCGTGATGAAAGGTGGCGTAGTTATTAGAGACAGCCTGACGAAGGGCGCGATCACGCCTCGGTAACTGGACAGCGATCGAAGCTGGAAGCTTGATTTAGGAAACGTAGTCACATCACGCGTGACTCCAAACGCTGCCGGCCCCTGGACGCGGACGGAATTTACACTCGCGTCGAGGAAGCCATTGAAGTTCTGGAAGATCGCCGCGCCCAACCTCAGAAGGTGACGGCGTAACTTCACCATTGCCAGCGGCCTCGCCGGAAATCTTCAGACGATCAAAAGAACGTTTGACCTCTTGACGGCAAGCGTGGCATGATGCGCCTAAGGCGTCTGAGAGCTTGAGTATTCTTGATTCGCCCTGCCCTGTAATTCCTCCAAACAACACCCGACTGAAAAGATCCCCCCGGTCTTTAATCGAAACTCGCGCGGTGCGGCGCGAGGGAAGGGTCAGCCTCTATTATGAAGAAGCAATTTCTCTTTGAACGTGAGTGCATCCATCGTTACGAGGGGGCAGAAGGCGATTTCTACAACGGAATGTTTTTTGTGCAAGCGCTGCAGCGGCTTCCCGCGGTCGACGCCGTGAAGATCGCCGGAAAGATTAGTCCGTTCTTTTGGGTCGATGCACCCCGAGTCGTGGTGTGGTTGTGCGTCGACTGCGCAGCTGAGCTGCATATCAGCGATCCCCCGCGCGCGGTGGTGCAGAGCGCGCGGCGCTAGTGTCCGCAAGCCCGACCGTTAGGGAGCGCCAGTCACGAGAGACGCTCGCAGCCAATCGAGCCCACCCTATCGACCACCCCACGCGGGCTGCCCGCGCGGGGACCCGGTACGGTCGAGCTTCTGATACGATGTCGAGCGATGAAACGCGAGCGCATCGACAAGCTGCTCGTCGAGCGCGGGCTGGCGCAATCGCGCACGAAGGCGCAAGCCCTGGTCATGGCCGGCGTGGTCCTCGTTGAGGAACAGCTTGTCCGCAAACCTTCTGAAAGTTTTTTGCCCGCAGCCAACATTCGAATCAAGGACGCGGGCGATCCGGCGTCGCGTTATGTCGGGCGCGGCGGCTTGAAACTGGAAGCCGCTCTGCGCGAGTTTCAAATCGATGTCGCAGGATTGACTTGCCTCGATGTCGGCGCCTCAACCGGCGGCTTCACTGATTGTTTCTTACAACATGGCGCCAGCAAGGTAGTGGCCGTAGACGTCGGCCACAATCAGCTCGACTGGAAATTGCGCAGCGATTCGCGGGTGGAACTTCGCGAGGGTGTTAATGCCCGTTATCTGAAACCAGAAGAGTTCGATCAGAAGTTCGATCTGGCGGCGATCGATGTCGCGTTCATTTCCGCTACCATGATCTTGCCCGCAGTCGTTCCTTTGCTGACTAATCAAGGTCGAATCATCACGCTCATCAAGCCGCAGTTCGAAGTCGGCAAAGACGAAGTTGGGAAAGGCGGCATCGTCACTGACCCGTCTAAGCACCAGCGGGTGGTCGATGAAGTGAATCGCGCGGCGACGGAATTGGGACTCAGAGTTTGCGGCACCATCGAATCACCGATTCAAGGGGCGGATGGGAATGTTGAATTCCTCGCGCTGTACGTAAGGGCAATTTAAGA